>PPCM01000112.1_pt1 | contig 127403 bp, 126 predicted proteins | sample 1555541 | NCBI WGS metagenome assembly PPCM01 (sample SAMN05284479, study PRJNA326546) | Marine sediment metagenome, whole genome shotgun sequencing project. | isolation source: marine sediment | place: Germany: Wadden Sea | collected 2012-09-05
TCCTAAAATTTCTGCACTAGTTCCGGCTGATCTAACTAATTGACCACCTTTACCAGGATGTAATTCAATATTGTGAATAGTTGTACCTACAGGGATATTAATTAATGGTAATGCGTTACCTGGTTTAATATCTGCTTTAGGTCCTGATTCTACTTCACTTCCTACTTCCATACCTTTTGCAGCGATAATATATCTTTTTTCACCATCTAAATAATGAACTAAAGCGATATTAGCACTTCTGTTTGGATCGTACTCGATTGTTGCAACTTTACCAACTACGTTGTCTTTGTTACGTTTGAAATCGATAATACGATATTTTCTTTTGTGTCCTCCAGCTTGGTGACGTACTGTAATCTTACCTTGGTGATTACGTCCACCACGTTTACTTAAAGGAGCTAACAACGACTTTTCAGGTTTGTTAGTCGTGATTTCTTTATAGTCTAAAGAAGTCATATGTCTTCTACCATTTGTCGTAGCTTTATAAATCTTAATAGCCATACTTGTTTCCTCCTTTGTTAGATTTCAAAGATATCGATTGATTGACCAGCTTTCACTGTAACAATCGCTTTTTTAACTTTAGCAGTTAAACCTGAATGTTTACCTACTCTTTTTTTCTTAGCTTTACCGTTAATTAAATTAACTTTAACAACATCTACTTTAAAGATCTGAGTTACAGCTTCTTTAACTTCGATTTTGTTTGCATCTTGAGAAATTTCAAATGTATATTTTCCCATTTCTACTAACTTCATTGATTTTTCAGTGATGATAGGACGCTTTAATACTTCATAAATAGATTTCATTATCCTAGCACCTCCTCAATTTTTTGAATTGCACTTTCAGTAATAATTACGTTATGTGCTTTTAAGATGTCATAAACTGATACATGATCCCATGTATTAATTTCAACACCTGCGATATTTCTTCCTGATAACTCGATATTATCGTTATTCTCAGAAAGAATTACTAAAGTTCTACCAGTAGCTTTTACATTACTTAACACTTCAACGAAAGCTTTTGTTTTAACTTCAGATAATTCGAATGCATCGATTACTCTGAACTCATCTTCAATTACTTTTGCAGAATAAGCAGATTTCATTGCTAGTTGTCTAACTTTTCTATTTACTTTAAGATCATAATCTCTCGGTGTTGGTGCGAATACAACTCCACCACCACGCCATTGAGGTGATCTAATAGACCCTTGTCTTGCACGACCAGTCCCTTTTTGTCGCCAAGGTTTTCTACCTCCACCACGTACTTCAGCACGAGTTTTAGCTTTTTGCGTTCCTTGACGCATTGCAGCTCTTTGAGCTTTTACAACATCATATAATGCTTGACGATTAGGTTCGATTCCGAATACGGCATCATTCAATTGGATATCGTTTACCTTCTCACCAGCTTGATTTAACAATGCTAACTTAGGCATAGTTAATCCTCCTTCCTGGTATACTTATTTTTTTATTGCAGATTTGATTGTTACGAATGATTTGTTAGCACCTGGTACATTACCTTTGATTAGTAATAATCCACGTTCTTCATCAACCTTAACAACTTGTAAGTTTTGTAGAGTAATAGTTACATTACCCATGTGACCTGGTAATTTCTTACCTTTCACAACTCTGTTTGGAGCAACAGGTCCCATTGACCCTGGCGCTCTGTGAAAATGAGAACCATGTGTCATCGGTCCAGTATGTTGTCCATGTCTTTTAATAGACCCTTGGAAACCTTTACCTTTTGATACACCTTGAACGTCTACATAATCACCTTCAGAGAATATGCTTACAGGCACCTCTTGACCAACTTCGAATTCGTTCATATCTGAACCTCGAAGCTCTTTCAAGTAGCGCTTAGGTGTTGATTCTGATTTTGCTAAATGTCCAGCAAATGGTTTGTTAGTAGACTTTAATGTCTTCTCACCGTAACCAAGTTGAACTGATTCATACCCATCATTGTCAACAGTCTTCTTTTGTAAAACAACATTACCGCTACATTCAATAACAGTAACAGGAACTAACTTACCTTCAGCGCTGAAGATTTGTGTCATCCCAATTTTTTTACCTAAGATTCCTTTAGCCATGAGTTACACCTCCTATATTATTTAATTACAATTTCTACACCTGACGGTAAGTCTAAGTGCATTAATGCATCGATTGTTTGTGGACTTGGTTCCACAATATCAATCATTCTTTTGTGAGTTCTTCTTTCAAACTGTTCACGAGAGTCCTTATTAACGTGAGGACTTCTTAAGATCGTGAAGATCTCAGTTTTAGTAGGTAATGGTACTGGACCAACTACTTTAGAACCCGTTTTTTTAGCAGTATCTACAATTTTAGTTGCAGATTGATCTACTAGAGCATGATCATACGCTCTTAATTTAATACGAATTTTGTTTGCCATCTTTAATCTCCTTTCACTTATATAGATTATAAGCTAGCTCCATGCAAAAACCTGATCATAGGCCTAGGCAACGCCTCCTAGTGTGTCAGCAACCTCGCACTTCTTCGCCTGCAATTAAATATTATACGCGCATTATTAACAGAAATCAATAGAAAAAATCATCTTTTTTGTAATAATTTCAACTAATTTTCAAAAGTCACAAAATACGCACTGTTATCACGTTTTTTAAGCCTTTTTTGGACCCTTTTAGAGCATTTTTTTATTATTTATTAAATTAGATTTTAAGACTTTTATTCAAAACACCATCTTTTTCTTATGCTTTTCCAAGTATGGATTAGAGCCTCTTCCATATAAAAAGGAGGGCTTTACCCTCCTTTGATTACATCGACCTAGAAGTAACTACATCTACCCCTGTATTTAGTACATTTTTGATAACTACTTCTCCTCTTTTAATAGGAGACTCTACAACTACTTTATTTATTTCCTTCATTACATCAAAGACTAACCCCTTAGGAACTTCTCCTTTTGTAATAACAGGCACTCTAGGATATATCCCATTCCTAATAAGAACAGTAGATGTAACCATTCTCGTAGGATTCGTTAACTCTTTCTTTCCGTAAGCAATACCACGTTTACACTGATTTCCTTCAACACGGTAATCATCTTCTGGAAATATCTCTAAATGACATCCTATTGGACAAGCTATACATATTAACTCTTTCTTCATCTATAACTCCTCCACTTCTACAGTTAACTCACCTTTAATATGAGCAATATCGTCTAACTTTAATTTAACAATCTCCATCTCAGCAGGTGCTAAATGTTTCTTCTTCTGAGTTTTTATTACTTTCCCATCTGCTTTAACAGTAAACTGAACATTCTTAAACACATTCGTAACCCTCATAAATAACTCAAGATTACTGTCTAAATTTTCAATTGCTACTTTTTGAGGAACTATATAACTAATTCCATTACCAGCTACAGTATCAAACGTTTTAGCAGAACCATCATATTGATCCATAACATACTTAGCAGCAGCTAACCCAGCTCTTCTAGATTCCGCTGTAACGAAGTCTACAAGGTCATGGACGTGTAAGACATTACCACATGCAAAGATCCCTTCTATGTTCGTCTGATAAGACTCATTAACTACTGGACCCTTAGTACGTGGATGAAGTTCAATTCCACACGCCTCACTAATACCATTTTCAGGTATTAATCCAATTGATAATAAAAGTGCATCTACTTCAAATGTTTTTTCAGTACCTGGAATTGGTGTAAACCCATCTACTTCTTGAAGAACAATTTTCTCAACTCTGGATTCACCAACTACCTCTGTTACTGTATGACTTAAATAAAGAGGTATGTCATAGTCTTCTAAACATTGAACAATGTTTCTTTGTAATCCTCCACTAAACGGAAGAATCTCCGCAACACCTAAAACTTCTGCTCCTTCTAAAGTCATTCTTCTAGCCATAATTAAACCAATGTCACCTGAGCCTAGAATAAACACCTTTTTACCAACTAAATATCCATCTATATTCAAATATTTTTGAGCTGTACCTGCAGTTAATACACCAGCTGGTCTATTACCAGGTATAGCGATAGCTCCACCATTTCTTTCGTAACAACCCATAGTCAAGATAACTGCCTTACCTTGTACTTTAACAAAACCTTCATCTGCATTCGCATATTCAACAGTTTTATCAGGATTTAATTTAGTTACCATAGAATTTAATTTATACTCAATACCCATTTCAGCTAACTCTTCTACAAACCTCTCAGCATACTCAGGACCACTTAATTCTTCTTTAAATACTTTTAATCCAAATCCATTATGAATACATTGTAAAAGTATTCCACCTAACTCAACATCTCTTTCTAATAAAAGGATACTTTCAACTCCACTTTTCTTCACTTCGATAGCTGCAGCTAATCCTGCACTTCCTCCACCAATAATGACAACATCATAACTATTCATTATTCCACATCCTTTGTTTTAGCCACTAAGATATTTGAACCCTTACCCTTATATAAAACATCCATAGGATCCAGTTGAAGTTCTCTCGCTAAAATTTTTAATACTTCTGGCTGACAGAAACCACCTTGGCATCTACCTGCACCTGGTCTAACTCTCGCCTTTACGCCAACTACAGTGTTAGATCCACAGTTTCTATGAATTGAATCTACAATCTCACCTTCTGTGATTCCTTCACATCTACATATCACATTTCCATATGCTTTATCTTTTTTAATAAGTGTAGATAACTCTTCACTATTAAGTTCATTTATTCTTACAACTTTTCTTCTTTTAGGGTTATACTCTGTATTATCAGAAGCATTTAGTTTGTCTTTAACTAACCTCGCTATATCAATAGCTATAGCTGGTGCAGCTGTTAACCCAGGAGATTCAATCCCTGCTACATTAATAAACCCTTCAATCTTACTTTCGCCAATTATAAAGTCTCCAGTATCTCCCGTAGGTCTAGCACCTGCAAAAGAACGTATCACTTTATGGAAAGGAATATTTTTAACCGTCTTCACAGCATTCTCTTTCACATACTTAACACCCTCAGAAGTAGTCTTCATCGCTTCACTAAACTCTACAAACTCACTAGTAGGACCAACCAAAGTCTCACCATGTGTTTGTGGTGTTAAGATAACACCTTTACCTTTACTAGTAGGTGTAGGGTAAATAACACTATTTACAACTGTAGTATCACTATCAATTACTAAGTATTCCCCTCGTCTGGGTCTTATATTAAATTCAGGTTCATACAATAAACTAGCTATCTTCGATGCATAAATACCACTCGCATTTATAACAACTCTACCTTCAAAATCACCTTTAGTAGTTTCAACTATAAAGTGATCCTTCTTGCTAATACCAGTTACCATAGTTTCAACACTTAGAGAAACTCCGTTATCCATAGCGTTTTCAATGTTCGCAATCGCAGCTTCCCAAGGGAATGTAACCGCAGTAGTCGGTAAATTAAGCGCTCCTAATACACTGTCACTTAAAGAAGGTTCTAAAACTAATGCTTCTTCTCTCGTCATTAGTGTAACTTCCGATTCAGTCAATCCATTCTCAAACGCACGTTCATACAACTCACGAATTGTAGCAAGTTGTTCCTCATCAGTCGCAACTACCATTCCACCACATTCTAAAAGTGGAATATCTAACTCTTGACTCATTTTGCGATACATTCTATTTCCAAGAACGTTATACTTCGCTTTTAAACTTCCTGGAAGTGGATCATGACCTGAATGAACAATCGCACTATTCGCCATTGTTGCTTCACCCGACACATCGAAATCTTTCTCTAAAATAATCGTTTTTAAATTTAGTTTTGATAACTCTCTAGCTATTGTGGCACCTGATATACCTGAACCTATAATTATACAATCATACATAATTTCACCCTTTCATATATAAAAAAGAGAAAAGTAGGACAAAATATACTTTTCTCCATTCTCTTCTCTCTTGAATAATTTACTATTAACTTTTGTTTAAAGCACTACCATAATTCCGAATCAGAAGTAGTAACCGCAACCATACCTGCATCGATACAATCTTTGATATCACTTCTGTTAGAAATCAACCCACCACCAACAATAGGTACACTAATCTTAGCTTTAATCTTAGGTATTACTTTGTAGGCCAATGCTGGTAAAACTTCCACGTAATCCGGTTTTAACTCAGCTACTCTGTCTAAAGATCTAGACAATGAATGATTATCAATTAAGAACACCCTGTAAATAGCCAAAACCTTCTTCTTTTTAGCAATTCTGATAACTGAGGTCTTAGTAGAAACTAATCCATCCACATTAATATGTTGAATTGCATACTCAGCACCGTATTCATCTGATGTAATTCCGTTTATTAAATCGATGTGTAGTAAACACTTCTTACCAACAGAATGTGCTTTTTCGACTAATCTTTTAAGCATTGATAAATGCAAATTCATCAATACGCATATCTCAAAATCCGTCTTTAAAAACTCTTCAAAACCTTTTACAGTTTTAACTGCAGGTATAATCTGATTCTTAAACATGAAATCACTCCTTATAATTTAAACGCTCTCGCGCACTTAACTGCCAACTTCCAACCCTTATAAAGTTCTTCTCTTCTTAAACTGGCCATAGTAGGCTCAATTCTTTTATCTAAAATCCAGTTATCCTTTAGCTCATCAAGATTTTCCCAGTATCCAACAGCAAGTCCGGCTAAATAAGCAACACCTAGAGCCGTCGTTTCATTAACAACAGGTCTTTCTATCGCAGTATCTAACAAATCTGACTGAAACTGCATTAAAAAGTTATTTTTAACAGCTCCACCATCAACTCTCATTGAATTCAACTCTAATCCTGAATCAGATTCCATCACCTTTAGAACATCAGCTGACTGGTACGCAATTGATTCTAAAGTAGCACGTATAAAATGTTCCTTTTCAGTACCACGTGTTAATCCAAAGATTGCTCCTCTTGCATCTGTATCCCAATAAGGAGTACCTAAACCAACAAATGCAGGTACAACGTAAACACCATCACTACTCTTAACTCTTAATGCGTAATCCTCACTTTGAGGTGCATCGTTAATCATTCTCAGTCCATCTCTAAGCCACTGAATACTTGACCCTGCCACAAACACAGACCCTTCTAATGCGTACGTTACTTTTCCATCAATTCCCCAAGCAATAGTTGTTAATAACCCATGCTCACTTTTTACAGGTTTACTTCCCGTATTCATCAACATGAAACAACCAGTTCCATACGTATTTTTAACGTCCCCTTCATCAAAACATATTTGACCAAATAAAGCAGCTTGCTGGTCTCCAGCAATACCTGCGATAGGAATACGTTTATTAAAGAATATATGTTTACTCGTTTCTCCGTACACTTCTGAAGAGTTTTTAACCTCAGGTAACATTGAACGAGGTATATCTAAAATATCTAATAACTCTTGATCCCATTCAAGTGTGTGAATATTATACATCAACGTTCTTGAAGCATTTGAATAATCAGTTACGTGAACTTTCCCATTTGTCAGTTTCCAAATAACCCATGTATCAATCGTTCCAAACAACAAGTCTCCAGCTTCAGCTCTTTCTCTTGTTCCTTCAACGTTATCCAAAATCCATTTCACTTTAGTTCCTGAAAAATAAGAGTCTATCAATAACCCCGTTTTTTCATTAAATAACTCATCTAATTTTTTATCTTTTAATTCATCACAAATTGAATCAGTTTGTCTCGATTGCCAAACAAGTGCGTTATAGACAGGAAGACCAGTGTTTTTATCCCAAACAACAGTAGTTTCCCTTTGATTTGTAATACCTATAGCACTAATTTGATCAACTGAAACATCGTTATGTTCAGTAATATCATACACACATGATAATATACTCAACCAAATCTCCATTGCATCATGCTCTACCCATCCCGGTTGTGGGAAGTGTTGCGTAAATTCCTTTTGACTCTGCATCACTACTTCACCACTTTTATTGAATAGGATGGCTCTGGAACTTGTAGTTCCTTGGTCAATCGACATAATGTATTTTTCCATTTTCTTTATCTCCCGTACAGTAATTCTTAATATAAAACTTCCTTATAATAAAAAAAAGAAAAGACGAACTAAAATTATAATTCAAAACTCTTCTCTCATGAATACCTGCTATTAACTTGTGCAATTTCTTCTATTAAATATACCATTTTATTCATGATTAATCAATATTATCATAGGATAAACCTATATTAAATAAGGGGTTTACACAACTCCCCTAAGAAAGAGAGTAACTCTCTTTCAGGGGGAAGAATTGCAAAACCATTTATTTTCTTTTCTCTAAGACCATCTTAGTTAATTTTTTTCCAGCTTCTACCGCAGACTTAATAAAATCCCTTTGTTTTTCCTCAGTTACTTCACCAGACATCACTAGTTCTAAATTAAGGGGCAACTCATAAGGAGATTTAGCAATCACCTCAGTCAAACCTTCCCAATCCATCACTCCAGTAAAAGGTATAGCATGGCTATCAGAAGCCAAGATTGAAGTATCAAAATCATCTGTTTTAGTTAAATCCGGTCCTTGGTTATCATGTAAATGAACTGCAATTAATCTATCTTGATATCTTTTTGCGAATTCAATAGTGTCCTCACACATTAAAGCTCCATGTCCAGAATCAAATGTGAAACCTAAAAAGTCAAAGCTATATCTATCAAATAACTTATCAAACTGCTCAAACTGATATTCTTTCGGGGTACATATCATATTTTCAACAGCAATCTTCATGCGGTTAGGTATACACCATTTCTCCAACTCATCAAATGACTTAAACACTTGTTCCCAGTATGCGTCCTTTTCCATTTTATTACTTTCTAACAACTCATATGGATACTGCATATGAAGAACAATGTCTTCTGCTCCTATCAATTTAGCTAGTTCCAATCTATTAACAACTAATTCAACTCCAGCTTTTCTCATATATTCATTTTTTGAAGTATAATCTTTTCTAATTTGCTTCAGTCTATTCCTATTATCAAAAAACTTTTTTCCATTAACAAAAGTTCCTCTTACTCCACCTTCTGTTGCATGAAGGGATTTTGCTTTCAACTCATATTTATCAAGTAACACTTTTATATATTCCATCTCATGTTTAGAATACATATACTCATCTTCCCAGTCATAAACCCAGTGGACATGAGTGACACCACATTCCTTCGCTCTTTTCAAAGCTTTTTCCATTCCGTCGTAATATAAATCGTACTCTGCAAACTCAACATTAATCGCTATCATTTTTCCCTCCATTTAAGTAAAAAAAGCCATCGTACAAATAGTACAAATGGCTTCTCTATTCTCTAAGCATTTTATTAACTTTTAAGTGTTTCCTCTAAGTAAATACCTACTGATTTCCCAAACTCTACCTCTCGACCACTTCTATAAAGTGCTCTTTCAATCGCAGCTAAAGTTGAAACAATAGTGTGTTTATCAATATTACCCATGTGACCAAGTCTAAATAACTTTCCAGCATAAGCACCTAGTCCTCCACCAACAATTACACCTTCTTCGCTTAAAATAGCTCTGAAGTCCGCATCAACAATCCCTTCAGGATAGATACAGTTTGTCAATGTTACTGCACGACATGAATCATTTGCTAAGATTCCAAACCCTAAACTAAGAATTGCTTTTTCTATAGCTCTAGAATCAAGGACGTGTCGTTCAAAACGATTCTCCATACCTTCTTCTTTAATTAGTCTCACAGACTCTTTTAAAGCCCAGATTAAATTAATAGTAGGAGTTCCCCAGTATTTCATAGGATCCTTCATAATAGGTAACCATTTATCAAAATCAATATATGAATCCATTATAGTTCCAAGCTCTGCTCTTCTTTCTAACGAAGCCTTGCTCACCCAAAGTAGTGCTAATCCAGGAGCTACACCGAAAGCTTTTTGAGAACCAGATAATAAAATATCTATGTTCATTTCTTTTAAATATTCTCTCTCAGCTGCAGTTGAACATACACCATCTACAATGTAAATAGTATTTGGAAATTTACTAACAATTTCCCCTATTGCTTCTACATCCGCTTTTACCCCTGTAGCAGTATCAACGTGTGTAACAGTGATTGCCTGATATTCTTTTTCTTCTAGTTTCTTCTCAATTTCATTTAAAGAATAAGTAGTCCCCCACTCAGCAGCTAACACATCTACATTAACTCCTCTTCTTTCAAACATATCAATGAATCTATCCCCAAAGAATCCATGACTCACAACTAACACACTGTCTCCAGCTTTCACAGTATTCGCTACTGCCATTTCCATTGCCAATGTTCCAGTTCCCGATATAGCAAACGCTTCTTCAGCGTGCCACATTTCTTTTAAGTCAACAATTAACTCTTTGTAATCATTAACAAATCCTGGATCCTTAAATGCAACTGTTTCTCTTCCCATTTCGTCCATAATACTTCTTGTTACAGGAGTTGGACCTGGGATCATTACTAATTTTTTGTTTTCCATCTACTTTTCCCCGTTCTATCTTGAGATGTTTTCATAACAAATGCACTCTCATAAGAGTACATTTGCTTTTATTTATCTAAGCTAATTTTGCTTTGGCTTTTTTAGCTTCTTTCATAATTAAGATATTAAGTATAAATCCAAATGCTAATAAAGCAATCTGTAATGTATGTACTTTGCTAAATCCTGATAACACAACTTCACCTGTGTCAGAGTTATAGATAAAATCAGCTACTACAGTATGAATAAACATATCAGCAGCATATGCAACTAATGAAATAACTCCTGTTGCAGTTCCTAAGATTCTAGCACTAATTTTTGCTTCTCCGATTGTACCGAAGTAAATAGCTCTAGCTCCTAAACTACAGAATGCAATTGCTAATACAAAGATCATTGCGATAATAACTAAGTTTGCACTTGTTGGTAAAATCCAGAATAATGCAATTAAAACCGCTTCTGCGATTGCAATCAGTTTTAATCCTCTAGAAGTTGATTTAACTTTAGTTGATAAAGCGATCATTGCTGGTCCAGCAATTAATCCTAATCCATTTGCTCTAAATACAGCTACGAATGATGCTTGAGCATCTGTCATACCGTAACCAACTGTTAATAACTGGTTAAATGTATTCGTAGTTGCTAACAACGCATAGAATGAGAATACCATGAATCCGATATACCATACTACAGGTGTTGTTAATGCTTCTTTTAAGAATCTTAATTCAAACTTAGAATCTTCTACAACTTCACCATCTTCGCTTGGTTTGTCATCTAATAAGAACATAGCTGCAACTGCCATTAACACCATTGAAACTGCGATAACAGTTAATGCTAACCCAATGTTTCCTGCGTTATTACCAATAATAGCTGCCATAGTCATCCCTACAACAATGTTCGTAAATCCTACCATTGTATAAGTAAGACCGAATGATCTAGTTTGTAATTTAGCGCCACCTGCTGTAGCAACAGCTACTAACCAAGCACTCCAGAACGTTAAGATCGTAGTAAATGCCATCGCGATATAAATAACTTTCATCATTGTTACACTTCCTGTGTAACCTAACCATACAGTTAATACTGCTGTAGTTAAGAATGAAAAGATTAATAACTTCTTAGCACTAAAAATATCTACTAATACTCCAGCTGGAATATATACAATGAACGCGATTGTACCATAAATTCCTACCATACTAGCTAATGTAGGTAAGTCTGTTGCGTATCTGTCCATCATTTGGTTCCCGAATGTATAATACATATAAGGCGGGAAGTACACTATTGCTGATGCAAATGCCAATAACAATAGTCTTGCGTAATACTTTTTCATATTCATTTCTAAATTCTCCCTTTTTTTATTTAAAAGTATAAAAGCGTTTTCTAATAGTTCTGTTTTAAGAGAGACCGAAGTCTCTCTTAAGAATTATTATGCAACTTTTTTATTTACTTTTTTTACTTCTCTATAAATTAATAATGTCATCAAAACTGCGAAAGCCAATATTGCGTACTGGAATGTAAATAAATTCTTAAATCCAGGCAAATATACTTCTCCAGCTTCATTCGTAATCATCTTAGCAGCAATCGTATGAATAAACATATCAGATATATAAGCTATTAACGATATAATTCCTGTAGCTGTTCCAACTACTTTCATAGGAATCTTCGCTTCTTCAACAGTAGCGTAATAAATACTTCTAGAACCTAAACTCATAAATGCAATAGCAAGTACTAATATAATTGCTGGCACTGCTAGAGTTGATTGATTAGGTAGTAAGATTAGTGCAGCGATTAAAGCAGCAGCAACTCCACCTAAGATATTCATTGCCTTAGTTGTTTGACGAACTTTACTTTGTAAATAAATTGCAGTTGGTCCTGCTAAGATAATTACTCCATTAGTTCTCCATACTGAAACAAAACTCGTTTGTTTAAATGTTAAGTTATACACTTCTGGTAAATACTGATTATATGTAGCAGTAGTACTTTGGAACATATACCATGCCATAGCAGCTAACCCGATGTACCAAACAACTGGCATCTTAGCTACATCTAATACACTTCTTAAGTGGAACTTCTCATCTTCATTCTCTTTTACATCACCATCGTGATCATTAGGGAATACTAATTGAACTAATACCGCAGTTAATGCAAACACTACAGCGTAGAAATATAATACCCATTTTAAGTTAGAAGAATCATCTCCAACGATAAATGTACATATTGTTCCAAACAATACTGTAAAAATTCCTGTCATACTATAAACTAAACCAAACGATTTAGCTGATTCTCCAGGACCACCAGCTCTTGCAATAGACTTAAGCCATGCACTCCAGAACGTTAGGATAGTCGATACTGCCATCCCAATAGTAATCCACTTCACAACACTTACACTCGTCGTCATACCGTAAAGTAGTGACAACACTGATGTCATAGCCAATGACACAACCATAAGTTTCTTTGCACCAAACATATCCGCAACAACCCCTGCCGGAATATATAAGATAAAGGCTACAGTACCATACACTTGCACAAAACTAGCGATAGTAGGTAAGTCAGTATTAAAGTACTCCACCATCTGATTTCCAAAATAATAATACAGGTAAGGTACGTAATACATCGATACATACGATACAGCTAACAACACTAGTGCTGTATAGTACTTTTTCTTGTTATTCATTTCTTTCCTCCAAAAATCGTGACTCTTTAATTCAAATTTTACCACAATGTAGATTTTATTTTCAATATGCTGAAAAATTATTCCGTATTATGAAATGAAATATATTTTAATTATTGTTAAAGTAATGGCTTGTAAAAGCCATTTAATCAAATATATTTAAACGAATTGTTTTAATTATTTATACACATTATTATTTCGTTCCATAATATGGAAATAAATGTGTATTATTCTTCTGTATTGTGGAATTTTGTATGCTAATTTCCACTATTTAAAGAAATATCTTTCATTTTCGAATATCTCTATGCTAAAATCACAGTAGAAATCAATATATTAACGGAGGATATTATGAACTTTATTACAGAACCTGCAAAGCAGATTCCTGTTCATGCAGAGGTTGACGTATTAGTAGTAGGTAGTGGTCCATCAGGTTTAGGAGCTGCAGTAACGGCTGCTAGAGCTGGCGTTTCAGTATTACTACTAGAAAGATACGGTTGTTTTGGTGGAGTTATTTCACAAGTTGGAGTCGAAGGATTTGCTTGATATAGACACGAAGGAACAATCGAAGCTGGAGGTCTAGCATTTGAACTAGAGGAAAGAGCTTTAAAAATTGGGGGAGCTACACCCGAACCTCAATCAACTTCTCAAGCTTTAGATGCCGAGATGTTTAAGTTTTTGGCTGATGAACTTATTGAAGATGCCGGAGTAAAACCACTTCTTCACACTCAATGTGTTGAAACAATTGTTGAGAACGGAGAAATCAAAGGAATTATCACTGAATCAAAATCTGGTCGTAGAGCTATTCTAGCGAAAAGAGTAATCGACTGTACTGGGGATGCAGATGTTGCTGCATTAGCTGGTGCACCTTTCACTAAAAGAGAAAACTTATCATGGGTAACACCATTATTCCATGCAAGAGGTGTAGACACTGAAAAATTTAAAAACTACATCAAAGAATTGAACCCAACCTATTCTGATTGGCAAGGAGAGTGGGGGATGACTACAAACGGTAAAGAAGAGGACATGTTCTCACCATTTCTAGTTAAACCATTCAATGAGGCTATAGAAGCGGGAGTTATTAAGTCAGAAGAAAACGTGGCTTATGGTGGTTCTTATTCAACAATCTCAGACAATGGAGATGTTACACAGTTAAACGTAGTCTTTATGGGCGATGTAGACTGTACTGATGTTGAGGATTTAACTAATGCTGAGATTACAGGGCGTAGAGCCTCATTAAATGCAATTAAGGCGTTAAGACAATTCTGTCCTGGATTCGAAGAAGCAAAATTAAGAAACTTCGGTATGACTATGGGTACAAGAGAATCTAGACAAATAGAAGGTCATTACTATATGACAGGAAAAGATGTTATGGAAGAAGGTAGATACACTGACACTATAGGTATCTTCCCAGAATTCATTGATGGAAACGGAGTATTGTGGATTCCAACAACTGGAAGATATTTCCAAATACCATTTAGAGCTATTTTACCTAAAAAAGTAGACAACTTACTAGTAGCTGGTAGAGCTATTTCAGGAGATATCATGGCGCATGCAGCATTTAGAAATATGAGTTGTTGTGTTGTAACAGGTCAAGGGGCCGGAGCCGCTGCTGCAATTAGTGTTAAAGACAACGTTCCAACCTCAAAAGTAGACATTAAAAAAGTTCAAGCAGAACTTGAACGTCAAAACGTAAGAGTATTCTAATAAAAGAAGATGCCTAGGCATCTTCTTTTTTAAACATCTTAATCATCGAATATATAGCAACTATCAACAGTAACGCAAACGGTAACGTAGATGCGATTACAGCAGATTGAATAATACCAAAAGCAGATAATCCACCTAATAACAACACTGATATAGCAATCAACCCTTCCATAATAGCCCAAAAGACTCTTTGACCTCTAGGAGAAGTTAATTTCCCTCCACTCGTTAAATTATCCACCACCAAGGATCCAGAATCCGAACTAGTAACAAAAAATATCGTAACAGCAATCATAGCAATAACTGAAACCACATTTTTCATGATTGTGCTGTTGAACAGTAGATCAATCATCGAGTACATCGAAGTTGCCAAATTATTATTTACCGCAGCAGATATGGCACCTTGATTCATTTCGTTTAAGTATACTCCTGTAGCACCTAGAATAGTCATAGCAAAGAATATAACTAAAGACGGTATCAATATTACACCTAACACAATTTCTCTTAAACTCCTACCTTTAGATATTCTAGCAATAAACATCCCTACGAATGGAGACCATGATATCCACCATGCCCAATAAAAGATTGTCCATCCACCTTGCCAAGAGATCGCTTCCTCAGAAGTACCTATAAACATTCCTAATGGAATAAAATCTTTAATGTACTCCCCTAACCCGCTAATGTATGTGGATAAAATGAATACTGTAGGTCCTACAATAAATATCAAGGTTAAAAATCCTAATGAAATATAAACATTTAACTCACTTAAAATTTTTATACCTTTTTTAAGTCCCGTAGCAACTGATACTGTAGCAATTGACGTTATCAGTGCAATCAACACTACTTGAGTCATCCCACTTAAAGGAATCCCAAACACAAAATTCAAACCAGCGTTTATCTGACCTGCTCCAAGTCCTAACGAGGCAGCTAGACCAAATAATACTGACACAACAGCAATGACATCCACCAAGTCTCCCCAAAAGCCATAAATCTTTTCTTTGATAATTGGGTAAAGTATTGTCCTCATCGAGAAGGGCAGCCCTTTATTGTACGCCATATATCCTAAAGCAATTGCAATCATAGCGTACACACTCCAAGCATGTATTCCCCAGTGCAGGTACATAATCCTAAAAGGATTTGTGGATAAACCCGACTGAAGTTCATTTGGTACATTTAAGTGCATTATTGGTTCAGCAATCCCATAAAAAAAGATACCGATTCCGATACCAGCGCTAAACAACATTGCATACCATGATATATTGGAGAACTCCTTCTCTGCAGCTTTTCCCCCTAATCTTAACTTTCCATACTTTGAAAACACTAACCATATCATAAATCCTAAAACTAAATTAATTGTCAAAGTATATAACCAATTAAATTTAGTAACCATAATGTTCTTCATATTAGTAAAGAACTCTGTTGTTTGTTCAGGTAGAATAAGCGCAAACACGATGAACGTGAGTACGATAAAACCAGAAAATCCTGAAACAACTGGGTTTAAGTCAAACCCATACTTCTTGAAGTTACGTTTACCGTAACTATTCCTGTAATTGTCTTCCATATTTCTCTCCCATTTCTACTTTAATGTTAAAGAGTGAAAAGGCTTTTGTAAACAATTATTCCATTTTTGGCTACATTTTTCCACATAATGAAAAGAGGCGCGAACGCCTCTGACTTATAATTCTTCTTCTCCAATACCATTAACACCTTGTTTTTGTAGGTCTTTAACAAGACCTTCCGCATTAAATTCTTGTACTGGTACATCGGCATCTATACATTGAACTGCTGCAGTTCCAGCAGCTTGACCCATAGCGAAACATTGAGGCATTCCCCTCACTGTTGCGAATGAATACGTATCTACTGATAGGTTTCTTCCTCCGAAGAATAAATTTTCCACTTTCTTAGGAACACACACTCTAAAAGGAATATGATAATACTTTCCTTTTTCGACAACAGCTTCATGTGTCATAACATCATCTTCTCTAGCTACATCATCTATAGGATTGTCACAACAGACAATACCATCTTCATAACGTGGGGCATTTCTCAACTCATCGATTGTTAATTTATACAACCCCTCGAACTTTCTCGTTTCCCTAACACCAACTTCAGCACCCATATGATACATTTGAGCATCTTCAAATCCAGGTATTCCACCTTTTTTAAGCCACTTAATTACTGTTTCAGCTTTTTTAACACCTTCACGAGTTGCTTTCTGAACACTAAAAGGATCCGTTCCATCAACTCCTTGAACATTTACGTTGTTAAAATAAACTTCACCATCTCTAAATGCTGGCATTAAGTACAGTTTCTTCATATCTTCCGGAAGTTCTCCATCTAATACACCTTTAGTAGCAAACTCCTCATAATATGGATCTTCATAACTGAAAATTTTATCAGTATCACAGTTTTTCATGATAAAAGTCAGTGTTCCACCCATCATCAATCCTTCTTCATTTCCTTTTTGGAAAGGTACTCCTGCGGCTGAGGCGATAATCCCATCTCCTGATCCGTCAATAAACATCTTACCGTACGCCTCATGTTGACCAAGCATATCATAATACTTGATATGATTGATATTATTATCATCCATAGTAACATCATAAACTACAGCATTCAGTCTAAAATCGACTCCTGCTTCTTCTAACATATCGTACATCTTGTTAATAGCAATATTGTGATCATACACTACTTCTGGTCCAAAATTAGCTAGTGAACTATATATTTTTCTGGCCATTGGCGGTTCAACAGACAGCATCGATTCAGCTAGTTCAGTAAAAATTCCACCAATTGGTTTGTCTAATGGATATCCAGCTCCCCAAGGCATTCCTGGACATCTAGTCATAACTCCACCAATTTTATCCTTCGATTCTAAAGCTAATACTTTTTTTCCTTTTCTTGCAGCTGCGATTGCCGCAGCAAAACCTGTTGGCCCTAGACCAACTACTACTATGTCTGCTTCTAGCCTCATTCTCATCCTCCGTTAAATAGTAAAACCTAATTTTTTAGATAACTTAACACTCTCTGTTGTGACACCTTTAATCAATCTATTCTTCATTGCTTCATTTAGTCGATTCGTCGGAACCGATACACTGATACTTGCGATTACTGCACCTGTATAATCTCTAATCGGAGCAGCTACACAAAAAGCACCTAGCTCACATTCTTCATCATCGAATGCATATCCTCTTTCCTTAATCAACAATAACTCTTCTTTTAATACATCGAAAGAAGTAATAGTATTATTAGTAATTCTCGGCATTCCTACCTTAGTCATAATCTCCTCAACAGTTTCAATTGGCATATCAGACATCATCACTTTACCTACACCTGTGGCATGAAGTGGTGCACGTTTCCCAATTAGAGAAAAAACTCTAACTGTCGCAGTCGATTCTGCTTTTTGTATATACAATGATTCATTATGATCATTAACAGCTATATTTGCCGTTTCCCCAGTATTATCTCTTAAGTTACATAAATGACTATAAGATATCTGCCCCAAGTCTAATCCGTTTAAAGATGAAGAAGCTAACGACAGTATCTTAACTCCTAAATTATATCCGCTTGAAAACTGATCTTGCTCAACATAACCTAGTTCGATTAAAGTATTTAGCAATCTGTGTGTTGTACTAGGTGGGAAACCTAATGTAGAACTAATATCCTTTAGTTTCATCTTTCCACCATTCTTAGCTAACTCCTCTAAAATCATAAATATCTTTTTAGTAGATTTCACCATATTTTCCTTACCCATAATCACCATTCCTTCCATAATGAATTATAGCATTCCATATTTTGAAATGTCAATTTGATATTGTGGAATTAATGAAAACAGTTTCACAACATACCGTATATAATCAAAAAATCGCTTTACAAAGCCATTAATGGACTCTTCCACAGTGCGAAATTTTGCCTATCTATTGTCTAACATCCATATTATTTGGTATAATAAATTACAATGTAGAATAACATTCCACATTGTAAAATTAACTAGGAGGCTATTATGAAAATAGTAATGTTAGAGCCATTGGCAGTGCCTGTAGAGGTCATTAACCAATTTAGTGCTCCATATATAAAACAAGGACATGAGTTTATTCCATGTATCAATCCATTAACTGAAACAGAGAAGTTAGAAAGAGCAAAAGATGCCGATATATTTATTATCGCTAACGGACAACTAAGTGAAGAAGTCGTTCGACAAGCACCTCAACTGAAGTACATCTCAGTCGGATTTACCGGAGTAGATCACGTTCCTGCGGATATCTGCATCCAAAACAACATACAAGTATCAAACTCACAAGGATATGCGACTATTCCAACGGCTGAACTAGCTGTATCATTGATGCTTATGAGAACTAGATATATCCCTGAAACAGAACAAAGAGTCCGAAAAGGAGAAACAAAAGCAGGTTTAGTAGGATCTGAGTTATCTTTCAAAACAGTTGGTATTGTAGGAACTGGTATGATTGGAAGACAAACTGCATCCCTTCTTAAAGGATTTAACTGTAACTTAATCGGTTATGATCCGTTCGAAAATGAACTTGCGAAAGAACTAGGAATTCAGTACAAATCACTTGAAGAGGTTTTCGCTGAATCAGATTTCATTTCATTACATTTACCTCTTCTAGATTCTACAAAAGGAATTGTGAATGAGGAACTTATATCTAAAATGAAAAGTAGTGCAATACTAATTAACTGTGCAAGAGGTCCAATCGTAGATTCAAACGCTCTTAAGAACGCGCTTAATGACGGAAAAATAAGAGGAGCAGGAATCGATGTTTTCGAAGTTGAACCACCTATCCCAACAAATCATGAACTATTTAAGGCTAAAAACATCACTGTAACACCACACATTGCATTCGCTAGTGCTGAATCAATGGTGCGAAGAGCTGAAATAGTGTTTAATAACGTGCAGAGTTATCTTAACGGATCTCCAATCAACTTAATTTCAAAACTAAAATAAACCCATCAATGATGGGTTTTTTTATTCAAACAAAAAAAAGACCACTTCTTGTGGTCTAGAATAATATAAATGCACTTAATCCAAGCAACAAACTATAAAGAATCGCTGGAATCACAGTTAACCTTATAATACTTCCTTCTTCTCCTTCAGATTTAACAACAGCCGCAACTGATACAACATTATGGACACATATCATATTTCCAGCTGCTCCTCCCATTACACCAAGAGACAGAATAAGTGAAGCATTCATTCCGTACTGTTCAGCTATTTGAAGTTGAATTGGACTAAACGTTAATGCAGACACGGTTGCACTACCTGTAATAAATGACCCTAACTCTCCTACAAATGGAGCTACGAATATCCAAATTGGATTCAGTAATGCCCCTAACTCATTTGCCAAGTATACTGGCATACTCTCTAACCCTGAAGTGTTAAACGCAGAATTTGAGAAAACTTGAACCATGATTAGAGTTGGTATTAAAGTAAGGATTGCCGACATAATCGTTTTAAACGACTTCTTAGCAGTTACATTGAAATCCTTGATACTTCCTTGAATAAAGAAAGCAATCACTGAAGCCAAAATCAATACAGCTCCAGGAGAATATAATAACTGCAAAGACGATCCTAAAGATGTTCCCAAAATATTATATAAGCTTAAATCAATAAACTCTTTACTAAATGTATTTAAAGAAGGTACAACTCTCGTTAATATAAGAATGACAATCACAATCACGTATGGACTCCATGCCTTAACGATATTCATATCACTATGAATCTCTTTTTCCTCTGCGATTCTCCAAACATGTTTTGGAACTAACACCTTTAACTTAATCAATAGACTAAGTAAAGCTAACATCGTTACTGAAGTTATAATAGTCACAAATTCATAACCAAGTGTTCTTGCGATTACAAACGCAATACCAGTATACAGTGCACCCACTAAAAGGGTCCAAGGTACCATCTCATAAAAGTCCTTCATTTTAGACTTACTCATTTTTATTAATACAAACATAATAATAGTTGGAATAAAAATTCCAGCTAACAAATCAATTCTTGAAATTGACTCCCCAACTAAATAAAACATATCCGAGTCAGCCACATTACCAAGTCCCACTTTAATAGGAGTTCCAACAGCCGCAAACGGAACCGGAACACTATTAGAAATAAGAGCCACAACAGCCGCTTGTACTGGTTTAAATCCTAATGCAACTAACAATGGACCAACCACAACCGCAGGTGTACCGAATCCAGCAACACCTTCTATTACTGCACCAAACAAGAATGCGATCATAATTGCCTGAATTCTCATGTCTTTTGTTAAAGAATCAAATCCTTTATTAATTCTATCAACTGCTCCTGTTTTTTTAAGTGTATTCATAAGCATTACTGCTCCAAACACTATCAGTAGAATTCCTACTGCTTTATGCGTACCTTGAATTACCGAAGCATAGATAATCTCAGGATTAACTTTCCATATAAATGCACCCGCTATCAAAATCAGTACCATACTGATTAACATACCTTTCTTAGCTGGCATTCTTAATATAACCAATAATATAAACGGAATTATTATCGGTATTAATGTAATTAATATCATTAAATCACCTCACTAAAATACTTTACCACAGTACTAATTTCTTTGCCATTATATGACTTATTTTTCCAAATAACGAAATAAATCAAAGAAAAAACTCAAGCATATGCTTGAGTTAGTCTTTAAGTTTCACTTCAATTGATCTAGTAGTTAACACATCACCTAACTTAACTTCTGCAGTTAAAGTGAATGAGTCTGATGGAAGTATTTCCTCAGTACCAGATTTTGTTAAGATTGTAATAATTCCTTCATTCAGTCTCGTAATATCAAACTTCGCAGAAGGTAGTATTCCATCATCCTTAATACTCCAAATAATTTCAGAGTCATGAACGAATCCTTCTGTCGGTAATTCTAGTACAAAATCTAAATGAGAGTTATGTGATAAATCTACAGCGTAATCAGCTAATGTCGCTTTATCCGTTAATACGTATTCAAACATAGTCTCAGAACTTAAGATTCTAATATTCCAAGTTTTTTCATACGTTTCAGTATCGCTTCCAGCTACAAACTTAGATCTAGCTACTAGTGTAAACTCAGCATCTTTAGTAGGATGATTCGCAATTACTAATCCATCTTCATCTACGAACATTTCAAAGTCATTAACCTCGAAACTAACATCACTTCCACGCACTAAACCAGATAATAACTCATCAAAGTTTAAATCGTCTCCTACAATTAGGTTCATAAGGTCATATTCAAAATCAAGGGCTTCTAAATCTTCATTAGAATACTCTTCATATACACCTTTATTACCTTCTAAAATCTTGAAGTTCTTAGTAACATCATTATTAGCACTACCTATATTTAAGTCAGCTGTAAATGTAACATTTACATCATAACCAATTCTTATAACTTTTACTTCTGTATAATCTTCATGTTCAATCGTTTCAATATATGGATTAAATACTTTCCATTCATACGTTACACCCCATACAGGTGATTTTGTTGATAGAGTGAAATCTCTATCGATATACTGATAAATATTTGATAATGCAATTGAGTTTCTAACTCTTTGAATCGCATTTTCAGTTGTAAGTACTTTTACATCAAATGTTCTACTAGGTTCCCCTTTACTTAACTCTCCATTTTCATCAATGTCTAAGTAAGCAGTAAGTGAAACATCAGTATCTTCGGTAACATCATAAACGTAACCTGAATTGTTAATAACTGTTTCATCTGATGATTCCCAAAGAATCGTACCAGATTCAGTCGTTGGTAAACTTAACTGTTGGTTTTCTATAATGAACCTTGAAGGAAGAGCGAATGATGAATCATTTAATAGTTTTTCCCCTTCAGAGTTTCTAGTCAAAATATCAAATGTATATACGTGTTCATAAATAACAATATCTGATCCTGGTAAAGTTACAATCATTGTTAAATCAATCAACTTATCTTCATCGATATCGTCATCAATCTCAACGTCATATCCGTTCTCAGGATTTTCTAAATCTAAATCTCTGTCATTACTTGATACCCAATCTAACTCATATTCATTAGCTAACTCATTTGCTACAAAACTTGTAGGTAAGAAATCAGGTAATATTTGATGCGTTAAGAAGTACAAACCTTCAAAATAATCACTTGAACTCAACAAGTAGTCCTTGATGAACTCTGCATCAGTTAATAATCTTTGATTCACAGATGCATCAATCAGTTGTTCAAATATCTCTACATAAGGTTCAGTATCAATCAATACGCCATCTACAACAAACACATCGTCATCATGAACGTGGTTCAGCGATGTTTCATCATAATAAACATAATCATCTAAAATTTGATTTACAATATAACCTTGGTTATTAATTATTTCATTAATTAGTAAATTCACTTCTTCTCGTTCTTCAGTTGATTTTTGAATATACTCAGTTGAAGCGCCTTCTGAAACTAAAATTGTTTTATCAATATAAAGTGAAGTAACATTACCATCAATAATATTCATATACCCAAATTCAATCTCACCACGGCTGTTTGGTTCATTACTAACGAAGAACTCACCATCCGCTAATAGGTTAGAAGTAGTAGTCCCTACTTCTGTTCTAGTTGTGTTAGCTGTTCTCGCTAAGTAAAGTGCTTCATTTACTAATTCGATTACATTAGATACATCGTAATATAGTATTTCTGAATCAATGATGTACTCACCATTATCTAAAAGAATTGTGTGCGTTCCATCACTTTCAACAAACTTATTAATTAAAAGATCATTGTTTTCTTTCCAACCAGCTAAGTTAACATATTCACTGTCTCCAGCGATAGATGCAGTATAGTTCCCAGGAACTACTACTAATCCAGCTAATTCAACTGCTGATAAATTCACTTCTTCATCTAACTCAATTTCTTGTGAACTAGATAACTCTATTCCTTGAATTTCAGTTAATTCAACTGGTGAAAAATATTCACCATCTTTTTCGTAAACCATTAATGCTTTTGATACATTCGTTTCTCCAAGGTCGAACGTTCTGATAAATCTGAACAGTCCATACTCTTCTCCTTCAAATGTATACTGTGCTTGGAATACTGTTTTAATACGGTCCATATAAATACTTTGGATACCTGTATCTTTTATAGTAATAACACTGAATAAACCTTCTTCTCCTGTTGCGTAATAAACTCCGTCTACGTAATCAGTATATAAAGCTTCATTTAGTGACTTCTTAACTGCTTGTGACAATCTATCGATTCTTACGCTTACACCAGCTACAGAATCAGTATATAACTCTACTGAACCAGATGTTTCAATCTCTCTAGGTATTTTATTTTCTAACAAGTTTAAACTGTAAACAGTTAAACCATCAATACCTTGATTATCGATTATTTGGTCAGCTAATCTATTTGCTTGTTCATACCACTCATATTCACTCTCAGTTGAAACGCCGTATGCATTCTTCATAATTCCTTTAGTTGAGAATGTACCATCAATGATTTTGTTATTATATGTTTCATCTAAATAAACACCAGCGATAGTACCAAAGTCATCTACAACAGTAATACTAAACCCAAAGTTTAAATTTTCTTCATCTAATTCTCTATCTGAATAATCCACATAAGTTCCTGGAACGTACATACCATAAGTTGGATTTTCTTCACTTTGTAAAACAGTTCCTTCTTTTAGCTTCGCATCACTATCTAAGATTCCTTGAACTAACTCTAAATAAGAATCAACAGTAATCGATACTCCAGCAATTGAATCAGTTTTAACTGAATTACCTGATTGATATAAATTAAATCCATACGTCGTATTATCTGTGATTATTTTATTAACAATCATCGAGATTTGGTCTTTGAACTGAATCGTAGTTCCCATGTTCAAATCACCGTTTAAATAAACTTTTGTTTCATTCACTTGTATTTCTTCTAGCACATTAATTTGTTGAGAATGAATCCCCTCAATTAAATCATCCGTTGTGATCGCATCAGTTGCGTGTGGATAATTTTTATATGCCAAATCTTTATCAATCTTTCTATACGTATTTGGTACAGTAATACCGTCTCCTTGAATAAATGTATAAAGAGTTTCATTAGGACTAGCGAACAACGTTCTACTAGAATAAGTCTCATCAATATGTACACCAGCAATATCTCCGTACGCATCAACTACAACTACTACAAAACTATACCCTCCATTAGGGTTTACATCATCAGAAGCTGCAAAATAAGTACCTGGTTGGTACTTTCTAAGCATTTCAACTTCAGCAGGTACTTCGATGAATTTTTCAATTATCTCAGTAATATATTCTACATCAGGTTCATCTTCACCTTCAGTAGGAGTTTCTGGATCAACCGGATCTGGCTCATCCACAGGCAGGTCTACTTCCCCACCCTCTGGTACGTCTATTGGTATATCTATTATTTTTCCATCGCACGCTGTTAATAGAACTACTACCCCTATTAATAGTGCTGTTATAAATTTTTTCATTTTTTTCTACCTCACTTAAGATTACATTCCATTATATCAAATATGGTATGTAAACGAAACTTTGCTCTTATTAGTTACTTGATGAAATCTTCCATTCCATCAGATTTAATTATTTCTCCATTAAGACCAACCCATAACGCTTCAACATTATCTAAACTGTTAACATAGGCCATTCCTTCTTCAATTGGCATTAGATATACAGTTGTTGATAATATATCTGCCGCTCTCGAATCATTCGTTATTATCGTCACTTGTCTGAAGTATCTATCAGGCCACAATGTGTATGGACTAACGATGTGAGGATATATTTCATCCTCATAAATAAAATACTTCTCTTGATCTCCAGAAGACACCGCAGAATATCCTCCAGGTATAATCAGTTCGTCTTCTAATGCACCTTCACCTCTAGGTTTAAAAGGATCTTGAATAAAAATATTATAAAGTTCTCCATTAGGTTTTGTTCCGTAAGTTTTAATATTTCCACCAGCATTTATCACAAAAGCTCTCAAACCTCTTTGAGCAAACTCATTCGCCAACACTTCAGCAAAATACCCCTTAGCCACTCCACCTAAATCAATACTCATGCCTTCACTCATCATAATAGACATTTCATCATCATTTAGGATAACTTTATCAATACCAGTTAATAAAACTGCTTCCTCTAAAGATGCCATTGATGGCAGTTCACAACCTGGATTGACGTAATCATTTCCACCACACCAATCTCTAGTATCACTCCAAATATCAATAACAGGTGCAAAACTAATATCAAAGTACCCATTCGAAACAGAGTAGTTCAATGTACTAAACTTAATTAAGTCATATAACTCTTTATCCAAATAATGTTTTTCACTTGGATTATCATTAATTGTTTTTACATTTACTATTCCTTCATACGTATTATACTTGTCTGCATACCTGTGATACTTTTCAGCTAAACGAATCGCAACATCCTTAAAATCAGTTATATTTTGATCATTTGATAGAAAAGCCTCAAACGATATGTGAGCTCTAAAGAATCCATTATCATATTGACCAAGTGGACCCCAATCAGGTAATATCTCTTTTCTTTGTGAATGACTTTTTAACTCAGAAAAAGGATCAATGCACTCTGCATGACCTGGATATTCCTCACATACGTTTATAGCCTGAGGTACTTCAATTTCAATTATAGGTTTATCTACATCTTCAGATTGACAAACTGTTGCGGACGGATACTTTTCACAGTCCACCTGATAATACTCACAGCCTGTTAAAAACAATAGTAGAACAAGTAATACTCTCTTCATAAATTCACCTTCATAATACTAACCTATTTTACATCAAAAACCCCTACAAAACTAGATTTTTCCAGATAAGATGCATAAAAAGACAGGTATGTAACATTTGTTACCTGGACTTTTTTTAAAATCTTTCAAAAACACCCTTTCCCCTATAGATAAGGAAAAGAGTAATTGCTAAAATTGAGAGGACTATAGATTAGGAGGACTTAAATTATGAAATTAAATATTCTTCCGGAGCAAGTTCAAGAACTTAACAAATTCATGGATTCAGTAAGAGGTCAAGAAGACGCTCTTATCCCTTGTATTCATGAGGCTCAAAGGATATTCAAAGGAGTACCAATCGAAGTTCAGAAAATGATTGCTGAATCAAACTCAGTTTCAGTAACTAAAGTAAGTGGAATCGTATCTTTCTACGATTACTTCACTTCTGAAATTCAAGGAGAAAACATCATTGAAGTATGTATTGGAACATCATGTTACGTGAATGAAGCTAATGCAATACTAGACAAAGTATGCGAAATGACTAAATGTAAGCCTAACGGAACTACTAAAGATAAGAAATACTCAGTAATAATTGGTAGATGCTTAGGTAAATGCGAGCTAGCACCATCAATAATCATTAACCACAAATCTCACACTGCAGTGACGATGGAACAAGTGGTTAAGTTAGTGGAGGAATTATAATGTTACAAACACTAAATAAGATTAAATCAGAAACGTTAAAAGCAGTTGGAGATAAATTCAACAAGGATTATCGTTTCAATAAAGAAAAAGAAGTTCGCATCGTTTTAAAAAATTCTTACATAATTGATCCCTTAAGCGTTGATGAGTACATCGCAAGAGATGGATACTTCGCAGTTCAAAAAGCTTTATTTGATATGAAGCCAGCTGATGTAACAGAAGCTGTTAAAGCATCTGGATTAAAGGGTCGTTCAGGTGGGGGATTCCCTACTGGTGTTAAATGGGGATTCATTCCTAAAAACGATCAACAAAAATATATTATCTGTAACGCTGATGAAGGTGAATCTGCAGCTACTGTAGACGGTGTGTTAATGCGCCAAGATCCACATTCAGTAATCGAGGGTATGATTCTTGCTGGTTATGCAGTTGGAGCTACTATTGGGTATGTATATTTACGTTATGAATATCCAGAAGCAAACAGAATTATGTTGCAAGCTATTGAAGAAGCTACGAAGAAAAATCTATTAGGTAAAAATATTATGGGTTCTGGATTCGACTTTGAAATCAGAATGTTCCGTGGAGCTGGTGCTTATATCTGTGGTGAAGAAACTGCGATTATATCATCAATTCAAGGACAACGTGGTAACTCAATTAACAAACCACCGTTCCCAGCTATCAAAGGTTTATTCGGAATGCCTACTGTTATCAACAATGTTGAAACATTAGCTGTTGTTCCTCAAATATTAATGAACGGTGCTGATTGGTATAAATCAACTGGTATCGAAGGATCAGAAGGTTCTAAAGTATTCGCACTTACAGGTCATGTTAAGTTTCCTAAGAGTGTAGAAGTTCCTCTAGGTACTACTATTAGAGAATTAGTAGAACTAGGTGGAGGAATGAGAGACGGAAGAGAATTTAAAGCTTTCGTAACAGGTTCACCAAATATCACAATGTTAGGTAAAGAAGATTTAGATATGCCTGTAGCATTCCCTGAATTTAAAGAACGCCAAGTAATGGTTGGTTCTGGTGGAACTGTAATCGTTGATGATTCAACTTGTATGGTTGAATTCATTCACTTTAACACTGAACTATTAAGTTATGAGTCTTGTGGTAGATGTACTCCTTGTAGAACAGGTACTAGAAGAATGACTCAATTCTTAGAAAAAATTAAATCAGGACAAGCTGATATTAAAGATTTAGATAAAATGACTGAATTAGCAGAACATATGAGAACAGCATCTCTTTGTGGTTTAGGTATCGCAATGGGTATGACTTGGCATACTGCTATGCATTCATTTAAAGATGAATTCGTTGAGCATATTGAAGAGAAAAAATGTCGCGCTGGTCGATGTTTTAAAGAGGTGAAATAATGAGTAAAGTAAATCTGACGATCAACAACTTAGACTTAACTGTAGATAAAGGTACAACAGTACTTAAAGCTGCTCAAGATGCTGGAATTTATATTCCAACTCTATGTTACCTAAAAGAAATCAACGAAATCGCTGCTTGTAGAATGTGTGTTGCTGAATTTGACAGAATGGGATTAAAACCAACTTGTACATTAGAAGCAAACGAAGGAATGAACGTTCAAACTGAAAGTGAAAAAGTAGTAGCTTCAAGAAAAGCTACATTAGAATTATTAGCAAGTTACCATACATTTGAATGTTGGACTTGTGCAAGAGAAAACACTTGTTACTTCTACGATATGATGCAGTACTATAACGTAGATGACGTATATAAACATGAATATGACCTACCTGCTAAAGAAAGAGTAATGAACATCTCTAAAGCAATCACTTTAGATTCAAGTAAATGTGTTCACTGTTCTTCTTGTGTAGCTGTATGTGATAAAATCGCAACACCTGCAACATTAGACTTCGTAGATAGAGGATTCGATACAATCATCGCTCCTACAAACTGCGGAGAAACATTAGACGATATCGCATGTATCTCATGCGGTCAATGTACGAAAGTATGTCCAACTGCTGCTGTTATCGAAACAGATCACATCGGTAGAGTTAAAGAAGCTCTAAGAGATCCACACTTACACGTAGTAGTACAAGTTGCTCCTGCAGTAAGAGTTGCGATTGGTGAATTATTCGAATACCCAATTGGAACACCTGTTAAAACAGTTGAAGGTAAATTATTCAACTCATTAAACAAATTAGGATTTGATGAAATTACAGATACTAACTTTGCAGCTGACCTTACAATTATGGAAGAAGGTACAGAGTTTATCGGTAGAGTTCAACAACATCTAAACGGTGAAGAAGCTGATCTTCCAATGTTCACATCATGTAGCCCAGGTTGGGTTCGATACATTGAACAATATAGACCAGAATACTTAGACTGTTTATCAACAGCTAAATCACCACATATGATGCAAGGTGCGTTCGTTAAAAACATCTATGCAAAAGATCACTACGGTAAAGATGGTTCAGAAATCTACATGGTTTCAATCATGCCTTGTACAGCTAAAAAATACGAAATCGACAGAGATGAAATGGAAGTTGATGGAGTTAGAGATGTAGATGCAGTATTAACAACTAGAGAATTAGCTAGAATGATTAAAGATGCAAACATCGACTTTAGAAACCTAGAAGACTTCAATCCTGATACAGACCTTACACAATACACAGGTGCTGCTGGATTATTCGGAGCTACTGGTGGAGTTATGGAAGCAGCTATCAGAACTGTTTACCATGAACTAGAAGGTAAAGAACTAGATGACCTTAACCTATGTCAAGTACGTGGAGTAGACTCAAACATCAAAGAAGCAACTGTTAAAGTAGCTGGTATTGATGTAAATGTCGCAATCGTTCACGGTGGACAAGGAATCAAAAAAATGTTCGAAATCTTAGATGCTGAACAAGTTAAAAAAGACGCTGGAAAAGAATTCAAACAATACCACTTCATCGAGTTTATGGGATGTCCTGGTGGATGTGTTAACGGTGGTGGACAACCAATCGTTCGTGAAGAGTTCATGGATGGATTAGACGTTGCTGCTTTAAGAGCACAAAGCTTATACAACTCAGACTTAGAAGATGAATTAAGACAATCTCACAACAGCCCTGCAGTTCAAAATGCTTACAAAAATTACTTAGAACGACCAGGTAGTAAAATTGCTCACAAATATTTACATACAACTTACAAAGATGAGTCTTACAAACTAAAATAAAACAAAGGACAGTTTAACTGTCCTTTTTATTTTTATATAAATCCCTATCCAGTTCATCAAAGAACTGAGCTTCGGTCATTGCCTTCTTAAACTGAATAATCCCAATACTTACAGAAATACTAAACCCCTTAATTTGATAATCACTCACAGCTGATACAATACTCTTCCTGATCTCATTAGCAGTTGAATACCTCATATTAGGCAACAGAACTAAAAACTCATCTCCACCCCATCTACCGTATACAACAGGTTCAGAGAAATTCCTCTTTAACATATTCGATACAGTCTTTAACACTCTATCTCCTTGTAAGTGTCCAAAGGTGTCATTAATATGCTTAAAATGATCAATATCAATTAATATAGCTGAGAATCCAAACTTAGATTTTCTTGCTAACTTAATAAATGAAAGTAGTGTTTCATCTAATTTCTTTCTATTTGGTAATCCAGTTAAAAAATCGGTCTCACTTATTACTATTGCTTCATAATACCTTTTATTCGTTTCAATATTCGCTAGTTCTAAACTTCTAATAGTTCTTCTGTTCATCACAATAACGAACGACAGAGCAGTCGCTATGTTTAGGAATATCGCTCCTAGTATTACAATAGCCTCAAGTGAGTTTACTGAATCAAGTGTTACATACTCTTTTGTATAAATTGAATTAGCAATTCTACCCATAGCTGTTAATATCTGAAGCGCTAAGATAAATAACATTGGATAATATGCGTATCTATTAGAATCTCTTAATTGTGCTCTTCTAAACTCAATATAGGTAAACAACAAGTACACGGTCATATATACAGACCAAATCACAACTCTAATATAATAAACGTCATAAACAAAGACGTAATAAGTACTAATCACAATTGCGAGCGTCGTAAAAGGAACCCCAAATCTTCGTTTAGCACGTTTTTCATTCAAATAGTGATAAATACCCAAATAGAATAAAAACATCGCTATAAATCCAAATACATTCGTTATCAGGTATTCTACGTTCATCAAATCGAAGTCACGTAAGAATACAGAAGCATTGCTAATAAATGCAAATAGATACGAAAACGTCAAAGTCCACATTCCTTTATACGTTTTATTACTCTCAAACGCTAAATATGCAAAGAATAAAAAAACCATAAATGATGCAATTGGTAGTAACATTGCTACAGTTCTAATATCAATCATATTGACCTCCGTGTTACTTATTATACCATTTATCCTAAAATAAAAAAAAGACCTCTTTCGAGGCCTTTAAATTCTTATTTATTCATATGATATTCTTGTAACCCTTGTAAGGCACGTAACATATTGTTTACAGACACACTTGATCCTGAATAAGAATCAGCATATTCGAAGTCTGTCATATCATCTATAGTACTAAGTGCAGCCATACCTTCAACAGTCATACCAGTGAAGTAAGGTATCAATTCAGATACAAAATCTTCCTTAGTTTTTCCGCCTGGTGTTGGAGAAGAATCTCCCCATACAGCTGGTGTATAGTGCCCATCAGAATCTACATCGTAAGATAAGAATTTAATTGTTCCGTTATTATCAAGTTCAACATAAGCAACCTGCTCATAGTTTCTCTCCGCGGGACGTCATGTACATGACAAATACGCGATTTGATACTTCGTGAACTTTAACGTTTTAAACTCGAACAACACCTTAACTGGTCTAGACACTTCATGTCCTTCTCCAGAGATATGTTGTACGTAATAAATTCCTAATCCATCAATATCTCCACTACCTTCAGTAGGAGTATCTGTCACATCGTGACCATCATCCCCTGTAGGAGTGTTTGATGCATAATCAGCACATCCAGTAAGACCAACCATTAGTACTAACGTCAATAATAACGTTAATAACTTTTTCATAGTTTATCTCCTTTAAATTAAGCTTTAGGGAATGCGTATGTAGCGTCACCCATTACTTTGTTGTCTCCATCGTAATCAGCGATTCCACCAACGTTAACAACGTTTGTGTAACCTAATGATTCTAAAGCAGCCATAACGAATCCAGCTCTAGTTCCTGAACCACACATTAAGTAAATAGCTCTTGCATCTCTATCAAAGAAGTTTTCTAAGATATCAGCATCAACTACGTCTTCAGCAGCGAAGTCCCAGTTTCCATCAGTTCTTACTAAGTAACCTTCAAGCTCTAAATATTGGAAGAATGGAATCATTTCAAATCCAGCGATATATCCACTTGCCATTTTATCTTGCCAGTTTCTTAAGTCTACTAATTGTACGTTATCAGCATCTAATACTGAATCAACATTTGCCATAGTAACTGTTTGAGGTAAAGCTTTTGTTTTATAAACGCCATCACCCATAACTTTGAATTCACCATCGTAATCAGCAATACCACCAGCGTTTTGAACGTTAGTATAACCAATTGACTCTAATGCAGACATAACGAATCCAGCTCTAGTTCCTGAACCACACATTAAGATAATTGCATCAGCTTCTTTATCGAAGAAGTTTTCTAAGATATCAGCATCGATTACATTGTCATCTTGCCAAGTCCAACCATTGTTTCTAACTAATGCATTATTTTCTAAATATTCAAAGAATGAAATGATTTCAAACCCATCGATATATCCAGAAGCCATTTTATCAGAGTAATTTCTTAAATCCACTAATTGGATTCCATCTCTTTCTAAAATAGTATCAACGTTTTCCATTGTAACTTCAGCAGGAATTTCTACTTCTTTTGGTGAACATGCAGCTAGTGTAAATACAGCTACCATCACCATCATTAATGATAATAATTTTTTCATAATAATCTCCTTTTATTTTTATTTCCTTCAAGCCAATTTTACCAATGTAGAAATAGTTAGTCAACATACTTTTTAATAAAATATTAAAAACCGAGATATGGCTTAATGTAAGGGTTTTTAACAGGTTTTACTATGTAACATTTGATACGTATTAGTTCGAAAAATAAACTAATATATTTAAGTGGTTTGCAAGAAAAAAAGACGTGTTTTCACACGCCTTTACTATTTTACTTACTTTGCTTTAGTATATTCCCCGTCCTCATTTGGATGAGTTTCTAAATATTCTCTAATAGCGTCACGCATCTCTTGATTTCCTGGTTTACAAGAAGTCAATTTTGACTCTTCAGCTAAGATAGACTCAGCCATACCTTTACAACCTGGATTCCCACATTGACCACAGTTAGCCAAAGGAAGTAAGTTGATAAGATCTTGTAATCTAGGATCTTCATACACGTAGAATTTCTCTGAAGCGAACGATAATATCAATGCGATAACGATTGATAAAACTACTGCTAATATAATTACTATTAACATTATACCATCCCTCCGAATCCCATAAATGCCATCGCCATAATGAAGGCAGTAACTAGTGCGATTGATAATCCTTGATAGTTTTCAGGGATATCATATGCACTCATCTCTTCTCTAATTGCTGAGAACAGATAAATTACAAATGTATAACCTAATGAAATAGCGAATGCATAAACTGTAGTTTGCATGAATGTATAATCAAATTTTTGTGTTGCGTCGATTGCTACCCCTAATACCGCACAGTTAGTTGTGATTAATGGTAAATATACACCTAACGCTTGATAGATTGAAGGAGAGTATCTTTTGATAATCATTTCAATTAACTGCACGAATGCAGCGATAACTAGAATAAATACGATAGTGTTTAAATATCTAATATCGTATGGTACTAAAATGTAGCTATCTAATACCCACGCGATCATTGCTGAAAGTGTGATTACTAGTGTGATTGCCATACCCATTGATAGAGCGGCATCTTTTTGCTTAGAAACACCTAAGAACGAACATAGTCCGTAGAACTGTGACAATAATACGTTAGAAACGAACATTGCACCAAAAGCGATTGCGATTAATTCCATACTATATCGTCACCTCAGCTTTCTCACGTTTCAATTCTCTTTTCTTTTGAATCTTTAAGATTTGTCCAACTAATAGTCCATATACTAAGAACGCACCAGCTGGTCCACCTATTACTGCTAATCTATACTCTACAGGAATAAACTCAAACCCCATTATCGCACCTGAACCAAATACCTCACGAACAATTGCGATTAATGAAATACCAAGCGTAAACCCAATCCCCATACCGAATCCATCAGCTAGAGATTTAATAGGTCCATTTTTAGCAGCGAATGCTTCTGCTCTACCTAAGATAATACAGTTTACTACGATCAATTTTAAGAACGTACCTAACGCTGCAGCTAAATCAGGAACAAATGCATTCATAAACATTTCAAGTATTGTTACCAAAGAAGCGATGATTACGATATAAATCGGAATACGTACTTCATCTGGAACATAATTTCTTATAAGAGAAATAATTAAATTACTCATTACTAATACAAATATTGTACCAGCACCCATCCCCAATGCGTTTTCTAACTTACCAGTTACGGCCAATGTTGGACATAACCCTAAGAATTGAACGAATGTAGGGTTTTGTTTAAAGATACCAGTAAAGAAAATATCTGCTAAACTTCTTTCATTTTTCATTACTCAGCACCCCCAATACTATTATCAATTTGATATTGTAATACTTGTTCAATCGATTCGATCATTGATGGGAATGATTCTTCTGCAGTTGTACCAGATACAGAATCTAAATCAGCTTCAGAAACAGAACCTAATCCATCTACACCAGTCCATGCACCAGCAATTAATGGTGAATCGAAGTCTTCTCCTACATTATAATTAGGAGCAAAATCATTTGTATAATACGTCGCGTTTTTATCAAACACATTAACAGCCACAATAGAACTAGATCCTGGAGCAAACTGAACCATAATTGAGTTACTCGGTGCCCATGAACCATTGTTACTTGTAACATTATAGAATACTTGTAAGATATTACCTTCAGCATCACGTGCTGTGTAAATACCTTGAATTAAATCACTTGTGATTAATTCATCATGGAAGTCAGCTGTATACATTGTTTCTAATACTGCTTGAATATCTTCCGGTACTGCGATTAATTCAAACTCAACAGGAGCATCAGTAATCTCTACCACTAATTCAACAGGAGTCGCAACATTACCTGCCGCATCCACTGCTTCAAATGTAATTGTATAAGTACCAGCAGTACCAAAGTCTACAACTTCACCGTTATTAGTAACAACTACTACATCATCTTCATTATCAGTTCCTGTTACATATAATTCCCAGTTAGGAGCATCTGATCCTACTTCAAACGTTGTTGGTCTAGCAGTGTTAAGCTCTAAAATAGGAGCTTCTTCATCTACAACACCTACAATTTGTTTATTATAGAAATCAATTACTTCTAAGATTGACTCATTAATTCCATCTAATGTATAAGCAGCAGTTGAACCAGCTACGTAATCCGCACCAGTTTCAGCAAATGCATTAACATCTTTACCAACGAACTGAGCAGCGAATTCAGGATGTTCAACTAATGTTTGTCCTATCCCTACTGTCTCAAATGTTTCATACGATGCAAATCCTACAATTTCAGAATCTTTAATAGCCATTACGAATGTACTAGCTTGAGATTGTTCGAATCCTACATAGATAGCTTTGAAGTAATATCCACCATTAGCTTCTAATACTTCAGTAATAATTGGTGTTTCTTCATAGTTTCCATATACATCTGTTAATGATGCATTATCGAACCATTCAGATTTTAATCTAATAATCATTTCATCTGGAGTTTCAGGAGCTTCTTCACCTAAGAAGTTAACACCGTGATACACTAGAACTTTTTGAATACCAATATTCAATCCTGAACCAGTTAATGTTACACCAGACGTTGTATCAATACCTTCTGTTTTTAAAATATCTAAGTCAACTTCAGCATACTTATCTAAGTTCGCTTGATCTTCTAACCAGTCTTTACCGATACCTGCTGTCTCAGCATTCGCTAAGATATTAAGAGCAACTGATTCATTTGTTTCAGAATCAAGTGCAAATAAGAATATAATACCTGGGTTAATCCCAGCTGTTGAAGCTTGATAAATAACACCAACTTGAGTACCAGAATCTTTCATGATAAACACTTTAGATACGTTTGTATCTTCAGTTGGATATTGATCAGTAACTTCTTCTACTACATAAGTACCAGTATTCTCAGGGTCAACCCCAAACATCTCATACAATGCAGCGTTTGCTTTATCTTCTAAACGTTGTTCTATGATTGGAGTAGTAATACTCTCAACATAGAATATCCCTGCCATAGCAAGTAGTACCACTAAAAGTAGTGATAGCGTAATTCTAATATGTTTCATTAGAACATCACCCCCACTTTAACAAGTTCAACAACTTCAACTACTTCAGGAGCATTAATAAACCCGATTATAAATCCACCAGCTACAATAACAACTAATGCAAATACAAGAGCTTTAACTAATGATACTGTAGTACTTTTTCTCGTTGTACGGTTAATGTATGGAGTAAAGATATTACCAAGTAATACCGCAAACAACACACCTTCAACATTATTTCCAAGTACACGAATCATTACAGTTAATAAACCAACAATTACAGCGAACACTATTTTAGTCTCACGTGAAGTTGGTGAAGTAACAGGATCCGTTACTAAGAATAAAGCAGCAAATAACACAAGACCACTTAATAAGTGTTCCATAGCGTAGTATGAACCACCAATGATATACGTAATTCCAAATATTGTAGCTAAGTAAGTTACACTTAAACGCCAATCAATAATTTTTGGAATAGCTAATAAAATCATTAATATAACTAATACTAATCCACTTGCCGCACCAACACTAATTCCATACTCAGCACCACCAATGAATAATGGTCTTTGAGAGATTAGAGCGATTTGGTTTAATGCACCAGAATTTTTTAATCTTTCAACAGGATATAAGAATCCTTCAGGAGTAGCAAGTTGATCTTTAAATGAAAGATAAGCAAACAATACCCCTACGATTGCAGGATGGAATATAGAATATCCAAACCCACCATATACTAATTTACCAACCCATACAGCCATCCCAGTTGCGATTAAGATAACGTAAATTGGTGTATGTAATGGTAATAATAATACAACTAATAATGGAATCATTAATGGGTTTTCCTTAACGTAACAATCCTTGAAGCTAACCCATCTTCCACGAGATCTTAAGAATAAAACCTCGATAACAAATGATACTACTAATGCGATACCCGCATTAATTAAGATGTTTACTGCTTTAACACCTTCTGGTAATACTTCTAATTTCGTATAGAAATAGAAACTTGATACTAATGTGATTAACAATGCTAATTGAATACCTTGAGTTACATGTTTATACTTTAATTTCCCTAATTTATAAGGCGCTCTTCTACTCATCATCTACCCCCTAGAAACACGGCGCTTAGCACGACGTACCCATTCTAAAACGTTAATTTCCGATGGACAAGTATAAGAACAAAGTCCACATTCGATACATTTATTAAGGTCATATTCATATAATCTCTCTTCAACAGTTCTAATCTCAGCATCCATAATATTTTGAGGTAGAATTCCTACCGGACAAATATCATTACATAATCCACATTTAATACATATGTTTTCATCTAAGTCATCATGAACAACACCAACTGAACTAATATGCTCAGATACACTGAAGTTATTCGTCTTCATAGTGAAACCATTTAATACAGATCCAGTAAAGATTGAAGCAGCCTCAATATACTCTTTACCCATCTCTCTCATAATATCTCTAATATGTGTTCCTAACTTTACATCAAACGCAGTTGATGAATCTAAGTCAGCACACATAACAACCAATCTAGTGTGTGTAACTGGTCTACCTAATCTAACTGCATCGTAAATTGCTTTACAAGAATGAATCGGTGTAAACAATATACCCGAATCCATTAAGTTAAATGAAACGTCAGAACCAACTACCTTAGTGATAGCTTTATGAGCCCATGCAACATCTACTCTAGGTTTAACCTTTATTACATTGAATCCAGCTTCTTCAAATCTTTTATCATGTAAGTTATGATCAATTAGTACTGTAACTTGAGAAAGCGATGCTTTCTTAAGTAACTCCATACCTTCAATAACTTCATCCATTTCATCAAAGAACAAATCATTCTCAATACTTAAGAACGCTTGATTCTGGAATACTGCATTTACAAATACATGCTTAATTGTTTTTGTAAAATCAAATCGAGTATATAAACCTGATTGGTCTAATCCTCTTACACCCATTTTCTCTATTTGAGATTGAATGTTCTTAGCTGTTTCTAAACCTTTCATAGGTTCAAACTCAACTTCTTTATTTGATAAATCATTTTCAATTACTAAGTGATCAACTTCGATCCCACTATAATACTCCATAGCTTCAATTCCAACTACTTTACCACTTACACTTGAGAATATAGGAGTTCTTTGTTCACCGTATCTTTCAGCAATCTTTTCACCTACTAATACAGTTTCTCCAATCTCTACGAATAAATCATAATATTTTGAATTTGTACTAGCAACCGGAATATATACTTTTTTTGGTTTTAAGTAACTATTTACTTCTGCAATTTGCACTTCTTTAGCCATTACGATTTACTCCCTTCTGAAACTTTTCTTCGAAAATTTTGTGTGTAATAATTTATAAGCCTCATTTGAACCTGGTTTAGATAACTTATTATCATAAACAGCTTTAACAAATGGGTTATTCTGTGGTAACTCAACTTCTCTTTCCATACCTTCAGTTCTAAGCTTCGCTACATTCGTACCGATTAAGAACTCTTCTTGAACGATTGGTTGTCCACCACTATTTAATAATCCACCGAAGTTATCTTGAACTTCAATGAAGTGATATTGCTTTTTAGATGTTGCTAAGATTTCAAACATACGTTTTAATCCTTGCCCACCATGAACAACAGCTATGTTCAGTTGTTTATCTCCAACTGTAACTGATGCTTCTGTTATATTATCTTCTAAACTACGAATAGAATTAATATCAAGGTCAATTGTAGATCCAGTTAAGATACTTGAAGCTTGTTGTAATGTTGCATACGCTTCAACTCCAATAGAACCAAACAACTTACCATAACCATTAAACTCATCCATTGATTTATCTTCTAAATCTCTTAAGATAACCTTGTTCTTCTTAAGCATTCTTGCGAACTCTCTTGTTGTAAGAACTGCATCCACTTGATTTGCATATTCATTTCTACTCACTTCATACTTACTAGCAGTGCTTGGCATAATAGAAACTATATAAGCATCTTCTTTAGTTTGTCTAACTAAAGCAGCATTCATCATATGTGGTGACTTAACAGTTGATAGGTTCTCTAAGTAATTAGGTTGGAATTGTTCAATATAACGAATCCATCCAGCACTACTTGATGTGAACATTGGTAACATGTTCGTTTCACCTTGATCAAACTTCTCAAGTCTAGTAATTAACTCAGCAGATTGTTCCATAATCATTAAGTCAGAACTATTTGATAAGTCTTGAACTTCACTAAATCCTAATTCCATTAACGCAGAATATAGTTTATTTTCAACTTCAACTACATCTTTTCCAATTCCATAACCGAATGCTTCACCAATTGCACCTTTAACAGATGGATCAATTTGAGCAATAACGTCTTTTCCAAGTCTAATTGCTTCTTCAACTTTATCCATATGATCAGTTTCAATTAACGCTCCCGTAGGACATACTTTCGTACATTCACCACATGAGATACATCCTGAATCATCGAATGTTAATCCAGGTGTTGGACTAACGATTGGATCCGTTGCATCTGGTTCATCTCTGAACTTGATTGCTTTTGCAGTTACTACTGAACTACAAACAGCTACACAACGTTTACATAATACACATTTCGTTTGATCTTGATTAATCGCTTCTCCACCAATTGTGAATTCAAAACGACCTCTAGCAGGACCAAATTGGAAATCATCAACACTATAATCTTTTAATAAGTTATAGAAATCACATGACCCATCTCCTCTTGGACAAGTCCAACAGTTGAATTTATGTCTTTTTGCTAAAAGAGCAAGTGATGCTTTTCTAGACTCAATGACTCTATCACTCTCAGTTTGGATTACCATACCTTTTTTAATAGGTGTATCACATGCAGAAACTAAATCCTTTTCAGTTTCAATTTCAACAACACACATTCTACAGTATCCAATTTCATTTATTTCTTTTAAGAAACAAATTGTAGGAATCTTAATTCCTTGTTCGTAAGCTACAGAAAGGATCGTTTGACCACTCTTCGCATTTATCTGCTTACCATTTAAAGTAATTTTCGGCATACTATCCCTCCTTATCTAACTTTTTTGTAAAAATCATTAAAATTATTTCTAAGTATAACTTCCATGTTCTTTCCGTAGTCTATTCCTACACTACATTTAGAACTTCTTAAGTTAGCTACATAGTCTTCTATCTTTATTAAATCTTCCTTACTCGCAGTTCCATCCTCAAACTTATTAACTAAAGCTTTGATAATTGGAATTCCGTCACGACAAGGAATACACTTACCACAAATATCCTTCTGTGTTTCAGAGGTATATTCTAGTAATCTTTCAAACAATTCTACTTTATCTAGGGAAATTGTATCGTCTTTAATCCAGTCATTATATAACTCCCTTAACTTCATAACCGATTCCTGTGACATAAAATTCTCTCCTTTCTAGAATTTATACTTTTCATTTAATTATATCTAATTGGAAATAGCGTGTAAACGCCTTAAAACAAACAAAATAAACAAACTAATTAAATTAGTTCGTAAACTATCGAATAACAAGATAGTTAAGCGCTTTTTGTAACGCTTTCACTACTTTGCTGTTTTGCTCTACGTTTTATTATATTCCTTTTGTCAAGTACATGATGTATCATATGTTACATAGATAAAAACACCCTGTTTGAAATAGGGTGTTTCTAATTAATACGCCTTATATATAACTTGTGTTCCAGCCTTACCAAACCCTAAATCTAAAAGTCTTTGGTAAATATCTTTTACAAGTTTAGTTCCCTTTAAATCAAGACCAAATGCTTCACTCTCTTCAACAACAATTTTTAAGTCCTTCAAGAAATGTTCCACATAGAAGCCAGGTTCAAAATCACCATTTAATATTCTAGGACCATAATTATCTAAACTCCAAGAACCAGCTGCTCCTTTTGAAATAGTATTTAAAACTGCTTCCTCACTTAATCCAGCAGCCTTTGCATAAACAAGAGATTCAGCAAGAGCTAACATTGAACCAGATACAGCGATCTGATTTGCCATTTTAGTATGTTGACCTGATCCAGCTTCGCCTAAATAAGAAATGTTTTTACCCATAATATCAAACAAGTACTTAACATTCTCAAATGCATCTAAGTCTCCACCACACATAATAGCCAAAGTACCATTCTTAGCACCAACATCTCCTCCAGATACAGGAGCATCTACTACAAACGAATTCTTATCTCTAAACCACTTATCTAATCGACTAGCAAGTTTTGGAGTGGAAGTAGTCATATCTACAAACAACTGATTATCCGCTACTTCATACATTTGTTCATATATACTTTCAACGTCACTTGGATAACCAAGCATTGTGATTATAATTTTGCTCTTAGTAACAACTTCTTCTACAGAATCACACCAGAGAGCACCATTTGAAATTACCTCTTCAGCTTTGCTTTTCGTTCTAGTATAAACACATACCTTAACTCCAGCCTTTAATAGATTATTAACCATACCATTACCCATAACACCAATTCCTATAAATCCAATCATACAATCATCCTCCTAGGACAATTATAACAAAAAATAAAGCCGAATTAACGGCTTTACTCAAAAATAGTTTTAAACTCCAAGTATCCTTCTTCTTCCATCTTTTCATATGGAATAAACTTCAGGGCAGCTGAGTTAATGCAGTATCTATAACTTCCATTAGGTCCATCATCAAATACATGTCCTAAATGAGAATCTGCATCATTACTTCTCACTTCAATCCTCACCATACCATGTGAATAATCCTTCTTATGAGTGATCTCTTTCACAGGTTTAGTAAACGCAGGCCACCCGCAACCTGAATCAAACTTTTCTAGTGAACTAAACAATACTTCCCCACTATTTACATCAACGTATATACCTTTTTCAAAATGTTGATCATACTCTCCTGAAAAAGCAGGTTCAGTTCCATTTTCCCTCGTCACATACTGACTCATATCTTTCTTCATATCTATCACCTACTCTCATTATACTCCTCAAAAAAGTTCACAACAATCATTATGCAAAAAGTGAAAAATATGTAACTTTTCAACTGCCCTTTCTGTGATAGAATACTTGTATAGGGGATGTGAAGTATTATGAGTAGCGCAATAATTCCAGTATTATTAGTGACAGTATTTTTCATACTCTTACTGAGCCACAACTGGATGAAACAAGTTCAAAATTTATATAAAGACAATCAAGAGAATGAATAATCGTTCTCTTTTTAAATGTGAGGAAAATCTAACATGAAAACAAAATTAAAAGAATACAGACTTAAACACAACTTAACACAAGCGGAACTAGCTGACATGGTTAATGTAAGACGAGAGACTATCTCTCTTTTAGAAGCGGGTAAGTATAACCCATCACTAAAACTAGCAACAAAGATAGCCAATGTATTCAACACCACAACAAGCGAATTATTCCAATTCGAAATAGGTGAATTAAAATAGGCCACTTAAGTGGCCTTTTTACTTATATAACTATTTAGTTCGTAAAGAGCTGTTTTATTACTATCCCAATGTAATAAATCCATCGCCTCATCATAAGAGACCCATACAAAGTCATCGTGCTCATCACTTAATACAATTTCATCGTTCACTTCTACTCCAAAGCTATACTCAGGGACCACTACTACTTCAGGATAATTTTCTACAATCTCACTGAACCAATCACTTCTAATATACGTTAATGATTCAAGTCTTATTAAATCATCACTCACAACTCCTGATTCCTCAAACAACTCTCTACAAGCAGACTCATAAGAAGTTTCATCATCTTCTCCTCCACCTGAAATCCACTGTCTCATTTCAGAATCTTTTCTTTTAAATACACAGTACTCAACACTTTCAGTAAACCTATAAGGTATAACGAGTACTTGATACGGTAATCTAGCCATAACACCCTCCAAGTAAAAAGAATAGAAATCTATTCTTTTATCTATAATATAAATCCTTCTCTTTTAACATCCTCATTAATAATTGTCCTACAAGCAAATGAAGAAGTAAATGTTGAAGATAAACCTAGTATGTAGAAGATATTATTCGCAGGATTAACAAACATCCTCATATCATAATACCCATTCACTCTCAACATAACTAAAGTTACAATCATAACTACTATCAAATTATATCCTACGACTGCTTTAACAATTCTAGACCTTGGAAATATGAATCCAACAACACTTATCACAACCATCCCAATGATCATAATATTTAAAGCTTCAGCAATCGGTCTAAACATATAAATGTTCGGATTATATGCAATCGCATTCAACTCTCTCGTTAGTTCTACGAAATTACCAAGTCTACCAGACATACTATAGAATGATAATGCATCTACTCTAGCTGGTTCTAGGATATCTATAAAAGGAATCGCAAACAAACTAAAAGTATGATTCAACCAACCAAAGATTAATGCTAAAATACTCAGTCTTCTAAAAGTACTCATACAATCCCTCCCTTTATAAAATTTTATCATTATTCACACATTTTTTCAAAATCAAATCTTCAAATTATCAACTTTCAACAAACTCGTCACAGAAAAATCTTCTTTTAATATAGTAATAATCAAACTCTATCTTTTTTAATCAAATAAAATCTCATCCAACAAATAAATTATTACAAATTTTATACTATTGAAAAAGAAGACTACAATATGTCTTCTTTTCTTTTAGTATGAGCAATAATAGCTGAAATAACTAACAATATTCCTGAAATAGAAATACTACCAGATAATAACGCTAATAAGAATAATGATATACCAGTCACACCAGCAACCACAATCCACTTCTCTTCTCCTGCATCAAACCCTTTATATATTAAGTAAATGACGTACGCCATAACTAAATTTAACGTGAAGAAAATTACATCAAAAGCTACAAGTAAAATCAATACTATTGCGATTATTTGAATAATCAACGTAGCCATTACTAACATCGTTCCCTTAAATCTCATAAATACCTCCTAAAATATATTCCAAACACCCGCAACCACGTAATAAACACCCAGCGCTAATAAAACATTAGGAATGATTACACTAATAATCCCTCGCTTGTAAAATGTCTTTCTATGAATCGCTAAAGTGATAAATCCACCACCAATAAAAATATCAGCGAATACAATTTGGTTCGCTATCATAATAAGCGAAATCCCAAATAATATTACCGCAAGAACCGGTAACACTTGTTCTCTTTTCATCATACACCTCAATTAAATAAGACTTTGAATCAATTTAAAGTACCCATTCACTTGAACTCTTTCATAATTATAAAAGTCACCCGATTGAACTGCACTCTCTATTTCATCATACGTCATTACCATACAACTATCAACCTCATCAGGATCAATTACACATTCACTTAAATCAAACTCCTTCTGAACAATGTAATTGTCATAAAGAGTAGTTCCGTGAAACCTACTTGAGAAAAGCGTTAGCTCCTCACTATTTAAGGTCACACCTACTTCTTCATACGTTTCCCTAATAGCTCCTTCAACAGAAGACTCTCCTCTTAAAACAGAACCTCCGTGTGTGGCTAATAAACCTGGTAGTAACTCTTTATCAAGAGCTCTTCTTTGAATCAAAAACTCTCCCTTTTTATTAACAACCCAGATAATAGCTACCAAATGATACTCATCATCTAAAAAGTCGTAATTATCTCTTTCTACTACTTTTCCTGTAATTTCTCTTTTTATATTATATATATCCCAAAGTTCCATAAATCCCCCTAGTATTATTATAGATTATACTTTAATTGGTAAAAAAGTAACAGAGTCTAATACTCTGTTACTTTCCCTACATATGCCAGTATTTCCCTTTTTGATTCTTCTTCTTTTATTTCATAACCTTCACGGCCTAAACCTGTACCACAGTAAACAAGAACTTTATCACCCTTAACCATTACCTTAGTAATTGATTCAAACAATACATACGTATCATGTTTACCAAACTTAAACTTAAAATACTTCTTTTCCATAAATCCTCCTATAACTTCTTATATCCTTTTTCAACTCTTTTAATATCCATGTTAAGACTCTTATAAAAATACTTAGCCTCTTCATTAGAAGCTACAAATAAATAGTATTCACCTACACCATTCTCTTTAAACAGTTTCTCTGCTTCAAGAAATAACAACTTCGCAATTCCTTTATTTCTAAATGGTTTTAATACGTAAACCCAGTCGATATAACCTATACTTCCAAAGTCCATGTAACTGTATTCACTAATAATATCAATTCTACCTATAATAGAATCATTCTCTATACACAATACAACGTCATTATTAATAGCCTCTTCGATTTGGTTCTCTAAAAACTTTTTACGGTAACTCTCCTCATCAAAGTCACTAAATACATCCGGTTCTAACTCCCTTGACTCTTTTTCATACATTACCATCAACTCAAGATCATTACTAGTCATTTTCCTAAAAGTATACATCATGATCACCTCACTCACATTATATCATTCTCTTACTCTATATAAACTTATTCTAAAGAAAAACTGGATTTCTCCAGTTTAAAAATCTTCATTCACTATTACTTCAACATCTGAAAAGTCATAACTAAATTCCCCTTCTTCCGTTACAACTACAAACTTATAGGGATTATCAAATGAATTAGTACTATGACTCCTCCCTGAAATCAGGCTACCATATCCTAGCCTATTACCTTCCCATCTAAAACCAGCATCACGGTAATATTCTGGTGAACCCTCAAAAAGTATCGCATTAACAGTATAACTATCCATAGGGTCTTGAAGCCTCAGAGTAATAGATACTTGATTTTCATCTAGAATACTGTAATCAAACAAGAATCTTCCGTCTTCAGTAATGATTGTTGATGAATAGATCTCCGATTTAGGAAACGAATTATCATATAAACTCTCCCCGTTACTTAAAACACTTATGAGTCTATACTCACCTTCAACACCAAAGTGGAATGAACCGTTTGAAACATCCACTACTTCAGTACTCACATTATAGAAACTATCACTATAAGTAATCTCAACAGAATCATCTGAACTTCTACCAAATATAATCAACTTATTCCAACCGAGTCGTTGCACCTCATCTAGTTTATAAGGTTCTTTTAAAATTGAGGGAGTAAAAATATATTTACCTTCAACACTAATCCAGTAATCCCATTCTTTATAGGTAAGAGTATAAACTGTTGTTGAACCGAAATCATAAACATCTACAATTTCTCCTTCACCAAGAAACTCTTCCGCCTCTAAAGCTCTCATCGCATTTACTTTATTAAAGAAGTATCTATCTTGAAGAAATAAAACAGTAACTGCTATAAAAACTATTCCAAGCACCTTTAAAACTAATCTTCTATAGTCCATGATAAAGGCACCTCCAGACTTCTGTCATATTCACTAAAATACAATGTAACTTCATCTACTATATCTGGAATTATCACAAAGTATTCAGTATAAAATATATTATAGTTCTGAATACCCGCTGGCAGTTCAAAGTTATCCCTTGTATAACTCACATCACTAGTAACTGCTTCCACTGGGTCTAAAAAGTTATAAACAGGTGTATCAAACAAAGAGTAGTAGCTTAGTTTGAATAATTTCTCGTCATCAACTTTATAATGAATAAGAGTCTGTCCATCAAGTATAACTGCATACGTGAACTTCACTCTCGTGTCATCAATAAAGTAAGTTTCATCTAAAATAATCTTCTCCGATACATATTTAGGTTTATTACTCAAAGCATTAACACTTTGAGACGTAATAAAAATCGTTAAAGAACCAATCATTGATACCAATACAACTGACAACAATAAAGATAAATAATACTTCAAAGGAGAATAAATCTTATTAAATGAACTTGATAATTCCTTCACATCCCCCATTTCGGTTATTACGATATCAGTTGCTTCAGTCCACGAATATATCTCACATAAATCTTTTCTCTTTTGAACCATGTGATCCATCAATTCTTTTTTAACTCTTCTTCTTGCAGGAATGTAATAAATCTTCTTAGTAAGTTGATCCAAAAAGTTACTAAAGGACCTTCTCATACTTAATGACTCCACTAACAAAATTAGTGTAAGTCTCCCACTCCTCTTTACTTGAAGCTAACTCTTTCATCCCTGTGTTTGTTATTTTATAGTATTTTCTTTTTCTTCCACCACTTGACTCGGTGTATGACTTAATATGTTTATTTGACTCCATCTTATGAAGTAATGGGTAAAGAGTTCCCTCTTTTAAAGAGAAATGATTCTCAGCTCTCACTTCAAGAGTTTGAATAATTTCATATCCATACATGTCTTTATTTCTAAGCACACTTAAAATAAGCATTGGTATACTTCCATATAATAATTTTTGATTCATAAAATCACCTCTTACATAGATTATCTATGTATAGAATAACATAGATAGTCTATGTATACAACTCTGCTATGTACATCCAAAAAAAATAGGATTTCTCCTATTTCTTCTTTTCATTATTTACAGAGTCAAAATTCTCTTTATTCGCTTCTTTTTGCATGTCTTTAATCGACTGAGATCTAATCTCAGGTGTTACCCATCTACTGTTGATTGATGACTCACTACCCCCACCCAAAAAAGTAGAAAACAATACACCAACAACTATAAACAATATAAATCCACCAATCACGTAAATCATACAACTCACCTCTTCTTTAGTTTAACTAAATCAGACTATTTTCTTGGTCTGCTCGCTAGACTCTCTGCTTCTAACTGACGTTAATTATTTACTCTCTTTTGGACTAGCCTTTCGACTCCTAAGTTAATAAGTGCATAAGGAATAATAATAATTAAATACTTATACATGCCTAATTCTGCATATCTATCAAAAAGTAGGAACAAGCTAATATCCAAAATAAGGATAATTAAAAAGCCTTGTAATATCTGTCTAACAAAACGTTTCATACGTCCTCCCTAATTTAAACCCTCATTGGGCCTTATAACTTCCTAAACTCCAAAACTAAGATTTTACCAATAGCCACCATTACAAAACCTACTACCAAAACAATAGGATAAGTTTGACTTATCAGGTTTACTAAAATACCAATCAAGTAGATAGCTATAATTATTATTCCAAGTACTTGTAAGACTTTGCTGAGAATTCTTGTAAAATAACTTTCTTTCAGGTTCACCTACTTATTACTCCTATCTCTCCAGTAGCCATACGTATTAAGTAACAACGCTAGAGCTATCACGAATGCAAAAGCCAAAAAAACCATACCAATAATATGAGACTATACTCAATGCAATTAAGATAATCGATATAACTCCAGACCACTTCTTTAATTTCATATTTAATCTCCTATTCATTAAAAATTATTGCTTCTTCTCTTCTTCATTTTTATGATCTCTAAGAGCTGCTACAACACCGTTTTTTACTGCAGCTTCAATAATTAAGTAAAAAATAAAAATACTGGCCAAAAACATTACAAAATATAATAATCCACCCATAAAGAACCTCCTTCTCGTATTTGAAACAATCAACATGCCTAAAGAGACGTTTCTCAAACTCTCTTAATCTATCTATTCTTTATGTTTTAGAATCCTACCATAAAAATCTAGATGGAATGCTGGAATAAACAGAATAGAAAACAATCCTATAACAGAGAAATCGAATATCATAAAGCCTGTAAACACTATTAAACTAACCACAGTTAATACATTTTTCACAGTTAGACTAAGCCTTCTATTGATTAAAATCAATGATGCACCAAGTACTGTCCAATACACGTATATCCAATCACTTTTTAACGCATAGTTAACTCCAATTAACACTAATGATGCTAGTAACCAGTAATTCCTCTTCATCTATTCTCCTCCTAAAAATAATATGTGATACTTAAATCATTGTTAGATTCATTAATCTATTAATATTTATTGATTACACTTCTCTCTTTTCAAACTTACTATATAGAATAAATAACATACTCAAGTAAAACACTATTAATCCACCTTGCATTATAATCGATGATTCAAAACCAAAGAGTCTCTCAAATAAGTTCATAACAATAACAAAAACTGAATAAACTAGCACAGAGTAGTACACCCTTCTATTCGTCTCTTGTATTAATACATAATAAACTACGATATATATAGCTCTACTAACAAAAATATTATAAGAAAGTATAAGGCTATATAGTTCATTAAAGTAACTAATGATCATTGAAGCCGATATATTCCAGTAAAGGATAGGCACTAAAACCAGTAGACCAAATAACTTCCTTCTTGAATTTTTAACCGAATACACCGTTAGCATAATACTATAAGCCAACTGAGAAAGACTATAAATACTTCTATAAAACATCACTTTTTCAATATTATCTACACTCTGGTAAAAAGCTAAAAAAGATGCTGAGATTGCTGTAACCACAATTGAAATAGCAAGTAACCCCTTAATTATTTTCATATTCTTCCTCCTCAATAACCAAGATTATGAGTCTAGTTACTTCTTTTGTCTATCTTTGAAACTGCTGTAATTATTTCACGGGTACAAACAATCATAGTACCAATTAATAGACCTATAGAAGACATGAACGCAACCTCACCATGAACACCTTCTCCAATAAGTCCCGCAAAGTTTCCTGCTATAAAATTCACAATCAACATTACTATCAAAACGAAAACTAGATACATCAAATACTTCATAATATCCTCCTATGTGATACCCACTTCATCTACTTATTTATTTAGATTCACAATATATTATAATCATCTTTCTCCCTTAATTATAACACCTACAACTTCCTTGAATAGTTACAGTTTTGTTACTTTTGAGGATATTATATATAGGAATTTGTACTATTTTGTTTTTAAGTGATATGTTTGCTATAATAGGTAAAATTTTTACTTATTTATAATAGAGGAGGGTACTATGGAAACAGATAGATATTTAAATGAGTTTTATAACCGTATAAATGAAGATGAAAGACTCCAATCAAGACACGGTCAACTAGAGTTTATATCAACTACCCACTACATCGATAAGTACTTAGAAGAGGGAATGAGAATCCTTGAAGTAGGTGCTGGTACTGGAAGATACTCTATTCACTATGCTAAACAAGGATACAACGTAGATTCAGTGGAACTAATTCAAAAGAATATAGACATCTTTAAAGATAAGATTACAGACACCATACCGATTACCCTTAGACAGGGTAACGCTATGGATCTTTCAATGTACGATGACGACTCCTTCGATATAACACTTGTACTTGGACCCCTGTATCATCTATTTACTAAAGAGGATAAAAACAAAGCAATCGCAGAAGCAATAAGAGTTACTAAACCAAATGGAAAACTCTTCTTTGCTTACATTCCACATGATGCGGTAATAATACACTGGGGATTAGTCGGAGGGAACTTTAAAAGAGGCGTTGAAACAGGAATTCTTACTGAGCAGTTTGAATGCAATAGTTCTCCTGAACAAGTATTTGAAATGTTTTACGTTCACGAGTTTGATGAGATGATGAAAAGCTACAATGTAGGTCATCTTCATACTGTAGCCACGGATGGATTGGCTGAGCAATTTAGTGATAAAATAAATGACTTCGATGATAAAACATATAAGCAATGGATTAAGTATCATTTAACAGTATGTGAAAGAAGAGAGCTACTAGGATATAGCAATCACATTCTATACGTGTGTACAAAAGAAGACAAAAGTTTGAGGTGATATCCTTAAACTTTTTCTATCTCCACCTGAAAATTTTTTAATCAGCCTCTCTTCAAATGAAAAGAGCCGTCCGTGACAGCTCGATTTACTTCTAGTTTTTCACTTATATGATTTTGTCTACCTTTTAATTTAGCCCCACAACCAATGATAAACTTCCTTATCACATTGTCCCAACTCTGAAAGCTCTCTGACACCATTCAACATAACATTGGAATCACTTTCACTCACCGAGATAGCTGAGTTTGATGTATGGCGAAACTCATACAACCCAAGAGAGTGACCTATTTCGTGCATTACAGTTTTTCTTCTCTCATCCGTATTCATCCCAGCTGGTCTTATCCCATCACCAGAAAAATAGTATTTATTAAACTTAATTGAATCTTCAAAAAGAGGGGAGTACTGATACAATGCAACCCACGAGCCTGATGATGTATTATTCACATCTTTGAAAACAAGGGTATTTATTGTAGAAGATGTATCAGGTAAGATTTCTATCTCTCCTAACTGGTTCCACTTATTAATACTATACACTATTGGGACAGCAAAACTGGAATCAATTTGATAATAGATTTTACCAAAAGATACCGAATCTAAAACCCATGAAAGATCGTAACAGTCATTTAAACAACTTCCATTCATATACATTGTAGTTTCATAAGTTTCAATCTGCCCAGTTTCATCCTCTTGTGTAAAGGCATCTCTATGTAATGAAATAACGCTATTCTCTAAAATACTATTGCGTGACTCTATATGAAGTAAGGAGTACTCGCTCCAAATTGCAACCTCACCTTTCTTCAATCTTCCATTGTCTTTCTGGATCTGGTTTGCTGAGATTAGATAATACTCTCCTTTGAGAGGTACAATTTCATAGTCACTCTTTGCTGACATATTCGCCACATAGAGCATCCCATCTTGTTCACCTCCAAAATAACTTATTGTTACTTGTTTCTTTCCTACTTCCCCTTTTATTTCCTCAACGACCTCTACATTGAACTTAGTAACAGGCATTTGATCTGGGTCGTTTCCTTTAAACTTATAACTTCCAACTTTGGATTTTATTTTACCTACAAAGACAAAATCAACATTCTGAACTTTTTCTTTTATATTACTGTAATCAAAGTCAAACTCATATAAAACAGTTGATATTAATGATTCATCATAATTACTATATTTTCTTACTCTATCCCCTGCATTTACTGTTTCCAATGATGAAATAAAAACTACTATTAATACTACAAGAAAAGTTACTTTACCTTTCATAGTTAACCTCCTATTTTTTGCCTACCCTTCTATATACTCTAGTTCAGAGTCTCTTATGAATCCGGTAGGATTTTTCTCTGTTAACATACTCTGTACAAAGTCATTGAACTCAGAAGTTTTACACGTAATTAGATAATAAACTGTCACATTACTCCCTCTTACCGTTCCAACCTTCTGTACAATTAACTCCTCATTACTCGATGGATAAATGTATAAACCTACATTTTTTGGCTGCCTGGCATGACCAATCCATATGGAATATTTTGGATATGATTCATCAACGATAACGTTAGGTTTTGATGGGACATTATCAAAACTTTTTCCAAGAAGGAACTCTCCAAGAAGTATTACCTCTTCTTCACTAAATGAGGTGTACTGAAAAACACCCCTCTCGCTATTTTCCTCTGTAATGACTATTTCACTTCTTTGTATTGAGATATTATTTATGTCTTCAAAGTCACTTTCTGAGAATGCATCACTGAAATCTTTTTTACAGCCTGATAGGGTTAAAACAATTATCACCACAAATATAACTCTACGAACTAACATATCCTCACCACCTATACTTCTTATATTTCTTCCTACCCACTAAATTACTAGAAACAATTATTGATATAGTCTTGTATAAGCTTTCATTTTCTCCACTTCAACTTCTGAACAAGCTCATTTCACGCACCACCTCCTGTCTTTCTCAAATAAAGTTTGATATAATTTCACATATCAGGGAAGGAGAACCACCATGTTCGAAAACATCACAATTGCGTTTGATAACGCTGGGTGTCCAAACAGATGTAAACACTGTTGGTTAGGGGTGCACCCAAACAAGAATATACCCATTAAGACTATGACTGAGATCTCACATGACTTCAGACGTTTTAGTGAGCATGTAAGAGTCGACACATGGGTGAGAGAACCTGACTACCCTGATAACTATAAGGAATTATGGAATTTAAGTAACGACCTTAGTTATAACCTAAAACCGACAAGATTCGAACTTTGTAGTTTTTATAGAATTAACAGAGATGAAACATATATCGAATGGCTAAAACAGTTTGAAGTAGATACGTATCAGTTAACAATTTTTGGTGGCAAGAGAAAAACAGATTACTATGTAGGAAGAAAAGGTGCATTTGAGGAAATAATGAATGCTACCAACCTTTTATTAGATAATGGATTAATTCCTAGATGGCAAATGTTTTTAACGAAAGACAATATTGATGAAGTTGATGACGTCTTAAATCTAATAAGTGATATGAACTTAAGAGAAAGATGTAGTAACTTAGGAAAGACATTTGAGTTCTTTGTTCACGTAGGTAGTATTGATGGTGAAAACACAAACCAATATGACCAATGGATCACAAAGTCAGACCTTCCTAGTATTTCAAAAGAATATTTCAAAGGGCAAGAGGAACTTATCACCGAAAAGGATATTTGTGATAAGTATAAGGATTCAGATAAAACAAACAACATAGTTTCAAATGAGCCGGTCTTCTATATATCATCTGATTTAGATGTATTTCCAAATTATACTGAAATGAGTCCCTGGTGGAGCTTAGGAAACCTAAAGACAGACTCATTAGACGAAGTGCTAAACAACTACAGGGGCAATAAATCAATCGCTCAGAAAGCTATGACCAATGTAACGTACAGTGAATTAGTAAATAAACACGGAAACTTTAATAGTGAAAAACTATTCCATGAAGAAGATTTCATTACGTACTTACTTAATAGATACTGTGAAGAACAACCAAACTCCAACTAAGTTGGAGTTTTTATTTACCTAAAAGGTTTGATATAATAGTAAAAATTATAGTTGGAGGTATTTAGTATGAGTTATTACTTACTTAGTACGATTGACTGGGACAAAGGAATCGATAAACTTCTTGAAGCTGAACTAGTCAAAGATATAACCAAACGTAAAAAGATTCTTCTTTTTCCGACGGACTACATAAACACTTCAATAACAGAGAAATATTTTAACTACATAATCAAAACCTTTAATGATATTTCAATTACTTTTAATGAGTATGTTCTAGTATCAAAGATAATGAGTAGCGAAGAAATAACAAAACATATCGAAACATCTGACGTTATCTTCCTTATGGGTGGTGACACACTTAATCAGATGAATTTCATATTGGATAAATCACTAAAAGAACCATTAAGAGCTTTTAATGGAGTAATGATTGGTATGAGTGCAGGTGCACTTAATATGTGTAAACGAGGAATCCTTTTAAATGAACACCCGGATGAGAGAGTACATATATATGAAGGAATAGGTGTTGTTGATACTGTAATTGAGGTACATTACGACATCTTAGACAACAACCAAAACAAGCTAGTTCAAGAATCTCTTAAAGTAATAAATGAAATAAACTGTATCACTGACAATGGTTTCATCATAGTAAAAGACAAGCTAGAAACCTTTGGAGACGTAAGAGTAGTAAAGTCAAAACTCCCCTCTATAGAAACTGAAAGACTTCTTCTAAGACATTGGAAAGAAACTGACCTTGATGACCTTTATGAGTATGCACATAATGATCTAGTAGGACCAAGTGCTGGTTGGCCAGTTCATAAAAGCAAAGAAGACAGCAAAAAAGTACTAACAAGATTTCTTGAAGGAAACCAAGAGTTAGCTGTAGTACTTAAATCAGAACAGAAAGTCATTGGAGGTATTGGTATACATTTCAGAACTCCTGACGAAAACAAAGTCTTACTCAACCAAAGAGAAGTTGGATACGTCTTAAATCCTAACTACTGGGGGAATGGTTATATACCTGAAGCTGTTAACGCAATAAAGGACTTAACCTTTAACAAATTAGATATAGATTTATTATGGTGTGGGCATTATGATTTTAATCATAACTCAAGAAGAGTAAATGAAAAGTGTGGTTTTAACTACAAGTTCACAGTAGACAAACTACTTCCTAAACTAGACAACGAAATAGTTAAAACACTTTATTATAGTATTTCAAAAGATGAATTTTTAAGAAATAAATAAAGGCAAACTAAAAGAGAGTTTAAACTCTCTTTTTCTTTAACTATATTAAAAGTATTTATTCATTATTCAGCTTTTGGTTTATCCAATTCATACCAAGGTACTAACTGATTAGTATGCTTATCGTAGACCTCTTTTATATACTTAAATCCATTCCTCTCAATAACCCTTTTACTACCTTCATTTCCAGGAAGGTGACAAGCTATAATCTTGTTAAACCCTAAGTAGTTAAAACCTACCTTAATTACTTCTCTTGCTGCTTTAGTAACAATGCCTCTTTTCCAGTAATCTTCACTCAAAGCATAGGCAAGGTCTCCCAAAGACTCCTCAAAACTAACTGAAGGATAACCTATTGTACCTATCATTTTATTATTTTCTTTATATACAATGGCATACGTACTAGGTAACCCTCTGTCAGGTCTAGATAACATAACATTCTTAACAGAATGAATCGCATCATCTATACTCTTATAAGGCCCCCAACGTACCCACTTAGTAACATTCTCATTTACACCGTACTCATACATATCTAAATAATCGTCATATTCAACAGGACGAAGAATAATATCTTCTAATTCAATTATAGGCATATTAGTTAACATTAATTTATCCATAAAACTCCTCCTTACAAGAAGAATATAAGCCAGACAAACAATATACCTGGTATCCATTTTCTTCCTGACACGATGTATATGTGACCTATTAAAACAGCTCCCAAAGTAACAACAAGACCAACTAAAGGTCCCTTAATGAAGTGTACAACACCCCAAGTCAATCCTAAGAAGATTCCAGCATATGGTATTTTAGTATTTTTAAACCACTTCTCAAATGTATAATGAGACAATGATAATAATAGAACTACTAATACAGACTCAGCAAGATAATAGATATTCTGCATAATAGATAAGTATATCGCCTTGCTTCCATAGTAGTGCTCAAACACTGAATACTCTCTTAGAAACTGCGGAGTAGCTTCCTTATAGAAAATCATCTCTATAATCATAAACAGGACACCTAATAAAAATGCTCCTATATAGAACTTCCACTTCTGCTTCAGTTTAAAGTCAATTACTTCATTACTGTTCTTTTTAATATATTTCACGATATAAACAATACCGATACCCCATAAGATTACGGTAACAATCATATGAGTAAAGAGTAAGTTCCAAGGACTCTCAACAATTATGTCAGCATATTGATCTCCCCAAAATAATTTATCAAATAACGTGACCACTAAATCTACCAAGATTACACCAAAAGTAATAATAGTTAATATAAAACTCCTCTTCGCACTCATTCAAGGCCTCCATCTAATCAATCTATGTATTTCACTAATTATAACACGCATAAACATTGGAGAAAGTTACAGTTTAGTCACTATTCAAAAAAGAGAAAGCTTAAATCAGCTTCCTCTTATTTTCATTTTAATACTTCTTCCTACGGTTATATTTAGATACGAGTTCATTATGTTCCTCTACTATATTAGGATTCCAAACTACTTTGTTCACTAAGAAATCACAGGGGAACTCATTACATAACCCACAAAACTTTACTTCGTGTTCAACTGCACATTTAAAAATAGGGCAGCCACCTGAACCTTCCCATTCCTTACATAATCCACCTGACTCAATACATCCTTGGCATATGCCAGTTCTTTTTTTCTCACAACCACTGCAGTTCTCTCCGCAAGGTGTAATTAAGCTGAAGTCTATATTTTCCATATTCACACTCCCTCTTATCAAGGATATCAAAGAGGTTCTCTATTTACAATCTACAGTTCAATGGATGTGAGTGATGATGCTGATTAAAATGCTGTATAGTACAAAAAAAAGCTGTCTAAGACAGCTTATACTTTAATAGTGACATCAACCTAAATCGCGATACTTGGATTTAAATCTTATCTTAATACTATAACTAACTATTTAGTATTTCAGGAATAAAGAATACTTTAGAATTTCCTGGTACAACAGTAATCTCAATCTCTTCTGAATCCCTAAATTTCTTATCGAACGCTGATCTGTTTTGTAGTCGGAATTTATTAGTAATCCTCTCTCCATCAACATCATACTCAATCTTATACTTAGCATATCGTTTATGAGTATATCTACTTAAGATTGTAGCTGTAACTTCGTTGTGTAAACTCTCTTCATACAATAAAATGTTTTTGTTCAGTTTAACAAAAAAGAATCCTCCTGAGAAAACTCCAACTGCTAACAACAATATACTGTACATCAACTCTGATTGGAAGTACATAATAACTGCAGCTACAACTGAAATCACTGCTGCACTACCAATGTTTTTTAACTCAAAATCATTTTTCAAAAACATACTCTTACTTACTTTAGTATCCATAACTTCTTCTCCTCTGTATTAATGTAATCTACTCTATATAGGAATAAGTATACTCCTATCTTCTTTATAAAAATTATAACATAGAAGCAATCTATAAAAAGTTCCATTTTTTTCACTTTTCCAAGCAAGTGATCTTTAATTGAGGATAAACCTACCAAACCACCAACAGATTACCCATTATTTTTCACTATGATATAATTAGCGTGAAATAGGAAAGGAGATTTAACAATGATTCTTAGAATAACTAAGCACTTTATTAAACACTTTGTTTTCTATATAGTTTCAGTAGCAACATATCTATATCTATATTGGTTTGCAACAGATGTTATTGATAGTGAGATAACAGAAATAGGTATCAGGCAATATACACGTCTTTCAAATCTTACTTTAGATTTGGGTATGGCCTCATCAGATAGGACGTACTTCATAGTCATTGGTTTTATATTATTAAACTCTCTTTTATACCTTCTTTATAGATTATTTATGGGAAAGTATCCTCTTAAAAAAACTTACTTCCTTGTTTATTTACTTATAGTGGCATTAGTTTCATTAGCGTTAGGTTAGGAATAATCATACTATTAAAACAGAGTTAAACATTCTGTTTTTCTTTTTCTACCTCATATTACACTTAGGGTAGTCCTATATTTATTTAATTACCACTTCTAAGTCTTCTATGAACACTAGTTCATTTTAAAATATGATAATACTGGCTACTTGACACTACCAACACTTAATCGGTCAGTTTAAGCATCAAGCACCAAAAAAAGCTGTCTTAGACAGCTTATACTTTAATGGTGGCTTCAGCCGGAATCGAACCAGCGACACATGGATTTTCAATCTCTCAATTAACACAAAGTGGCTAACTCGAAAAAGAACACCAGACCATAAGTTATAATCTTGTGTTATAAATTCTCCATTTGTTGAAGAACATATGGAAGGCAAATCTTACCAACTTCAAGACTAAACCCTAAAAGTCTTTTAGTAAGATTCCCAATCGACTCCCATTTACTTTGTTTCTTCTCTTTGGATTCTACGATGTCTTTTATCTCATTAAGAATCTGAGTTATTTCAGCAATTTGAATGCCCGTTAAACTTTCATTTCTCTCTATTTGCTCAATTACATTATCAATCTTAACTTCTACCATTGTTGTTTGAGTTAAGATGTTTTCAGTTTTAACTGTAATACCAGAACTTTCAGATGGCATACCTTTAAATTCAGAGTAAAGAAAACCTTCTAATAATGACGGGAAAACTTTCATATCATGTTTTATGTTATCAATATCATTCCTTAATCTTCCTCTACTCCCAGATGGACCTACAACCATATTATACTCGTACTCACCTAAAATCGAAACTCTTAAGTTCGGAATTAACTGCGAATAAAAACCTGTTATCCCTGTCATAAAATCCTTTGCCTCCAGTACATCTGTTTCAACAGAGAATCTTCTTAATACTTTGATATCTTCTCTTATTCTAATCTCTAACTGTTCTTTGTTCAAAACTTCACCTCTTTCTATCTCAACTATATCACATAAAAACGTCTTGAAAAGTTACACTTTTTGCACTTTCCCTCGCAAAATGGTCGTGGTATGAAAAAAAAAGGAACCCTTCTTGGATTCCTTTTAATATCATCTTTAATAAGGATATCGATTTATTCATAATGTATCAAACTTAACTTCGAAATAAATTACAATAGTTCTGGTACACCTATATTCTCAACATATTTCTGTGAAACTACAAAACTTTTTGTTTGATATTTTTCTGTTACTTTTGCAATAAAATATAATTCTACTTTGACGCGTTGTGTGTATTGATATCCTAGCATACTTGTAAACTTAATGGAGAACTCTACGAAAACTCTTCTGTGAAAATTGTCCAACTCTTTAATTTCCTCACCTCTAAAAAAACCTATAGGCATCCAAATATCAAAATCGATTATAAAGATATCATTTTTATCAACCACTGTATTAAGTGAATCCATATTAATAGTCTGAGAGACTTCTTTACCATTGCTCTTTATACTATATTCACTAATTGTTGCAGACAACACTTTGTTCTCTGTAGTATTTTGAGCCAACAAAATCATTCTCTCAGTCTTATGGTACTTCTCAAATGAGTTTGCGTAACGACTAAGAGGAGCAAAACTCAATGTACCTACAATATTATAATCATTTACATTAGGATAGTTCTGAAATTTGAACAACGACTTATCAAACTTCTGAGGTTGTGCATCTACAACTCTAAAAAGTGGCATAAATCGGATTTTCTCTCTTTTCTCTTCATTATCAACTGTCATTTTATAGGTTAGTAAAACAGCATAAACAGTTATTACTCCAACTATAATTGTAGAAACCATATCACTCCAGAATAATATCCAATCATTATCAGTAGGTAAATCACCAAATATAAATGGCATTCTTACAAATAAAGGGAACGCCAATAAAAACACTAAAACTGTTACTAGTATCAATATAGGGACTCGCCTTAACGAAAAAAACTCCTTAACTATTTTTCTCATATCTCACCTCATTCAAAATTATATCACTATTTCTATTTTTATCGAAACTTCACCTTTTTGCAAGATATATTATGACATATATAACTCGTACAGTTTTCATAGTCTATCCTCATCAGATACAGGAAAGACCTCTAGAATTATCTCTATTATTCTCATAACACTACCAAGAGTAGAAATTTATAAATACTCCTTCCACAGCCTGTGAATATCAAACAATAAAAAAGTTGGATAGCTAGATCCAACTTTATTTATTGTTTTCAGCAACCGAACCGAGCACCTCCAAGCGAGGGAGGGCGGTAGTTATTTTTTCATTCTATTTTCAATGTCATCTATCTCTTCTTCTAGCAATCCATACTTAAATTGTGAATGTACATCCTTAAATGACTTTGGTTGAAGTATTCCCATTAACTCTTTTTTTTGTTTTTCTAATCTGAGATACTCTTCCCAAATTAACTTTCTTATGTTTTCATTTTGAGTATCAGTGAATTCCCATTTTCTTTTTCTAAATATCAAACATAAATTTATTAGTCTTAAATGTAATGTTTCCCCAATTTCTCTGGAATCCATTTCAGGTTTATGAAAAGTTGCTATATCTACGTTTAGACTCCATGATAGTGTTTTTAACATTTCCTCACTTGGTACCCTTTTACCATTCTCATATCTATTGTATGCCGCTTTTGATACTAATAACTCATTAGCCATTTGCAATTGTGTATAGTTGTTTAACTCTCTATAAAACTTTAGTTTTTCACCTAACTTATCATCTATCATACACAACACCTCCAAACTTATTTTACACGATAATCACCAATAATGGTAACTTTTTCTTGACATTACCGATATTGGTAACTTATAATAGGTGTAGAGAGGTACCGTATTTGGTAACTTGTCGAGTGGTTTGGTGGGCGTCGTACGGGCGCCGACGTCACCAATCACGGAATGATAAGGTGATTATATGTTTAAAGAATTGAAGTTGTTGGTTACTTGACATTACCAACACTTAATCGGTCAAAATCAAGAATTTATAATAATGTAGCAAAAGTCTATAACAGTAAACATGTTAAAAACGTACTATATAAGAATCCAATTACTAGTGGTTCAGTAGTTAGTAGTCAGTGGACTAATAGGGGAAACGCAGAAGATAAAGACAAAAGTATATTTGAAAGTATGGCAAGAACTAAAAAGAGTATCTATGACTATGCCTTTGCTAATACTTGGGAGTACTTCTTAACATTCACATTCGACCCTAAAAAAGTAGATAGATATAACTATGATGAAGTCAGTAAGAAAATGTCTAATTGGTTTGATATGACAAGAAAGAGAAAAGCACCTAACCTTAAATACTTGATAGTACCAGAACAGCATAGAGATAATGCTTGGCACTTCCACGCACTCATCTCTCAAATAGGTTCACTTTCATTCATCGACAGTAACAAAACAGATTCAACCGGTAAAACTATATATAACCTAAAAGAATTTAGACTAGGCTTCTCAACAGCAACAAAGGTATCTGACACCTCAAAGGTCAGTTCATATATATCGAAGTATATTACAAAATCATTAGTAGAGAGCACATTCAACAAAAAGAGGTATTGGGTATCACGTAACTTATCCAAGCCATTAGAAATAAAAACTTTCCATGATTCAGAACATTTTGAAGAAAAACTAAGTACTAACTTTATGAAATCGGAGGACTATAAAATGGTAGAAATCAAAGACAATGAAATAGACATTCAAACACTTTATATTACAGACCACAAAAATATGGATACATTGCCACCTATTATTAGTGATGCTATAGAGCTCTTCGGTATTGATATGGTTAGGGTGAAAAGGCAAGAATGAACTTAATCAAAGCATCTACAAAGTATTTAATAGATTGTCAGATTAGGACTTCAAAAGAGAATCACCAATATGAAACATCAAAATGTAAAACACTGAATAAGTTCATAGGAAAGAAAAACATCAAAAGAATTAATAGAGACACTCTAAATCAATTTATATTAGCCTACAGAGACTACAACCCTAATATATCTAATGTGAGTATCAATAAGCATATAGCGACCTTAAATAGAGTTTTAAAGTACAATATACAATCATCAGTGGAGTTTAAGAAACTAAAGGAAAGTAGGACAATTACCCCCACTATTCCAAGTGAAGCAATAAGTGAGATATTTGAATATTTAGAATCAAGAAAATTTAGAGGAACCGGATTCCGTAACCTACTGTTTTATAGATTACTGTACGATACTGGATTGAGGTTAAAAGAGTTAAGACACTTTGAGGTAGATAACTTAAACTTGGAGAATAATTCCTATCTTGCAACTACAACCAAAACAGATTCGGAAAGACACGTGTACTTCTCGGATTCTACAAAATCACTAATAGTTGAGTACATTACAAAATATAAGATTGAGAAGTATTTATTTATAGACCTTAAAACTAAGACAATAGTATCTACTAACTCTATTGAGAATGTAGCCAAGAGAATTAGACAGAAACTTAACTTACCATTTAGCGTTAGTCCTCACAAGTGGAGACACACGTTTGCAAATGAGTTTAGTACTAAAGTAAATGATTTAGAATCATTGAGGATAATGGTTGGTCATTCCAATCTTTCTACAACTCAAAGATATTTACACCATGATGACAAGCATATAAAGAATCAGTACATGCTTTTGAGCGACAGAAGGACAGAGGAAAATAATAATAGGCAAAAAAAAGAGGACATATAATGTCCTTTTTTGTTGATAATGGTGGCTTCAGCCGGAATCGAACCAGCGACACATGGATTTTCAATCCATTGCTCTACCAACTGAGCTATGAAGCCAAAATGGCGGTCCAGACGGGAATTGAACCCGCGATCTTCGGTGTGACAGACCGACATGTTAACCGCTACACCACTGGACCATTATTTGGTTGCGGAGGAAGGATTTGAACCAACGACCTCCGGGTTATGAGCCCGACGAGCTACCTGACTGCTCTACTCCGCGATATGATTTCAATGCTTAATAATAATACCAAACTATGAACTAATAGTCAACAAATTTTAGAGGTTTTTTTCATAAAAAAGTGGAGGGCTTATTCTCCACTTTTAAATTAGTTTTTATTTGTAATTATTTTAACGATTAACTGAATAAAGACTTAATCCAATTCCAGATTTTTCTGAAGAATCCTACTTCTTCTTCTGGGTCCGGATCAGGGTCTGGATCAGGGTCTGGATCAGGATCAACCACAACAGGTACAGCTTCAATTTCTTCTGTTTCAGCTGTTACTCTTCCTTGTTCTTTGATCGTATCATATTCCATACTGAACTCAATTGTATTAAGTTTGTACGGTAATGGTAACTCGATTCCAGTTTTTAAAATATTAATATTAATCTCTTGAACAGTACATAACCCAATTTCATTACATATTCTAATTTCTACTATATTACTAGTCAATGCTTCATCTGGGTCAGTTACTTCTACTTTAACTGTTAGTACATCACCTTCTACTGATTGTTCTGTAATCTCTAACGTTGGTTTTGTTAACTCAACGATTTCCTCAGTACTAGTTTGATATTCCCATAGTTTTGAATCACCATTTGCGTATTCTACTTTGATTGTGTAAATAGTGTTTTGTAATAAATCTTCGAATACAACAGTATTCTCTCCTGAAATCATCGGTTTAGCAGTACCAATTAAATCTTCTCCTAAGTATAGTTTTGCATATACACTTTCAGAAATGTAATTAAAGATGTCTGCTTTAAACTCTATTGAGTTAAATGTTTCAGATATTGATAGAATATCAATTCCGATGTTTTTATGAGTGCGAAGTTCTTTATCATAAATAATCTTATCAAACACTCCATCTCCATCACTTAAATCGATTTCAGCATCAATCTTAATTCTATACTCAGTATCTGGATCTAAATTATCAAACGTATACGTCTTAGAACCACTTGCAGAGAATGCGAACATGTCTACTGGAGCAATTCTTCCAACTTCATATAGTTTGATTAAACCAGCCTCGTATGAATTATTATCATCTACAATACTAGCTGTTATCATAATTGATGTATTATCATAAACAATATTAGATACTTCAACTGTAGGTAATGCTTTTAACGTTACAACGTTTTGTCCATAGAATAGTTCATTTAAAACTTTTCCATTTTTATCATTTAAATCATAAGTAATCTCAATATTAATTCTGTAGTTCGTTAATGAATCAAGGTTATTGAACTCTCTGTTTCTTAGAGTACCTTTGTTAAGAAGAATTTCTTGTCCTACTTTATTTACACCTTGATACAATACTGCTTTAATCGAAACAATTGAATTATAATCATCATCTACGATTGAATCAAAGATAATTGAATTCTCAGTTACTTCTACATTAGTGAATATTACACTAGGTACTTCTTTAGCTGTCATTACAGTATACTCACCGATCATGTCATCAATGATTCTACCTCTACCATTTTCTAAGTTATAAGAACTAAATACTCTAAACTCATATTCAGTATCATACTCTAGATCAGTAAATGTAATATTGTTAGTACCAATAGCTAATCCTGTTATTTCTTGAATCGCTACACCTTCATAATATACTCTTACGATTCTTTCATCTGTTCCTAAGTTAATAGCGCCATCATTATCTGATAAAACTATTTTTAATGAAAGTGCTTCGCCTTCTATTTCAGTAATCTTATATTCTACACTCGGTACTTCTTTTTGGGTAAAGAAGTTCGCTGTAGCTAAAATATCTGTTCCGTCTTGAACTCTTATTTGGAAGTTTTGACCGATTGCCAACCCTTCGAATGAAATCGGAATCAATACAGTTAATGTGTCTGTATCTAATACAATCTCTTCAACTGATACTAATGTTAAACCTTGATATATTTTTACATCAACTGATTCATTAGCTGTAGAATCTTTAGTTGTTTCCAGTTCGAACTCTACACTTGATTCAGTAATATCTAATTCATTAATAGTTGCGATAACATCATTCGAATTAGTCAATGTATCTAAGTTATACACAGTGTCAGGATTTAATACTTCATTATTATAATCAACACTATCGTAATCGAAGTCTGCTTCTATTTTAATCTTATAATCATTCTCTCCATCATCTAGATTCGTAAATACATAAGAATTTACTCCTGTAGAGATAGATATTCTTTTAACTAATTGTGATCCTTCATAAAGAACCGCATGTACTTCTTCTATTACTCTATTGTAGTCAGTCAATACAACTGTAAACTTAATCTCATCTACGTTTGATTCTGTATAAAGAATAGTAGCAGTTGGTTTAACTAAATCTTCTGTTACATGTTTTCTAATAGTGTAAGTTCCGTAGTTACCATCAGCATCATACGTTCTTACTTCATAATAATTCTCAACATCTCCATACTTAATAGTATCTAAAGTTAACTCATAAGTAATTGTTGAACCTTCACCATCTTCATTCGTAATTGTATTGGCTTTTAATTCACCATTTACATATACTTCATAATGATCTAAGTTTGAATCAATTGACTTAAACCAAGTAATCGTTACATTACTTTGAACACCGATTCTATCTTCTAAATCAAGTGAAGTTACTGTCAAACTTTTGTTCTGTGGTAGAGCTGGGTATTGTTGACTTAGAGTAAACTCATAGTCATTAATATTCCCTGCTTCATCCATAATAGTTATTGTATACTCTCCATCTACTGAAAGATGTCTTAATAAATCTTCTAAATCTACTCTGTCACCATTTACAAAATTAGGTGAAGCAGATGTTGTTACACTGTACTTTGTAATATCATTCGCGCTATTCACTACTTCTATTGTTTGTTTTTCAATGAAGTTTACACTCGCATCGATAATAGAAGTTGAATTTGAAGTATTACTATCTGTATACGTAATTACAGCTACAGGTGCAACTGTATCTAAATAAAACTTCGTTACAACTCCACTGGATTCATTTCCAGCTTCATCCTTAGATGTTACTTTAAATGTAAACATACCGTCACTACCAAAGATTCCAGCTCCTCCTAAATCATAGAACTCAGTTCCTTTAGGAATTGGTGAACCCGTAGCTACAAAGTCACCATCATCTATCTTGTAATATACTTGATAGAAGTCAACGTCCTCACTTGAAGGTGCCAACCATTCAAGTCTTGTGATATTATTTCTTACGCCATCATGTGGAATCTCCACAGTTGAATCCTTCATTGTTAATGAACGGATGTTCTCAGCAGTCTTCGTATCTAGAGTAAACGCTGCTTCAGCTACAACAGACTCATTATAAGCGGTATCTGTCGCAGTTACTTGGAATGTAATTAAAGTATCAAACAATGCTAGTCCTGAAGGACTAATATCGATTGAGTTAGCTACAGTTCCTGTAATATCTGAAATGTCAGTAATCTCAACTGCTGTTCTATTTGGTAATAAATAATATACTTTATAAGGCTGTGCGATTAAATCAGTATCTGCTGGAGCAGTCCAAGTTAACTTGACCTCTCCTATATTCTCTTCCTTGTTTGTTATATTGTTATCTAAATCATTTGGATCTAATACTAACAGGTTTGTTACACTCGCTGGTGCAGTTTCATCAACTCTTAAAGTAGTTACAACACTTGTGTGACCAACTACTTCAGTTAATCCATCTGCATACGCTCTAACTTCTATTGGATAACTTCCTTCATCAGGTAGACCCGCTGCAGGAATTGTCCAACTATTACTAGTTAATCTAGACGAGTTAAGTTTCACATCATTTAAGTAAACATCGTAATGAGCAAACCCTCCTGTCTCAGAAACATTCCATTCTATTTTTATGTTACTATTCCCGTTCGTGCTTAAAGTTTCATTACCAACAGCTTCATTTGCTGGCATATTTGCTTCATAGACTGTTAAGTCAAAGAAATCACTGTCTGCAAACACACTCGGTATAAATAACGTACTAATTATAATTAATGTAATTGTTATATATCTTCTAATATTCCTCATAGTACTCACTCTCCTTCAAAATTGCACACCTTATCACCCTATATGATACTATATATAGCCGTTTTTGGCAATAAATCATACTATTTATAAACATCAAAAAAAGCCCCGTTTAGAAGCTTTTTCAGGCTCTTTCATGTAGTAGAATACTCTATACTCAAGCTTACTCAATATTAAACACTCATCTTTCATTACAATTAAATGCCAATAACTCCGTACTAGAACTAATCAAAAAATTAAATAATAACAATAATTATACTTTCTTAAGACACCTTCTCAAAACTGAAGACTAAATGGTTTTCAATAAGCATCTCCTCATCAAACGATAACTGACCACTTATATAATAGTCATCAATCCCCATTTTAATTGTCACCGTATAAAGAGTTACATACTCATTAGAAGGGCGCGGTTCGACATTTAAACTTAACACTTCAAAAAGTTCTCCGTAGATAAATGCATTCATGGGTAATCTATTTAAGGATTCAATCAAAGAAAACTCAAAAGTCTCAACATAAAACTTATCTAACTCCTGATCAAACTCATCCTATGATATCCCTCATAAACCAAGGTATCGCAAACACGTATAACACAATAACAAATGCGACAGCACTCACTATTCTTTGGAACAAGAAATACGCATCACTCGGTTCACTCACAGCTTTCCACCCTTGAAAAATTTTCCACATCTTCCTAGGATATGCTGCACCTAAGAACGTAAAAATTAATATTGCGCTAAAAAAAATTATTGGCACAATCGTAAACATCCCAAACGACATATAATTCCCTCCTATTTTTTCTTTCTAAAAACTAATTTATAATTAATAGCAAACAAAGATAACACACTAACACCTAAAAGAATACCTGCAGTAGTAGCTATATATTTTTCTCTCGGAATAATTATTTCAACATATATATCCTCTAGGTCTCTATACTCACTTCTTATCTTAGTTTCAGAAATACCTTCTAGCTCAATTCTTCCCTTTTGACTCTCCACATACACCTCATAAGTCATTTGAAATCCGTCCATTACCCTTCTCACCGAATTGTAAGAAATAAAACCGGAAGTTAGAATTATGATAATGAGTGTAATATTAGCTAACCATCTCATATCGCCACCTCGTTAACATAATTGTACCAAACAATAACCACTTCAAAAGTTACAGTTTAGTTACTTTTACTCCGAAGGATTTATCCCTCAAAAAAAGTGAGTCAAACTCACTTTGATTAATATTTAAGAAAACTAAACATTCGAATATCATTAAACTGTATATCGTTTGTAATTAAATAATCTGACAATAACACAAACTCCTCATTCACATATAGTATAATCTGTTCGTCAGTAAATCTCCCCTCTACATCATTCTCCAAATAAACTTCAAACTGGGACGAGGATGTTATGTGTGAATAACTTTGTCCCCTATAGTAAATACTCTCTTCATTTGAATGTATGTACAAGAATTCCTCGACCACAACCTCACCGAAACTAGATATCTCCGGATACATAACAGTCTCCCCCACAATAGTGAAAAAGATATAACTACCTACAGTCAGCAGTGACCTATCAATATAATCCGTCATTGATGTGTCACAAACTATTCCTCTTGATTCATCTATAAATACATATACAGTTTGTGGTGTAGACCTAATCACTTTACCAACTAGTATATCTTTACCATAGGATTGAACATCTTCACTACTGAGTTCATAGTTCTCCATCCCGTTTAAGAACAACTCAGGATCTTCATCTCCTTGAACAAGAATAAATGAATCCTTATGAATTCTAAATTGATTATATAACTCCTCGTCTATTTCAAATATTACCTGTTCATCCACTTCAGAATCAAACTGAACTACTACTTCGTCCAGAGTCAAATCAACAATGTAGCCATTGTACTCGGACATAACACTATCAGGTGCACTTACACATCCTGCTAACATTAGCAGAACTACTGTTACCAAAGTGAATCTAACTGCCTTAGATATGGTTTTCATGAAGGTAATTGAATAAAATCCAATTCATCTTTCTAGCAGTATTTAGGCCAAGCATTGGTCCACCCTATGTATTCCTATTATTTGATTTGCAGTATTAAGTACAGGTGCTCCTGATCCAGACCAAAAACAAGCATATGCATTAGGTACCGTTTTCGCTGGATAGCACACTTTAAGTCGCACTATTCCATCAAATGACGAGATTGTGGTATCAAACACTTGTGTTCTATTATCTACACCAATAATCGCTCTAAACGGATTAACAAAAACTCCGTCTTCCTCCAAGGATATTATCGTTTTGCCAGATGAGTTTTTCGACTTTTTCTCTATAACTTTGATCTTATCCTTCTCTTCTTTTTCCTTCGTATTAACATTTGGGATAGTGCATGTTAACACAAGGGTCATTAGTAACAGTAGTAGTCTTTTCATTTTCTTCTCCTCTATATTCTATTGATAAAATCTCTTCACAAAAATATATTTAAACTCTTACTATTAAATTACTAAAAAAAGGGGATTTCCCCCCTTAAAATATTATTGGCAACAACACTATTGTCTTTAATAACACTAAATATAAACCAAGTAATGCAAATAAGAACACAGAACTAATATTCTCATATTTTAAATATATTATACTTCCTCCTATAAACGGTATTGCATATGTAATATTCCTAAATAATCCAGGTCCAAAGTCTAGCCTACCATAGATTACTAATTGATACATCAATGGAATAACAATCCCAATAAACCACTTCTCGTACCCTTTTAGATTAAAGAAATGTATTATCAATGGCACTGGAAGCACTACAAATGCTATTAGTTCAAACATATGCTGATTTAAATTCAAAAAGAACACTCTTGTAATTTCACCGAATCGCCAAAAACCATCTATGTCATTCCCTGTGAAATACAAGATATCTCTGATTAACCATACAGATAAATAGAGTAACGCTAATCCAATAACCCATAACAACTCTATTCTTTTAATCTTCTTAAACTGATATACTTTGTGAAGTTTTAATAAATATAGTAATCCGTAAATCAAAGACATACCTGCTAAAAGAACTATGAACTCCAAAATGGCGTTATCCATCGCAAGACTAGCCCCAAAAAGAATCACAGAAAAACCTACTATAAACATTACCACAATAAATAGAGCCAACTTAACGTACTTCATCAAACTCCTCCTTTAGTAAGTAATAAATTCAGTCACCTTCTAACTTAACTATACCAAATCATTAGAAATCAGTATAAACATACACTTAATGTACGTATAACCTCTTATATCATTGCCCGTTAAAATAGTCATCACAATACTTATACCAAACATCAATATACTCCTCGTGGGTCAATCTTTTTAACCCCGCAATAGAACGAATACCTCTAAGTTTCGCCTCTTTTACGAAGTGAAACAAGTCATTCACATTCTCATTCTCTTCTTCATACACGTATACATGCTTAATCCCTTTAACCTTAGCTAAATAGATTCTACTATGGCCATCCATTAGCACTTTCTCAATACTACCCTTAAGTATAGGTACCACAATGTTTTCTCCACTATCCATCCAACTACTAAGTGCATCAAGCTTTGCTTGACTCACATAGAACTGAGACGGTTGTAAATCATCTATTAGTACTTTCCTAAATGAAACAGGATCAAACTGAGCTATTACCTCCATAGATTTATTATAGAACGTACTCACATGACCTGTATAAAACCTAAACAACTCAATCGCCTCATCTAAATACCTATCCGAATAATCTACTATAGCTTCATCCTTACTAATAACCTCAAAAGAACAAGGCACATTATTAACAGTATATGCTCCATGTTGATTTAAGACTTTTCTAGAAAACCGAGAATCATTGTAGGAATCTATTCTTTTAATTACTGGTTTAAGTGTTTTTTCCATATTCACTTCATCCTCATCAGTAGAGAACTCTAAGTACCCTAAAGAAGAAAACAACTTTCTAGATACTTCATTACCCTCTTTATACGTCGTGACTACTCTTTGATATGATTCTTCTCTTAAAATGTACTCCTCAACTAAACCAAGAAAAGTTTTACCGTAACCGTTACCCTGATATTGAGAATCTATTAGTAACTGCCATAGAAAAATATTATTATACTCAGTGTTCACTCTATATAAACAAAGACCAACTACCTCATCTTCAATAACACATAATAATAATTTAGTATTATTTGTACTTTTAAAAACTGATACAATTTTATCTACACCCATCACAAACTCTTTTTGAGAACTCTTTACTACTATATTTAATTGTTCATTATCGTATTCTTTTAAACGTATCATGTTCCCCTCCATAACATCCCCATTATAACAGAATTTCTACCTGCAAAAAGTTACAGTTTTGTTACTATTCACGGCCATTAAAAATAGGAATTTAGTATATCTATCATCAAAAAAGGTGAGACATTTTCTCACCTTAATAATACCTTTTAAACTGCCTATAAGAATTATATTTATTTCTCTTAGTTGATTTTACTTATTAGTAATAGATTTATGTACAAGGCATAACCAAAACATCAACATTATGTTCTCTCCACTTTTTGATCATTTTGTTTCTCCTTAAATCTTCTAATTATCCAGTTAACTAAGAATATTAACCCTACTCTAAATGCTAATCTAGAACTAATAATAACAAATCTATCTAACTCAAACCTTGTATTTAATCCAAACACATTTAACATTATAGATTCCTGAGCTCCTTTAACGCCAAATAAGTCTTTCATTAATGGCCCAAAGTATGCGATATCTAAAAGAACTAAGAAATAGAATAATACTGTCCCAAACAATATAAGAATCCAAGTCTTATTTCTCACTAGTTTAATAGTCTCTAGTAACTTAATCCAAAATATAACCGCAATCAACTGAACAATCACATCAGCGAATATCCATATAATGTCACTAAAATAAACATTGAATGTAGGTTTAACTGGTGATATATAAGCTAAAAGAGTCATACTAACAAATGTTGTTAAAGACCATATAGGAAATATAAAACCTATTCTTTTAACGTAATCAATTAATGTTTTACAGTTCTTTGTGTATACATAAAGCACTGTAAACCAAATTGGATAAGTTAATAGTGTAACTGTATATACAAAGCTATTAAACCTATCAAAACCAAGTACACCGTAATAAAAATCATTGCTCGCTAGTTCATGAACTCCACCTGTACCCCATAGAAGAATAACTCTTAAGGTCAAAAGAAAAGTTATAAACATAACTATTAGATATAGTTTATTCTTAAACAGTTTCATAACTACCTCCTATCCCTCATATGGAATCTCTAAATTAAACGAACTAGACGTACCCTCTTGAAGATAATAGTGATCCCTCACTCCAATAAAGTAATTCGTCTCATACGTAATAACTCCATCAACCAAACTAGCTATTGGGCTTAAGTTTATCAACTGAAATCCATTCGTATACATCACTGAATAAACTTCCACTTCTTCATTCAAAGGATCAACTGCTAAAATGTCTTGAACTACCACACAGTATGAACCAAAAGCAAACTCAACAGTCTCAGAATGATTTACAATCAACATGAGTTTAGAATCATTATATTCCTTCACCGAATAACTACTCTCAGTACAAGCTCCTTTAAACTCTTTAATAGTTCTTATATATGGAGGGTTAACAATATTATATAAAGCTACCGTTAGCATAACCAACACAGTAACCCCTAGTATCATTACTATTAAACGGTACTTCTTATTCAATTGACCACTTAGTTCAATCTCACCATACATAAGTTCATCAATTGAGATATGAAACATCTTAGAGATTTCCTTCAACTTATCCAAATCTGGATAAGCCTTCCCTCTTTCCCAACCAGATACAGCTTGTCTAGTTACACCAAGCTTTTTAGCTAATTGATCTTGAGTAAGATGTAATGACTCTCGGTTCCTCTTAATAACAACCCCAATATCCATATAAATCACCTCATTAATATCTTACCTTTAAAACTTATAAATAAGCAAGAAAGCATTCCTTTACAAGTAAAAAGAATGCTCCATTTTATTAGTCAAAGTTTAAAAAGTCTAATCCTTCATACCACTTAGGTGGAAACTGTTCCATCTTGTGTAACTCTTTAAACATTACTTCATTAACCCTAAGCTCTTCAGTTGCTTCTTCTAGAGTAAAGTAATCTAGATGTGGCAGAGGATTATATTTAAGTATATTAACAGCGATGTATAAATAACTCCTCCTCCACACATCTTCAGTAACTTCACCAAAATAACCATGTAACACGCCAGCTGCAAAATAAGGATATTCATATACTGTAGAATGATTTAGATACTTATGATCATATAAAACATCTCCAACCATTACTTCAGTAAAATCAATCAGCCCCATAAATACACCTAAATCTTGAACTACATTACCGTCATGTACGTCATTATGAATAATAGAAAACTGAACATCCTCTAGTAACTGCTTATGTTCATTAATATACTCTAAAAGTCTACTTTCCATCTCTTCATCCATCAATAGAGGAAGAGTATGTTTCATTTTCCGGTAAGCCTCAACTCTCCCATAAACAGGTGAAAGAACAAACTCTTTCCAGTCATCTCTTTTAACACCCTGAGAAGCCTTATGTATATTTTTTAGAGTAAGGCCTAATTCCTTTCCAATCTCATATTGATTAAGATTCGGAATATCTTTAGCAGAATCATATAAACTCTGACCAGATAAGAAGTCAGTTATTATATATACTAAATCATCATCTATTTTCCCGTAATCAAATACATAAGGAACAAAGGCACCTTCTTCTTTACTTCTTTTCATTACATCAACAATCATTTCTAGCTTATCACCAATCGTCATCCCTCGAATAGAACGGTCCTTCTTATTAGAACTTTGTACTCTTAATAAATACTTCTTATCCTCTTTATTAAACAAGAACTTAGTATCCCCAGAACTTCCTAAATCAATCTGATCATCTAAAGTCGAACCATCTAAAAAAGAGATTCTTTTTTTCAACTCTTTAAAAGTCATAAACCATCCTCCTACTACTTCGGCTCTTTACTAAAATATCCAGATTCCTCTAAATCAGTAACTGTTATATATCCAAGATCAATCGCCATCTCAACTGAGATAAGAGACTTATCTACATTTAGATATATTGGAGTTGTATCAATCCAGTTAGGGTTACACCCTGCATTGGTAAAATACCTATATGTAAAACCTTCATCTTCATACACATACCAGTGAATTGCAGCTTCACATGGACCTTCCTCGGCTTCAAAGACATTGTATCCACCAATCATTTTTCCATCATCAATTAATAAGTAAGAATCATCTGGTTTCGGAGTTACCATTATGGGTTCCTGTAGTCCATACTTTAGATTATCCACAAAGATATCACTAATATAGTATGGTACCCATTCAAGAATCCTCTCATAGGCCTGTACTTCTTCCAAAGTAGAGTTATAATTCTCAAATAACATCTCATACTCATTTTCAAGTTCAGAATACCCAGTCTCTTTAGACACAAGATCCTCTTTTAATACAGTTTCTGAATTTAAAGACTCCTCCAAAGAAGCCTCAAGTTCAGCAATTCTTATATTAGCTACTTCCAGTTCATTACTACACCCACTCATAAAAACAATTATCATTAATATTATTATACGCTTCACAGTTATCACCTCTTATAAAGTTTATCACGTGTAAAGAAGTTAAAAAGTTACAGTTTAGTTACTTTTAACTATCAATAATTCACGAATAAATCCCATTTCAACTACATATAGTTTTATTCTTTACTAGACTTAAAAAAATACCCAGATTCCTCTAAATCAGTAACTGTTATATATCCAAGATTAATCGCCATCTCAACTGAGATAAGAGACTTATCTACCTTCAGATATATAGGTGTTGCATCGATCCAACTTGGGTTACATCCAACATTAGTAACATACTCATATATAAACTCCTCGTCCTCATATACCTTCCAAAAGGCAGCCGCTTCACACGGCCCTTCTTCGGCTTCAAAGACATTGTAGCCTCCGAGTACTTTTGGACCATCAATCAATAGGTAGGAGTTTAACGGTTTCGGTACACCAATCATGTATGCTTGTACTCCTGACTCGTATGTTTCAATGAAGATATCCCTAATATAATAGGGCATCCCATCTACAATACTCTCATACGTCCTAACTTCTAGAGTAGCGATATCATGATACTCTAATAAATCTTCATGTTCTTTTTCAAGGACAGTATATTCGCCTATTTTAAGAGTTAACTCCTCTTCTACTTGATTTCTTGAACTCATTAATTCACTCACTTCAGTTTCTAACTCAGCAATTCTTGCATTAGCTAACTCTAACTCGTTACTACAACCACTCAATAAAACAACCATCATTAATATCATCATTCGCTTCATAAATAATCACCTCTTATAAATTTTATCACGTGTAGAGTTATTAAAAAGTTACAGTTTAGTTACTTTTAAACAAAAAAAAGCCTGAATTAACAGGCTCTATTTAATATGATCAAACATAAACGCAAACTTATCAGCTGCTTCATCAATCCACTTCTCAGTAGATTTACCAGCTCCATGACCTGATTGCTTATCAATTCTAATCAACATAGGATTATTACTCGTGTTCAACTCTTGTAATCTAGCGATATACTTAAATGAATGAGCAGGTACTACCCTATCATCATGATCAGCAGTTAATACCATAGTTGCTGGATAGTGTTTCTTCTCTATATTATGTAGTGGAGAATACTTAATAATATTATTAAAATGAGTCTCCTCTTCAGGATTACCATATTCAACAACCCAACCCCAACCAATCGTAAACTTATGATATCTCATCATATCCATAACTCCAACCGCAGGAAACGCTACTTTAAATAAATCTGGTCTTTGATTCACTACTGCACCAATCAATAAACCTCCATTTGATCCACCAGCTACAGCTAAGTGATCCTTAGAAGTATATTTTCTTTCAATCAAATCTTCCGCTACAGAAATAAAGTCATCAAACACATTCTGTTTATTATACAACATTCCATCCTTATGCCATGCTTCACCGTATTCAGAACCACCTCTGATATTAGCTAAAACATAAATTCCACCTCTTTGTAGAAGATACATATTGGCAGGACTAAACACAGGTGTAAGAGTTACATTGAACCCACCATAAGCATAAAGAAGTGTTGGATTAGTTCCATCTAATACAATGCCCCTTTTATACGTTACAAACGAAGGAACCATTGTTCCATCATTACTTTTAGTAAATATCTGTTCAGTTACATAGTCAGATGGCTCAAATGATAAATCTGCTTTTCTATATTCTTTTGACTTTAAATCATCTAAGGTGAATGAATAATAAATTGATGGTGCATTAAATGAAGTAAACCCGTAAAAGATTTCATCAAATGAATCGGATGATACAAACCCAAACGGTGATCCTATACCAGGTAACTCTAACTCACCTTCAAATTCACCTTCTAACGAGAAAATTTTAACAGTAGCTACAACATCCTCTAAGTATTCAACAATTAACTTATCCTTAACAATATCTATAATATCAATATTGTGTTTCGCTTCAGGAATAATAGTATCCGTCTTAAGAGTTAAAGTGTTTACTCTTATAACTCTTCCGTTCTCTGAACCTTCATCTGTTACAAAGTATGCATACTCATCCTTAGAACCTATATAGTCTCTACTAAAGTCAAACCCTTCAAAAATAGTTTTAAACTCCATACCAGTACCACTTGATAATAACTTCACATCATTACCATACGTTCCTTGACTTGAAAACAGAACCAAAGAAGCTTCATCCTTAGTAACAACTAAATTATGAAACCCTAACTCACTACTTCCTTCATAAACAACCTTATCTGTCTCTTGAGATGTTCCTAATACATGGAAGAATACCTTCTGTGTTTTATTTTGTTCAACTAAAACATCACCCTCACTCGGTGCATCAAAAGCAGAATAATAAAACCCATTACCTTTCCACGAAATAGAAGTAAACTTAACCCAATTAAGTTCATCTTCTAATACTTCACAAGTTAATAAGTCAATAACCTTAATAACTTGCCAATCAGATCCTGCATTTGACTGCATATATGCAAGATACCTATTATCTTTAGAATGCCCACTCAAATTAACAGCCACAGTTCCGTCACTTGATAACTCATTCGGATCAATCAACACAACTGGACTTCCCTCGAGTCCTTTTTGAATATAATAAACACCCTGGCTCTGTAATCCATCATTTAATGAATAAATAATATTCTCCCCAATGATATTTACAATTCTGTATTTAGAATAATCAAATAAATCTTTTAAACTCTTTTTTATATCATCCTTTGTACCAAGACTGTTCAAATAATTATGCGTTAACTCATTTTGAGCATCAACCCAATCACCCAAATGCACATTACTTCCGTCTTCCATCCATCGGTAAGAATCTTCTACTTCTTTACCAAAGAACTTCTCATATAACTCTGCTTTTCTTGAATCTGGATATCTCATAGTATTTCCCTCCTACTCACTCTAATCCATTTTATCACACTAACTAAACTCATTCCTTACTGTTTTTAATCTATATAAAAGGTCTGAGTAATCAGACCTTAAATTACTTTACTCTAGTTGAATACTATAATAACTAAGCACACTTTCTCCCACATTCTTAACAAACTCATTTAATACTGAATAAGGAATATCATCAAACTCATGAATTGAATAAACCTCATCCCCATAAACAACGTAATGTGAAAGTCTAAAATACTTCAAATTAGTTATCAGATACTCTGTATAACTTCGTGAGACTAACTCATATACAAACTCACCATTACCAAGATCAATTTCCTCATACTTTTGAGGATAGTCTTTAACAGCTAAATATAACTCAGGATTAAAATCACTCAACAGATAATCAGTATATATGTCTGATGTCATTGAATATAGAGTATACCCATCAACAGTCATCACTTCTTCATACTCCTCAGACCATACTCCTCTGTAACTTAATTCCTCCAAATACATCATTACTAATTCATTATCAAACGCCACCGCTTCATACATTTCAGAATCACTTGTGATTACAACTTTAACCTCATCAGATAGACTCCCAGTAAAATATACAAGATACTCAAAACTCTTAGAAGATAACTTAATCCCCTTATCATAAGTAACATCATCAGAAGATACGAACTCACACTTTTGAAGTAAGTCTAAAAATTCATCCTGCTTTACACGTCTAAGCGGGTCATCTCCTGAAGCAGTAAACACCTCAACTGTTAGGTCATCAACTTCTACCAACTCATCAAATGAATAGATTTTCTTACTAGATTCAAAAAGTGAACAACCACTCAAGAATAGTAATAAAACAATAATCGTTAATTTCTTCATAGTCTCTTCCTTTCAAACACACTAGTTTGTAACATCATGTAAGCAAACGTATCTAATCATTGAACATTTCAAATTCAACTTCATATATCTCTAATTCTCCAAACTCATCTTCAAGTAAAGCATTGAGTATATATATTGGAACTTCCTCAAAAGCATCAAAAATGGTAAGCACCCTTCCTTGATACTCAAATGCATACGCCATATATACTTCTTCAATTGGGAAGACATAACTGACTTCTATTCCAGGATTACAGTTATAGTAAACCACTCTACCCGAAGTATCCACATTGGTTTCACATCTATCCATCAGAGGAATCCTATTATCTAACACAACAGATTCTGGTTCACTAGTAACTTCTATCTCTACATTCTTTAGTAACAAAACACCATCTAATTCTCTAATAGGTTCAAACTCTCCTAATATAGTTCCCTTATGTACTAGTATTTTATTTAGCAACTGAATTAATTCTGCACCTACATCATCACTTTGATACAACTCAGATTTAAATGACATATATACAACAGGATTACTAGTCCTACCATTAAACATGAAAGTAACAACTTTATCATTTGAATAACTCATATGTAGAGTATTAAGATTAGATAGAGAACTTATATCAATATCATTAGCCTCAGTAAAACTAGAATTAATAAGATTACTAGTTAAATTGTATACGTCCGCATTCTCAAAAAAATCACTAAAACCTCTATTATTCTCATAAAGAGTAAACTCTACCGAGTTGTGATATGTATTATGGAATCTGGTTCCCAGTTCCATAAATCCATCATCCTCATTTATCAACACTATATTAGCTAACTCAGACACCTCTTCTTTAGGGTTCTCTAAATTACTAGAACAACCTTGAAGTAACAGAGTGAACAAAAGTAATATCATCTTTCTCATATTTATCTCCTTTTAAGAAAAATCTATCATCACTAATATTGTATCATTATAAATAAACTCAAAAGGTTACAGTTTATTCACTTTTGCTCCTGTCTCTTCTTTTCTTCACTATCAATTCATACTAACATTAGATCTGCTCATAACAAATCTCCGTCGTTACTATAGATCAAAAAATAGTAGACACGTTTTAATGTGTCTACTCCAATATAACTACTTCAATCATAATTACTTTTTCTCGTTCTCTTTTTTTCTTATCAACAATATTAAGACAAGTACTGTCATTAAGTCGATGGATAGAAACAAAACAGACTTTGAAAAAATTCTAACCCCTCTTGGAACAACAGATAACTCATATATATTTTGATTGTTATAGTAATCATCTAATTTTTCAGAATCGGTAAAACTTTCGCTATTCCACATGTTTTCTGATAATTCTGAGTATTCTTCATACGTATAGAATTCTCTATTGAACACAAATCTCAAGTTTGTAATCGCAAAATATAGTGAGATAAATGCAATAATCAGAAATGGAAAAACGATAATGTAGATCTGTTTTTTCATATCAACACCTCCTTAATATGGCTTAACCATAGCACTTTCAACTAAGAAATTATCATCAGCTGTATCATATCACATATTGAAGTCCCAATGAATCTTCTAACCTTATATTTACCTCGTCCTCTGATTTTTGCTCAAAAAAAAGAAAATGATATCTCAAAAGAAACTCAAGACATCATTCTCTTTATTAAAAATGTGCATAAAAAAAGCCTGACTATTCAGGCTTGGTTTATTAATGGCGGAGAAAGAGGGATTCGAACCCCCGCGAGGTTTAACCCTCCTGCTGGTTTTCAAGACCAGTCCCTTCAGCCGGACTTGGGTATTTCTCCGTCGGCTTATTATAAGTGGTGGACCTAGCAGGACTCGAACCTGCGACCAACCGGTTATGAGCCGGTTGCTCTGACCAACTGAGCTATAGGTCCATTTCTGCTAAACACCCTTTTTTACGTGCATAAATATTATACCACTATTTAACGCAATTGCAATTCTTTTTTTAAACTTTTTTTTATTATTTTTGAATTAAATACTGGTTTCCTTTCGGAAACCAGTACACCAATTAATATTGCTTTCTCAATACCTCATAAATCATGATTGAAGTAGCCACACCAACGTTCAGTGAGTCACCTTTTCCAAGCATTGGTAGTTTAATTAACTCAACATTTTTAACATCATACCATGCTTTCATAATCCCGTATTTTTCACTTCCAGCCACAATAGCTGTTCTTCCTATATATGAAGGATCTGTATAACTCATCTCAGCTCTAGTATCTGTTAAGTACACTGTAAAGTCATTTCTATTTAACCAAGCCATAACTTCGTCCATCTCAGCGATAGCGATTGGTACATTAAGTACTGTACCCATACTAGCTCTTATAAACTTAGGATGAGTAATTCTAATTCTTTTATTCGTAAGAATTACTAAATCAACATCAGCTCCATCAGCAGTTCTAATGATTGTTCCAATATTTCCTTGTACTTCTAATCCATCAAGAATTACAATTCTCATATCTTCTCTTAGTTTTACTTTATCTAAATTAACCGCAGGAAACTTAACTACTGCTAATACACCGAAGTGTGAGTTCTTATCTAATACAGACTCATAAGTCTTTTTAGATACGATATAACCCTCTTTAGTAAGGTCATTAATACCATTAACTACTTTTACTGCTTCACTAGTCACAGCTAGTTCTGGACATACTATGAAGTAATCAAAACGTATATGATTCTCTAACGCCTTTTTGATTGAATCATACGTTTCTAATACAATGTATCTATTCGGATTTGGTTTCTTGTTGTTGTTAATATTGTAAACATTTCTCACCTTATCATGAGACTTCCCTACATTAAACAAACCTAATTCCTTATAAAAATGTTCTCTATCTTCTAACTCTAATGTTCTTAAATCCACGTCTTTCACCTATCCCTTATATCTATAGATTCTAGTTATTCTTTTAAACCCCAAAGCTTCAGCTATTTTTACTGAACCTGGGTTATCATAATCAGCTCTATAAATACATATTTTTTTATTTCTAACTTCATTAATGATTACTGACACTACACTCTTACCTAATCCACGTTTTCTGTACTTATTAGATACAATCAAACCAATATCATCTAAATCATTTTCCCATTCCCACATAGAAGAAACAGCTACTAGCTTTTCACCATCAAATGCTCCTACCACAACAGGATCTTCAATCGATACAGCTCCATGATCTAAATCTTCTTCAGAAAATTCTTTCTTAAACTCTACCAACATCTCAGAATCATCTTCTGTTAATAACCTATAACTAAATGAAGGATTAATATATGGTTTATAATTCCTTATATCAAGCACGTACTCGTTATCAAACTGTTCTTCAAAATACTTTTCAAAGTCATCTGACAATATATGTTCAGAGATATCTTTACCATATGTAACAAACTCTAATCCATCCATTTTAAAATAATACGCTTCTTTTCCATATGATTCTCTTAGAATCTTATTGTTCTTCTTCAAAGAATCTCTATCAAGGTTTCGGAATGCTAAAAGCCCATCCTGAATACTTTTTATATCCATTTCCATAGACATCCCTCCAATCAAACAATTATAACATAAAAAGAGGGCTAAGCCCTCTTCTTCAACACTTTTCCTAATAATGCTGCGACTAATACCACAACAGTTAAAATCATAGATAAATTCCAGTACCTAAGCAACGTATTTGCCCCTCTTAACGTTGAATAACTTCCTTCTGTAAGAGAAGGTATATTAAACGTTAAGTAGTCTATTATATTTATATCTACTAGATAAGTATGTTCAATCACCCAAAACAACCCAACCAAAGATAACACATATATTGTCACAATAGAGAATAGGAACATAAGTGATCTCTTAAGTAAATGATCATTCATATACATCCTAACTCCAGACTTCAAACAAAATAGATACAGAATGATTACAATTATTATCTCAAACCCAGAAGACACATTCGTCCTTGTAAGGGCTAGGTAATAATAAGATACAAAGAATACAATGAGTACGTTCAACCCTATCAGTCTAGACTTAGTAATTCTCATATAGGCAATATAATGAAAGATGTATCCCATAGCGACTAATAAAAATGGAACAACTAAAGTCATATAAATAGAATACTCAATTAAACAAAACGAAGCTATTAACGCAGTTAACACATATAAACCTTTAAACACTAATCTATCTTTCGTAAAAAGTTTCATAAAGCACCTCTTTCCCTTACATAATACTACAGAATTAGTAAAAATACAAATTCTTGCTTTTTATATTCTTTAATATACAATTATACTTTAAAGTAACAGGTGTAATTACTATTTGTGAAAAATACAAATAACTAGTATAATCATAGAATGGAGGCTAACCATGAACAATAATCAAGAAAAGGTTAAAAAGTTTATTAAACAAAACAATCTAAGAACAGAAATTGAGATTAGGATCCTTGATTTATTTTCTGAGATTGGAGAACTGGCTAAAGAAGTGTTAGTTGGGACTAGTTATGGTAAACAAAGATTCGTCACTACAGATGAAATCACAGAAGAAATTGGAGACGCATATTTTTCACTAATTGAAGTAGCAAACACTTTAAGAATTGATATGGATGATGCACTAACTGCTTCACTATCAAAGTATGAAAAAAGAATCAAAGAAAAAGGCGATCCAGGTTCAAAATAAAACAATCCGTTAGGATTGTTTTTTAATAGTATGAATAACTAGAATAGTCTAAGTCTTTTTTCTTTACATCTGTTAAAACAGTACCAATAGTATTAACATTGTTTTCTTCTAAAGTATGTAATACCTTTTTAATTAACTTTCTTTCAGTAATGTTATTTCTAATAGCTACAACAGTACCTTCACTAAACTTAGATATGATAATAGAATCACTTAAGATATTTAGTGGAGGACAATCAATAAATACAATATCGTACTTATCTTTTAACTTCTCCATTAAGTCTTTCATCTTCTGTGAGTTTAACATTTCTACTGGATAAGGTGTTTTAGAACCACTCGTTAACACATCTAAAAACTTACTATGTTTATAAGTAGCATCTTCTAAGGTAACTTCTCCCATAATAACGTCAGTTATTCCTGTCGTATTATCAATCTTAAACGCTCTATGTATTTTAGGTCTTCTAAGGTCTAAGTCAACAATTAATACTCTCTTAGAACTATGAGAATAAACAGTCGCTAAATTAAGTAAAGTTAATGTTTTTCCCTCAGATGGTTTTGAACTAGTGATATTAATTAACTTAACGTCTTTATCAATAGTTGAAAACTCTATATTTGTTCTTAAAATTCTATATGTTTCACTGATTGGATCTTGTGGTGATATCTCAGATATTATATTGTAATCCATATTAATCCTCCCTGTATAACTCTTTCAATAATTCTTCTTGGTTTCCTTTAAACAACTTCTCAACATATTCTGCTGATAAGTACTTACTTACCTCTTCTTTACAAAGAGCTAAGTTAACTTTTTGATGAACCTTATGAATATCGCTTCCTATATAACTAATTAATTCCTTCTTAAGAAGCTTCTTAATCTTTTTATTCTTACTTTTTCCGTCTCCACCAAGTAACCCATTTGAGTTTACTTGTAGTTTATAACCCATCTCAGTTAACCTTTCAATATTCTTAATAGAAAAGTTAACGTATCTTTCAACATGAGCTAACACTACTGTTGATGAATAAAGTTTTAAACTATAAAGTAAATCCTCTAAATAATACTCATCAAACTCAATTGATGGTTTGAACTCAATTAAGAGTGGAGTATTTTCTTTTACTATACTACCTTTTTTTAGTTCACTAACAGAACTTGAATCAATCATTACTTCTCTCCACAAGTGAAGCTTAACGCCCAATTTAAGAGCTAACTCACATGATTCGTTAAACTGATTCATAATACTTTCAGTATCCATTTCAAATCTGTTTGCCTTATAGTGAGGAGAACATAAAACATCTGTTACTCCATTATCTACATAATCATTCAATAAAACTAAAAACTCATCATTACTACTAGGACCATCATCAACTTTAGGTAATAAATGTGAGTGGATGTCTATCATTTTTTAAGCTTGTTTGAATTATAAGTAGGAATAACAGCTAAAACCTTTACTCCTAAATACTGATCAATATCACTTTCTCCTCTAATCTTTGTATTCATTAACTCTCTTACAATGATTAAAGAACTTCCAATAAACGCTCCTAATAGTCCTGCAACTACGATGTATAATAATCCGTTATCTGGATCTGCTGTTTCTGAAACTTGTGCTTCATCTAAAACAGATATACCCTTTAAACTTTCAAATCTATTTGATGCTTCAACTGCATAGTTTACAGTATTGTGAACTAATTCGTATGAAGTTATCTTACTATTCGTTGTAGCTTCAATCCCAATAATTAAAGTATCCCCAACAGTCTTAACAGTGATTGAATCCTTTAAATCTTTCATACTCATTGGAAATGTTAAATCCTCAGCTACTTGAGATAGAACTGTATCACTTAAGATTAACTCTTTATAAGTTCCAACTAACTTCTGTGCCATTAAAACATCTGAATACTCAGATTGTCCTTCAGAGTTCATCTCTACCACGACACTTGAGTTAACTGTGTAACTCGCTTCAATCGTAGATACATAATAAATCCCTCCACCTAAAACGATAAGTGTAGTAAATAAAATCACATACCACTTTCTAAGTAAAACCTTAAATAAACCTAATAAATCAATTTCATAATATTCATTGTTGCTTACGTCTTCCATAATGCCTCCATCACGAATATACCTAGCCTTTAAAAAGTATATTCTAAATTTCTTCTATTATTGCTGTTTAATAAAATTAACTAATTTAGTGGTTTTTGTGTACCACTAGTAACACAAAACAAAAAAATTCTGCTATCAATATTATACCACATTAAATTAGTGTAAATAACCCTATTTATAATAGGTGTTCATTACTTATAATCTATTCCTTTACCCTTTGTTTAGTATAGTAAATAACTACTTTTATTATGTAGACTGGTACTCCTGTATAAAGAAGTGTCTCAACCAATACAAAAGGATATTTTAAAGATGAATAAAGCCATCCATCCTGAACATACAGACTACTTAGCCATACTGAGAAAAGAATCAAATAAACATAAAGTTCTCTCAAAGGCGTAGTAGCCTCTTCTAGTAACTTCATACAATATATAAACACAATTATAAGTTCAAAAACTATCAAAACGCCGATTAAAGTAACCTCATACAAAAAACTACTCTCATATAAAAACAACACACCAACATATATACTAGATAGTAATAGTAATAAAGGGGATGTATTAGTGTTATACCTAATATATCCCTTTAAGTTCTTAATTAAACCAAACTCAGAGTTATTCAACTGTTACACTCTTTGCTAAATTTCTTGGTTTGTCGATATCGTTCCCTCTTTGCAAAGCAGCGTAATACGCAATAAACTGTGTTGGTATAACAGTTACAAGAGGAGTTAAAAACTCATATACATCATCAAGAATTATCTCATCAGTATCCATTGAAACTGACTCAGTAGAAATTACTAACTTATTAGCTCCTCTACTTATTACCTCACTTAGATTACTTCTAGTGTTTTTAGAGATATTTTTCTGTGAAATAATTGCGATAACTGGCGTACCTTCCTCTATGAGAGCGATAGTACCATGTTTTAATTCTCCAGCTGCAAATCCTTCAGTTTGAACGTAGCTTATCTCTTTTAGTTTTAAACTCGCTTCTTGAGAAACGTAATAGTCTAATCCTCTACCAATGTAGAAACAATTTCTTTTAATTATCTTCTCTTCTACTAACTTTTCAATCATGTCTCTTTTTTCAAGAATGTTCTCCATCGCAAATGCGACCTTGTTCAGTTCATATCTTAAATCAATCTCAAACTCACTTATGAAAGAAGCTAGAATAGCTAAAACTGTAATTTGCGCGATATAAGCCTTCGTTGAAGCGACTGCTATCTCAACTCCTGCATGCAACTCCATAAAGCAATCAGCTTCTCTTGCTAGAGTAGATGTTTTTACATTTGTAATTGTTAAACTCTTATAATTGTTTTGTCTTACTTTAACTAACGCAGCTCTTAAATCAGCAGTTTCACCGCTTTGAGAGATGAAAATGAATAATGGGTTATTTGAGATGATTGGCATTTTATATGCAAACTCACTTGCGATGTGAACCTCACAAGGAATACCAGCAAAACTCTCAAATAAGTCTTTCCCTACTTGACCTGCATTCATACTAGTTCCAGCAGCTATTACATATATACGTTCAACTCCGTTGAATATTCCTTTAACGTCATCACTTATATTAATCTTTTCAGACTTATAATAAGCATCAATGATTCTTCTAACAACAATGGGTTGTTCCATTATTTCTTTTAACATAAAGTGTGAATAATCACCTTTATCAACATCAAAATAATCATCATCTAATTCTTTAAGATCATAATTTGAGTTCTCAAGATCTAAATTGAATATATTAAAGTCACGTTTACTCGCAACAACAATTGATTCATCCTTAAGTGGAATATACTTATCGCAATGTCCCACAAATGCCATAACGTCACTTGCGACCATTACTTCATCTTGTCCAAGACCAAGCAATAGTGGGCTTTTATGTTTACAAGCATAGATCTTATCTTTATCTTTTGAATCCATCACAACTACCGCGTATGATCCTTCTAACTCTTTCAAGACGTCTGCTAACGCAGATTCAACTGAAGTTTCTAAAAAAAGTTCAATTAAATGCGCAATTATTTCAGTATCTGTTTCACTCTTTAACTCTACATCAGATAAGTATTTATCTCTTAGTTCAATGTAGTTTTCAATTACACCGTTATGTACAATTGTAAACCTACTCTCATTTGAGACATGAGGATGAGAGTTTTCTTTATTTGGAATACCATGAGTAGCCCATCTTGTATGACCTATCCCAAAGTTACTTTTAAAAGAATAGTCCGTAATACTTCTTAAATGATTTACTCTTCCTTTATCTTTATATATGTATAGAGAATCATCTGAATTATCTATAAGAGCTAATCCAGCTGAATCATACCCTCTGTATTCTAACTTTTCTAATCCCTTTAAGACGATGCTTCTAGCATCACCATTACCTAAATATCCTACAATCCCGCACATATTAACCTCCTAGTGTTCAGTCTCAATAAAGTCTGAGATATCTTTTAATTTATTTATGTCTTTCATAATTTCATTCATATAACTTTCTAAATCAACATCTACCAAACCATTTTTTTCTATAAAGATTCGTTTGTTTTCTGTTTCATATTGTCCGTTCTTAGAAATAAGAAGTTCTTCAAACATTTTCTCACCTGGACGTAAGCCCGTGAACTCAATATCAATATCCTTATAAGGAGTTAATCCATATAGTTTAATCATCTTCTCAGCCATATCCAAGATCTTAACTGGTTCTCCCATATCAAGCACAAATATTTCGCCACCTGAAGAGAATACACCACTTTGTAATACTAACTGACAAGCCTCTGGTATAGTCATAAAGTATCTAATGATATCTTTATGAGTAACTGTAACTGGTCCACGTTTTTCAATTTGTTTTTTAAACAAAGGAATTACACTTCCGTTTGAACCTAAAACATTTCCAAACCTTACAGCTGAGAACTGCGTTTTACTTTTTTGATCTATGTTCTGAATGATGATTTCAGCGAAACGTTTACTAGCTCCCATAATATTTGTAGGGTTAACTGCTTTATCTGTTGAGATTAATACAAACTTATCTACATTGAACTCAGTAGCTGTAGTCGCTACATTGAATGTTCCATATATATTATTTTTTACAGCCTCGAACGGAGAATCCTCCATCAATGGCACGTGCTTATGGGCTGCTGCATGGAATACTACATCTATATCATGCGACGTAAAGACTTCACAAAGTCTTTCTTTATCTCTTACTGAACCTATAAGAGCTTCAAATTCTGTCTCATTTGATGGATCAGCTTTTAGTGTTGACAATACTTCCATTTGTAAGTCGTATGCATTATTTTCGTATATATCAAATACAATTACCTTTTTAACCGAGTACTTCATTAACTGTCTACAAATCTCGGAACCGATAGAACCTCCTCCACCAGTTACTAATACAGTTTTACCTTTATAATAATTCTCAATTCCGTCATCATCTAACTGAATAGTGTCCCTTCCTAAAAGGTCAGTTATCTCAATATCTCTAATCCCGTAAGGACTATCAGCACTGTTTGATAGCCTAGTGAAGATTCTCGATTTAACATTTACATTTACTAACTTCTCAATTAACTTATTCTTCTTTGATTCCTTCATAGATGGAACAGCAATAATAACTTCTTCTATTTTCTTGCTTTTTATTACTGATTCCAAATTACTAGATGGACCAAAAATAGGTAGATTTTTAAAGTGTTTTCCAACTTTTTTTAGGTCATCATCTAAAAATCCTACAACCACCATCTTATATAATTCTCTATGACTTACCAGTTCTCTATAGGCAAGGTCCCCTGCCATTCCTGCACCTATTATAAGTGTTCTTGTAAGTGATTTATCTAGAGCCCTTTTACCAGCGTAGAAGTTAAAGTACCTCATATAGAATCTACTTAGAATATATGCAAGTAGCTCTAAGAACATCGCAGCTATAAAGGTAATAAAGCTAATATGTAGTATATTCGTTACTACCATAATTAATACAATCGCGTTTGACACTAAGAAACTATGTGCAATGACTGTTATTTCCTCAATTGAGGCCATAGACCAGATTCTGTCATATAGTTTAAATAATAAGTTTATAACAACTTTCATTATAGCTATTATAGGAAACATAATAAAAAGCGACTCATCAACAATATGTGCAATCTCAAAATCAAATGTTAAGGATTCCACATAAAAATAAATCGCTAAAAATGCAAAAAGATCAAAAATAATTGCTAAAAGCTTCTTGTTCATATCCATCCCCCAAATTTATTACAATATAAAAAACGAAAAATTTCTTCGCCTATTAGACACACTAAGTTGTTTTTTTATTGGTTCCTGTTCAAACCACATATAAATTGTATCACGTAAAGCCTATTTGAAAAGTTACAGTTTAGTCACTTTTATATAGTTCTGTTAGATATAAATTACAAAAAAAGAAAACACGCAACTCCTGCGTGTTTAAAATTTTTCTAACTCCCTTTTGTATCCTGAATTAATCATATTATCTAAAATTGGATAAACTGAGTGCTCGTAATAAATCCTTTTCTTAATGTAATTTCCTCTGGTGAGGTAACTAACATGTTATTTTTCTATTGAAATTTCTTTACCTTAATTGATACCTCGAGAAGACTCTCATAAGTTCCAGTATCAATCCATTGAACAGACTCTTCCATCAACTTACACTATAACTTTCCTTCTTATAGATAAATCTTGTTAGGATATGCAATCTCAATTTCCCCTCTGGCAGATGGTTTTAGTGTTTTAGCATTCTTTGTAGCACCTGGTGTATAAAAACAGATTCAAGTAACTGCACAATTTGACACAGCATCTAATTCATCGCTTTAATCAATAACTCCAGATCTCGCCGGATCATTTTTTTGCAACTAAACACTGTTAATTTCCTCCTTATAACAGTTAACTCAAAATTTGAGAGTCATGGATATGGAAACAGGTCATACTATACTATGATAAGAAGTCACTCTTCAAGTAATAAATGTACTCAAGTGCGATAAATTTATAAATGATTAACATCCTATTTAGAAGAACTGTACTTCAAATGACAAAACTTTTCCTGTTTACCCGATTTACATTTCTAAATAAATCACTTCTTTAATTACTTACAGATTGTCACTTTATCTTTAGTATCATTTTAATGTATTTCTGATTAATTTCCTTTATTTTCCTCCAATCAAAGATTAAATTAAGGGTTAAGGTTGTTATTAGCGCTATTGCCAAAACAGCAATTGCACAAATAATCCATTCCAGAAAATTGTTAGGTTCTATGACAACATAACCTAAAACTATCGGTGCATTTACTATAGCAATTATTACATAAATTCTCATTATTCGTAGCAAACTAGTTTTGCTGCTTATATTCAATACTCTTCTATTGGTAATATACATTGTGAAAAAAGTTTTGTAAGTAGCTACAATAATCATTCCAATTAATATCCCATTTACACCAAATAAATATCCAAGTGAGATGCACAGAACTATTAAATACACGAACTGTGTAATATTTACTTTTGTAACATACTTCCATTTTCCGCTAGCGTTTATAATTGTTTGATATGGAGTTCCTGAATTATACGCCACACTCCAAATAGTAAATAGAAGTCCTATGGATGGATATATATAATTTATATCAGCTGCGTCAGAAATATAAATTCTAACAAATGGAATAATTAAAGCTAACGCAACAGAATAAAGAGTTGCCAGTAGCATATACAGTATTAGTTCGTAATATCCACTGGTTAAAACAATATTTTCTATTTCTTCCCTGGCAAACATATTTCCAAATGCTGCTCTCATTCCCGAAATAAAAACAATTATTATACCTGTAAGACCCATAAATACCAAGCTATAAACTGAGTACACACTTGCCATTTCAAGTGAAACCAAAAGAGATATCAATATTATTGGTATCGAAATGTTCAAAGTATCTGATAACCCGCTGATAAAAGCGTCTTTCCTTGAGTCTAGTTTTATATTTGACGGTTTTACTTTGTAACAAATATCCTTATACGTCTTTCTTATATACACCCCTAAAAATACACTTCTAATGGGTAAAAACAGTGCCGGCACCAAAATCACTAAATATATAGATTGATTTGTCAGTAAAAGAGTTATCATCGTTAAACTTTGAATAACTATAGTACCCGTTGTCGTAAAATTAATAACATATGCCTTCTGATCAGCCTCTAGTAAAACTCTATATTTTGATAACGTAAAAAGATCTAAAGCCCCTTGAAGCCCAAGGATAAATACTAGAAGTGCAACCATACCATATCCAATGTCCTCTTTTAACATAAATGGATATAAAAATGCTAATAAAATCACTCCAATGAAATATCCAAAACTAATTTTTTCATACTCTTTTTTTGTACGAGTAATGAGTGGGTTTATATCTGCATAATCTCTATTAGCCATTGGTCGGTATAAAGTAAAAATTAGAGAGGATGTTATACCCATTTCCAAATACCTTAAATACGAAACCATCTGCTTAATAGAGGATACTAACCCATTAATCTCAGAGCCATAGGTTGATATTATCATTCTTGGTAGTATTAGACCAAATACTAAAAAAGTAATCTGTGCTAATGCAGCTGCAAAATTGTTGTATAATGCTCTTTTCGTTCTCATTATGGGTTCCCTTCTTTCTAAATACTCATTTACCTTAGATTATGAAAATTTAATACTGTTCATCAAAATCATCAAATCCTCCAAATAAGTTTGTTCCGTCTAAAGAAACCTCAGTTGCATGCCCAGGTTTTTGATTCTCTTTGGGAGGAAGTTCCATATAATTACCAAAACATTTTGTCAATAGTTCATCGTATTTTTTGGGAACTGGAAAATACCCACCCTCAAACAAGATGTCGATAGTATCAGTAACATCTTTCTTCTTCATAATGAATCTTTCAAGAACAGATTTAGATGAACTATCAATTAAAAGATTAACGTATTCACTTTCTTGATTATTAAACATCGCAGCTAGTTTATCAATCCTCCTATTATAAAAACTCAATGGTATCCTGAAAATCCTGAGTGCTATTTTAGGCAATTGCATCAACAATTTATTTTTGTTATACACGAACTTTGTATGACTTCTCAGCTTAATCTCTGTTAAAAGATTAATCTTCCTAACATTACTTAACATTTTCCTGTCATTAGGAAAATAATTATCCAATGGAAATACATCTAAAAAAATACCATGATGCATTTTTAAATGTCTAATGGATTTTTCTATGAGCAATGTATTATTTTTTCTTACTTTCCCATAAGAAAAAAAGTTTTTTTTGTCTTTTCGGTGTGTCTGAAAAAAATAGTCTGAACTCAACTCATCATCAATGACATCAATTAGTCTTTCATAATCATCTCTCAACATAGCAATATCAATATCATCATCCCATGGAATAAACCCCTGATGTCTAACAGCACCTAGCATACTTCCACTAAAAAGGATATATCTGATATTATTCTTTCTACATATACGATCCACTTCCTTTAGTATTTCAAACTGAACTTTTTGAACTTCTCTGATTATCTCTTTTTTCGTCTGTATCATATTCTCAACTCACTGTGTATTGCATATCACATCAAACTTACTATGCAACTTACTCCTTTTTTACTTTTGATTTGTAATTTCATATAGTTTCATTAATATGATATAATCCAACAACCTCATTTATTCGCTGATTATATCCTTATTTCAATATTAATTAACGCGATTCCTCAATCTTTATTATTCCTTAAACTTGCAGATAACTATTATAATTTGATGTCCTATTAATCATGGTCGTCTAGTTCTCAAATACTTTGCTGATCTCCAACATTTTCTCACTAATGTTAAATTCTGACGCTCTTTTTACAGTCTCTTTTTTATAGTATGAAAACACCTTGTCGTCCGTCAACATTTTTTTTATCCCCTTATACAAACCCTCTTCACTATTTTCAGTAATTATTCCACAATCAAAGTCTCCAAATAATTCTGACACACCAGAAGTTTTTGTGGCAACAACTGGTTTTTCTAGTATCAGAGCTTCAGCTATAGCAGTGTTGTACCCTTCCGCAAATGATGAATTAACTAAAAAATCACATTCTCTTATATATGGATATGGATTTTTTATGAATCCTAGTAGATGAATATAGTCAGACAATCCATTTTCTTTTATGTAGGTAGCAAGATTAACCTCTTCAACCCCAGTTCCTAAAATGTATAAGTTAAACTTAAGACCTCCTGCAATTATTCTTTCTGTTGCTCTAATCAGTCTATCAAATGACTTGTTCTTATCAAGTCTCCCTACTGCAATAACCCTGTGAAAAGACCCTTCTATTTCATCACATGTTCCTGCTTCTGAATACTCTTTTATTTCTCTTGCATTTATAGGGTTATAAATTGTCGTAACATTTTCATACTTTCTGAATTTTTGCTCAAATGAGTGTCTTGAATCTCCAGAAACGCAAATGATTTTATCGAAATTGTCATAAGCTTTTTTTTCTTGTTGAAAACTTAAGTATTTTTTTGATGAATTCGGATGGTTAATCAAATCAGTATGTACCCAGGCTATCTTCTTACTAGTCCTATTAGTCGATCCAGAAATAATCTTTGTGCAAATCCCTTCCAAAAAGGCAATTTCAACGTCATATTTTCCTTTAATCAAAAGGTTATAATAAACCCGAGGTGATAGAATTGTCATTAAAAAGATCAGAATTCTACTCAAAAACGTCTTCCTGTTTTTCTTACATTGAAAAGAGTACGAGTAATTAGAATATTTTCTCACTTCATCAATATATACTCCTCTATTAAAGATTGTAATTATATCTACTTCGTATTTCTTCTTATCTATATTTTTTACTATATTTAATAAGATTTTTTCAGCGCCCCCACCATCTAAACTATCAATTAAAAAAACAATTTTCTTCATTTTCAAAACCTCTCCTTGGGTATAATTCCTATATTCGTGTCAATCAAAAACTTATGAATCAAATGCATAGACCTTTATTTAGCTATTCCTTGGGAGTATGATACTCACTTTATACATAATATGTGAGCACTTTATCGTCACCCTATGGTTGAGACATTTTCTATTATAGAATCTCCTACTTGAGGAAGCAGTGTCAATCTATCTATGATTATTTCTAAAGTGCCGTATACTTCCATATTTAGGATCTTTTGATGATGTTAAGTAGTATCATTAGAATAGATAAGTCAGATCAAGTTCTATTATAATTACATTAGAAGTAGTCCTATATTACCTTTGTCTTTTGATTCTTATTTTATTAATTAATACCATGATGTCTATAATCAAAAACCTACTATTGGTAATTGAGCTAAAAATGAATTTGTTTACAATGCCACGTATTTTCCTCTTGTCTATTTTTGTAATCTCATTATTATTTAACTCCTTTAATTTAGCTATCTTCTCTTTTCTTTTGATTGTGTTTGTTGCTAACCATCGCAAATACAAACCAAATGTTTGCATTGCATGATATACTGTCATTTTCTCAAGCAATTCAGCTGATAAAATGTTTTTATAGTACTTGTAAATCACTTCATAAGTCTTAATAGAGTCATTCATTGCCTTTTGTTTTACCTTCAGAGTTATACTTTCAGGATTAGTTCTATATTTGTACAAGTACTCATTTAAAAAGGTATTTCTCTTGGAAAAGTAAAGGGGATATAAACTTTGTAACCGATCTTCTGTCATGTTTAGATGACCAAGTTGTTCAAAATTAATAAAATCAGATTTCATTAATGAATTTTTGACACATTTTCCACACAAACTATTAAGTAAAGATGAACTAGAAAAGATATCTATTATAGTATCATGAGAAATATCTTTTCCCTCCAATGTATGCTTTTCTTGCAGTAGTATGCTTCCATCAAGTCCTATTATTGCAATCTTATACATTACCACGTCTGCGTTAGTAGTAATAATAGTTTCATTCAACTTCTCTAAAGCATTTAGGCTTAATAAATCATCTGAATCCAAAAACACAATGTACTCGCCATTGGCATTTCTTCTTCCAGTTAACCTTGCTTGAAGTAGTCCTTTATTCTTTTGAGTAATGATTCTTATTCTACCATCACTTGCTTGGTACTTATTGGAAATTTCAAGAGTGTTATCACTAGATCCGTCGTTTACTAGAATTAATTCAAAATCACCATACGTTTGATTTAAAACTGATTCTATAGCTTCACTAATAAATCCTTCCACATTGTACATGGGTACTAAAACACTAAATCTCATTTTCTGAACGATTTATACATAGACAAATTACCATAATAAACCTTCCTCCTTTTGATTTTATTCATTACATTTAAAGAAGTATTCTATATGGAAAGATGTCCGCAAGTTCAAATACCCAGAAATAAAGAACTATCATCAACAGACCATATATAATAACTAAAGAATGAACCACTAGTCTGTCTGGCCTTTTAAAGACGAGATGAACCATACTGAGTAGTATCAGTGGAAAAATATGAAAGTATTCTGCCATTCTTTTAACTGAAACCATATTGAACCCTAGGAAAGCAAAAGCCAAATCTAGAAAGACGAATGTCATATAGATTTTCGTCACTTGACTTAATCTGTAAAAATAATTTCTAAACGAAAATAGTAATAAGAAAATAAATAACTTTAAATAAAAACTATAATTACTAGACTGATTAATCTCCTTGTAAAACTCATATTTAGAGAATAAAGGAATGCTTGTCAGTAATTTTATTGTGGCATAAGGATTTAGAGCAACAAAAACGATAGCAAAAACCGCTGAAAAATAGATTATTCTAGAGGTCAGTTTCCCTTTAGGTATGATGAAAATAAGTGTTGGAAGTAAGATAAAACCTGTCATATGGAAAGAAGATGCCAACATAGTCTTAAGTATAAATTTCACAATATTCTTATCTTTGAAAAGGTAATAAAGAGCGTTAAACATTATAGCCACCGCTATACCTTGTCGTATCCCGTTAAAACTAAAAAGAAATACAGAGGAGTACAAAACAATAAATGCTGGTAAAGAGATATTTTCTTCATCTCGTATAGTCCATACAGGAACAATAAGAACTAGAAACGTAGAAAAAAACAGTACAACATTGAAAGAGTCAAAAATATGACCTATTTTATTCAGAAGGAAATATCCAACCTCATAATTTCCTAATAAAAGAAAATCACCAATGTTATAGTTTCCATAGTTCTTATAAATAGAAAAATAATTCTCGAAATCTGTTCCAACAGAATCTCTGAATGTTCCAATAAACAATAGTGGTATCATCCCTAAAATTAGAACAGACTGCCTGCTTCTTTTTTTATAGATCCCTGCTGAAACAGCAAAGATTAGTACTGAAATAACATATATAAATGCAGACTGTAAATAAGTAAATTCCATTAATGCATCCCCCATTCATTCTTATACTAAAGCAAAAACCTATAAACTATTTGAGTACCATACCATCCTTTAGACAATATAATCCAAGAACTACGCCAGTGTATACACAAAATGTGCGGTAAAAAGTAAAACAACATGTATCATATTGCCATAATTTATGTATTTCACATTATATAGTCCTTAACTCACCTTTTTAATATATTTAAGTAATAACTTAAAAGTTGCTTATTAATAACTCTATTATCATAATTATCAGAATCATGAAACGCTTTCTCAGTAAGCTCCTGCATGTTATTGTAATCGTCTAATACACTTGAAATCTTTGTGATAAACTCCTTTTTATCTCCAAGCTTGTATGTGAATCCATTTATTCCATCCTCAATTAGGTCTTCATGTCCTCGAATATTACTAACTAAAACTACGCATTTCATCCTCATAGCCTCTACAACATTGAGTCCTTGACCCTCTCTTTTAGATGTTGATAACAGTAATTTAGTAAGGTTTAATATTTCTGGTACATCACTACGGTAGCCAGTCAATATCATGTTCTTCTCTAAATTGTATTTGCTGATATATTTCTCATATTTAGTCCTATTTGGACCTTCTCCAATGATCAAATACTTTACATTACTATTTTTTTTAACTATGTTTTTTATAACCCTCATGGCAAAAAACTGATTCTTAGTATCTTTAAGGTCTCCAATGGAAGAGATAATAAAATCATGATCATTGAGATTGAGTTCCTTTTTCAAATGTTTCGCGGTACTTATAATGTCAAACCGATCAAAATTAATTCCTACTCCATCTACTTTTTTAACTAGCGTGTTCCTGAATTTTCTTTTTGCCCTCTCAAAATCCTCGTTATTTGTAGTTATCAACAAGTCTGTTTTTTTTGATAAATATCTTTCAATTGGATAGAAGATCCAATTTATAATTGGACCTCCCTTATGAAAATGAAACCCGTGTGCTGAATATACATTTTTAGTTCTCACACTATTGTTTGCTATTCGTGCAACAATTCCGCCCATAGGGGTTTGAGAGTGTACAATATCATAATTATTTTCATTTATTATTCGCCTTAATTGCCTAATAGCCTTAAAATTAGATAGTTTAAGTGGAGAGCGTGTGATAGGAATACTATATTTTTTATTAACATACTTTATTTCGCGATCTCCATAGCTTGCAACATCAACAATCCATCCCTCACTTGATAATTTTTTTATAAGATCTTGATGAAAAGCTATCATAAAGCGATCTAAGTTAGCAACAAATAGTATCTTCTTCATTAGTTGTATTTTCTCCTTGTCCGTAAAGTTTGTGTTTCTATCCGGCTATGAAATAGTTTATACTAGCAGTCTTCATCAAGACTCATTATTATTTCTTAGGATTATTTGAACATACTCATCCTGATTTATTTGATTAGTCCTTAGTAAATAACTTCCTAAACTTTCTGCCGTATCCATTCCAGTTTGTGAGACTCCAGTTCTCTTAAAAACAATCCTCACAGTACTAAACAAGATTTTCAAGTCTCCTAAGAATGAAATATTTTTAGCATACATTAAATCAAATTGAATTCTCTCTTCCCAAGTAATAATATTTCTACCATTCACCTGTGCAAGGCCAGTTAAGCCACCTCTTACACTATGTCTTATTCTTTGCTCGTCCGACATAAACCACATGTTTTCAACTAGTTGCGGCCTTGGACCTACTAGACTCATATCACCTTTTAGTATATTAAAGAGCTGTGGTAATTCGTCCAAGCTTAACTCTCTCAACGCCTTTCCAAATTTCGTTAGTCTATTTTCATCTGGGAGTAGGTCTCCATGTTCATCTTCTTCGTTTGTCATACTCCTAAACTTATACATATTAAAAACCTTCTCGTTTTTGCCAGGACGCATCTGTCTAAAGATAATTGGAGAACCTAGTTTTATTCTTACTAATATTGCTAAAAGAATTAATAGTGGTAACAAAATAATTATTGAAACAAGTGATACAAAAAAATCAATTAATCTTTTGATTATAATTTCATAAATTCTTTTCCTTCTTTTTATACTCATATGTACTTTATCCTTTGTCTTCGTTGATAAATCCCCTATATTTTTTTTATCTATAATTACATTGGAGTGAAATTCGATAGTCTCCAACGTTATTTATACCCCTTGAACATATTCTATCATTCGATCTTATTACTTGAATGGTTACACATTATCTTTAATTACTCGTGCTGGAACACCCACTACGACTTTACTTTCAGGGACATCTTTTGTAGCAACAGTACCTATACCTACAAAACTGTTTTTCCCTATAACTATACCATTGTTTAAGGCTGAAGCCGGTCCAATCCATACATCCTCTTCAACAATTGTACTGCCTGAGATTTCCGTGCAAGCAGTAATCATACTTCTAGATTTTATCTGAACATTGTGAGCAATATGACAAAGATTATCTATTCTCACATAATCACCAATAATTGTATCTCCTAAACATCCTCTACAAATTGTAGTATTTGCTCCTATGATTACATTTGTTCCAACCGATACACTCCCTAAATGGGGGACTCTAACACTTATGTTGTTTTCATCCTTATAATGTCCAAAACCATCTACTCCTATAACGACTCCAGCTTCTATAACTGTATTGTCACCTATATTTACTTTACCTTCTATTGATACATTACTAGATATAGTTACATTATCACCGATTATTGTGTCTCTACCGATATATGAGTTTGCCCCAACTGATAAATTTTCTCCTATATTCTTACTATCAATAACAGCACTTTCATGGATGTGATGATCAGGCTCATCACTAAAAAAATTTGAAAGAATTTGAAAGAATACTCTATGAGGATTTTTAACAATTATCTGGTTAATGTTTCCATCATTTATTTTTTCACTTAAAACAATAATCACTTTGTCATGTGAAATCAAATCCCTTAAATCAATATTTTCTGTTCTACGCGACCAAGTTAATGAACTATCCTTAATATTATTTAGTGGTGAGTAGTCTCTAATACTTAAATGTTTTTGGCCTATGTAATTATACTCAACATTAATTGAATCTAAAAACCTTAAGATATTACTAATATTAACCATTATCTAAATCCTCCTTACTTTCTTTTCTAAGAAATCCGACTTGAAAAGATTCTGCATATATTAATCCTGATTGGCCTCCACGATATGCTGCCAATCCAGTTATTGCCTCAACACTTCTTGGATGGGGATACTTCCTCATTACTCCCCTATACATAGCCAGAGCCTCTATTTTAGTATTTAAGCCATTTTGCCCAATCTCAACAAAGTAGTTAGGGTTGAACTGGTTATATGACACATTTATACTCCATTCCGTAGAAGATAATACTTCCATATACAATAGTTCATTAACAGGTTTTACATTTTCATTTCGCTGAAACAACCTCATTGCGGCTTGGCACGCAAGTGAAGTATGTAGGTGGTCATTATTTAGATCACTCGGATGATGTGTAATCATAGAATCAGGCTGAAACTTAACTATCGACTTTTCGATAAATTGTACTAAATCCAAATGTGGTTCATTGTTAAACCTGATGTTTGGAAAATCGCCTACTTCTATATTACTAATACCAATGTGCTTTGCAGCATTATACATATCCTTGAGTAAGTCACTGTCATCTGGCCTATTATTACGTGCTACAACACTTCCAGACATTACACACATGTCTACAGTATTCCCTTGCATGACCATTCTTTTGATAAAACCACCTGCACCTAATATTTCATCATCTGGATGTGCAACAACAATAAGATATTTTTTCATTTTTTCTTGTACACTCATTCATAAATTATACTATTATGATTGGGTATACCCATCCTTTCTCGTATTTATACCACAATGTAAATCGACATCTGCTGATTTATCATTTCAAGTATATCGATCAATGCAAAAACTAACTAAGTGTTGTTTCTGCATCATTAGTTCTCATAGCAAGTCTTTACAGTGGAACAATTAGACATTTATTTCATTCATATTCTAAAGAAACTCAGTATCTTACTCCTATCATAACTAATCCTATCTAAATTTCGGTAAATCTCTCCACTATTACCAAAATTAGTTATCAGTATCCCATCATGTTTTATTTCTTTAATTTCCTCGAGACTAATTATATTAGTTCTGATAAGATATCCACCTTGTTTATTGATATCATCATCAACTATAGCTAAAACTTTGTATGGTAAATTGTCGTCTGAGTAAATAGCATTTAGTAATATCTCTGCCACTTCTCCAGCGCCATAAAGTAATATACTCTTAAAATCTTTTTCAATTATTTGGTTCAGAGAACTAATTATATTGTCCTTTGCAGACATGTATATCTTGTGTGATGATTTTAGATACCAAAGATTAAGTAATTTCTTCCTTTCAAGTCCTTTTTTTGTGATGAAATACTCAACTGTTCTGGATGACCGATATTTCCTTGTGATAAACTTGTTAGTTTCATACTCCTCTATATAACTATTAACCATAGAAAGTGCAACACCAAGAACTTCACTTATCATCCTTTGAGTAATATGGGAGTTCTCCTCTATTAAGGCTAAGATCATAAATTCTTTGTGTAAAGGAGTTTGTTTGAAAAATTGATTATCATTCATAATGTTCACCTATCTATGTTCATCTACAGAACATTCAAATTGAATAATGATGCGCTATAAGTAATTGTACTCATTACTTACTGAGTTACCTAAAAATCGTATGTTAAAGACTCTAACACCTAATGTCAAAAACCTAACTGGTTACAGTTTAAACTCCTAAAGCAAAAAACATAATACCTTTTTAATATTGAGAAAATTATGGTTAATATTACGAAGAGTGTTAAATATTACAGCTAAATAGATATCCCTAAATTGATTATGAATTAACTAGGTTCTGTGAATAAACTGCAATTCCCTCGTTAGTGTTATAGGGTGTAACATTTACCCATTGAACTTGTGTAACATACTGTTTACTTGTGAGATAATAAACTAACATAAATGCTCCTTATTTCTGACTTTGTTAATCTATAAGGATTATTTCCCAACCTTTCTATGTTAACGTTATCAACTAAGTAGTCTAGGTCACTTTTTTGGTATTTAAAACCTGACCACAAATTATACTTAGAAAAAATCTTAATTAAAGCTTCCTTAATTGATTTATTACGCCCTTCTAATATATTAATTACATCAACCATTTTACTCCTAAAATCCTTTAGATTACTCTCGTGAGCATCCCAAACAAATGGCAGTGACATACAAACGGCAAAACCATGAGGGATATCAAAAAGCTTGGTCAGATTATATGATAATGCGTGTGGAGCAGTGGTTGTTGTCAAGTTAATTGCCTTACCAGCCAAATTTGACGCTTTTTGTAATAAGTTTATATTTTCTCTTGTGTTAACTAAACCATTCTTTAGTATAGGGTAAAGAATTTCTAAAGCCTTTATGCTGTACTCCTTTGATTGACTGCTAGCTCTTATCGACCAATATGACTCTATTGCTTGTGAAAATGCATCAAGTGTACTACTCACTAGAATATTATAGGGTAACTTGTCAAATAGTGAGTTATCAAAGATAACAGTATCAGGTATTAAATAATCTTTATCTAAGGATTGTTTAATTTTATCAAGATAATAAACTGCAAATGTAGTAGACTCACTACCCGTTCCACACGTTGTTGGAACAGCTATGTGGCTACAGTTGAGGCCTGCAAAATCGATCAAACACTTCGAGTAATCTATCGCGCTTCCTCCTCCAACTGAAATAATCACCCCAGGATCAAAAGATTTTATGGTTGAAATATACCTTTCTATGTCTTTCTTCTCAGGGTTTGGCTTTTCATAACATACATATAGTATATTCGCAAAATAAGTTAATCTCTTCTCAATCTGCTTCTTCATACTTCTAAAAGTGGAAACTACAATAGGGCAAGAAGGGTCTAGCACTTGTTTAAGCACTTCCTCAAATGGACCATTAAATACTTCTTGAACATAATCATGTTCTTTAACTTCACTTATCACTCGTTTATAATCTTTTTCATCATCAATTTCTTGGCAGTAATCTTCATCGATATATACACCATTTAACATAATTTTTCTTTCTCTTAGTAAAGAGTTAAGAGCATCCTCCGCATATACTTGGTTGTTCCCATTGGATATATATTCTCCAACGATGGATTTCCACAAACTAATACTCCCTGATTTTAAATAATACATAGGTTGTAATCCCACATCAAAGGAAGGCATATTAGTTGATATTTGGTCTATAAACTCACCTCTCAAAGAAGCCTTGAAGTCTTTTGAATACCTATTTTTTTCTTTATCAATAAGTACAGAGTCATCCCCTGAACTTATAAGTTTTTCTACAATGTTTTTATTAAAAACTAAATCTCCGTGAAGCATAATAACATCTGATGTTAACTCATTCCTAGCCAAATGCATTGAGTATATGTAGTTCGTAACATCATAAATAGGATTGTTAATGAAAACAATTTCAAAGGGATATTTTTTTTCTTTTACTTCATCTATCAACATTTCAGCGTTTGGTCCAGTTGTTATTATTACCTTATTAATTTTAAAACTGCTCAAGATTCTCAATTGCCTTGTCAGAAGTGTTTCTCCATTTATCTCCAAAAGCGACTTATGAGAGTTTTTTACAAGTCTAGAAATTCTAGATCCATATCCAGAATTAAAAATCAACACATCCATTATATTGTCTCCATAAATTTTTCTTTTGCTTGTTTAGGGCCAATAGTCGGCCTACCTAAGTCTGCCCTTGAACCAGTTCTTATTACAACTTCTAATGCGAAAGAGTTTTCATGAAAGTCCTTTGACTTAATTACTTTTATGAATTCCTCTAATGAGTATACAGTTTTTGAATAGGGAAACCCCACTGACTGAAACATTTGTTCAAAGTTAATGACATGTGAAGCTGTAGGTTGTCCTCCAACAGACTCATGAGAATAGTTGTTAAGTAATATGTATTTAAAATTTGACCCTGACTCAGAAGCATTTACTGGTAGTGATCCCATATGCATTAATAATGCACCATCACCATCTATACAAAAAACTTCACACTCATTATACTTTGAAAATGCAAGAGCAATACTCGAGGTATGCCCCATTGATCCAACTGTTAAAAAATCCCTTTCATGTGGCATAGACTTCTTTTCTCGTAACTCAAAGAGTTCTCTAGAAGTTTTTCCAGTAGTAGTAAAAACATATGAATCCTTACCAATGTTCTCAATCAAAGTTTCAAGTACATCCTCCCTACTTGGGTTTTTCCTTTCTGTTCCATGAGTTATTGAGTACTCACTGAAAGTACCTTTTTGAACTATTAAGGCTTTAGGTTTTTTCTCTTCAAGTGCTAACTTGTGTAATCTGTTCGTTTGCTTTACTGCCTCATCATCTTTTTGAGAAAGAATTTCCCATTCCACTCCGAGTGTATCCAATAAGGTTGTCGTTATCCTGCCTTGGTTCACATGTTGAGGTTCATCCTTTTCTCCCGGTTGCCCTCTCCATCCAATCATTAAGACCACAGGAATAGAGTAAACAGTATCACTCGTTAACGAGACTAATGGATTAACTGAATTCCCAACACCTGAATTTTGCATATACACTAGAGGAACTTTCCCAGTTGCCAAATAGTATCCAGTTGCCAATCCAATAGAATTTCCCTCGTTTGCAGCAGAGATATGTGCTTTTGTTTCTCTATCCTGTATACATGAGCAAAAATTCTTTAATAGTGAATCAGGTACTCCTGTAAAGAAATCAATACCAGCTGCCTTCAGATTCTTGTAGTAATTAAGTGTATCAACCATCTAATTCACCTCCGGTATAAGTGTTATTATTTCCTTAATCGGCATGCAAACTTCATCTACTTCCAATGCTCTGCCACTCTTGAGTATAGTCTCAGCTACGTGAGTCATTGCAGGAAAAGCAGATCTAATTAATTGATTTGCATAAATAATCACGTTAGCACCAGCTTCAGCTAATTCTTGCTCAGTAATGGAGTTATAAGATGAAGGAACTACTACTACTGGAGTAGTATTGTTAGTTAATCTAAATTCTTTTAGAAAAGATAGTATCTCATCTGCTGAAGTCTCTTTTGAATGAATCATAACTCCATCAGCTCCTGCCTCAACATAAGCATGTGCTCTGTTCAGTGCATCTTCCTGACCTTGTTTCAAAATCAAACTCTCCACTCTTGCAATAATCATAAACTCTTTAGTAACTTGTGCTTTCTTTCCCTCTGAAATCTTATGTTGAAAGTTCTTTATGCTATCCTGATTTTGTTTTACATCTGTTCCAAATAACGAATTCTTTTTAAGTCCTACTTTATCCTCTATGATTATTGCAGATATCCCAAGCCTCTCTAAAGTCTTCACCGTATAAACAAAGTGTTCAACTTTACCACCTGTATCTCCGTCTAAAATTATTGGTTTGGTTGTAACCTCCAAAATCTCATTTATAGTATTCAATCTAGATGTTAAATCTACAAGTTCAATATCAGGTTTCCCCTTTGCTGTAGAGTCGCACAAACTACTAATCCACATACCATCGAATGATTTCACTTTATTACCAAATTCAATCTTAGTATTCTCAACGATGAGACCTGTTAAACCGTTATGTGCTTCTAAAACAGATACGTATTCTTTCGACTTAATCAATCTCCTTAGTTTTGCTCTCCTAATATGAGGAGTTGTTCCAAGTTGTTCCAAAGCTTTTTCAAGTGCAGAAATCGATACTCCTGTAGTATACGGGATTTCAATTAACTCACCCCCATATGTTTCTAGTACACGTATCACATTCTCACGGACCTTTTTTTGAGGTCCCTCTTTCCAATCATCACCGTGAATGACTACATCTGGTCTATACTTCATTAGGTTTGATGTATAATCAAGTTCCTCTTGGGAAACCACCTCAGAGACGCCTTTAATATTCTCGAAAATAATCTTTCGTTGCTCCAATCCTAATAAAGGATATCTTTTATAAGAAGATATCACATCATCATTAAGCAATCCCACAATAACTTCTCCATACTTCACTGCTTCTTTAATTATATTGATGTGACCTTCATGAATAATATCAGCACTTACTGCTATATAAACTTTTTTCATACCAAACACTCCTTTAAATAAATTTTATACTACCCTACTACCCATTGTTATCACATTCTTGGTTGATCACTTATGTAAAATATTATCGTATTACTAGAAATAGAAACATCATATATAACAATAAAATGTATTCTTTTATCTATCATAGCACTGCATTCTTCAAAATGTAGATACTAGGATAACACTTTACACAGGAGTTAGAGGCCCTTGGGACCTATCCTTAAACATTTTATAAAGACTATCCTCTTTCCAAATCGATCCTCCAATACGTGTAACTAACACCTCCATATATTGAATCTTTACAATATATACATCACTCCTCACAAATGAAATAGGATTAGGTTTGACTACCGCGAAAGTAGTGAATAGGATCTGACTCCCTTAACACATCCGAATACTTTAATCTAAAAAAACACGTTCTACTTTTTTAATGCAATTGCCCACTCTTATTTTGGAGTGAATTAAACAAAGTAGCATCATATCTGATTACTAATCACTCCATAGGATTACTGATATCAAATCTAATGTCCATATATATAATTCCAATTCGCAGTCATTAATTATGCTTGAGAAGCTCCTTCACAAGTAATGAAATAATAGTAATCTTCGAGTTTTTTGCTCTTAATTTATATGAATCGTTTAATATCACAAGTATATTAATAAACAGTGGATATCGACAAAGACGACCCCAACTCATACGCATCTCGCGTTGAGTAGTATGATTATTCTTATCTACTAGGTCATAAATCATAAAATCCTTGTAAAGAATAGTAGGTCTAAAAAGCTTATGTTCACTAGTATGTTCATCTTACTTGTTCGGTAAACGAACAACTTAATTGTAACACATATTTTTTTGTTTATAAATTATTCTTTTAGATTCCACATTGTCAAAATACGCTTTTCTCAATTTTAGTACTATTTCATTCCTTTAATGCGTATACGCTGTGTTACTCCACTCTACAAAAGTAACAGAAATTATACTATTGGTCTGGATTCATTGATATATCATATCCAATCAACATATAGACAACTTAAAGGAGTAGTATTACTGGAAGAATAAACACCCAACAAAGTTGAGTGTTTCTTGATTATTTAGTAATATGGTTTTTATGATGCTATAAGTGATAAATATACTACTTTAGCCGCCTCATTCTCAGCTTCCTTCTTTGTTTTACCTACTCCTACTGCACGTATTTTTTCGAATATAGTCAGTGCCATTTCAAACTCTTTCTTATGATCAGGTCCTGTTTCATTCAATAGTTTATATTTTGGTACTTCCATATGTTGTTTCTGAAAGATTTCCTGCACTGCATTCTTGTAGTTAACTCTTTTAATTCTGTTGATAGGCTGTATTAATTCCTTACTTTCGTCAGATTCTTTTAGACTAAAGTTTTTCTTAAGTATGCTATTAGCAATAAACATCTTTGTAGTCTCTAATGAAGTAGATAAATATATTGTTCCAACGATTGCCTCTATAACATCTGCCATTACCTTTGTGTCTCGAGCATCTACATTATTTCCTAAATATAGATACTTCTCTAACTCAAGTGTATTGGCCACATTCCTTAAATTCTTGTTATCTACATAATCAGATATCTTAACAGTCATTTCTCCTACGAACATTTCTTTATATGAACCGTATAACTCCTCACAAACAACCATACCTAGTACTTTGTCCCCAAGAAGTTCTAATCTCTCATATGAATTAAGTATAATTCCTCTATCGTTTGCTTCTTTTACGTATGATGAATGTGTTAAAGCTTCCTTCATCAGATTTAAATCTAACCCATTAACTCCATACTTTTGGTTTATTTCCTTAGTTAGTAATTCCTCATTGCTTAACATAGTTCTACTCTTATTTGATTTACTCATTGTAAACCTCCTTCTTTTATTTGAAATTAAAGGAAGGGAAAATAAAAACCAATATAAAATATTGGCCATTGTATATGAATAGTTCTGTTTCTATCCAAATAAAATTCTGTTACTCTATTCTAATCATATAGCTATATTTCAACATAAATCTCCAGGAACCCCGTAAATAAATTCATTGTATACATATACAAAACTCTGATCAGCCATTTTTGTATATGTATACATTAACACGATACTAACGGGGTTCCTGGAGATTCTAATTGAAATACACTTATATAAGCAGTATACAACTTAACCCTATTTAATTTCCTACTCACAGTATACTCTGCTTAATCCTAAATAGCAAAAAAGAGCCTCTTTGGCTCTTTAAAGTTTATCCTCCACAAACAGGACTCATAAACACTAATTCGTCACCTGACTTCAGATGAGTCTTAAATCTTGATTTACCTTCTTTGAATTCGTTGTTTACCACAATCACTGCTTGTTCTAGTTGTTTCTTATTAATAGTAGTAATATCTGCGATTTCTTTTATCGCGTCTTTTACTGTACCTTCATTTACACTTATGTTCTTAAGATTATTATCTACACTGATCATTCCAAAAAATTTAGCTGTTACCATTTGATACCTAATTTCTTTAATCTCTTATCAGTTGGAACCCCAAATGAATCCCATCCTCTTACTTTATAATACGTAGATAACATTTCTTCTAATCTTACTTTACTTAAAGAATCACTTTCTCTTTGTAATTCTTTTCTTAGTCTTTTAGGTAATGTATCGTCCTTACCTTCAAGACCTTGTCTTATGTTTACTAGTCTCTCTAGGTTATAACTTCTTTCACCTGCTTGAACTAGCTTATTAATATTCATTTTTACTCCTGTAATCTGTTTAATACTATATGCTTGAGGAATAAGTGTTTTTAAGTTAAAGTTCATTAACCAACTATTATTATGTAAGAATCCTGTTAACCCACCGAATGATGGCACTAGTTTATTAATTAATCTTGTAATAAAGTGGTTAGGTTTTTTAACTAAGAACTCAGGTAAAATAGCGTATGTAGTAAAGATACAGTTCCCACTAGCTGATACTGCTTCCATTAAGTCTTGGAAAAAGATTGTTAAACCAGCTTTTCCTTTTGTAGTTCTACCACTTACGTTCAGTCCTAGTCCTTCTACAACTACCATGTATCCACCGTTTAAGTGACAACCTCCTCTATTAGAAGTCGCATATCCAAGACCCATTCCTTGTGCAGCTCTTGGTTCATAGGCAGCTATTTCCATTCCCTTAACGTGCATAGCGAAATCAGTTCCACCGTACTTTTCAGAAACTCTTTTAGAACCTTCAGCTAACTCATCACCAATACCTTCTCTTAAACTTATCTTTTTAACTAAGTCTTCTAGATTCTTAGTATTATTAAACTCTAAACCATTGTCCCACATTCCCTTTTGGTTTAACTCCATCACATGAGCTAATGTTCCACCGAATGTCATAGTGTCTATACCATACTCATCACAAAGATAGTTTAAGTTAATAATGCTTTTTAAGTCATTATTTAATATGTTCGCTCCAAGTAAACCTAAAGTTTCTAACTCTGGCCCCTTAACTGCTTTTCCATATGCATTAACAACTCTACCACATTGGATAGGACAAGTAACACATCCTTTATTTTTAATTAACTCCTCTTCTCTTAACGCTTCTCCACTTACCATCTCAAAGTCAGAGTACGACCCTGCTTGATAGTTATTTGTGGCTAGGAGATTCTTATAATGCATCATCGATACTAAACCAGCAGTTCCTAGCTTTGGTAACTGTTCACCAGTTATCGGATGTTTCTTTAATAGATTGATCCACTGTTTATTGTGTTTCTTAAAGTTCTCTTTATTATGATAAGAAAACTTCCCAGTTCCACTAGCGATAACACCTTTAAGACGTTTATCACCAAACACAGCTCCAACTCCACCACGACCAGCAGCTCTCTCTTCACTTATCACAGCTGCATATCTTACTTTATTCTCTCCAGCTGGACCTATTACAATCTTACCTCTTTTACCACCCATCGCGCTTTGAGTTTCACTCGTTGATAATCCTTTTAAGTGAGTAGCATCTTTAATCACAACTTCACCGTCTAATATATCAATATAGACAAAATCTTCAGATCTACCTGTGATGACTAAACCATCATATCCTGCTTTTTTTAAATGAAGAGCGAAATTACCTCCACAGTTAGATGACGTTAAAAGTCCTGTTAAAGGTGAGATAGTAGAGATATTGAACCTAGAAGAACAAGGTGCAGTTGAACCAGTCAACACACCTGAAGTAACAACTATCATGTTTTCTTCATCATAGGCATCTGTTTTTTTACTTAATGAATCATATATTATTTTAGCTGCTAATGACTTACCACCTAAATATAGTTCATAGTCTCTTACATCAATCGGATAAAGATCAATTTCTTTAGTAGTTAAGTTAACTCTTAAAACTTTTCCAGTTATTCCGTTCATAATTACTCCTTAATTAAATAGTATAGATTCTTTAAATCATTCTTAGTTAAAATCCTAGGAACAGGATAAAGCGGATTACTTTCCTTATACGCTCTATCAACCATAGTGTCGATATCTTCTTCTTTAATACCTTCTAGTTTAGAAGGTATACCCATTCTCTTATTTAACTCTTTTATTGACTCTATAAACATCAAAGCGTCTTTTGCTTCATTACCTGAAACAGCAAGTCCGGCTACTTCAGCTAGTTTCGCTAATGGTTTATAAACAGAACTACCGTAATACTTCAGTACTATAGGTAGAATAACAGCGTTCGCTAAACCATGTGGAGTTTGATAAAATCCTCCCAAAGTATGTGCGATCGCATGAACGTACCCGACGTATGCTCTTGTGAAAGAGACACCTGCGTAATAAGATGCTTTCAGCATGTTATTACGTGCATCTACGTTATTACCATTTTTATATGACTCTTCTATATTCTTATAGATAATGCTTACCGCAGTTTCACTTAGTTTAATCGTCTCAGTAGTATTACTTCTACCCACATAAGCCTCAACTGCATGAGTTAAAGCATCCATTCCAGTTGTTGAAGTAATATGTTTCGGTAGACCAATTGTAAGTAATGGATCTAATACCGCATAACTTGGAATTAAAACTGTATCATTAATCGCATACTTTTCATGAGTGACTGAATTAGAAATAACAGCCGCAATCGTTGCTTCACTACCAGTTCCAGCTGTAGTTGGAACAGCAAACAGAAGCGGAGTTTTTTTAAGTATTTTCAAAACACCCTTCATCCTTTTGATACTCTTCCTTGGTCTAGCTACTTTAGCAGCTACACCTTTTGCACAATCAATAGGTGAACCCCCACCAAAGGCGATAATCGCTTCACATGCAAATTGTTTATACATTAAAAATGCTTCCTCAATATTATCAATAGTTGGGTTTGGTACAGTCTTGTTGTAAACAATATAAGTTACTTTGTTTTCCTCAAAAGAGGCCTTAAGCCCATTCAGTAACCCAAGTGACTCTAACACATTGTCAGTTACAATTAAAACTCTTTCAAGTTTTTCCTCTTTTATATGGTGGACTAAATCTAATACACTGTTCTCACCTTCAATTAGAGTTGGATATCTCCAAGGAAGTAATTTTGAAACACTCTTAAAAATACTTTGATACATTCTTGCATATAATTTATACATAAACTGTTCTCCTTATTTTCTTGTATTCGCAATCAACCTTGCGATATCGTCTATTGGTAAATCTTCCACACCTAATAACCTTTGAATTATTAACCCATCAATCGTTGATAATAACAATTGACTCATTGCGTAATTATCCTCATGAGGCCCGTATACTTTATCTAGTGTATTCTTAATAGTAACTTGCCATTCAGTATACTTTGAAACAAATCTTTCTCTAAGAGTTGAACTATTTGTTAAAGACTGACTTACTAAGTAAAGATTCATCTTCCCTCTAGTATTTGCAGATAAAACTCTTTTAATAACGTTAGAGATAATCTCTTGTTTAGGAAGCAGGTAATCTGCTTGCTCAAACAACTCTAACAATTCCTTAGTTATATAATCTATATGACAATCAGCAATATCAAAAATCAAGTCTTCTTTTGCCTGGTAGTAATAATAAAGAGTTCCTTTACTAATACCTACCTTAGACGCAATGTCTTTAAGACTTGTTTCTTTTATTCCTTTTTCAAGGATTAACTCATAAGCATCCTCAAGAATTTTAGTTTTAACATTGCTATTCTTCATATAATCACCTCTTGTCGGCCAGTCGACCGATAAATTAAATTTATTCTAACAGCATAAAGAATATAAGTCAAATTGTGATATATCTCTAATTTGAAATAACTTACACTATTGAGTATAATAAAAATAGAGAGAAGGTGTCACTATGGTGGACTGGATATCAAAAATGAAGGGTAATTACGCTCTTTATCTCTTTTTAGCTTTTGGCGCATTTATACTATATGGGAGTTCCTTTCTTTTGTCTGAATGGGACTTTTATTTATACCACACAATCACAGAACTTCTTTCTGTACATGGTTACTTAGTTGTCTTTATGATCACAATCGTTTCATGGAAATATCTTAAAAACTATTCATTCATAGCCGTTGTAGGGATTTCACTTTTGCCTGTAGCTGTATTTGATATTATTCATGCATTATCATTTGAAAACTCACAGTATTTCACAGCTTACACGCAAAACTTAACTCTTACGATGTGGTTAGCAGCAAGACTTATTCAATCATCTTCACTATTAATAGGTTCAATCTTAGGATATAAGAAAGTAGCTGTAAAACTACCCGTTATAATACTTAGCTATTTATCAATAAGTATCATCAGCGTTTACTTGATACTTTCAAAAGGATTAATACCAGACTTATTCAGTCCTGAAACAGGACTTACGAATCTAAAAATATATACTGAATACCTAATCAGCATCTTAGCAATCGGTAGTTTAATATCAATCCTTTTAGTTAGACGAAAAGAGTTTAAAGGCAATATCAATTACTTCGTTATATTCATTGTCCTATACATTCTTTCTGAGTTATCATTTACAACTTACTCTAGTTTCTCAGACAATGCAGTAGTGATGGGACATTATCTAAAACTCATCTCAACAATATTCTTAGTATTTTTCATGGTTAACATATCACTTGCGATACCGAATATGACTTTGTTTAATAAACTTAATATCAGTGAAAAGAAACTAAAAAAAATAGCCTATACGGACTCTGTTACAGGTTTAGATAACAGAGCCAAGTTTGAACAAGATTCTAGCACTTCAAACAAAAAAAGATCCTTCTCATCAATTATTATAGGGGATGTAGATGGTTTAAAAAGTATTAATGACTCCTATGGATATCAAAAAGGTACAGACCTCTTAAAAGAGGTAGCTAACGTATTAAAAGAATCAATTGGCGAAAAAGATAAAGTGTATAAATTATTTGGAGGGGAGTTCATCATAACTACCCCAGAAGAAGGACAATCATTAGAAGTGTTATTTTCTAGCTTTCAAAAAAATGTCCAGAGCATTAAATATGGAGATGAAACATTGTCGTTTACCATGGGATATTCAACCCTTAAAAAGCCAAATGAAAAGACAACTAGTTTATTAAAAAGAGCGGAACAAGTATTACTTAGAAATAAGTCCTTCGTAGTAAACAGTCGTTCTGCTGAGGCATTAACTATTCTTACGAACTCATTGTTCGCTAGAAGTAAAAGTACTCAGGAACACTCAATAAGAGTTTCTAGGCTCTTAGTGGCATTTAGTAAGGTATTAGGATTTGATCATGCTGAAGTAAGACTGATGGAGCAAATCGGTATTTTACATGACATAGGAAAAATTGGAATACCTGATGAAATACTATTTAAAAGTGATTCATTAACAGATATAGAGTATGAAGTTATTAAAGATCATTCTCAAGTAGGATATAGAATTTTACGTTCGATAAGAAGCTTAAGTGGGATTGATGTGGCCATTCTACACCATCACGAAAGATGGGATGGTTTTGGATACCCGAATGGCGTAATGAAGGATAACATTCCACTTTATTCTAGAATGTTATCTATCTGCGATTCAGTTGACGCGATGTATAGTGTTAGAACGTATAAACAGAGTAAATCTATTCAAGATATTAAAGCTGAACTCCAAAAAGAGTGTGGTAAACAATTTGATCCAGATTTATCAATCGAATTTTTAGAGAATTTTGAAAGTATTATATCAGTAATAAAAGAAAGCCGCTAAGCGGCTTTTTTATATGATTGATTTAAATGCATCTACTACTTTAGGATCAAACTGTGTTCCACTACATAGAGTGATTTCATCTATAATACTAGGTTTTTCCAGTGGTCCTCTAAAAGGTCTTTCACAACGCATAGCTTCATATGCATCACATACCGCAATGATTCTTGAATAAAGAGGGATTTCATCTTTACTTAATCCAAATGGATATCCCAAACCATCCCATCTTTCATGGTGATGAAGTACACCTAATGAAACTTTTTCTTTATCAAAGATAGCCTTCATTAATTTATATCCGGTTTCAGTATGTTTTTTAACAACCTTATACTCAACGTCTGTTAAATCACTGCTCTTACTCACCACAGATTCAGGTAACGCAATATTACCGATATCATAAACTCTAGATAATAATCTAATCTCTTCCTCATCACTTCTTCTGTTGTGGCCCAGTTGTTTTAAGACCGCAACTGCATTATCAGCAATTGACTTAACACATTTACCAGTCATTGGTCTTTCATTTAATATAGTAAGAATCGTTTCAAGTGAAGCATTCTTCTTTGAAGTGCTATTTCTTAACTTTCTACTATACATTACACTCTCAGCTAACTTAAATGCTTCTTCATACGTCATGTTGTTATCAATAACAGCATGATACCCATAAGAAACACCTACATCAATAATATGTTCTTTATTCGTCTCATTTATTCTAGATGAAACTCCACTTATTCTCAGATCAAACTCAGATGTATTCGTAAAAGGAGATATAACTAAAAACTCATCTCCACCAATTCTAGCTACTAAAGAATCATGACTAAACTCAACTGACAAAGAATCTGAAATATGTTTAATAATTTTATCACCTTCTAAATGACCAAACGCATCATTAGTGATTTTAAGTCCATCAACATCAAATACGATTACACCGTAATTAGACGGCAGTTTATTTTTTTTGATATATTCCTCTACAAAGTACCTATTATAAAGACCAGTGCTTACGTCATGATTTGCTAAATACTCAATCTCTTTTTGCCTCTTATAGGCTTCGCTTACGTCAACTCCATTACCACCCCAAGCTTTAACCTCACCGCTTGGGTATCTTTCAAAGACTTCTAAAATGAAGTCTAGATAATAAATCTCATTCGTTTCGACGTTTTTAGCCTTTACAATATAGTTTTCTTTTTTTATAGTAGTATCACTTTTAATTCTAGCACTTACAGCCTTTAGGTTATCCACAAACTCTTGGCCTTCAGTATCTAATACAAATGTTGAATAATATTCCTTAGTAGAAATCAGACCCTGCTCATTTCTATTTAACCCAAGTTTATAAGCCATTGTATCATTGCACCAAAAATAACTGTCTGTTTCGAACTCATCTTTATTTCTAAACCACAGAATAATTTCTCTAGATTTAATGGAGTATTCTTTAATCTTCGTCAAGTAGTCAGAAAACGTAGGTGATTTTACGCTAAACGTACTTAAAATGTTGTTATCTCTTTTTTGCTTCATATTAACCTCCATTTATAAACTCTAAAAATATTTTTACTAAACTTAATAATTCGTGTACCAACTGCGTCTAAACCTATTATACCACCAATGTTATGGCCCAATAGTTACAGTTTTGTCACTTTTCACACTCTCTAAAAGTTTCAGCAACCTTCAAAAGAAGAATCTAATGATTAAAACTGAGTCCCCAAAACATAATATCCCATACTTTGTTAGTGTACATAACTCAAGAAATCACCTGTTAATCTATGTTAGAAATATCACAATTGAGGTACATTGAAAATATATTCCTAAAGGAGTATAATTAAACATAGAAAAGTATGGAGCAAAAAATATGACTGGAATAATGACATTATTGATCAATTCCTTTATTTTACTAGGTGTTGCATCATTAAACCTCATATGGGGTAAATCAACTAAAAACCAATCAAGGAAAACTCAAATATTCTACGGAATATTCTTTTCGTTTACTATTATTGCATTACTGATTCATGCTTGGGAGAGCCAAAATGGATTAATATACGATGCTAGAACTATTCTTCTTTCAGTTGTAGCTTTAATGTATCAACCACTAACAATCATATTAACTGCAGCTACTGGTGTTATTTATAGATTATACTTAGGCGGGATTGGTACACTAGCAGGAGTAGTTACTATAGTTATGACAGTTGTGGTAACTTATGCATGGAAACTGTACATCCAACCGAAACTACATAAACTTAACAGACTAATAGTTTACTGGTTGTTTGGACTATACATACATCTGTTTATGCTTCTTTATCACTTTACATTACCACTGGATATAAACATAATCTTACAAAAAATCAGCGAGATAAGTATCACTGTTATTGGGATTTATCCATTCATTATAGTAATATTGATTGAGTTTATTCGTTTAAATAACAGCCGAATTGATTCAGCAAACACTCTTTCTAAGAGTGAAGAACAATACCGTTTATTATTCAACAACGTACCAGCTGGAATATTCCACTATGATACTTTTGGAATAGTTCAAACTTGTAACGAGACCTTCTGCGATATAATTGGTTCAACATTTGATGTATTAATCGGATTAGACATGAAGAAACTTCCCAACAGTGGTATTGTAGATGCACTTGAAATTTCAACAAAAGGGTTTAATGGCCATTATAAAGGCCCATATACTTCAGTTACATCTGGAAAAGAGTTATACGTTGATGTTAACTTCTCAACACTTAGAAATCTAAAGGGAGAAATCATCGGTGGTGTTGGTGTAGTCCAAGACTTGACTGAGCAAGTTAAAAAAGATGAGCAAATAAAAACATTACAGAACACCTGTCCAATCACTGGATTACAGAATAGAAAGATTTATGAACAACACGTCTTTTCGGATTACTTCTTAGACGTACATCCATTAACATTTTCACTGGTTAGTATTAACAACTTTCAGTTCATTATAGATACTATGGGTTACAGTGCATCTGAACAACTACTTAAAGATGTTTCAGGGATACTAACAACTTACATCCCGAAAGAGTACGTCTACAGGATTGCAGATAGAGATTTTGCTTTAGTATTTCCACATGACCTTAAAAACACTGGTGGTATCATCACTAAGATTCAGAATAAAATAAAGGAACTAGATGAATACTCTGCATCGATATCAGTTTCTATAGTAGAAGTATTAAAAGAGTCTATTGAAGATGACTGGAGAGAAATAAACAGAAAAGCACGAGGCTTAATGTATTCGGCTAAACTATATGCTACAGAATCAATTACTAAAAAAACAATTGATCTTTTGATGGCCTCTTTATTTGAAAAGAGCCCAAGAGAAAAAATACATTCAGATAGAGTTTCAAAAACATCAATCCTGCTAGCTTCTGAGCTTGGATTAAAACAAGACCAAATCGATAAAGTAGAGATATCATCTGTTCTACATGACATTGGTAAACTTAATATTGATGAAGCTATACTAGAGAAAAAATCTTCATTAACAAAAAGAGAATATGAAAAAGTTAAAAGTCATACGGAAGTTGGATATAGAATATTATCATCAGTAGATGAATACAAAGAGATAGCGAAAATAGTTTTATCACATCACGAAAGATGGGATGGACTTGGGTACCCTGAAGGTTTGATAGGTGAAAGTATTCCTCTCGAATCAAGAATTATTTCCGTTTGCGACTCATATGACGCGATGGTAAATGATAGGCCTTATAGAAATGCATTAACTGAAGAAAAAGCAGTGCAAGAGTTAAAAGACAATGCTGGCACACAGTTTGATCCAGATATCGTAAAAACATTCATACAATACTTAGAAAAAAACATCCTTTAAGGGATGTTTTTCTTATACTTCACTTCAAAATAAAACACAGAGTTAATCTGTGTTTGTAACTGCAATAAATACATCTACCAATTCAGGATCAAATTGCGTTCCCTTACATCTTAATAATTCAACAATAGCTTCTTCGTGTGAAATACTTTCTTTGTATGGTCTATCATTAGTCATAACATCATATGAATCAACAATTGTGATGATTCTTGATAAGAATGGTATATCTTCTCCTTTTAGCCCTTGTGGATATCCTGTTCCATCCCACTTCTCATGATGAGACAGTATTACATTCGCAATTGGTGCTAATTCAGGAATCGTAGAACAAAGTCTATATCCAACTTCACTATGTTTCTTAACTTGATTCCATTCATTAGAAGTCAGTGGTCCTGGTTTTAGTAGAATTGAATCAGAGATTGAAATCTTACCAATATCGTGTAACTCAGTCAACAGAACTAACTGTTCCACCTCATGTTGTTTTAACTTGATCTTAAGAGCAATTCTTTCAACAAGATTCTTCATTCTCTCAGCATGCTCACTCGTTTCATGATCTTTTTCTTCCAGTGAACTTCGAAGAGTTTTAATAATACTATTCTTATAACTCTTTGAACTACCCAATTTATTTAAGTACATTCTGTCTTCTGCGACTCTGTGATGTTCATCAATAGATTCTAACGGGCTCTTCATCGTACTATAACCAAGTGATATCGATAACTTAATGTTTTCACTCAGCTTTAATTCTTTTACATCCTTTTGTATTACTTTGATTCTATCAATAACCTCTGCATGATTTGTATTGGCTAGAAAGATTAGAAACTCATCTCCACCCCAGCGTATTACATAATCCCCTTCACATGCGTTTGTTAAAGCATTCGCAGCAGCGATGATTAACTCATCTCCAGTCTGATGACCGAATGCATCATTAACAAGTTTTAACCCAACTAAATCACCTAAGATAATGCTCATAGGCATATTTTCTTCTAACATTATTTCATCTAAATGTGTGTCTATGAATCTACGGTTGTATAAGCCAGTTAATGAATCGTGTTCTCCAGCATAAATAATATCTTCTTCATGTCTTTTTTCCTCTGAAATGTCATTTAGAATTAGCATTATATTATCTTCTGAGTTCGCTAACGGTATTAACGTTACAGATGTCCAAACGCCTTCTATTTTAGTTTCAAATGACACCTTTTCATTAGATTCGACTGCTAACTCGACTTTTTTTGATAGTAAATCTTTATCAACACTAGGAAATACATCAAAAACAGTTCCTTCTATTTCAACAGTAGAATCATTCGTAAATGAAACTACAAAGTCTTTTTGCAATAGAAATACACTGCTTGGGATATGTTCTCCTAACAGTTTCCATTTGTTGCGGCTATCAGCCAGTTCATCATTTATTCTGTAAAGCTTATGTATTAATACACGCTTTGATTTATATTCATTTATGTAATGTTTCACTTTTGATATTACTACATTTTCATTCACAGGTTTAAATAAGTAGTCTACAGCTCCAACTAAATATCCCTTTTTAATATATTCCTCACTTCTATAGATCGCGGTAACGAAAATAATTGGAATATCCATCGTCTTTTCCTTACTCTTTAGTAACTTAGCAACCTCATAACCATCTATGTCTGGAAGTTGAATATCAAGTAAAATAAGATTAATTCTTTCTTTTAGTGATAACTCAAGTGCTTCAGTCCCATTTGAACAACTAATAATATTAACATCCTCAATGTCCTTAAGAATTTCATTCATAACAAAAAGGTTGTTATTATTATCATCAACGACTAAGATATTAAACTTTTCTCTCATAATGGGTTCCTCAAATTCTTTCTATATACATTGATCAATGGATGTGATTTTGAAAAGTTACCCTTGTCAATTAAGGAAATCTCCTCACTATCACTCGATACTAAGTATCCTCCTCTGTGAAGCGAACTATTAAATAACTCAACCACTTTTACTTGAGCATTTTTATCAAAATATATTAATACATTTTTGCATATGACCATGTGAAACTCATTAAAACTCGAGTCAGTTAACAAGTTATGGTTAAAGAACTGCACCTTTGAGAATATATCTTTTCTTAGTGTGGCTATCTCTTCATTAATAGAAAAGTAATCTAGAAGATCTCTCTCTCCACAAATATTGTATCTTTCAACACTGTCCTTTAGCTTTGATAATGGTATAGCGTTATTTTTGGCAACCGTAAGATTTGCCATGTTATAATCTGTAGCGTATATAATCGACTTATCTAATAAGCCATGCTCTTGTAGTAAAATTGCTAGTGAAAAAGGTTCTTCTCCCGTAGAACACCCAGCAGACCAAATTCTAATCTGTGGAAAAGTCTCTAGATAAGGGAACACCTCATCCACTACATACTTCCAAGTTTTTTCGTTCCTAAATAAACTAGTTACTGATATGGCGAAGTCATTAAAATACCCCATAAACAACTCAACATCATCTAAATTGAGTAACAAGTTATTAAATGTTGATATCCCATTCATAATCATGAAGCGTTTCGTAGTTCTTTTTAGTAATTCTTCACTATAGTCATGTAAGTCATAATGATACTTGTCGTGTATAAACTTCATTAATTTAGTAATATTTTTACTAGTTATTACAACTTCACTTTCTTTCGTGAAGCCTGCCTTGCTAGTGTTTATACAGTTGATTTTAAATGAATTTAAGTATGAACAAAGCAGTTTTGATTCTGTCTTAACTTTGACATTAAACATTGAACCAAGTCTTTGTACACGTGATAACTCTGTTAGTATAAACGAGTCTACCACTTCCCTTTGATTCAGAATAACTTCTGTTTTACTATTACTGTACAACTCAACTATAAACTTCTTCTTTTCAGCCTCTGACTCTAAATTACCTAATAGGTAAATATACTTAGTGTTATTCTCTGTATGAGCAGCTATATTCATTATCTAATCCAGATTGTTAATAGTTTTCTTAAGATTTCAAAATCAATCGGCTTAGATATATAGTCAGAAGCTCCAGCTTCGATAAATGATTCCTTATCACCCTTCATCGCTTTTGCGGTAACAGCAATCACAGGTATGTCTTTTGTTAATTCATTTTCTTTAATTCTATTTATCGCTTCGATACCATCCATTACAGGCATCATAATATCCATTAGTATTAAATCAAAATCAAGGTCATTTGAAAGTATGTCTAATGCTTCTTGCCCATTGAAGGCGTCTGTTACCTCAACACCTATTGACTCTAAAGCGGCTGATAATGAAAAGATATTCTTAACATCATCATCACATATTAATACTCTTTTTCCTTCAAACTCAAATTTCTCCCAGTACTCCTTCTTTGGAGCAATATCTGAGATGAAAACAGACAATTCTTCCAGCAGTCTACCGTGTGAGTTAACTGTCTTCAAAATAATCGAATCACTGTATCTACTAAACTCCCTTGACTCTTTTGCAGATAAATCTTTAGCGGTATATAGAATGATTGGCATTTTAAGGTTTTTACCTTTTAATGATTTACACAGGTCTAATCCTGATTCCTCACCCAATACTAAATCAACAATAATAGCTCCGTACTCATTCTTATTGATTAAGTTCTCCGCACTAGTTATATCCGACACAATGTCTATTTCATAGTCATTTCCACTTAGTAAATGATTAATAGCTATTTGCTCAGCCTCAGAATCCTCTACTAATAGAATTGATTTGTTGTTATTTGTATTTTTGACAAAACTATCAATCAGTATGTTTACGTCTTTTTGCGGATTATCAGATTTAGAAATATAATCTTTAGCACCTGCAGATAATAAATGATGATCTGTCCCCATCTCTTTTCCTGAAAGGATGTAGATTGGAAGTGATCTTGTGCTCACATTATTCTTTAATCTGTGTAGTACTTCTTCTCCTGATATATCTGGTAATAACAAGTCGAGCATAACCGCTTCAACTTTTGTACTCATAGCGATTTCTAAACCAGTTCTTCCATCAGCTGCGTGAAGAAGTTTATATCCTCTTTCATTGATGAATGGCTTTATCTCCTCAACAAACTCGTAATCATCTTCGATTGCTAATATTACTTGATCAGCTTCTTTAATGCTATCAGAATCATCAATCACCCTAGGTCTTTCATTAATAACAACCTCGTCATTAGACTGTGTTTCAATGCTAAGTGGAAGTACTAAAGTAAAGACACTTCCTTCTCCCTCTACACTAGAAACAGTAATCTTACCATCAATTAACTCAGTAAGTCCTTTACATATTGCTAATCCCAAACCTGTTCCACCGTAGTTGGTACTGATATTACTATTTGCTTGTCTAAACTCTTCAAAAATAAATTCAAGTTTATCCTCAGTAATACCTATTCCTGAATCTCTCACTTCTACTTTAACAGGATAATCTTTATCCTCATTTTCAGAGATTTTAACAGTAACTTCTCCCTTTGAAGTGAATTTAATCGCGTTTGAAACAAGATTCACTAAGATGTGATTAATCTTATCTTCATCAGAAATAATATCTTTTACTGTAGTTTCAGTACTAAACTCTATCCCTTTTTCATCAGTTAAAGATACAAACATATCCTCTAATCTATTAAGAACCATATCAAACTGAACTCTACCTACATTTACTTCCGTTTTACCACTTTCAATCTTCGATAAATCAAGAAGATCATTAATCAATGCTAATAACTCATTACCAGCCTTATTAATGATTTCAGCTTGTCTAATATCGTTCATATGTAAATTGCTGCTTCCATTTTTACTCAGAATTGATGACAATAAGATAATTGAGTTAAGAGGTGTTCTCAACTCATGTGACATATTCGTAAGGAAATCAGTTTTATACTTATTCGTTACAGTCAACATCTCATTTGAAGATAGTAAGTCATCTTTGATTAGTTCAAGTTCATCATTCTTTTGCTTTATTTCCTCAGTCTGCATTTGTAACTGTTGTTGACGCTCTTGTAGTTCTGAATTAAGTTGTTTTTGAACAGATGCTTGCTGCATCAACTCATTTTGTTGTTGCTCAAGTTCAGATTGTTTTTCTTCAAGCTCTACATTTGATTTCTGTAATTCTTCAGCTTGAACTGACACTTTCTGATTAGCATCATTTGCCTCAATTAAAAGATTTGTTATTTTCTCATTTTGATCAGAAACATTGAAGAAAATCGCAAGTTCTTTAGCAACTTCTAGTATATAATCTTCTTTAAAATCAGATAATTCCGTAATTGAATCTACTTCTATTATCCCAACTACTCCTTCTTTCGTTTGAATTGGCGCAATCAGAGTATCTTCAAATATTACTTCATCATTTGCAGTTACCAGTTTATGTGAGTCATTTCTTTGAACACGAACGTGCTGTCCAGTCTTTAACACTTGACCAAGAACTCCATCCGTTGCCTTCACACTTAGTAGGTTAGAATATCTTTCACTAAATGCGTAACTTCCACGAAGAAGTAAGTTATCCTCATTCTTCTTGTATATTAAAACAGACTCAACACCTATTCCATCAGCTATCAATGAAGATAACTTATCTAAAGTCTCACCAAAGTTTTCTTGATAATCAAACGCATCATTAATTACTTTAATATTATCTTTCACCCATATCTGATTAGATATAGTCTTAACTAATTTATTAAAACTAATTGTTAAATCTAATACTTCTTCACTACCCTCGAAACTAATAGGAGTTAACACTCCTCCGCTCGCAATCTCATCCATTTGTCGTCCTAGTTCTTTGAACGCTTTCGTTATACTAGATATTAATAACCCACTAACAATGAAAGAAATAAACACTCCTGATATTGTTAGGATTAAAGTAAAGTCCATCGTATTTTGTTCAAGTTCAATCGCCTCAGCCACAAAACCATCAGCTTTATCAAATGCGTAGTTCTTTAACTCTTCAAACTTTAACTCAAGCAATGAAACATGATCCGCACCAATCGTCTTAGTGATTTCACTTGCGCTTTCATAATCACCCTCTTGGACGTAATCTATTACTGATTGTCTGATTGGCCTCCAATCAATAAATAACTGAATCGTTTCATGGGCAAGTTCCTTCCCATCATCACCTAAAATATAAAGGTCAATAACCTCTAAGTCAGATAGAACTTCGCTCTCATATTCATTTACAGCAGCGATAGCTAAGGCAAGTTCAACACTGTTATTAGCTAAAACAACGTCCTTCATACTTCTATGCATCCTCACAATACCAGCACTAGCTGATTGTGATGCATTCGAAACAGTAAGGGGATGTTCATAAATTGTATTTGACAGTTTTGACAGCTGCTGAGTTGCGTTATAACTAAATACACCAAAACCTATTAAGAAAATTGTAAACACACTCACTAAAAATAATATTTTAGTTCGAATTTTTGATTTATTGAAATTCATCATAAGACCACCTCTATTTATTACTTATAATACATATATACCCATAGGACAGTGCCCTATGATTAACTTAAATAAATTTATACCTAATACCTAATTTTATCATGTAAAACACCTTTGAAAAGTTACAGTTCGTTAACGATTCATAAAAAGATGTTGATAACCAGTAAAATTACTTATTATTTAGATGTTTCTTCAATATGTTTATGTAATTACTTCTTTTAAGCTTAAACTCTTTTAACTTACCACTATGACAATCTTTTAGTTCTTTACCACTTCCACAATAACAAGACTCATCATCATTTAAGATCATCTCTATAGCAGTTTGTAGTTCCTCATCAGTCGAACCAATAATACCTAGTTCTTTTCTAAGGTTTAGTTTTCTTTTAAATAAGTACATCAATACTACTAAAGGTAGTATCATAAACATCCAGTAAGTATTACTTGCAGGTTCTACTACTAAGAACTCACTTAACTTAGTAACATAAACCTCTACACCAATAAACTCATCATCATTATAAACAGGTGTACCTATAAGTGATTCCATAGTTCCGTCATGATGTAGAACATGTACAATAATATTCTCAAGATCGCTAGGCTCATCATTAAGTGGAATTGTAACTTTAATTGGTTGATCAAACTCTATATCAGATTGATTTGACACTAACTCTAGTGAACTAATAACGTTTGAGTTATCAGTATCAAATCCTGATGAAATTGAATCTACTCTTTCATCAGATTTAATCTCTTCAAAGTATAAGTTAAACTCACCCAATCTATTAAGTATTGTTTCCAGCGCTTCAGTTGGGATATCAACTGTAGCGAAGTTTGTTTCAATTGAAAGTTCAGTATCATTATTAATTAACTCAACAATCGACTCAAGCGGTATTTCTACTGCTTGCATATAATGAACATCTGGTTCTTCTGTTCTAAAGTATAGTGATACCTTTTTATCTTCTGATAAAGATTCAGACAAAGAATCAACATCTATTCTGACATATCTTATTACTTCAACTAGTTCTCCATTAATGTCATTAATTTCAGTTGTTTGTGACTTTAAATTAGAACTCATATTAGAAGTTGATGTCAAAGTTACATCGTCAGTTAACGATGGACTTCTAACTTCATCTCCAATTACAGTCCCTTCAGCTTTAACAACTAACAGGAATGATTTATAAGCTACTGCATTTTCATACACTACTGTAGCAGTTAACACTATCTTAATATCTTCCGTACCTCTATTAACAGACAATAAATGTTTATCATCTTCTCTACCTATTAAACCAATAACACTTTCATCACTTGAAACCCATTCAACAACTGAACCATTCCCAAATGTTACTTGTGTAATCGCAAGTAAGTCTGAAGTTATTACTTCCCAGTAATCTCCTTCAGCTAATTCAAATGAATTTTCCATAGTCATTAAGTCAGCATCATTCTCAGCTTTCCCTAAATTCTCTAAATATACTTCTTCTTCAGTTAATGGTTTTTCTTCTATCGTTAGAGTGATTACTGTTCTAGTTTCCATTTCACCGTCATAAGCAGTTATTACTACTTCATATATCCCTGGTTCAACTTCATCAGTATTCCCAGTAATTTTACCATCCACTAGTTCCAAGCCATCTGGAAGACCAGTAACTGTATACTCAAGTTCATCTCCCTCTGGATCTGCAAACCCTTCAGAAACATCAACTACTATCTCTTCTCCTTCAAACACCTCAACGTCCTCAACAGGTACTGAAACAGGCGCTTGATTATCTTTTATTACTTCAATTAATACTTCTTCTGTTACAGAACTATGTCCATCAGTTGCGGTCACATCAAATGAATATTCACCAGGCTCTAAAATACCTGACAGTATGAATCCATTAAAATTAATTCCACTTGGTAATGATTGAGCTGAATATGAAAGTTCACTATCTTCATCATAGAAATAACTACTAATATTAACTTCAAAACTCTCACCTTCATCTAAACTAATAAATGGAATACTATAACCAATCGGAGAATCATTTACCTCTTCAACGGTCACTTCAATAGTTTTTGATATAATACTTGTTCTTCCAACAGCTGAAATCGTCACATAATGAACACCAGCATCACTTCCAGTAGGTACACCTACCACTTTATTAAATGATGAATCAATGTATAACCCATCTGGTAGACTACTAACTAAATAACTTTCGTACTTATATGAATCACTGAAGAACTCATTTAACTCAATAGAAACTTCTTTATCCTCAGTGACTGTTATTTTCTCTAAAACTTCTTCAACTTCTTCTTCATTTTCTTCAGGAGGAGTAGTGTCAATAACAGTTATAGTAAATGACTCTGAAATTGTTACAAATCCATCAAAAGCATTTATAGTAACTACAATACCGTCCATGCTCATAGAAGCTGTTCCTGAAACAACTCTTGTTTCAGAACTAAATGTAATTCCAGTAACTTCCTCTTCTAATGATAATACTAATACACTATCTACATCAGTAAACACTTCACTAACATCAACCAAAATACTACTTCCTAAATCTAGCGTAATATCACTAATACTGATTGATGTTGGAACATCATTAACATTAACTACTTCTAAGTTAAATTCCTTAGACACTTCCGCATTTGACGGATCCTTAGCAGTAATTGTCATAGTATGTATTCCTACTTCACTATTTACCGCAGTACCTGTAAGTACACCCTCATTAAACTCGAAATCTCCGAATAAGCCAGTAATAGAGTAAGTTAATAAATCACCATCTACATCAGAAAAGAAAGATGTGAAATCATACGTAAACAACAAGTCCTCAGTAGAACTTATACCATTTATATCTGAAACTGTAGGTGCATCATTTGTGTTTGTGATTGTGATTATAAATGTATCACTCACTTCTACATTTGATGGATCCTTCGCAGTTACAGTGATTGAATGTTCACCGACATCAGCGTTAACTGGAGTACCAGTGATAATACCGTTCGTTATAACTAGATCACCGAATAATCCTGTAGCTGTGTATGTTAATGAATCTCCATCTACATCTGTAAAGAAACTTGTTACGTCATATGAATAAGCACTATCTTCAGTACCAGTATCATCTGTGATTGCTGATACTGTAGGTGCATCATTTGTGTTTGTGATTGTGATTATAAATGTATCACTCACTT
>PPCM01000113.1_pt1 | contig 126526 bp, 109 predicted proteins | sample 1555541 | NCBI WGS metagenome assembly PPCM01 (sample SAMN05284479, study PRJNA326546) | Marine sediment metagenome, whole genome shotgun sequencing project. | isolation source: marine sediment | place: Germany: Wadden Sea | collected 2012-09-05
TAGAAAATGACAAAGAGAATCAAGTGTATCATATCTATTCTAGAAGACATGGAGACTTGGAGAGAGATTATAACTTCTTTAGTATCGCTCCGGAGTTCTATTCACAAGGAAATGGATCATTTCGAGATGTTTGTCAAAATCGTCGTTGCGATGTATTACTAAATCCCAACGTTGGAGACTTTAATGTGAAGATGTTTGGTTCATTTATCCAACCGGATGGATACAATCCGTTATCAATTGATGGTTCATCATTTGTGATTAGTGATAAAGAAAAAGTAAAAGAATTAAATGATAAATTATTTTCTTCAAATGAAGTTATGTTGAAATTACTTAATGGTAAATTCACACCAGGTAGTATCATAAATACAATGTACAACAACAATGTAACTACTGATTTATCAGATGATGAGATCTTTGCAAAAGTATTCCCAAGTGCGGAACAAAAGTTTGAAGCACACTTTGCAGAAGGATACTGGATTGATCACTGGACTTATATTTTAGATTTAATTGAAAATTATGAAGCAGTGTATCCTGATCTAATCACAGATACATTATATACAGATCGTACATATAAGTATTTTGATTCTCCAATCTATGTTGTACCAAGAGATGAAAAAATATGTTTAACAAAAGATGGAAAAGTAAGACGTTATGGTTCTCTTCTTCATCCTGATCACGAGAAATTAGAACGATTAGGAATGAATTCTCATGAAGCCTCATGGTTACGTGACGAATCAGGAACAATCGTACAAGCATCACTCTATGAAAAGTTAACTGTTTTAGCTGTGAATAAAATTTCAAACTTAGACCCAAGTGGGATGGGGATTGAAATGGAGGCAGATAAACCAGGTTGGAATGATGCGATGAATGGATTACCTGGATTATTTGGTAGTGGAGTATCAGAAACAATTGAACTAAAACGTGTTGTTACTTATTTATTGAATCACTTCGAAAAACAACAACAGTTATCATTACCAAAAGAGTTTGTCACATTTATGAATCAAGCAAGAGCGGTGATTTGTGATGAATTTGATGATTATACATTCTGGGACAAAATGAATAATGTAAAAGAAAAATATAGAGCTAATATCCGTTTTGGAACAGAAGGGCTTGTTGATGCCTTAGGTAGTGATGTGTTGGCCTGTTTAGAAGCAATCAATAAAAAAACAGATATGGCAATGCAAAAAGCGCATCGTCTAGGGAATGGAATCTATCCTACTTACTTAGTACACGAGGTTACGAAATACGAAGAACTGTACGATGAAAGTGGAAAGAAAATTGGTAATTATGGATTACCAACAGTAAAACCTCTGGAGTTTAGTGTTCGAGCGTTACCACTCTATTTAGAAGCACCAGCAAGAGCGCTTAAAATAATGAACAATGATGCATCAAAAAAACAAATGTTCAAACATATTAAAGCTTCAAACATATATGATCATGAATTAAAATTCTATAAGACAAGTGAATTCTTAGATGATGAATCAAATGAAATTGGACGTGGACGTAGTTTCACAAAAGGTTGGCAAGAACGTGAATCTAATTTCCTACATATGACATATAAATATTTACTTGGTTTATTAAAAGGTAAATTATATGATGAATTCTTTGAAGAAATTAAAACAAACTGGACGATATTTATGGATCCAAAAGTATATGGTAGATCAACACTAGAAAACTCAAGTTTTATCGCTTCAAGCATTAATCCAGACCCGTTTACAAGGGGACAAGGATTTGTAGCTAGATTAAGCGGTTCAACAGCTGAGATGTTATCGATGTGGTTATTGATGATGTTTGGGTCTAAACCATTCGTTAAAGTTGATGGTGAACTCGTTTTAAATTTAAAACCAGCATTAACCAAAGAGTTCTTTAAAGATGGAAAACTAAGCGCTGCATTCTTAGGAAAAGTGAAAGTTACTTATGTAAATGAATCAAACATTGATACATTTAGTGAAGAGTTTAAAATTAAAAAATACGTTGTAGATAATAAAGAATATCAAGAAGTATCAGGATTGTTAGCTAAGAAAGTCCGTGATGGACTAGTTAATGAAATAGTTGTTTATTTCTAGGAGGACACATGGCTAGATTATATCGAACTGAAAAAGATTCAGATAAGCGTTTATCGTTGGAAGAATTAAAGAAGAATTCAGTGAGCAAAGTAGATATTAAATTAGATGATTCAAAAACATATCAAAGCATGGTAGGATTCGGTGGAGCTTTCACCGAATCCAGTGCTTATAACTTATCGAGAGTGAATAAAGATGTAAGAATGCAAGCGATTAAAGATTACTTTGATCCTGTTGAAGGATTAGGGTATACCATTGGTCGTGTTAGTATTCATGGGTGTGACTTTAGTTTAAATAGTTACACATACATTGAAGAAGGAGATAAGGAGTTAAAAACATTCGATATTAAACGCGATAAAGAATGGGTTATTCCTTTGATCAAAGATGCCGAAGAAATAGCTGGTAGGTCAATTGAATTACTAGCAAGTCCTTGGAGCCCTCCTGCTTTTATGAAAGATAATAATTCGATGATTCATGGGGGGAAGTTATTACCAGAATATCGTGATTCATGGGCAAAATATTACGTAAAATTTATTGAGGAATATCGCAAAATGGGTCTTACGATTTGGGGGCTTACAGTTCAAAATGAACCGGCTGCAGTCCAAAGATGGGATTCTTGTATATACACTGGTGAAGAGGAAAGAGACTTTGTAAAAAACCACTTAGGTCCAGTCTTACAAAACAGTTCAGCAAGTGATGTTAATTTATTGATTTGGGATCACAATAGAGATATTATGGAAGAACGTGCCAAGGCTGTATTAAGCGATCCTGAAGCGGCAAAATACGTTTGGGGTACCGGGTTCCACTGGTATGTATCTGAAGCATTTGAAAATGTTGGAAAAGTTCATGACTTATTTCCAAACAAAGGATTACTGTTCACAGAAGGATGTCAAGAAGGTGGCGTACATTTCAATAGTTTCGCAACTGGAGAGAGATATGCTCGTAATATGATCGGTGACTTTAACAATTGGTGTCAGGGTTATCTTGACTGGAATCTATTCTTAGACAATACGGGTGGACCAAATCATGTAAACAATTTATGTGATTCACCAATCATTGTTGATATATTCCCAGAAAAACTAGTTCACCAAAGTAGTTATTACTACATTGGTCACTTCTCTAAGTTTATCCGTCCTAACGCTCTTAGAATTGGTTTGCTTAATCATCATGATGAAATATTAGCAACAGCGTTTAAGAATGAAGATTCAAGCATCGCTTTGGTTTTATTAAATGAAACAGATAACGATACATCCGTTACATTTGAATTAAACGAAACACAATATAAAGTAGAACTTAAAAAACATTCAATCGTAACAGCAATACTATAAATAAAATGCCTTTTTCCATCCTAGGAATAAGGCATTTTTCTATTGTTAAATAAGATAACAAAGCACTTTTTAGAAATTTGTGATATAATTAATTAGAAGGTGTGTGATAAAGATGACAATATTAGTAACGGGGTTTGGGGCCTTTGGTAATAATGATGAAAATCCAACAAAAGAAATTCTAGGTCTACTACCAAAATCAGTTTATGGTAATGAAATAAAAACACTGCTTTTACCAGTTGTATTTGATGAGTGTTTTGAAGTGTTAAAACCAGTAATTGAAAAAGAGAAACCGAGTATCATTATAAATCTTGGGTTAGCAGCAGGTAGAACTGGTATCACTCCTGAGCGATTAGCGATTAATCTTAAGGATGCAAGGATTGAAGACAACAAGGGAAACAAGCCAGTTGACAAAGAAATCATTACCGGAGCACCGCTCGCTTACCATTCAACTTTACCACTTAGAAAGATTGAATCAATATTAAAACGAAAGCATTTGCCAGTAGCAATTTCCAATAGCGCTGGATTATACGTTTGTAATAATATTATGTATCACACATTGCACTACATTGATCAATTTGAATTAGATACATTAGCTGGATTTATCCATATACCACTTATGAGTGAGCAAGTTACAACCGATGAGAAGCGGTTCCATATGCCACTATACGATATATTAGAGGGAATCATTGACTGTATCAAAACAATGCTATAGAAAGAAGGAAAAGAGTAATGGAAGTAACTAGATTTAATGTTAAAGGAAAACATGATTTAGAGTTAAAATGCATCATGGTGAAACCGAAAAAGGATCCAAAAGCCATTGTGCAAATTTTTCATGGAATGGGAGAATATAAAGATCGTTATATTCCTTTTATGGAGTATTTAGCAGAAAATGGATTTGTTGTATATGCTCATGACCATCGTAAACATGGTCAGAGTATTAGTGAAGAAGAAGGATACGGTATTTGGACAAAAGAAGACCGTTTTAGTGATGTGATTGATGATTGTAATTTTGTTACTAGAAAAATCTTAAGAGATTATCCAGGTAAAAAATTAGTCGTTATGGGACACTCAATGGGAAGTATCATTGCTCGTAATTATATTAGTAGATACTCTTTAGTACCTAGTGCAGCAATCATTATGGGGACTTTACCTCCATATACAAAAGCAAAAGGATTTGCACCAGTTGCCTTAGCGAAAGTGATTCGACTATTTAGTGGTTCAAGTAAACGAACACAGTTTATGGCGAATACGTTAAATAGCCCATGTATTAAAGGAATTGAAAATCCACGTACAGAACTTGATTGGTTATCAAGAGATGAAGAGTTAGTAGATGCTTATATCGCAGACCCACTTTGTGGATACGCTTATACTCCACAATTCTATGTTGAGTTCCTCAAAACAATTGTACATGTTTCTCAAGGAAGTGTTATATCTCTAACAAAAGATATGCCAATGCTATTTATCTCAGGAGAAGAAGATCCTGTAGGGGAAAATGGTGAAGGTATTGAAGAAGTAGTACGTCATTATAAAGGATATGGTTACACACAAATTACGAAGAAATTAGTTGAAGGTGGTCGCCATGAAATTTTGAATGAAACAAACAAGGAAGAAACGTATGAATATATTTTAGATTGGTTAAATAAAGCCATCGCGTAAATATAAGAAATTAATAAGAGAAAGGAAGAAATCCTTTCTTTTTTTGGAATTATATTAAAAAATGAGTCAATAAATGGTAGAATAATACTAGATGGGTTCAATAGGAGGGAAACTTATGAAAACAAAAGCCGAATTAACAAAAATACTGGAAAAAAATTACTATTCTGTTCAAAAACAAGAATATCAGGTATATGACAAAGATGAAAAACTAGTACAGGAATTTGATAAACTTGCTAAAGCAGGGCAATTAGCGCAAAAAGCAACACTGAAAGAATGTGTTGTAGATGAAAAGAACACAAAAGCAAAATACAAAGCAAATAACCAGGAATTAAAGAAAAATTACGATGTAAAAAAAGCCGATCTAGATGTTCTGAAAAAGAACAGTAAAAATGAACTTAATGTTAAATTAGAGGAAAACAAAAATGTTAAGGCAGCTAGTTTAACGAGCATCAAAGAACAAATTGAGTTAGCTAACAAAGAAAATGAAGATAAAATAGCTAGTCTTTTAAGACAGTACGAAACAGATCAAGAAGAGTTAAAAAAACGTGTCGTTGTGTTAAAAGAAAAGTTAAAGAAAGACAATCATTCATTTGAACAAAAATTGGAAGACTTAAAAGCAAAACACGAACAAGTGGTTGAAGGAATTCAAGAGAACGAATCTACAAAAGCACAGAAACTCACAGAAGCTTCAAAACATGATATTGAGAAAATATTAGAGGATATTGAAGAAGAAAGAGAACGAACAAATCGTAAAATTGAAAACCTAAAAGCTGTTTATGAAGATGAGTTAGCTGAAATCAATGAAAATATTGAAGACGCAGATAATGAATACAATGATAAATATGAAAATATTAAATCATCAAACGAACAACGAATTGGTGTAAGAGAAAAGCATCTTCAAAGAGCGCTTGATGACAAAGATAGTCGTTCTGCAAAAGCACATAAAAAAGATATCCAAAAAATTCAAAAAGAGATGGAAAGAGACTTACAATTACTGAAAAAGAACTATGATCAAAATCATGAAACTCAATTGGATTATCGTTATAACTTTATCAAGGATAATTTAGAGAAATGGGCAGAAATTGAAAGAGACTTTATTACATCACAAGAGAACAAAGAATTAGAAGTTAAAATTCTGAATGCTTCACTTAATTCTCGAATTACATTAGCGAACTATGATTTTGAGAAACAACATGTAGAAGCGTTAGAGTCTTACCATAAACAATATGCAGATACAAAAGAAAAACAATTATCATTTGAACTTGAGACAAATGTTAATCTAGAAAATGAAGATTTAGAAAGTAACATTCTAGATATTCGTTTTAAAGAAGAAAATGATTGCTTTAAAGAGTACTTAAAAGAAAAACTAGAAACGTTAAGCAAAGAGCAAAAAGATTTGGATTTAAATAAAGAAGAATCCGATTTTGTAGCGAAATCTGAACTTGAAAAAGTAAATGCAAAAGTTACTTTTGAAGGGGTTTTAGCGAAACTTGAACTTGAAAATGCACAAGTCCTTGCTTCTGAAGATGAGAAAATTGAAAATCATCAAGCAGAACACAAGCGTCATGACGCATACCAAAAAGAAATGTTGGATTTTGAAAACAACTTAAAATCATTATTCTTAAGTCGTCAAGATGAAATGGTTGCTTATGAAACATTAGAAGTAAACACAAGACATGATCTTAAAGTGAATTATTTAAATACTCAAATCAAAGAGTTAGAGAATGATTATACTAAAATGACAGCAAAAGCTTCAGAAATTCATGAACTGGATAAAGTATTCTATGTTGGAAAAATCGAAGCATTATCAGGACCAATGCAAGAAGAACTCAATCAATTTGTAACGGAAGAAACAACAAAGATAGAAGAAAAAGAAGCAGAACTGCGTTCTTTAAATCCACGTAAGAATAAAAAACAATACCGTGCATTAGAAGCTGAAATTGTAGATTTGAAGAAAGCATTCGATCAAGCAAAAACCGAGAAACAAGAAGTCATCAATACAAAAGTTGGAGATTATCAAACTGCTTTAAATCATTCCACTGAAAGACTAGCAACTTCACTAAAACAAATGGAAGATTTCTATACAAAAGAAGTTTCAATGTTAGAGAAAGCCTTAAGTGAAGAAGAAAGTATTTTAGCGAAAACGTTAGAAATGCTTAAAGACCGACTAGATTCTTCAAGTACGAATATGGAAGAATACCAAGTAAATGTTACTAACCGTTCTCAAATGAATCGCCATCACAATGATGAATTCTTAAATAGCCAAGTACTAATCCACACAAGTGAAAAAGATGTGCTTAAGAACGAGAATGAATCAAACGTAGGTCAAGAAACGGATAAATACAACGAAGAGTTAGCTTCCATTAATCAAAAAGAATCAGATACACTAACAGATATTACGAATCGCAAAGAACAAGCAACTACGAACTTGAATGAATTTAAACAACAATCACAATCAAACGTGTCAGCTATTAAAACGGAAGCATCGAACAAAGTGGAATCAGGAAAATCACAATCAACAGCTAAAGTTGATGAGATGACTGCAAAAGCACAACAAGATGTAAATGAAGTTCGTGAAGAGTTAGCAGATCGTTTGGATCAACATCAAGATCACTTAGGTGTTATTGGTAAAGCGGTTAGTGAAGAATCTACAAAACTAGAAGCAGAAAACCGTAAGTTAACAAAAGAATCAGAAGACAAAATAAAAGATGCCATTTCAATTGTAAACAACAAATTGAAAGAGGATATTCAAAATATCAACTAGAACCCTTCACGAAGGGTTCTTTTTTTTGTATAATGTTAGTAATAAAGAAGGTGAAGATATGAGACACAATGGACAACGTACGAGATTAATTGTTTTAATCCTACTTCTATCATTAGTTGTTAGAGGAGGGTTTGAGTTAGTTGTAATCAATCTAGGGATTGATACTCCTTTTACACAGTTTTTAACAACGACCTCAACATGGATTATTAACATTATTGCGATACTTATTTGGATTAATATCGTATTGAAAAGTGATTACTTGGTATCCAAATTACCTTGGCTATTAATATTGATCATTGAACCATTTACAGGAATCTTTTTCTTTTTGACATTTGGACGTGATTATCGCGAGAGCCTCAGATATCAAAAACATCCGTTGTTTCAGAATGGATCGTATTTAAAACACGAACCATTAACTGACTTTAACAGTGAAGCGTTACGTAATATTGATAGTGAGATTACTGATATCTTTAAAACGGCTTATAATATGACACATCATCATGCGTATCTTAATGATTCTAAAATCACTGTTTTAAAAAATGGTGTTGCGTTTTTCCCAACACTAAAAGAAAAACTGTTAGAAGCAACTGATTTTATTCTAATGCAGTTTTATATTATAAGACCCGATCATCTCGGAAAAGAAGTACTAGATATATTAAAACGAAAGAGTTTAGAAGGTGTTGAGGTAAAACTATTAAATGATGCCCTTGGTTCTTATACGCTAAGTGCGAAACTGATAGAGGAACTAAAACAAGCAGGAATTGAAGTATACGATATCGACCCTGTGATGTTTGGTGTATTTGATACAAGAGTAAACTACCGTAACCATCGAAAACAAGTAATCATAGATGGGAAGTATGGATTTATTGGTGGAATGAATCTTGCAGATGAATACTTAAAGAAAACAAAGAAACTACCAATGTTCCGAGATACACAGTTATTACTTGAGGGAAAACTCATCAACTCACTAACAGCCTTATTCTTTAGAGACTGGTATAGTGCGAGTGATGAATTTATAAGTGATCTTGATTACTACTGTGCAAAACCAGTACAAGCACAAGGTCTAACACAATTAATCCCTTCTGGGCCAGACTTTAAATACCCACCGATAAGAAATACGTATGTAAAGATGATTAACAATGCGAAAAAATCGCTTAAAATAATGACTCCTTATTTGGCACTCGATCATGAAATGGTTACGTCACTTATCATTGCTGCGAAAGCAGGGGTAGAGGTTTCGATTATTGTACCCGGGGTACCGGACAAACGATTGGTTTATGAAATTACACAGTCCTACTTCGAAGATTTACTAGAAGAAGGAGTAAAAATTTATACATACAAAAATCAATTCACCCATGCAAAAGTATTAATTATGGATGACTTAATTGCTTCTTGTGGTACCTATAATCTTGATAACAGAAGTGCTCGCATTAATTTTGAAGCAACCGTATTAATGTATAAACAAGGGGTGCAGAAGTTAGTAGAAGATTTTGAGGATGACTTGGCACATTCTGATTTGGTTGAGTTCGAAGTATGGAAAAACCGTAATTTGTTTAAAAAGTTATTTGAAGGAATCGTTTCAATTGTCGCTCCATTAGTGTAGAAAACGAAGTATTTCGTTTTCTACTTTTCTTTTTCTATGAAATAATTATGGTAAGAGGTGATTCTATGAACTATTTAGAAGTGATGAAGAAGTTACAGGAATTTGGGACAGATCAAAATATAAAAATATATCGTAACCATGGGTGTGATATTGATTTGTATGGTGTTTCTATGAAAAACTTAAAAGAGATACACAAACATATAAAAAACGATTCTAACTTGGGATTAGAGTTATTTAAAAGTGAAAATGCGGATGCTATCTACTTGTCACAATGGCTTGTGAACGTAAATGATATTAGTGATCAAGATATTTCAGAACTAATCTCCCTAACGAGTTATTATATGATTCTAGAAAATGTGATCCCGGCAATCTTGATTCAGGATAAAAAGAGAAGTCGTAACTTTATCAAAGAGAATCTACAGAATGACTCTCCAAGAGTTCAAAGTGTTGCTTATAGCTTATATGGTATTTATGTCAGTTATTATGATGATATACCACTATCAACATTAGAAAAGGATATCAATACGGTAAAAGAGACAATCCATCAAAGTGAAAACCGAGTAAAATACGCCATGAATAATTTTCTTATCGCGGTTGGTGTATACAATAAAGAACTGAGTGACTTGGTTTTAAAACTTGACTCATCAATCGGAACAATTCATGTTGATATGGGAAAAACATCATGTAAAGTTCCTAGTATAGCGACTTATATCAAGAAAAACAAAGAAAGAGGAAAAATTGGAGTACTTAAAAAGTTCTAAAAAAATAGTTTGTCAAACCTGCCTATTTCGGTATAATTATATATGTGGGAATAAAAGTGTAGATTACATCATGATTTGGACATGTTTGTTCTTGCGTTCTTTCAAGTAATATTCCGTTATAATCAAAATAAAGGACGAAGAAAGAGATTCTAAATTAGAATTTCTTTTCTATGTAATAAGACAAAATAAGAGGGTGAAATTTTTGAAAGCAATTGAAGTAAAGAATTTAAGGAAGAAGTACGAGACAGTCGAAGCAGTAAAAGGAATTAGTTTTGATGTTGAGAAAGACTCATTTTTTGCTTTTCTAGGTCCCAATGGGGCTGGAAAAAGCACAACAATCAATATTATCGCCACACTGCTTGAGAAAACAGATGGTGAAATTGATGTATTAGGATTAAAACTTGGGAAAGACGATCACAATATCAGAGGGAAAATTGGTGTCGTATTTCAACAACCGATGTTGGATAATTTGTTAACGGTTGAAGAAAACTTACTCGTTAGAGCTAGTTTTTATGACTTAGATAAAGAAACGTTCTATAACCGAATTGACGAAATCAATGAATACTTGGAAATCAAACCATTCTTTAAACAAAAATACAAAGACTTAAGTGGAGGGCAAAGACGAAAAGCAGATATTGCTCGTAGTTTGTTGAACTGGCCAGAGATTTTGATTCTGGATGAACCAACCACAGGGTTGGATCCAAAAAGTAGAAAAGACATTTGGGAATTGATTGGTAAATTACGTGAAGAAAGAGAAATTACGATTTTCTTAACAACGCATTACATGGAAGAAGTTGCGGACGCAAACAAGGTTGTTGTCATTGATCATGGAGAGATTGTTGCGTGTGGTTCTAGTGAAGAACTAAGACTACAATATTCTCACGACCGTATAAAAATCATTCCTAACAACGGGTTAACAAAACTGTTAGATAAAGATAAAATTGATTACTATATCGTAAATGATACAGTGAACATTAATTTGGATAGTTGTTTTGATGGGTTAAAGGTCATTGAAACGTACCGAAGCGAGATTAAAGAGTTTGAGATTTTACGTGGTGATATGGATGATGTATTCTTAAATATTACTGGTAGAAAGCTAGGTGAAGAATAATGAAGGTTTTAGTAGAATTAGTAAAACGTAATGTTAAACTTTATCTTCGTGATAAAGCGGCAGTATTCTTCAGTTTTCTAAGTGTTATTATTATCTTATTATTGTACATACTATTCTTAGGTAAAATGCAAGTAGATGCGATTGATTCTAACTTTGGAGAAGGACCATATAACGCATGGCTTGTCAGTAGTTGGATTATGGCTGGTATTTTAACAGTATCTACAATCACAGTACCGCTAGGTGCTGTAGGAAATTTAATTGATGATAGACACAATAAAATATTAGATGATTTTTATGCTTCACCAATTAATCGTAGCACATTAGCCCTAAGTTATTTGATCAGTGCTTGGGTTATTGGATTTATTATGGTGTTCTTCAATTTAATTGTTGGACAAATATATTGTGTATTACAAGGTGGAGATTTACCGTCTCTTCTTCAATTTTTGAAGTTGGTTGGATTAATGCTTCTATCGATTATGAGTTTTAGTAGTTTCTTCTTCTATTTGAGTTTGTTTATGAAAACAAGAAATGCATATGGAACACTTTCAACACTCGTTGGTACGTTTATAGGATTCTTGGGAGGAATTTATATTCCAATTGGACAGCTAGGAGAAACCGTTCAAAAAGTGATGAACTTTATTCCAGTTGCTCATATCGTTACGATTATGAGACAGGTTTATATGGAAGGTGCAGTTGAAGCGATTTTTGATGGTGCACCTGTAGAAGCATATGATTCATATGCAAATATGTTTGGTTTATCGATATATTTTGGTGATTATCAAATGCAAAGTTATCAAATGATTCTTTCGTTAGTTGTATTCGGACTTGTTTTCTATCTGTTAAGTGTCTTACGATTAAGAGGAACGAAACTATCTTAAAAAAGATACGAAAAGCAATTTTAGTACTATTCACGAGCTTACTTGTTTTCACACTTGTTGGAATCATTTCAAGTCAACGGGTAGTTTATGATAAAGAAACAATCAACGACTCAAACGAAATTGAATTTGCACATATTACCGATACTCACTTTATTGAGAACTATAATGAAGCATACTATCAAAAAGTCTTTGATAAAATAAACGAAGAAGAAGTGGATGTTTTGATGTTTACAGGAGATTTGTTCCAAGTGGAGGAAATCTCGTTAGCATTGGAAGCAGGAGTTACAGAATTATTATCATCTCTTGACTGTGAAAATAAACTCGCAGTAATAGGAAACCATGATCTTAGAAGTGATGAAAAAACAGAAACAGTAGTAAGGATATTAGAAGCAAGTGGGTTTATTGTATTAAGGAATGAAGATATCCTTTTAACCATAAATGAGACAAACTATCACTTTATTGGGTTAGATGATTATTCTCTTGGAAATAACTTCTATGATACGATTTTAAGTACTGTTGAGGACTACGATAATAACTATGTGTTAACACATGAACCTGATGTTTTTGATGATGTTCATCCCCTAAATGTAATCGCAATGTTTTCAGGACATACTCATGGAGGACAAATAAGACTTCCGTTTCTTGGAGATATTTATATGGTATATGGAGCGAGAAATTATCCAAATCACTACTATGAAAAAAATGATACAGAGTTGTTTACATCATTTGGACTAGGTGAAGCAGGATTACGAATTCGATTTTTTAACCCGCGCTATGTTAATTTCTATTCAAATTCATAATTCTTTCATAAGTAATTCATAATTTAGCAGTATAATTTAATTGAGGTGATTCGATGGGATTGTTTAGAAAAAAGAAAAAAGTTGAAGAAGTAGTAGATAGTAGAACTGATATAGAGAAAAAATGTGAAGATACAGGACAAGAATTAGGACGTAAAACTGGAGTTATGGTTCAAAAAGGTGTTGATAAATTGAATAGTATTAAACAAAATTTAGAAGACAACGGAACCATGGATAAAGTTAGAAACGCTCAAGTTAAAGTGGATGAAACAATGGACAAAGTTGTTGACACGGTATCTAAACAAGTGAATAAAGTAGTATCTAAATCAGGGAAAAGTAAACCAAACGAATTTTATGAATAGGCTCATTTGAGCCTATTTTTATTTTTTTGAGAAAAATATTGTTTTTATTTATAAACTATTCTTATAATAGAAGTAAGAGGAGGCGAAGTGAATGAATACAATACCGTTATTAGAATTTGATGAAGAAAAAGCATTAATAGAACCGAGTGAGCAAATTGAGAAGTTAAAGGGAATTCCTAAAAAATTTGTTCTTACGTATTTCCAGGATGAAGTAAATAGACTAAACAATGACTGTAAACTTGAGGAATTATATACCTTACGCAGTGAAATGGGAAAACACAAGGTATACAAATTTATGGGTACGGATATTGGTTTGTTTGCGCTGGGAGTTGGAGCTCCACTTGCTTCTGGATTGTTTGAAGAACTTATTGCCCTTGGAGCGGAGGAATTTCTCTGTTGTGGTGGCGCAGGTGTTTTGGTGAACAAAGACTTGGGTTGTTTGGTTGTACCAAATGAAGGAATTAGAGACGAAGGAACTAGTTTTCATTACTGCGAACCATCTAGGACATTAAAACTAGATAGACATATTTTAGAGAATGTAGAACGAGTGTTACAGGAAATGAAAGTGGATTACATCGTTGGAAAAACATGGACAACAGATGCGTTTTACCGAGAGACAAAAGAAAAAATCAAGAGACGTTTGTTTGAAGGATGCATTACAGTTGAGATGGAATTTACAGCATTGCTAGCTGTGTCAAAGTATCGTGAAGTCTCATTTGCTCAAATTTTGTATAGTGGTGATGACTTATCTGGTGAAGTATGGAATGGTCGCGATTGGAAAGGACAACGGTTGTTAAGAAAAGAATTGATTCTTCTTTGTAAGGAAGCGATGATAAGGCTTTAAAACTTTAAAAATAAAAAGAATGTGTTATACTAAATACACATTCTTTTTTTAAGGAGTATAATTATGAAAATAACGAACAAAGATATCATATCTACCAAAAAAGGTGATAAGGGAATCTCTAAAAACTATTCAAATGAGTCGTTAAGCAAGACTGATATCTTGTTTGATGTGTTAGGGAATATTGATGAGTTAACAAGTTTACTAGGTGTAACGTATCATTATGTTGAAGAAAAAGAAATGATTAAAGAAGTTCAACGACATCTTCAAATGATTATGTCTGTGATCGCGACCAGTCCTACTTCTAAAAATTATCAGAAATTAAGTCAAATTACAGAGAAGCACATTACATATCTTGAATTTTTAGAAGATGATTTTATTCAAGAGACGAACATTACGAATGCATTTGTTTTACCAGGAAGCGACTCTACTAAAGCATCTAGTTATTTAGATCTTTCAAGAAGTGTCGTGAGAAGAGTAGAGAGAGTTATCCACAAGTTTAAAGATGTTAATAATCGAACAGATTTGGATAACATATTAGCTTATATCAATCGTTTAAGTGATCTTCTATTCATTACAGCAAGAACATATGATTAATGAATGGCAATTCTATATTTTGTAGAATTGCCTTTTTCCATTTTAGAGAGTATCAAAAGAACAGTTTTATAGTATAATTGTGTTAGTGAAGGAGTGGTTATATGTCAACAACATTAACAGAAAAATTAATTACACTACGAAAAAATAAGGGACTAACTCAAAAAGAATTAGCAGAAAAACTAAACTATTCGGATAAAGTAATCAGCAAATGGGAACGTGGTGAATCACTTCCTAATATCAACGCAGTAAAAGATTTGGCTAGTTTTTATCATATATCGATTGACGATTTACTTGATGACAACAATATACCAAAAGAAGATGAAGTATCACTGATATTAGAACCAACATTGATTACTAGAAGACACCCTTTGGTAAGGAATGCTTGGTTGTACCCACTTGTACCTTGGATCGTGTTTCTCTACCTAAGATCTATGGATTTAGCGTTATTTTTCTTAATGATAACCTGTTTTAATCTGATTGCCTATAGTTTCTATAATGCATATGCTAAGTTTGATTGCGAGTATGAGGGGCATACAATCACATTGGTTAATCATATAAGTAAAAGTGAATTATTGATTGATGGTAAGGTCGTAGATGGATATTATGGTGCATTTGCTTTGGGAGTTAAATTAACAGGAATCGTCGGGCATAAAAGAGTGAAAGCTAGTTTCTCTTGTAACGTTGTTCCAAAGTGTCGTTTCTTTATTGAAACCGTAATTTAATACATATGAAATTTCATATGTATTTTTTTTTGACACAATAAACTACTATGTTAGGTTGGGTAAAAAAAGACTGTATTTAATATTTTTATGATGATATAATATGTTATGGTTTTAAATTAATGAAGGAGTGAATTTTAATGGCAAATAAAATAGCTGTAGTAGCATGCTCTAATGCATGTCTAGATTATTTTGATCACCCATATGATATTCGTATTTTGCGATCAACATTACATTTAGGTGATGAAGATTATTTGGATTATATTGATATTTCTGCGGAAGACTTTTATAATCGTTTAGAGAACGATAAAAGTGTATTTCCAAGTTCAAGTTATATGCCTTTAGGACAAATGATAGAATTGTTCGAGGGACTGGTTAAAGATGGTTATAATCAAGTTGTAGTAGTAACCATATCATCACACATGAGTGGGATTTATAATGCTGCTTTAATGGCTACGAATGAAGTAGAAGGTCTTGAAGCGTTTATCTTCGACTCAAAAACAGTTGCTTATCCCCAAGCGAAAATGGCATTAAGAGCTTGTGAAATGATTGAAGAAGGAAAAGAAGTTCCTGAAATATTAGATGAGTTAGCTTATATAAGAGATAACAATAATATATATTTTGGTGTTCACACATTAACTTATTTGGTTAAAAATGGCCGTTTAAGCAATGCTTCTGGGTTTATTGGAAACACACTTAAAATTAAACCGATTCTTCAGATATCCGAAGAAGGAAAAGTGGAACAAGTTGAGAAAATAAGAACATTTACAAAAGCTGTTGAACGTATCTTGGAGAGATATTTTGAAGAGACAGAGGGAAAAGATGTTGAAACCTTTATTATTCATGCCAATAATCCTAAAACATTTGATTACATGGCGGAAAAAATCAGAGAAAAAAATCCTGGACATTCAATATTCAATATGCCGTTAACTGCGGTTGTTGGTGCTCATGGTGGACCGAAGACAATTGGGTTAGGTTATTACGTTAAAAAATAGCAAAGGTGGTATCCTAAGATACCACCTTTTTTAATTGAATGATAGATATATTTGATTGATTTCAATGTGTTTGGAAAGAAACGTACTAAAGATTTTTTTATCAAAATGACGACTGCTTTCTTTCTTCATAATCGAAAGTGCTTCATCGTGTGTGTATGCATCTTTATATGGTCTTTTGGCACGTAAGGCATCATACACATCAAGTATTGCTACGACTCTTGCATGAAGAGGGATGGAATCTCCTTTTATTCCTTCTGGATATCCACTTCCATCAATCCACTCGTGGTGATACTTGGCAATCTCGTATCCGTAGTTTATAAAGTCATTGTTTGGATATACTTCTTTTATACTTTTTAGTTCTAGTGCACCACGTGAGGTGTGTGATTTCATAATATCAAATTCTTCTTTTGTTAATTTTCCTTGTTTTAACAGAATACAATCTGGGATTGCTACTTTCCCAATATCATGTAACGCACTTGCCTCAGCAATACATTTGATTGAAGCTTTATCTAATTCTTTATATTCTTTGGTTTTACATAGAACTTCTAATAGATACTTTGTTAAGTATACGATACGATCGATATGTTGTCCTGTCTCAGCATCTCTAGTTTCAGATATTTTTACAAGAGACAATAATGTGCTTTTTTGAGCTAGCTGAAGTTCGTTATCTTTTTCCAGCAACTGTTTTTCATCCTTGCTCAACTTTGAACTATAGTATGAGATAAGCAAAGCGGACATGATGTATATAATTAGGCGAATTATCCAAGTGATTGGTTCTTGCATGGTAAGTGTTGATGATATCAAAGGCATGATTGGTCCCATTAATAAACCTGATGTAAGAGCGTGAATGATGGAATGTCTCTTTGAGTTCGTGGAAGATACGATACCAATTGCGATATACATGAAGTTTCCATAGACGTTATATGTTCCACCCGTTATAAATACAGTAATTGCGATTAATATTGATAAAATATAGCCGGCTAGTAAAATTCTTTTCGGTCGATAAAGTTTTTCTTTTTGTGATTCTAATGTTTTTATAGTATTCATGATGACCCCCTTTTTTAGTCGTTTTATTATAACATATCTTCTTTACTGAAATGAGGGGATTTTGTGAAAAAGTTTGTAAATGATAACAATTTTCAAAAAGTTTATTATAGTTATTGTGTTTTACACATTAATGTGATATTCTTTAATTGTGCAATACACAATAAAAAGGAGGTTCACATGAATACACAGTTCAAAAAAGGAATTATTGAGTTATGTGTTTTGAAACTTGTGAGTCACAAAGATATGTATAGCTTTGAGGTTATTGAAACAATATCTAAAGAAATTGTTGTAAATGAAAATACAATTTATCCAATTCTTAGAAGATTGACAAAACAAGAGTATTTTGAGACATATAAAGAAACAGGGAGTATCGGTGCTCCTAGAAAATATTACCGTTTGACAGAGTTAGGTGAAGCACATATGAAAGATAGCGAGAATGAATGGCTTGATTTTGTTGGAAGTGTATCTAATATTTTAGGAGGAAATGTATCATGAAAAGAGATTACTTAGAAGAGTTAGAAGAGTTATTGAATGAGTATGAGATGGAAGAAACAGAAAAGAATGATATTCTTGATGATTACAATGATATGTATGAAGGTTGGATTCATTCAGGTATGAGTGAAGAAGAAGTAGAAGATAAACTTGGGAAACCAAGAGAAATCGTTAAAGAACTTATGGAAGGTTACTCTTTTAAAAGAATTGTTGTTAGCAAAAACAAAGACCACAAATTAGTTGCCTTAATGCCGTTCATTTCATTGTTTATTTTCTTTGGTGTTGGGTTTGGTTTAGAGATGTGGGCTTATGCATGGATCGCATTTTTATTGATTCCTGTAACAGCAATTTTAGAAGAAGCAGTTCGTAAAAAAAGTTTAAACAGTTTAATTGGAATCTCACCATTCTTCTGTTTGATTGGATATTTGATTCTAGGGTTTGGTTTTGACTTATGGCATCCAGGTTGGTTAATTTGGTTACTGATCCCTGTTAGTGGTATCTTAATTGGGAATAGAAGAGGTAAAACACTTCATAATTTAACTTCTCTTACACCATTTATCGCTTTGGTTGGATATTTCATTTTAGGTGAACTTGGGTATTATCATCCGGGTTGGTTGGTATTCTTTATCATCCCAATGGTTGGTATCTTAAACGAAAAGAAATTCTTCAAGGTTGTCCTTTATGAAGCAGTATTTATTATTGGCGTAGTGGGTTATTTATACTTATGGAATGAAGGACATAGTTGGGACTATTGCCTGCTTGCTTTTATCCCTATTGGTCTTGTAGCTCTTTATCATATATATAAAGAATTTAGAGATGTTCCAATGGGTTATAAAGTATGTATCATTGCGAGTGCTGCATTATACATTTACTTAGGATATCAATTTAATCTTTGGGCATACGCTTGGTTATTGTTTTTAAGTATTCCAATGTATGCGATTATTGTTGAAGTGAAAGATGATGATAAACTAATCTCATTAATGCCGTTTATTTCACTTATTATATTTATGACATTAGGATGGTTCTTTAGTCTTTGGGCATTTGCATGGATGGCATTCTTGTTAATTCCAATGGTAGCTATTATAAAAGAATAACCGAATTCACATTTAATACACAACTTGTATACTTTGATTTGGTAAACTATATTCAGGTCTAAACATAGGGAATTTAGGAAAATTGGACCAAGGGAACAAAAAAAGACACCTTTCAGTGTCTTTTTTTATTTTATCTGTAAAATGCGTCTCTAAATAAATCTAAGTATTTTGATATACTTTGTTTAAGTTCTGAAAATGCTTCAGGATCAAAAACATTATTATTTCTCTTAATCCAATCAAAACTGATTCGATCAATAGTCCATTTAACTACGTCCAAACTATGATTGATATTTACTTTTTCTGCGAATAAATAATAATCTATGTTATTAAATATACGTTCATAAGAATCTTTCGAATATTGGAATGTAGCAGAATTTGTTCTTTCTAATATTTCTTCATCTTCAATAAGTGGATGTTTTTCAAACAATTTTGTATATAACGGATGTTTAGTATATGATTCAATCTTTTGGATTGTAGATGCATATAATCTATTTAGCACATCGCGATCTGCGAAGTTTACTCCTTCGAATAATTCTTCAGTGATTGTTTGAACTGCATAATTATAAATATAAATATATAGTTCTTTTTTACTTATGAAGTAATGGAATAATAATCCTTTTGAAACTTTTGCTTCTCTAACAATTGTGTTTGTAGAAGCCTTTCGATATCCTTTATCTGCGAATTCTTGTAGCGCAGCTTCTAAGATTCGATTTTTACGAGCATCATCATGTTGTAAAAATTCACTCATATTATCACCTCAATCTGATATTTTTTTAGGTCAAGTTCATTATAAACACATCTTGACCACTTTGTCAAACAATTACCCCTATTTTTTTGACTAACACATAAAATCAATGAGGTTTTCCACAATTTACTGTGGATAATGTGGAAAACTTCGCATATAAACTGTTTTTGGGACTAAATGTAAAAAAGTCTTAAATGTTATAAATAAGTAAATGCTTTATATTCTATATTTCTATATATATAAGTAGTTTCAATGTTCCTAGAAATAGGTTCTCCTATTGAGTTATATATTAGTATATATATAGCGATTGATTAGAAAAACGTAACAGTATAAATAATTGGTTTTAAGTGTATCTAATTGGTTAAAATCTCTTTGTTTAATACTTCTAAGAGGTGATTTGGTCAAAACAAAAGGAGATAAAAATCTCCTTTATTTTATATCGTTTTTTATGATCTCTGTTATCGATATATTATCGTAGTATTTGTTTGTTAGAATCACGATGATAACAAACATCACATTGATGATAACAAAGCCTGTAAACATGTTTAATATACTGATATCAAGTATTAATTTGAAACCGATGGAATCCATGATGATATTAAGCATTCCTTGTAGTAATACTTGAGTAATTGGAATGGCTATAATATAAGATATAAACAGCAGTAAATAGAGGATAAGTAAGTATTTGATGTTAATTTCCTTGTTGTTAAAACCAATTGATTTTAAGATCGCAATTGATTTCCTGTTATCGGTATAGTAGTTCATGATTACTAGTACAAAGATAAAGATGCTGATGATTGCGCTTAATACAACTAGAAAGTTGATGATGATACTAGAGATGTTAAGTACTACTTTAAATTCATCCAAAGAGTCTACATATGATATTTTGGTTACTATAAACTCTGAGGTATATAGGTCATCTGTTGAATAGACACCATTATAGTAAGTATCATCTAAGTTGTAAAAACTATTTAATTCCGATTTTAACATAAATAAATTATTCTCTAAAAGTTCATTAGAAACACCTACTATTTCCTTTGTTATCTCTAGGGATCCTATGGTAAATGTTATCTGGTCTCCGACTTTTAAGTTAAGCTTAGTTTGTAAATAATCACTGATTATTACACCGTCATTAAGTAGTTGATTATTGTTGATATCATTATTAATGAGTAGTTTTAGTGAATTATCGCTTTTGATACCATACAGCGTTGATGTTTGACTGTTTTTGAGCGGTCGAGAGTTGACCTTGATAATATTTGTAGGGGTTTGAGTATATGTTTCATAGTCTTCATCGATTTCATCATTTACCATATATTGTAAGTTGATCATCGAATCGTAGTTGTTTCCTTCTTTTGTATAATCTATGAATGATGTGAACATGGAGTTACCGTTTAAACCAAAGTTAATCATTACTGATATTGTTAGGAATAATACTACGGTTTGGATTACGGTTTTTAGTGGTGTGAATTTGAATATTCGTAATCTTACTTTTTTTGCTTTTTTCTTTTTGTTGATTGAAGTATATACAAAGATGAAGTTTAACAATAAGATTGCGATAATTGGAATTATGATTGCGTATAGAATGATATCGTTGTAAATCATAAAGTCTGCTTTTGGATATAAATAACGATCACTATAAAAATCGAACGTCTTTCGTGAGACAAACAATCCTAGCAGATATCCTGTGATTGTATTTAGAGACACTAAGAAAGGATACAGAAGAAGTGATGACGTTATTTCTGTTTTGGTATATCCGAGTGCGTTTAAAGTTTTGATATCATCTTCGTTGTTTCTCACGTAACGTCTCATAAAGATTAGTAACAACATTATAATAAATCCGATAAAGACTGGAAGGAAAATTTCTATGAACGCTGTAGCGTTTTGAACTTCTAATGGTAAGGTTATAATTCGAAAGTTTATGTCGGCTGGCATTAAGATATAAACGAGTTCCATATTTTTACCAAGGAAACTATAATCACCAGATTGTAGTTCTTCGTATCCGAAGTCATCGTTTAGATTTTCTAGATTTCCTTTCACGAGATATTTTGTGAACTCAAATTGGTCTAGATCTTTGATTGTAGCTTCGTTACATAAAACGATTGTTTGTGTTGCTTTATCAAACTCTATTTGGTCCATCGACATGATTGGAAATAGAAATTCTGGTTCATAGAAAAATCCAGTTACGGTGTATTCTTTATCTTGTATGATATAGGTATCATTTAATTCAATGTTGTTCTCAAGAGCAAATGCTGGGAAGAGTGCAATCTCAAAATCGTTTTCTGGCAAACGACCTTCGGTAATATATGGGATGTTTATTTGTTCTGTTATTGTTATAAACTTATAGTAGAATTCATCTTCTTCGATATTAACGACACTGTTTTTTTCTACGATGAAGTTATTTGTTTCAGCGAAGTCATCAATGTACTGGTTGATTAGGTTCTCATAAATTTCTGGCTGTTCCTTTATTCCATCGTTGATGATAACATTCAATTCATTCATTGATTGGGGATCATCTTCTACATATGATAATGCGCACTGTATTTCTGTTTGGATACCGAGTTCGCGACAAATGGTAAATATTTGTGATCCCTTTAGGTAGTTAACGTCAATTTCGCCCATGACAAAATAAAAGTCTTCTATCTGTTGGGCTTCTAAATATTCCTCGTGGTTTTCGTCAAGTCTTCTAATGGAAGAAGTAACGGTTGTGTAAGTAAAAGAAATAATAAAAACTAACAGGGAAAGACTTATGAAGTTAAAGAGACTATGTCTGATTTTTCTGTATTGATCTTTAAATAGTAACTTCATGGTATCACCTGTACTAATTATAACTCATTTTATGTTATTTGGAAATATACGAAACAATATGTTTCTTTTTGTCCTATTTGCGAATAAATTCAAATGATTTACACATTTATACTTTATAATAAAGATGTGAAAATAATGAAAGAGGTGCGTTAAATGAAAAAATTATTGATTTTTGTGTCAATTTTAATGATTACTTTATCGTTAAGTGCTTGTGATATGCTTGGTGGCGAAGATCCAAGTACAGTAGTATGTCAAGAGGGATATACTTTAAATGATGAAGGAACTTGTGTTCTTGATGAAACGGAAGACCCACTTGTTTGTCCAGCTGGACAAGTAGAAGAAGATGGTGTCTGTGTTGATGAAGAAGAAGCCCCTGTAACTTGTCCTGTTGGACAACATGAAGAAGATGGTAATTGTGTAGATAATGCGTTAGAGTGTACACCAGGTTACCATGAAGAAGATGGAACTTGTGTTCCTGATGAAGGAACAGATGAATACAGAGACTTAGTAATTGATGGTATTATTGCTCAAATGGATATTACTCCGGTTTATTTGGGAGTAGTTATGCAAGATATGTCATTTGATCAAGGAATGCAAATTATGTATGAACTTGATCTTTCAGTTACAGAAGATGTAGATGAAGTACATAGTGTAAGTGCAACAATTACCGACACTATGGTAGACAATATGTTACAACGTGAACTTTATGTTATGGTTGATGAAGAAGTATTTGAGTTCGCAATTTACTATGAAACTGTGGAAACAGGAGTAAAAGTTTATATGCAACCGAGTTTATTCATTGATGCATTACGTGAAAGTGATCCAAATGCTGCTGATCGTTTAGAATGGGTAGGATTTGATAACGAATGGGCTGTATTTGAATTTGATGAGTCGTTAGAAACAATGATTCAAATGGATGTTTTAAGAGACATGATGGCTGCATTGTTCTTTAATGAAGTAGGAGAATTATTCTTCTATGAAGTTCAAGATGAACTAGAAGCTGAATTAGGAATCGATTTGGAAGCATATGGAATCGATTTAGGACTGTACGTTAATCACGTATTAGCAGAAGAATATGAAGATGCAGATGCTCTTATTAATGGAATTGATGTTGATGGTTTAATGTTACACATTGATTGCTTATATATTGCTCCTGAGTTGTATGACTTCTTCAATCATTATTCAGAAGAACTTATTGCTGAAGGATTTGATGTAACGAAATTAGAACTTTTAAATACTGCACATTATGAATGGAATGAAGTTACGTTTGAAGATGAGTTAATTTTAGATGTTGAATTAGACGGTACTAGTGGGACAGAGGCATTCTTAAACTCATTAACTCCGGAAGATGAAACAAAACTTGTTGAAACATTGAAAACTGTTGCCGAAACGCAATTACGTTGGGTACTTCAAAACTCTTTGGAAATTGATTACAATGCCAAATATGAGATGTTCAATGTTGTTATGAATAATCAATCAGAGTTTGTTATTCAATTTGGACAAGCGAGATTCGATGAGTTAGCTGCGATGAGATCTGGAATGTATCATTATAACTATGATTTCGAAGCATATTATGAAAGTTTAACTCAAGATGAAATTGATTGGATGTATAGTCTGGTTTACCGATATGAATATCCTCAATACCATATTGAAGATATGTTAGGTAATTTTGAAGATTATTATAACCGAGAAGCAGAACTTCTAAACTTCTTAACAATGCATCAAACTGAATTAGATGCAGCTGGTTATGATACGCAAGCAAACATTGATATGATTAATAATGAAGGATTAGATTATTGGCTTGATAATATGAGCGATGATATTTTAACACCACTTCTTGATGAATATTTATATACTTATATTGATGAGTTGGAAGCTGAGTTTGCTGCTGGTACTGGTGTTGATTTCGTATTTGAAACAATCTTTGGCAATTCACATACTGCAATTATCTTAGGTGAATTAGAAGGTAATCCATTGTTTGATGTTGATTCTTTACTAGCAAACATGGTTGCAATTGATTGGAATGTTATTGGTTCAGAAATGATTGATCATGAAGCATTAGCTACTGCAATCTATGAAGGACCTGATGCTTATGCACAGTTCTTAACAGATAACGAAACAGCTGCTCCAAACTTAGTAATGTATTTAGAAATCTTTAGTCCAGCTGTTGAAACAGCTCAACCATTTATGGTTTACGTAGATGAAATGATGTATGCGGTTGACGGATTAGAAGTATTTAGTGATTTAATTGATCCGTTATATTACACTGAAGTATTAGGTGAAATGACTGCTTCTAGAACAGAAAATTCTACATTATTACTTGAGTATGAAATTGATGGTATTGGATTTGCAACATTGTTTGGAGACATGACAGACAATGTGAATGAATATATGCTTGGATTTACAATGTTAGACTTCCCTTATGATGAAAATTGGGCATGCGTTGACGTTGATGATGAATTCTGTAACGACGTAGACTTCGCTCCTGTATTATTAGAATTACTTGAGTTAGAATCTGTTTATCTTACAGTTGAAATGGATCCAAACAATATGAACTGGATGAGTGCTACTGTAGATATGACAGAATTATTAAATGCTGTAACTGCAGAAGAATACCAAAACTGGTTAGAAGATGAATTAGATTGGGATCCTGAATTTGAAGTTAGTAGTGAAGACAACAGAACAACAGGTGTTATAAATGCTACAGCTGCAATCTCAATGGTTGAAGTAGCTACTCTAGATGTGCCTGCTGAAGAAGATACAAATAGTGTCAACGATATGACAACAGACTTCGGTGCGTTCTTAGTATCATTCGAAGGTTATACTATCTTAGAAGAAGTATTTGAAATATATGCTCCAGGTGATGATTATATGTCATTGATTAGCTTAGTAAACAACCCAATATATTTATCAGATATTGATGGATTATATATCAATGGTGCATTTGATGCTGAAATGTCATTTGTAACAATCACTATGGATGTTGTAATGGAAGTTCCTAATCCAGCATCACTAGACTTTGAACTTGTATTATATTGGATCGATGGTGAAGAAGTATATGCTGAAGGTCTTGGTATTAACGAGTTAATTCCATTATTCTTAGAAGATGATATCGTTTCTGAAGCTGCTTACGATTTATTAGTAAGTTACCCTAATCCTGATACTTATGCGTTAACGAGAGTTTGGTTAATGTTAGCGATGGAAGACGGACATGACGAAGGAATGTATCCTGAACCTTATTAAAAATAAGATATAAATTATGTATTAGGAAATAATAATAGGAATAAAAATTCATAAAAATAGGGCATTGCTATTTACAAATATATACATTTTATGGTATATTAAAGGTGCGACTTAGTCGCAACTTATCCCTTACATAGCATGGTGAATAATTTATATTATTCACACATCCCCTTCCTTGAACCACCGAGAGGTGGTTCTTTCCTATTTTAGGGGTAAAAACACAGTTAGTCCTATTAATATTTGGGACTTTTTTATTTTTTTATGCTTGAGAATATTTCTTTGTAAGTAAAAGAGTGGATTTATGTTTCTGATACTTGTGATAAAAAATCTCATCAAGGAGATGATATTATGCTAATGAGTTTTAGTGTTCGAAATTTCAAGAGTATTAAAGAAACAATTACCCTTAATATGCTAGCTACAGATATTACGGATTTAAAAGATAGTTTAATCAACAAAAATCATGATTCATATTTACCGTTAGTGGCTATTTATGGACCCAATGGTGGAGGTAAATCAAATGTATTAGAGGCTTTTTCTACATTGTTTGGACTTGTGGTTATGCCTGTTGATGCACTGAAAAATGCGAGTAAGCAAAAACATTACTTAAAAGTTTTTGAGAGTATTCCATTTTCATTTTCAGAAGAAACATTAAATCAACCAACATCATATGAGGTGATGTTTATGTGTGATAATCGTGAGTATAAGTATGAACTGGATACACAGTTAAGAAATACGAAGTATGAACATTTGTCATTTTTGGATGACGAAGGAAATCCGCAAACTATATTTGAGTTTGACATAGAATATGGAATAAACGTAAATGATGAATTTTTATCATTTGAAGATGCGGATAGTATATCTTCTGATCTTACTTTTCTTTCTTATTTGTTTATTACAAAAGGGAATAATAGATATATCAAAGAAGTGAAAGAGTGGTTTATGGAAAGCATTGCTGACATTGATTACTCTTATGATTTTGATCTTTCTTCTAGCAAATGGTTAGAAAATGAACTTACAAAAAAATTAGGAATTGAGTTATTAAACAATATGGGTATAAATATATCCAACATGTATACTGCGATTAGTTTAGAGACCAATCAAGAAGAAGTGTTTACTGAACGAATTATTAATGGTGTAAAGTATACACTTACGTTGCAAGAAGAATCATGTGGAACGAAAAAACTATTTTATTTGATCCCTCATATTGTTTTGAGACTTTTAAAAGGAGACTTGTTCATTATTGATGAATTTGATGCAAGTTTGCATCCGAAATTAATTGGATACCTAGTGAATCTTTATAATAATCCGAAACTGAATAAAAATGGTGCTCAGTTAATTTTTACTTCCCATGATTTAATGACACTATCAAGTGAGTTTCTAAGAAGAGATGAGATTTGGTTTGTGGCAAAAAACGGAGAAGAATCATCACAATTATATAGCTTAATTGAGTTTAAAAAAGAAAATGGAAAGTCACCACGCAAAGATGAAAAATACGGAAAACAATATATTGAAGGAAGATACGGATCGGATCCATATCTTCAAAAAATGACAAGTTGGGGCGAAAGTGATGGCAAAGCAGAGTAAACGAAATGAAAGTTGGAAAAGAGCACGTAAAGTTAATTACTTAAATTCAATTGAAAACAAGATATACATTTTTTGTGAAGGGAAACGAACAGAACCAAATTACTTTGATGGTTTTGGAATTAGCATCTTTTTTACCTGAGGAAATGCAAGATAGTTTCATTGAAAAGAAAAAGAAGTATAAGGACTATTCAAAGATAGACTGGACTACATATTATGAAAATGATGAGTGCTAACGATTTTGTTAGCACTTTTTAATATAAAAAATGCCCTCTCAACTGAGAGGGCATTACCTGTTATACATGTTCTATTAATTTACAATTACTGTTCGTTGTGACGTTCCTGTGTTACCAGAACTATCGGTTGAAGAGTAGGTTACATAATAGGTTCCTTTGACACTTGTATTAACGTTACTTGAACTTGTTACTGCGCTTGCTGTATTTGATTTATCGTATGTCCAAGCTCCCCAGTAATCTGTGAAACTAGAACCTTGTGATACGTAGACTGTACTTGAACCGTTCACGTGTACTTCTGGCGGAGTTGTATCGACTACTACAACGTATCGTTTTGTTTCTATACAGGCTTTGTTGTCAACAGAACTATAACAACTATATGTGATTTCTGTTGTTCCAAAACTCCAGGTACCACCCATTCCGCTATTCCATTTGTTTGAGATGGAAGAACCATCACTAGCAAATGCATTGAATCCAGGTTCGGAATAAGATCCTCCATATTCAACATATACTGTAGTAGCTCCTACTAGTCTGACATATGGTTCCCCTTCTGGTACTGTGAAATCATCACCACCATCATCAGGGTTGGAAACAATTCCTTCACCATACTGATTTACGAAATCAATTCCAACAATACTAGGAATCATACCCAGTACTAGTTCTCCAGAGGTGTTGCTTGGGAAAGAATATTCTCCTTCTTTATAATAGGTAACAGAGAAGTTTCCTGTATCTAGAAGTGTTGCTTCGTATGTATAGTCACTTTTGATATTGCTCATGTATTCACTAAGTTCAGAAGAAGTTAAGACAACTCCTGTGCTGCAACTATGTTCAACACAATATGTTTCTGCGGTTTCTTCAATTAATAAAGCACCGTTTAACACACTTTCTTTTCGTGCAGTTGTCACATATCTACCAACTGCAGGGATTGTAAATGCACTGATGATTCCAATTAGTACAATTACGATGATTAGCTCAATTAGAGTTACTCCTTTGTTGTTCATAGTATCACCTCGTGTATTCATCTACCTTGTAGTAGATATTATCGTTGTATTTAAAATCGGTATATTCACCATCTAATAGATATACATACCCATAATCGATTCCCGTAAAGTCTTCAAAGACGTTATCAATATCAATGTCATCAATTTTAAGACGATATCCTTCGTCATAAATATCAACCTTTGTTATATAAGTAATGTTCTCAAAATCTTCATCTGATAATTCATTCAACTCAGTTGAATCAAAGTGAAACTTGAGTAGACTCCTGTCAAATGTATCTTTGTTTTCGTATAAGGTATAGGTAACATCGTCTTTTTCAAAGACTGTTTTCTTTGTGTTTAATGCTTTTATATTAGTATAAGTAATATCATTACTAATTTCAATTAAAACTTCATAACAGTATGGCTCGTTGTATTCATGTGTATCTGAGAAAACGATATAAAGAATTTCGTCTTCAACAGTGAATACATCATCAACGGTAAAGGTGGAATCACCTTTTCCTTTTACATTTGTGATTTGAATTAGTTTTTTATTATCGAAGAAATCTTGTTGATAATTGGTGTTTGTATCTAAGACCAAATAATCATTTAAACTTTCTACTTCATTGATTTCCATCGTTACGTCACAAATCGCTGTTGTCTTCAAGGTTTGGCTATTGTGGTAGATGAAATCAATCTTAGGTGCATCTGGTTCTTTTAAGCCGATACGCATCGCTATGCTAATAAAGGATATCAAAACAAAACTGAAGATAAGATATCTTGGTGTTTTCGTTCCGTATTTAAAGTATCTAAACATAACTTCCCCCTATTCTAAAAGGTCTTCCTCTTCTCGCTTCTCTTGTTCAAATGGTCTCATTGATCGGTACAAGATAAAACAAGTGATTGCGAGTGAGAAACCAAATGTTGTTTTCGCTATCATATTTTGAAAAAAGAGAAACAATCCAAATTCAGCAAAATAGACGGTATATATACCAAAGTAATCAATATACCATGTAATACCACCGAGTGGACTACCTTCAACATAACCTCCTGTTAGAAATGAAACACCAATCACACATGCGATAAAAGCATTAATGAAATGTAGGATGATTTTTTTGTTTTCACTTACTACTTGTCTTTTTCGTTTATTTATCAATAGGTATAGAGATATAAAACCTGTTGTTAAGGCTACAATAATCGTGTAATTCATATTGTGAAGTGACAATGATGGTACATCATACTTTACACGATCAACAAAAAGTAGTGTGTAAAGGATTCCGCTAGATACGTATGTGAATAATACGAGTTCGAATATGATCTTTGTCTTAATAATAAATTTATACATTCGTAACACTCATTTCTATTTTGTTTTTTTTGTTTTTATTCTCGTTCTTCTTTTCGGATAAAGAAAAAACTTAAAGCACCAACAACAACTAACGTTACTAGAATAATGATGGCGAATTCAGAAGTTAACATGTTTTCTAATGTGAACGTGTCATCACCAAATCGTTGTAGCTTTAAATAAATTAAACCAATCCCAAACATTACGGTAGCGAATACTATAACAGCACTTGCTACTTTCTCACTTGTCTTCATTAACTCACCTTTTTCTAGAAATATTATACCATATAATATTCAATTCATAAATTTTACATAGGTATTTGATAAAATTGCTATGTGGAGGTGTTTTAAATGTATTCTAGAAAAGAAGTAGGTGTCCTTGCATGGATGATTTTAATCTTAATATTAGCGATACCTGTTGTGAATGTTATATTTGTTGTATTGCTCTTATTAAGAGGAAGAACGAACCAAACAATTAAGAATTTCTTCTTTGCATTCTTTGTATTTTATATACTAGGTGTCTTTGGATTATTCTCAGGTACTTTGGATGGATTATTAGGATTATTTAGTTAGGTTTAAAAAAGAGGTTTTGATACCTCTTTTTAATTGGAGTTGTTAGGTTTCATGATGTAATGTTTTAAGCAAACTAAATAATTTTGTTTACTTATATGTATTTCATTTATATTATAAAAGAGATAGAGGTGATATTTGTGAAACGAGTTTATAATATACTTTTGGTTGATGATGAAATAGAAATTAGAAGTCGAATTGCATCTAAAATCAATGAAAATATTGGGTTTAATATTGTTGGGAATGCGGGTAATGGGTATGATGCTCTGGAATTGTTGGAAGAAAAAGATGTTGATGTTGTATTAACAGATATCAAAATGCCGTTTATTGATGGGTTAGAGTTAACGAAAGTGATTAAACGGGATTATCCTATGATTAAAGTTGCTTTTATTACTGGGTATGATGATTTTGATTATGCGAAAGAGGCAATTGATCTTGGTGTAAAACGATATATGACAAAACCAATTACTTCAAAAGAAATCAATTCTTTTTTGGTGCAATTAAAAGCAGATTTGGATTTACAATATTCTCAAATGCAAGATATCTTAATTATGCGAGAAAAGTATGATGAGTTATTGCCAATTATTGGTGATAGTTATTTAAGTTCATTGTTGTATCGAGACCATATTTCAATCCAGGATGAGGAAAAACTTGGGCTATATGGCATCAATGTTATGGAACATGAGAAGTTCGTCTCTTGTTTGATTAAGATTGAGGAACAAAGTCAAAAGTCATTAAAAGAGACAGAAGAGTTGCGAGTGAACGCAAATGAAATTATTAAACAGGTTTTTGCAGCAACAAAATTCAAGCATAGTTTAATTATTGCGGATGGTGTTGTGTTTGTATTTTCCGTTGATGATTTAAGCAAGGATGACGTAGATGATTTGTTGAATCAAGTTGTTCATTCTACAAAAGAATATATTGATACAGCTGTGTCAATTGGTGTGTCAAATGTGTTTGATGATTTCAAGTTGTTTCCAAGTGCATTTCAAGAAGCAAAGAAAGCATTGCGTTATTCCAATCACTATGGGTTTGCTCAAATTGTATATGTGGATGAACTATACGATAACAAAGTGCGACAATCTTTTTTATCGATGAAGGATATTAGTCGTTTTAGTCGTACTCTGCAGTATGGAACTACGAGAGAACTAAGCAGTATGATATTTCAGTTAAAAGAACGTATTGAGTCCAAGGATGAAGTGTTCGTGATGCAGTATGCTGTGATTGATTTGGCAAGTTTGATTATCACGCTTGCGGAGCAAGCTGGAGTTTTTATTAAAGATATTATTGAAGAGGATATCGTTAAGACGTTAAATCAAAAAGTCCGATTAACGGAAATGGTAGACTATACTTATAGTGTTGTATTACAAATTAAAGCGCAAGATACTCGAAAACAGTTATCTCATAGTGAGCGACTGATTCAAGATATATTAGGGTATATTGAAAGTGATTATCATAATGATTCACTTTCACTGGAATATTTATCGGATAAGTATAATGTATCTGGTTCTCATTTAAGTATGTTGTTTAAGAAAAATGCGGGAATTACATTTAGTCGATATTTGATTAATCTTCGTATGAAAAAAGCAAAAGAATTACTGTTGAAAAGCGATTTAAAGATTGCTGATATTTCTGTAAAAGTTGGATATAAGGATGTATATTATTTTAGTCATAGCTTTAAGCGAGTAGTTGGAGTATCTCCAAGGGAGTATCGTAACAATGAAGTTGTTTCGTAAAAAAAGTATCAATGCGAAATTAAGTATTTTAGTAATTTCGATACTGTTTATATCTCTGATTAGTGTTACGGTACTTATTTCAACAAGAACATATAGCACAATCGACAACCTCGCATCCAACAACTCCAAAGAAATTACAAAGCAAGTAGTGTTTAACTATGAAGCTTATTTTGATGAAATGAGAGATTTAACCAGATATTTAGATATCGAGATTAGTAAGTCTTCCACTATTACACAAGAGAGCCTTGGAAGTTTGCTCAATTCATTCTCGACTACAAACTTGAATATATTATCGATTAATATCTTGAATGAGGATGGGATTGTTTTTGTCTCTAGTAAGGCAAACAATATTGATCAAGCAGGATATAATAATGTAGATTGGTTCCAAGATTCGATTGCGAATAATAGTGTTTACTTCTTTACGGTTCCGATGGAAGGTGAAACTCTTACACAAGAGAATGAAAACTTATTTGTTATCTCCAAAGGTATTACATATTTTGAAGAAGAGGTAATGGAAAATGGTGTTTTGGAGTTAGAACTTAGTTTTGACAAAATTGAAACATTGGCAAACCAAACCAACTTTGGTGATTTTGGACATTTGATTATATTTGATGAGGAGGATCACTTGATTTACGCTTCAAATGATGACTGTATTGATGATTCTTGTGAAAGTGTTCAATTAGCAACCGATATCATTATTGGTAGTGATGTAGCAAAAATAGGTACCGAACAAATGATTATCAGTGTGAATACTATCCAAGGGACTAGATGGAGAATCGCGACATTTAGTAATATTACAGAGCTGAGTGATGTAAAATTATCAAATAATCTTTATATGATCGCAGTAATATTAGTCGCATCAATCGTTACAATTTCTCTGTCATCACTACTAACAAAACAAGTAACCAAACCACTGAATGAACTAAAAAATCACATGTCTAATTTAAGACATAGTGATCATCTATACCAAGAAGTGAAGATTACAGGGCAACAAGAGATAGTCGTTTTAGCGGATGCGTATAATGATATGATTCGTGAGATTCGTAGGTTACTGAATAGACTAGTAGAAGAACAAAACGAGAAACGTAAAACGGAGTTAATTGCTTTACAGACGCAAATTAATCCGCATTTCTTATATAATACACTAGATTCTATTGTGTGGCTGTCTGAGAAAAAAGAGAATGAGAAAGTAATTGATATGGTGATTGCTTTGAGTCGTTTCTTCCGAATTAGTATATCAAGAGGAAGAGACATTATTGATTTGGATATGGAAATTAAACATGCGAAATATTATTTGCGAATTCAAAAGATTCGTTATTCAGATGCGTTTGATTATGTATTTGATGTTGACGCTGATATTTTAAAAGAAGAAGTCGTTAAGTTAGTCATTCAACCTCTTCTTGAAAATGCGATTAATCATGGTATGCAACCAGGAGTAAAAGGTTCGATTACATTAAAAGCATACAAACTGGATAATGTAATACATATCGCTGTCACCAATTCAGGTTATGGATTAACAGATGATCAAATCACTGAAATATATCGTAAGATTGAGGAAGAAAGTCATCAAAGTATTGGACTTAAGAATGTTGTACAAAGATTAAAATTATATTATGGTAAACAATCTGGACTTCATATTAAAAGTGAAATTGATGTATCTACAACATTTGAGATTTACTATCCAAGTATGAAAGGAATTGAGAGCGATGAATAAAGTTACAATAATAGTATCTCTTGTTTTTGTGTTTCTTCTTTCCTCGTGCGGGGAAGCAGTAGTAGAAGTACCTCTTGTGATATATGATCAAAACGATTTATATATGCAGTCGTTTCAAGAATTGATAACGGATGCAAATGATGAAGAGTCTTATACATTTTCTATTTATGACTCCAAAGACTCTCAGTTTATTCAAAATGATATACTAGATAATCAAATCGAACTTGAAAAAAGTGTACTCGTTGTAAATCCTGTAGATCGCCTGGGGGTATATCCGATTATTGAAAAAGCCAAGTTGAGTAATACTGCTATAATTTTCATTAACCGAGAACCGTTAAGTGAGGATTTACATAGCTATGAAAATTTATTCTATGTAGGAGCAAAACCAGAACAATCTGCGGAGTATCAAGCAGATATTGTGATGAATCTATTTGGTAATGATCCACTTGATCTTAACAGTAGAGATCTAAATGGAGATAATACCATTCAATGTGTGATTTTGAAAGGACAACCTGGACATCAAGATGCTGAGATAAGGACAACACAAGTAATTGATAGTTTAATTGCAGCAGGATACAAGGTAGAAGTATTGACAATTGAAGAAGCATACTTCTCACAAGATATTGCAAGAGAAGTAATGGAAGAAGTAGCAAACGAGTATGGAACTCAAATTGAAGTAGTTATTTCGAATAATGATGCAATGGCGATTGGAGCAATCGAAACATTGATTGAGTTAGAGTATTTCATTGATGAGAACAAAGATGGAGCAATTGATCGTCTTCGTGAACCTTGGGTCCCAGTTATTGGAATTGATGGGTTACCAGTTGCGCTTGATTTTGTTGAAAGAGGGTACTTGTATGGAACAGTACTGAATGATTCACAAAGTATGGCACTTGCAATCAACGAGTTAATTGAAATGTTTGTAAAGGGTGAGACAATTGATTCAATTAGTTTTGAAGTAGATGAGGAACATTATATTTGGATTGATTATAAGAAAATTTATTAAAACCGCTAATTTTAGCGGTTTTTTTATTTAACAATAAATGTCTGCTTCTAAAAATCATAAAAATACACAAAAAAACTAGTAGATAAACACATTATTTTACAAACGTTTTCATGATATATTTTGGGTATAAAAATACATTTTAAAAAAATAAAAATTTGGAGGAAAAAATGAAAAAGTTATTATTATTAGTCGCTGCACTTGTTATGGTAGGAACACTATCAGCATGTGGAGGAAACAAAGTGCAAATTGGTATCGTATTACCAACGCAAAATGAGGAAAGATGGACTCAAGATGAAGCTAGATTCGAGTCATACTTAGATGATTCAGATTACAGTTATGAGATTTTATTCTCAGATGGTGATTCGCAAACTGAAGCATCAAATATTGATACATTGATTTCAAAAGGAATGGAAGTTTTAATTATTACTGCTCACGATAGTGAAGCTGCAAAAACTGCTGTTCAAAAAGCATTAGATGAAGGTGTAAAAGTTATTGCTTATGACCGTATTATCGATTTAGATGGTGTTTCATTCTATGTAACATTTGATTCTATGGTAGTTGGGGAACAACAAGCACAATACTTAATCGATCAAGCTGGAAACACTACTGGAAACGAATTATATTTATACTCTGGTGGAGTTTGGGAAGCAAATGCACCATTATTCTTCCGTGGAGCTTGGAGTGTTTTACAACCTAAAATCGCGGATGGTACTTTCGTTGTTATGAACGCACCTAAAGCTGCTGATTATATTAATAAAGCTGATTTAACAAATGAAGAAGCATTGGAAATTATGGCACAAGTGGATACTGATTGGGATCCTGCTGCTACAACTACAATTGCTCAAAACCATGTATCTACATTCGTGCCTGCTGAGCATGCTTCAAAAGCATTCTTCTTAGCACCTAATGATTTTACTTCTCGTGCAATTAGAGCTGAGTTTATTCAAGTATATGATGAAGTAATTATCACTGGACAAGATGCAGATAAATTAAGCATTAAATCAATTCAAGATGGTTTACAATCAATGACTATTTTAAAAGACGTTCGTACATTAGTTGAAAATGCATTTAACATCGCAGATAAATTAATGAAAGATGAAGCACTACCTACTGCTACTCATTTCTATGGTGAGAATGAAGTTCCTGCTGTACCTACAGAAGTTGTAGTAGTTACACAAGCAAACTTAACAGAAGCTATCATCACTTCTGGATATTACACTCAAGAAGAAATTGACAGCGCAGGACAATAAGTAAACAAATAAAATAGAATTGATGATGAAAGTCATCAATTCTATGCTTGTTTTATTCAAAATTTAGTGAGTGAGTGGAGGATTATTATGTCGAAATACATACTAGAGATGTCAAATATCACAAAAACATTTCCAGGAGTAAAAGCGTTAGATCAAGTGAATTTCAAAGTTGAAGAAGGAGAAATTCATTTTATTGTTGGAGAAAACGGTGCTGGAAAATCTACTTTGATGAAAGTACTTAGTGGAATTTATCCAACAGGGGATTACGAAGGAGAAATTATATTTAAAGGGAACAAAATGGATTTTCGTATGATAAAAGACTCAGAGGAAGCTGGACTGGCAATTATTAATCAAGAACTTGCGTTGATTCCAGAGATGAGTGTATACGAGAATATTTACTTAGCACATGAAATTAAATCCAAGAAATTAATTGATTGGAACAAGACAATACATATGGCAGCGAAACAACTTGAAAAAGTAAAGTTGTCAGTTAACCCAGGTTCAAAGATAAAAGATTTGAATGTAGGGCAACAACAGTTGGTTGAAATTGCAAAAGCATTAAGTAAAGATGTAACATTGCTGATTTTAGATGAACCAACCGCTGCATTAAACGAGGACGATAGTGATAACCTATTGAATCTCTTAGTTGAACTGAAGAAACAAGGTGTTACTTCTATTATGATTTCTCATAAATTAAAAGAAGTAACAGCGATAGCGGATAGTGTTACGGTTATCAGAGATGGAGTAACTGTATCAACATTACGAAGAAACGAAATCAATGAAGAACGTATTATCAAAGATATGGTTGGACGTGAAATTAACAATATTTATCCAGAACGTACGAGCAAAATTAGTGAAGAAATTGTTCTTGAAACAAAACATTTAAAAGCATATGATTACTCGAAAAGCAAAGAAGTTGTGAAAGACTCTTCAATCTATCTTAGAAAAGGTGAAGTAGTTGGACTTGCAGGGTTAATGGGAGCAGGTAGAAGTGAACTTGCATTAACAATGTTTGGAAATCCACGTCACTTTGATGTGAGTGGAGAAGTATACATGTTCGGTCGTAAAGTGGACTTTAAACATCCAAAGGATGCGATTGCTTCTGGTCTTGTATATGTAAGTGAAGATCGTAAGAATGATGGATTAATCTTAAAACAAAACATCATGCAAAATATTTCGATTTCAAATCTGAAATCATTAGCAAATAAAGGTGTTCTTGACAAAAACAAAGAAATTGTAATTGCGGAGCAATACCGAAAAGACATGAATATTAAAACACCATCCATTACACAAACAGTAGAAAATTTAAGTGGTGGAAACCAACAAAAAGTTTCCATTAGTAAAGGACTGTTTACAAACCCTGATATTTTAATATTAGATGAACCAACAAGAGGAATTGATGTAGGAGCGAAATTTGAGATTTATACTCTTATCAATAAACTGATTGAACAAGGAATGAGTATCATTATGATTTCCAGTGAGTTACCAGAATTGCTTGCGATGAGCGACCGACTGTATGTCGTTGCTGAAGGTAAGATTACTGGAGAATTACCAAGAGAAGAAGCAACACAAGAAAACGTTATGAGATTAGCGACTTTATAGGAGGATATGATGAAATTTTTTAATGACCTTTGGTATATTTTCCGTAACAATATAAGAGATTACGGTATGTATATAGCATTAGTAACAATATTTATTTTCTTTACCATAACAACAGGAGGACTATTCTTAGCTCCTCGTAATGTATTTAATTTAATTCAGCAAACAGGTTATATCGCTGTAATGTCTGTTGGGATGACACTTGTAATCGTGATCAGACATATCGATTTAAGTGTTGGATCTATCGCAGGATTTATTGGAGCAGTATTAGCTGTATTGGTTGTAACATATGATATTCCAATCCTGGTTGCAATCCCAGTTGTACTTATTATTGGATTGCTTGCGGGATTACTAAGTGGATACTTGGTTGCTAAAGTCGGAATTCCCGCTTTTGTGGCAACACTTGGTGGTATGTTCGCATATAAAGGGTTAATCTTTAATACCCTTCAATCAACTGGTACTCTTGGAATTAACGATCCTATCATCAAAGCGATTGGTAGTGGAACAATTCCTGAAATAGTTCGTATCTTTGATATGCCTTTATTAACATTATTGTTAGGACTTCTAGCAATTGGATTATTTGTTTATTCCGAAATAAAAACAAGAAAAGAACGTGAATCATACGATTTTGAAGTATTACCAAAAGAAATATTCATTTCAAAATTGGTATTTATCTCATTAATCATTGTGGGAATCACTGTGACATTAGCGCAATATAAAGGGTTTAGCTGGACACTGATAATAGTTCTAGTTGTAGTAGCGTTGTATCATTTCTTAACAAATAGAACGGTACTTGGAAGACATATTTATGCGGTAGGTGGAAATCCTGAAGCTTCTGAATTAAGTGGAATTCAAGTCGAAAAAATTACATACTTTGTTTTCGGTTCTATGGGATTCTTAAGTGCTTTAGGTGGTATTATGTATTTGGCTAGATTAAGTTCTGCTACATTCACTGCTGGTGCGGGATTGGAATTATCTGTAATCGCTGGTGCTTTTGTCGGTGGAACAAGTGCTGCTGGTGGTGTAGGAAAAGTTACTGGGTCTGTGATTGGGGCTCTTGTAATGGCTTCTTTAATCAACGGTATGCAAATGATGTCTTTGGGATCAAATCTACAAAATATTGTTAGTGGTGTTGTATTGGTAGCTGCTGTAATATTTGATGTTAAAACAAGAAATATGAAAAAACTTCAACAGAAATAATCCTCACTATTTCTATAAAAAGAGCCAAAACAAATGTTTTGGCTCTTTTGTATTACTGTAGAATCTTTTGCTTTGTAAGATATCGATATCCAGTATATATGATTAGTAAGTATGCAACGGTTTTTGGCATCATCAATGCACCCAAAGCGGGGATGAAAGGACTACCTACTACAACAATGATATAACACACAAATGACAAGATAATAAACGTCCCCATCCGAGTAAATAATTTTGTTTTTGTATCGTCTCTTACTTGATAGAATAAAGACACTATGATTATACCAATCATTAGGAATGGGACATTTCTAATGATTCCATATATCAGATCACTTGAATTGGTTGCCCATGAATTACCAGGTAAGGCAAGCAGCAGAAACCGAATGACAATAAGCGTGATTATCAGTATGTGTATCGCGCTGTTTTCTTGTTTTGTTTCTTCTTTGTAAAATAGGTAGATAAGATAGTAAAAGATTGTCATAGTAATTCCAGTAATCAGTTTTCCGTATCCAAGATAAGTCGAATAGTCATCTAGTCCTGTTGTAAGATGTCCAATGATTCTAGGAATTAAATGAAATGCGTCTCCAAAACCGAGTAGTAATCCCATAACTCCAAATAGGATTCCTGCGTGATTCTTTGTTTTTATCTAAAACGTCCAAGAATACTCCCTCTTCAATGATATTGATAATGTCATAAGTGGTGAGATGAATTGGACAAAATTTTAAAATCTATAGGTTCAACTTCCAACCGAATTTATCACATAAGAAAGGTTGAAAAAATGAACTAAAAATGATATAATATGGTATATAAGTATTTATTAAAGAAAGGGCTAATTATAATGAATTTAGATACTAATAACCATTCAGTGTTCAAATTGTATTATCATCTTATTCTAGTAGTGAAGTACCGGAAAAAGGTCATTAATGATGAACGATGTGATTATTTGAAATCAAGGTTTGAAGTCATTAGTGAAAAGTACTTGATTTCATTAGAAGAATTCAATCATGATAAAGATCATATACATATTCTTTTTAGAGCTCACCCAAAAAGCGACCTTGTAAGTTTTATCAATGCTTATAAAAGTTCCACATCAAGAATGATAAAGAAAGAATATCCTGAAATAAGAGAACATTTGTGGAAGTCAATGTTTTGGACGAAGAGTTATTGTTTAATAACATCAGGTGGTGCATCTACAGAAGTCATTAAACAATATATTGAAGACCAAGGAAATCTGATAAGGAAGTAGGTGGAAGTATGAAGGAGACTATAGTAAGAGGGGTAAAAACAAGAATATATCCAACAAAATCACAACAAATCTTAATTGAGAAAACACTGGGGTGTGTTAGATTAGTATGGAACTATTCCTTAATGGAGAGAAAAGAAATATACGACATGTATAAAGATTATCCAACACTACTAACATCTCATAAATACAAAACACCAGCTAAATGGAAAATAGAATTTCCATTTTTAAAAGAAGTAGATTCTCAAGCATTAGCAACAACCTATCAAGAACTACAACAGTCTTTCAAGAATTACTATAAGAAAACACATGAGTTTCCAAGATTCAAAAGTAAGAGAAATTTCAGAAACAGTTTTACATCGCATACTACTAACAAAAATATAAGAATTGAAGGAAACTACGTAAGACTTCCAAAACTCGGATTAATCAAAATGAAAAGCAAACGACAAGCATTACCAGAAGGCGCTACAATTAAAGCAGCAACAATCTCGAAGAGTGCGACAGGGAAATACGCTGTTTCACTAAGAGTAGAGTATATAAAAGAGACAATTGAATTATGTAGTGAAACTACAAATTCAATTGGATTAGATTTTTCAATGAATGGATTTTATATAGATCAAACCGGTAAGAAAGCCAATTACCCAATGTATCTTAAACAATCTCTTGAAAAACTAAAGAAGGAACAAAGAAAACTTTCAAAGAAAGTAAAAGGAAGTAATAGTTACAATAAGCAACGATTGAAAATAGCTTTGATTCACGAGAAAGTGAGAAATCAACGACTTGATTTCCATCATAAACTAGCGAACAAGATAATTAAAGACTATGACATAATCACCGTTGAGAAACTATCACTACAAGATATGCAAGTAAATAAATACTTCAGCAGAAAAATTAGAGATATGGGATATCATAATTTTTTACGAATACTAAAGTATAAATCACGAGATAATGGGAAGATATTTCATCAAGTTGATAAATATTTTCCATCATCAAAAAAGTGTTCAAGTTGTGGAAGTATAAAAAAAGAGTTACCACTTTCACAAAGAACATATGCATGTGAATGTGGTAACATAATTGATAGAGATATTAACGCTGCATATAATCTATGCATAGAAGGTGTTAAATCATATTTTAAAGAGGACCGAATAGCCTCGTTAGCTTGAGTAATTTGCGAGCAATAGCTCGCATTATCCAAGAAGCCCCTTCTTCAAATTGATGATTCAATTAAGTGGGGGAGTATTCACTGAGTGGTTCAATAAGATACTTGATAGTACTACTACTGTTCCCAAATACATTATATCAAAAACAACTTCTATGTAGTTCATAATTTCTCCTTCTTATTCGCAGATGAGTTCGTTTAAAACAAGTTCGAACTGATCGTATTGTTGGTTATTTGTTTTAACAGTCATCACGAGATAATCTGCAATAAATGCAGATAAAGACTCATAAGGAATATTAGTCGTAATTTGTTTTAGTGTCATTTCATTATGAATGATGTCGATGAAGTGAACTTGATGATGTTGATGCAACTCTTTTCCTCTTTTTAACTTAGAAGAAGTAAGTTCATTTACAAGCATATTGTAGTTGAATTCGATACTATACTTTAAAAGGGTATTATAGTAAGTTTTAATTGTTTCTGTGAATGTCTTAGATGTATTGTGTTGTTCTTTTATTTCGGTAACATAAGACAACCAAAACTCTTTTATGATATCAAGTAATATATCACTCTTGTTTCCATAGTACTTGTATACTGTTCCAATCCCAACATCACATTTCTTTGCAATTGTTCTCATGCTGAAGGTTGGATTGTCTTTGTTGAAGATGGTTTCTTTGGCTGTTTTATAGATGTATTCTTTTTGATTCATACTATCACTCCTTGAACGGTGTTCAAGCCTATAATATAGGCAAAATACAAAATTGTCAATGAAAGAAATAAAAATAGTAAAGCACCTTCGTTGAAGAAAGAGTAATCTTGCGATAAAATTATTATGATACTTAGAAAGAATATAAACAAGGAGCGAGATATATGGAAGCAAATGGATTTGTGAAATTTATAGAAGATGATACCAAAGGGGCAATGCATTACGTGACTTACCAAAATAAGCTTTACTCACTAACAAATGATGATTCGAAAAAACTATCACATATTAAAAACAAAGGAACTTTACGCATGACTGTAGGGTTACAATCGACAGATTACCGTGAAATCCCAGTAGTGATTGATGAGGATTTAACGGTTATTAAAGCTGTTTTTGATTATATGAAAGAAATAAGTCATACCCATTATAAAAGCGAGTATGAAGGCAATATATTAGCCTTAGAGTACATAGAGGGTTTATAAGTCAAAATGAAAGAAAAATAAAAAACGGTAATTTTACCGTTTTTTTATTTTGCGTTATAAAAAGTTAACTATTGTCTCATATAAGTCTGGGTTTTTCTCAATGACAATACATAATTTATTACGAGCTCTTGTTACAATTTGATATAACATCTTAACATATAAGTAATTAGGATAAGGACTTGGTTCAGAATCTAGAGCCCCATTTAAATCATAGAAGAAGTTACTACTCATATAAGTGATGATGTTTTCGAACTCTTGTCCGATTACTTCGTGAGCAGTCATTCCTGTTTTATGTTGATTGATTTCTGAGAACTTATATTGCGATGGTGTATATTTAATGAACTGGTATCCATTGTTTTCATAGTGTTCAATGATCTTGTTTGTGTCTTCTGCGGAAGTCGTATAATGAATTTCAAAAACATCATTGGATATTTTGTGATATGTTTTGGAATTATCAAAGAGTCTAGTAACGACTGACGCGAGTTCTTTATTGGTTCTGATTTTACCTTTTAGTGTATGGATTTGATTTGCAGATAACTCCCTTATGTTTTTAGTAGCATTGCTTTTGATGATTGCTTGGTTGATGCATTGCTTTTTATCCATAAAGAAAATACATTTTTGATTTACTGACATTTTCTTGTTTAGATTTTCCACTTGTGTTTTATACAAACGATGTGCTTCATCAATAAAGATAAAAGAGTAGTCTTTGATATCATATTTTTCAAGGGCTTTGATTGTAATAACATCAATGTTATCAAAGTGTTTGTTGATTTCATTGTGCCCTTCACATAATTTCGCTACGTGTACAACCAGTACTTTATAGCGTTGTGCGAAGTGACGAGCAAGGTCATATAGTAATAAAGACTTCCCTGTTCCAGCAACTGCTTCAACCGTTTGAAACCTTGATACTTTGATGTTTCTTAAAATTTTCCGTTTGATTTCATCTTGTGGGTTTGTTAGGAAGTACTTGGATTCGATAAAAGAAGCTGTTTTATTGATTGGGGATACAAGATAATGTGTTATTTTGTATTCTTTATCTAAGTCTTTGGTAATAGTAGCTTTTGTTTTATCTAGCAGTAGAGCTACTTTCTCTATATCAATACGTATCAGTTCTGAGTCTTTGTTTAGACTGAAGAATTCCAGATCTTCACTTACAAATGTAAGATTCACGATTTCTTTATTGAAATGTGACAAATAGTGTTTGTTTTCCATCAGTTGTTTTTGTATTTTTTCAGTACTTGTAAATTCTCTTTTTAATTCGATATTTACAATGTATTCTTTTCCAATCTTTAAAAGATCAAATTCTTTTGATATTTGTGGGATTGTATACGAGTAAAAGAAGTCATCAAAAGAATTGATTTTGGCACCAAAGTTCTCTAGTGTTTCCACAAAGAGTGAAAGACATTCTAACTCTGATAAATCAATATCGTACTTCTTAAAAGAATGATGTTCGATATATTTTGTAATAATATTTGGCTTGTTTTTATACTGCATATATATTTTATTTAGTGTATATAAGTTTATACTTCTCATGTTGTCACCTTTTCTTCTTTATATTCTAGTAATAGTATACTATATATTTTGCTTTTCATATGAAGGATTTGTTTCTTTTGATTCGACAAGTGATTTATTAGATTTTTTCTAAATTGTGAACTTAAAGCATTTTACAAATAATGGTATACTATTTATAATTGGGAATTTATGTTTTTATGAGGAGGATTTATTATGAAGAGATTATTTGGTGTTTTACTTGTTGCTTTATCCGTTTTAGTTTTAGTTTTAGTAGTAACAAAAGATCGTTCAATAGATGTAGTCTACAATGGGGACGAATATATCAATTTGATCACTTCTTTGGAAGTGGCGAAGGGAAATTACGACGAGTCTGAACTTTTATATTGGAATGATGGAATCCGTAATTTAGATGAAGTCTTAGTTAAATTAAACACAACGATTATCGATGAACTGGATAATGGAATTGTGAGAATGAAAATCAATGATGGGTTAACGATTCGCGATATTGTTGATAATAATAAAGATGATTTGGATTTATTGAGTATGATTTCACAACATACGATTTATCGCATTGACGAAGTAAATCCTGTTGGAACATATGATAATAGTGATTATCTTGAAATGCTTCATATTCAAGATTCTTGGGGGATTTCTTCAGGAGAAGGAATTACTGTGGCTGTCTTAGATACAGGTGTGGACATAACGCATCCTAACTTAGAAGGTCACTTGTCTAATTTATCTTACAATGCAGTGACAAAAGAAGTAGGTCTTGAGTATGTCGGTGATATTAATGGGCATGGTACAAGTGTTGTTGGAACGATTGTAAGTGAGCCTACTACAGAAGTGAATATCATTGGAGCTGCACCAGATGTTACTGTAATGATGGTTAAAGTCTCAGATGAGGAGTTCTTGTATGAGACCGAATTGTTTGAAGGTGTAAATTATGCGATTGATAACGGCGCTGATATAATCAATATGTCTTTTAGTACATCTGAATATGGTTGGAATCCAAACAATTACACTTATTTGGATGAATTGTTTCAAAAAGCAGTAGATCATAATGTGATTTTGATTTCGTCTGCTGGTAACGAAGGAGAGTATGGTCCTAGATTACCTTCTTCACATCACCAGGTTATCAGTGTTGGAGCTGTTGATGAAAGTGGGACAATGGTCGCTGATTATTCAAATCGTGGAGAGTATGTCGATGTTGTCGCACCAGGTAATATTCCTGTGTTGGCAATTGGTGGGGGTTCTAAGGTTACGACAGGGACATCAAACTCAACACCGATGATTTCAGGTGTCGTTGCGCTCTATATGGCGACACACAGTCAAGCAGGTTATGAAGAAATATATGGAATGCTTACTTCTACTACAAGTGATTTAGGAGCAGTAGGAAGAGATGTTCTTTACGCATATGGATTACCCAATGCCTATGATATGTTAACCAAAGAAAAAGTTGTACTGACTTGTACGGATGGCACAAGTGGTATAAGCAAAGAATATATATACGGAAAAGATACTTCTATTTCACGTGTTTCTTTTCCTGTGAATGGTGAATATAAATATGGTGGGTATTATTACGACATTGATTCACTTAGTCGCGTAACGTTATATGAAGATATCATAAGTGAAGATACGACTATTTATCTTAAATGGAATGATGTGTCAAGTGATACAGATAATGATTTATTTCTTTATTCAACAATAGATGGAAATATCTCAATTGATGCTTATTTGTCAAATGAATATGATATTACGATTCCTTCTACAATTGATGCAAAACTTGTGAGTCAAATTGGAGATGCGGCATTTGATGCACTTGACTCAAAAATAATACACATTGGAGACAATATAGAAGTGATCGGAGCTTACGCTTTTTATGGATCAAATTTTGTAGTTTATGAGAATTTAAACAATGGAGTAGTTACTACTATTGGGTCTCATAGTTTTGGGCAAAATTATTATATGGAAGAATTCAAGGTGCCTGACACTGTCACCTCTATTCCAAGTGCAGTAGTTTCATTTAATATAGGAATTGAAACATATTATATTGGTAGAGACGTAGAAGTGATAGATGATTTTGCTTATCCAGAGACTTGGTTGCCTGCTGGAAAAGTAAACTTTAAAGAGTATGTTGTACACCCAGATAATCAATTTTTCACTAGTTTAGATGGCGTATTATATACAAAAGATTTAACTACATTATTACGTTATCCAAGCCATAAGACTGATTTGTTTTTTGCGATACCAAAAGAAGTTGAGATGATTGATTCCATGGCATTCTCATTAACTACATATTTAAGTACTCTTTATATTGGAGAAAATGTAACTGATATTGAATTAACGAAATTGAAAATGTATGAGTTAAGTGAGTTCGTAGTAGATGATAATAACCAAACGTATACTTCATATAATGGTATGCTGTTCGATAAGGAAATGACGACTTTGTTAGCCATTCCAGCATTCATGGATGTTTCTGAAATTGTCTTACCTTCAAGTGTAATCGCAATGCATCCAAATGCTATTAATCCTTTCTCATTTTTAAGATCTTATACTGTTATTGAGCAAATAGTCTTCTTGCAGGATGAATTACAAGAAGATGTTTATAACTTACATTGGGTACAGGGAAATACTCCGCCAGACTTAATCCCGATTAATGAACTAATTACGATTTTCGAAGGATATGATATTCGTGTAAACAACGTGTATGCGAGTCCTGAGAATATTACACTCCTAAACAATCAGGTTTCTTCTATTTCTTCGTTTTATGGTGAAGTAAAAGCATTTGATAGTTTGTTGGTACGAGAAGAGGGGGTTTTGAATGCTTATCACCGTGAAACTGAGTTTAATGTATTTGTTGAGATGAAAAGTTCAGGTGAAAAAGTAGGGGAGTTCCCCATTAAAAAATTGGTGGACATTGATAAAGTAACAATTGATAATAGTAATCCTTACTTGTTTGATTACTTTAATGGTGAATTTTCTTTGGATACAAACATTTTACCAGTGGTTGTGTTTGTTGATGTTTATGATGTGAATCTGCGAGTTAGAAAACTGGATGATTACACTTCTGCTTTAACAAACTTACCAGTACCAACAAAGAAAGGTTATTCGTTTGTTGGTTGGTATAAAGACCCTTATTTAACGGAACCTTATAATAATGAGGTAGTAAGTAAAAGTATGACGTTATACCCGAAATATGAAGTCGATGAGTTTACTGCTTATTTTCATTATAATGATAGTGTAGTTTCAGTAGATTACAAATATTCAGATGAAATTGATTATACGATTAATGAAACGGGTAAAATTTTAACTGGTTGGATTACTGCTAGTGGTGAAAATTTCTTATTCTCAGGTATGCCAGATAGTGATTTAGATTTATATCCGGTTTTTGAAGATTTGGTATTATCAAATTTTGAAGACTATGGTTTTTCGTTTGATGGAGAGTATTACAAGATAGTATCGTATAATGGGGACACAGAAAATCTAGTGATTCCGAGTTACTATTTTGATGGAACATCTACAGGTTATGTTCGAAGTCTAGCTTGTGGTTTGTTTGAATCCAATGACGGAATTAGAAGCATTGAAGTTCCAGATACAGTAAGTAAATTAGGAAAAAGACTTTTCTTTAATACTCCAAGCTTGCAAAGTGTCCAGTTACCTCACTCTCTACGTTATATTAGACCAGGAATGTTTACTAATGCTGGAATTGAAAGCATTGAGATACCAGATGGTGTAACGATGATTGACCGCTTTGCATTTCATAATTCGAAACAATTAAAATCTGTCACAATTAGTGATGATAGTAGCCTAACATATATCAACTCTTGGGCATTTGCAGAAACAAGCATTGAAGAGATTTCTTTGCCGGATAGTGTAGTATATATCGGTGAACTTGCCTTTTATAGAACCTATGAGTTACAAACGATTGAAATTCCGAAACGAATTACGCAAATTTCAACGCGTTTGTTTATGGAAAGCGGATTAACTTCTGTTGTCTTTCATGATGAAATCACAGTGATTCTGCCAAATGCATTTAAAGATACTTCCCTGACAGGAACATTGATATTACCAAAGCATCTTCAGACTGTTTCAAGTCTAGCTTTTTCGAACTGTGACGTTGAGAAAGTAATATTGAATAGTAATTTGATTACTCTTGGAAATGGAGCGTTATCTCAATTGAGTTATCTGAGTCAGTTTGACACGTTATCCAATCAACGTTTTTCTAGTATTGATGGAGTACTGGTAAGTAAGGATTATACAAAACTTATTCAGTATCCTCTTGGAAAAACAGACACGAGTTATCACGTTGGTGACCATATTGAAAGAATAGGTTCGTATGCGTTTAGTGATAATGATTATCTAGAAAAGATTACAATGAGCAATTCAGTCATCAGTATTGGTGATGGTGCCTTCAGTGAAATGAGTTCACTGAAAGAAATACAACTTTCAGACGGACTTGTATCGTTACCTTACGCATTGTTTGAAAATTGTGATTCACTGATTAATGTTACCTTTCCAAGGTATCTAGAGTATACTTCTGGCCAATTATTCTATAAGTGTGATTTGATAGAGCAGTTGCACTTACCAGATACTTTACGTCACTTAGATTATTGGGATTTTATGGCCACGGAAAGTTTTAAAAACCTTTATTTACCAGCTGATTTTGAGTTAACATATAGTGCTTTTTCGCATTCTAATATTGAGACAATATATTTTAATGGTGATGTGAATTATGAATGGTATGATCAATTCTTTTTGTCTAGTTTGTTTGAAGGAAACGACACTCTAGAAAGTATCTACATTCACGAAGACTATTATCAAAATTTATATGATGCATTGTTGTTCTACCATGAACAAGATCATCTCAATAAGATTAAGCAAGTGAGTTATTATTCAGTTGATGATAATAATATTATAATATATGAGGAACAAGACTTAGATTCTATCGTAATTAATGTCCATCTTACAGATGGGACTATTATACAAGTTCCTATGACACAATTAATGAGTTATGAAGATTACATAGGAATCAAAGACAAAGAACCTGGAATCTATGATGTAACACTTCAGATATCAAATCAATTATTGGAATTAACTGTAACAATCGAAGAAGGAGTTTTGTATCAAATAAACTATTACGATCAACACGATGTGTTGATTGATTCAACGTACATATTGGAAGACGAAAGTCTAGAATACCCAACAGTTGAACAAGTGATTTTTTCGTTTGAGGAGTCAAATATATATGTATTTAAAGGATGGAGTGAAACACCATCCACTGCAACTCAAGACTATGATTTATATGCGGAATATGATGTTATTTCAGTGGAAGACAACTTCTCGATTGAACAATCAATTCTAGTAGAAAAGGACAGTGTTGAGGAATTGCCTGAAATGAATGTGACTTATGGTGAGTTTGAGATTAATTATAGTACTGATATTCATACAAATACCATTGGTATATATTATATTGATGTTTACGTGATGATATCTGATATGGTTATATATACCGATCAGATAAAAGTAGAAGTAGTGGAATACATAGACACTACTCCTCCTACGTTTGATGAGATTGATGATCAGACGATTGAAGTAGGTAATCCAGTATTTGATTGGGATGAATTAGCTACAAACAAGCAAGATGATTATTCCGAAACATTTGTTGTTACCGTTGACGATGGAGTAGATTACAATGCTCCTGGAATCTACCAAGTTACGATCACAGTGAAAGATGAAGATGGGAATGCAACATCAAAGACATTCAATGTTACCGTAGAAGACACCACTCCGCCGGTTATTACAGCACCAGAGGTGATTAATTACTATATTGGTGACGACCTTCCAGATTACCTGGTACAAGTCTCAGCGTTTGATTCTGCTGATGGGGAAGTTACTTATATGATAATGTACGATGATTCATTGGTAGATTATGAAAATACAGGAGAATATTTGATTGAGTTTGAAGTGTCGGATTTCACTGGAAATATTACATCAATTGTGGTTGTGTTATCCGTCTTAGAGTCACCAACATTTGTATTTGAACTGAATGGTGAGAGTACCGTTACGATTTCACTGGGAGAACCATATGTGGAGTTAGGAGCAACATGCGTAAATTTAGCAGGTGAAGTCTGTGATTATAGTATTGAAGATGTTGAATTCAATGAGATTGGAACATATACTATTGTGTATCAAACATTCACAGATGAAGGAAATGAAGTAAGGTTGGAACGAACCGTGATAATAGAAGATGATATTCCAGAAATTACGTTAAATGGTGTAACTGTTGTAACAATCACAGAAGGAGAAACGTATGATGAGTTTGGAGTAACATGTATCACTTCAACAGGAGAGACTTGTGAAGTTGTTACTGATAGCGATGAACTTAACACCGATATTCCTGGTACATACACTATTTACTACAGTTATCTTAAAGATGGTGAAGTAGTACTTACGATCAGTAGAACTGTTGAAGTTTTACAAGCAGAAGAACCAAATACGGAAGAACCAAATACGGAAGAACCAAATACAAGAGAACCAAACTCTCCTTCAAATGGAGAAACTGGATGTTTCTCTGGCATAGCTTATAATACTGGAGTACTTGTAACTACATTCATTGGATTATTGAGTATATTATATTTTAGAAAATTAAAGTCCTAAAAAAAGAAAATAAATCCAATTACTTTCTATAACTGTTGATAAACTAGCAGATAACAATAAAAAAATCGACTATGAGTAGTTTCATAGTCGATTTCTTAATATTTATAGTTTCTGAAACTTATGGAAATTCAGTTTATCATTTTAACTTTTTGTAATATAATATAAATAATTATAAAGGATTATGTAAAAAATGATAAAGAATGGAAGTGTGATGAAAAAAATGAGTTTTACTAGAGAAGTTGCAAAAGTCTTGATTGTTTTAGTAAGTGTAATGTTACTATCATCTTGTATGCTTAATGATGAAAATGTTGAGTTAACTGAAGAAGAAAAACACAATATACTTAGTGTAGATGCAAAGTATGAGTTTAGGTTTGATGCAACAATGTTTGAGAGTATGTATGATACAGAAGATTTGAATTTAGCGAGTGTTGGAGTTTTAAAATACACTGAAACAACTTTTCGTGAAGAAGGAAGAGCGGTTTTGAATGGATACACAACTGTTGAACTAAGTAAACATGGTGATTCGATGTCGGATTTATACGACTATGATGAGCTTTATATCATAATTCTTGAAGACGTTAATGATAATAGAGATTCATCAGGTATATTTTGTAGTTCATTAAATGAAACTCTACTAGAGGACGCTGTTCAATATACATTTACACTAGATGGTGATGAAATTGTCTTTGAATCATTAGATGAAGTGCAAATGATAGAAGAAGCAGTAAGAACTACACTTTTAGAGTATGATTTCTTTAATGCAATGATCCCTTATTACATTGATTATGTATCGAACACTAGCGATGTAAATCTTCTAATTATAGATGTTTTTTTAAGAAATCTTGAAGAGTTACCTTCTGGGATGAGATATTCATTTGAAAAACACTTATTAACTTCTTTAAATCAAGATAATACAGAGTAAAGCAAAGGAGTCAATTTTAACATTATTCATATGATCCTCTCTATATATTATAAAGAGTTTTCAGATTTAAACGTTTGAAGAAAATATGAGTAAACTGGTGAATTATAGTACATAAAAATTAGCTATATATCACAGTGTTTTTGGGATGAACCTATAGGAGGCAGTTATGGAGTATAAAAAATTATCATTTGAAGAAATCAAGAGTGTTTCAGAAAAAATTGTATCAAACTCAAGCAAGGTCAGTATCGATTGCTTTTGTGTAAGAGATTTATATACAAATTACTATTCTTGGTACGGAATCAATGTTCATAGTAGAAGATTGATTGGTCTAAAGGTTAAAGACCTGATAGATCAAAATGTTTATGACATTGATTGGAGATTGCACAATCAATTAGGCGCGGCTTTATATAAAAATAGAATGATTGAAGCAAGTGGGTTTAACAGAAAGTTCGAGATTGTTAATTATACAATTGTAGAAAAAGGATTAAAGTTAGAATTGCAAACAACTATTGAACTTGATTTTTTGGGAAGTAATGATGTCAAAATTGAATCTGATGAAAGTGGATATACAGATTCAAGTAGGCCCGAAGTACTATTTGTGATTGTGGAGGTAAAAGAATTCGAAGGTTGTGATGTTGAATTTCTATCAAACTATAACTTTATCTATTTTCATGATTCTTACAATTTTGAAGAAGGTACTGTTTGTAGTATGAGTGAATATATGTTCTCTAAGAATTTTGTGTCAAAAAGTTTGATAAGTGGTTATCACAAAAGATTTGGTGAAAGAGTAAGCAAGGTGAAAATAAAAAATGGAACCCCCTTATTGTTTCGAGGAACCCCAACTCTTAAAGTATGTAATGTAGGAGCTGCGAATTATTGCTACATTGATTTTCAGGATAGTCATGTTTTTGTGGATATGGGTTATCCGACAAAATTGAATCAAGGGAAGGTAAATGTCACTGATATTAAAAAGCATATGTTATCGACATGTGTGAGTGGAGATATAGCATACTTAACTCATTGGCATTATGATCACTACGCTGGATATGATGACCAAAAAATTATGGGAAGACTGAGTTCTTTTAATGCTCCTTTCAGCAATGTTCATAGAAACTACGGAACTACTATTAATAGAATTGGAACTCTAACGGTGAATGTTAAGGTAGATAGTTTCCTAAGAAGACACCACAAATATAATAATATTAATTTTATTTATCCGGATTTAACTAAAACAAAAGGTAAAAGTCAAATTTACAAAACAACGATAACAAAACTAAGAAAAAATAGAATTGAAGTCACTAACACATCTCTTTATAGAGCAGACGCTAGTAAAAGAAGTTACAACAATTACGGACTTTTGATTGCATTTTACAGTAAAAACAAAAGTGTTCTCTTTACAGGAGATATGTTTAAAAGTTTGATTGATTCCAAATATGGAAATAGTCATACTTTCGATTATTTAGTTTATCCTCACCATGGAGGGTTCTCTGGTAATTTACCATTTTCAACAAATTATAAATACAAAATTTTATCGAATGGAAAAACGGATAAGAGTTGTACGAGTTCGGGTGTACTTTGCGAACAAACTTATGATGCTTCAATGGTAGGTAGTGAGCCTTATAATATTATTGCAAAAACCTTATAGGAGTAAATATTTCAATATTCTAGCAATTTTATGTAACTTGATATTTTGGGTTTTTAAAATTAGTTGTAAAAAACATCATATTATTTGGTACAATAGTATTAGACTAACCTAGGGGGTTAATTTATGCAGGAGTTATTTAGTGATTACTTAGAGATGTTTAAACGATGGAGTGATTTTGATGGTAAGTCGTCTAGAAAGAATTATTTAAAGGCGATTCTTGTTCATGTCATATTCATTTTAATCTTATACGGATTAAGTAATATATTTGATGTTTTATTCTTTTTATTGGTGATTTATTCTTTAATCGCTATTATTCCATTATTGATGCTTACGATTCGACGACTTCATGATGTTGATAAGTCGGCAGTTGCTTTGTTTTGGATTTTAGTACCGGTATTGGGATGGATCATTATAGTGATTACTTTGTTACGTAAAAGTAAAAGATAAGTAAAGCCCAATTTGATTTTCTCAAATTGGGCTTTTTATATTAGGTTTTTTTTATTTTTATCAGATAGGATACATTCGGGGAAATCGAAGTTAAGTTTGTTATCAAATAGAATGATTCTTGATTTCGGTGTAGTTCCTTTTGTTATTTTATAGATTTTTGATTTGTTAACGATCATTGATTTGTGACATTTGATTAAGTTTGGTGTGATGTTTGTGAAGTCTGATAGTCTTCCTCTGGCGATGATTCGTTCGTATCCTGTAATGATTTCGACGTACTTTTGTTTTAAGGGGTATGATTTGATCATATAGATATCATTAATGGGAATATATAAGTTATCGTTGTAATCATCAATCACAGATAACTTTTCTTCATTCATTTGATGATGACTATTATAAAATATTTGGTTAAAAGCTTGTTCTAGTTTTAATTCGATATCGTTATCCATTTTTGAAATATAGGCTAGTGGTTCGATGTTTGAGTTAACTGCGGTTTTGATGTAGGAATCAAAAGCGGTTAAAAAGATGATATAAGCGTTGAAGTTAGACTTTCTAATTTCTTCTGCGAAAAGAAGTCCTGTTGCTTCGTTTTTATCACTATCCATGATGTCTAAGATATTTACAATTTCAGATATTTGGCGGTTATAATGAAGTATTTCTTCTAAGTCGTTGGTGACTGAGATATCAAATTGAAGGTTCAATTTGATTTGAAGTTTGATTAGTAATTCTTTTAGGTAATTTGCATGTATTATGTTGTCTTCTTTAATTATAATTTTGATAGGTCATCACCTCTTATTTGTACATTATATCAAACAAGAGAGAAAAAGGAAAGGAGCAGGGTTATGTTCTTAATGATTGATTTGTTTATATTTTGTGCTATTATGTTGTTTTTTAATCGAGAATGGATTACTGTATATGACTTTTTAATTGTAATACTTGTTGTGTTAAGTTCTATTGTAGTTGATATCCATCCTGCTTTTACTGCGATGATGTTTGTTTATTCTGTTGTTATATTATTGTTACCAGTTGTTCTTAAGGGGGACAGTTCAAAGGGGATTGCAATAGCGATTGCATACTTCATTTCAACTGCGATTGCCTTTACTTATTTTCATTCCAAACCGTTATGGACAATAGAGTATATCTATCATATGGATGTTATGTTTATGGTTCGGACGTTTGTGATTAAGTTTATTGTTTTTAGCATTATCATGTTGGTATTTATGAGACCATTTTTTAATTATAAAAAGTCTCTTGTATTCATTAATAGAATCAATTTGGTTATTATGGCAGTATGTATCTTAATTTTCTTGATCTATGAGAGTTTATATGCGAATGGATTTATGGAAGAAGATAAGCTCTTATTCCAGTTGGTTTTTGGAATCTATGTATGTTTATATGTTGGAAGTATGATGTTAGCTTTCTCATACTACTATCGATTGAACCGGAAGGAGATTGTTCAAGAAGAGTTAGAGCAATTATATGTTGAACTTTCTGGTGTTGCGACACACGAAAAAGTTCGTGTGATTAGTGAGTTAAGAAAGATGGCTATCGGGAAACGATTTGAAGAGATTACGTTTTACACAGAACAGTTTAAAAACCACGATGTTAAGAGTGACGGTAATACTGGTGTTTTATTACTAGAGGACAAGTATTTACGTGTTGTGATTAATGATAAAGTATCTCGTTATCCACAAGTTGATTTTAGTATTTCTGTAACGGATTTTGCGTTTGATAATATAACAGCTACAATCAGTGATTTTCTAGAGGTGTTTGTGATTATTCTTGATAATGCATTTGAAGCTGCTAGTAAGTCTTGTGAGAAGAAAGTAGTTCTTTCGTTTGAAGAAAATAAAATCAGTGTTAGTAACAGTTTTAATGAAATGGATTATAAAGCGTTTATAAGTAAGACAAGTAACAAAGGAAAGGCATCAAGAATGAACGGGTTGAAGTTGCTTGAAGAACTTCAAGCTACTTCGGATATTGTTTTGGTATCTTATGTAGATAGTTTGGTTCATTTTGATATGACGGTGATTGTATGATGCATCCACTTTTGATTTATACGGAATTGTTTCAGTTTTTGTTATCGATTGCTACAACGATTGGGTTTGTTGTAGGGGTTTATGTTTTATTTGGATTTAAAGCAAGTAAATTGTTGTTTTTTGATTTGATAATTGTGTTCTTGATTCATTTGCTTTTTATTGTTACAAGTTTGTTTTTGTTTTATCAGGAACTTATATTGTTTGTAGTAGCTGTTTTTATTGTTACTGTTATCCATAAAACTCATATTTGTAGTGCTTTGATGTTTGGCTTTGTCAGTTTCTTTAAGATTATTATTAGTTATCCTCTTGATTCTTTACTACATAGTATTAGTAATTATATGGATACACATTATGTGTTTGAGTTTGGTAAAAATGTACAGGTATTGGTATTTGTGCTTTCGGTTGTCTTACCGATGTTTATTTATATACTAGGTGCTTATTTACTACGACGATCTTATGATGTGAAAAGAAGTAGACTGTATTCTGTTAATACGCTCTTTGCTGTTCTAATAATTATTATTAGTGTGTTTGTTGTTGAAGTGCAACGATATGTACTTACTGTATTTGTTGTTGATTATTCACTCGTAAGACAAGCAGAGGTTACGCTTGAACTCTTCATAGGACTTGTCTCGTTTCCGTTCGTAATGCTTTATGTTCTTAAGAGTATTCATATTGCTGATCTTCACAATGAACTCTTAGAAGAGGAATTATTAAGTGTTAGTGATACAAGAATGTTGGCTTATCGGTACACACATAACTTAAACAGTATTATTCTAACAATGAATATCTTAGCAAGTAAACGAGACTGTGAAGAGATGATTCAGTATCTAGATAATATTAAATTATAAGTTACAACTATTTGGTGGTATAATAATACCGTAAATAGTTGTTTTTTATTGGGTGAAAAGAAGGTGACGCGTTTGGTAAAAGAAAGTAGAAGAGGCGCACGTAAAGCGTTGAAAGATAAGTGGGCACTAATTATGATTTTTATTGTATTAGTAACGGGGTCTTCTTATTATTTTGCTTTTTATGTTTGGGGACAGAAATATAATACACAAGCAGAAATTGAAGTATCTGTATATAATGATGATAGATCTATCTACACAGGAGAAGAATTATATGATATCCTATCTGAAGTCGTAGGAGATGTGATAAGTGATGATGATACTATTGAAGAAATAAATGATGATTTAGGACTCACTAGCAGTGACTATAGAATCTTTTATGGAGGAATGTATTACTCAAACGGGTACAGTGCAACACTCTATATATACAGTAGAAGTTCTAATAGAGAATTTGCGAAAGAGTCAGCGGATGCATATGCTTTAGCGATAAAAGAAGAATTATATAATCTAGATATTGGAATTGATTATACGTTGTATTATCGAGATGCAAACATACCAGCAAATCCGGTCCCATATGAAAGAGAAGTGATCGTAGTTACTGGTTTTATTGCTAGTACGATTCTAAGTATTTCAGTTGTTGCGCTATTCGGGTTTCTAGGTAGAAACAAGGAACATTTCTAATAAAACATATAGTAAAAGGTTATTTTACGTAAAGTTTAGGTACTTTCACGTAAAATAACCTTTTTTGAACGAATAATGTAATAACATATAAACTAGAGAATTATAAACGTACAGTGAAGGGAATGATTACATGGTTGACTTACATTCGCATTTACTCGATGATAATACTAAAACAGTATCCGATATTGTAAGATATTTAAAATTTGCTAGAAGAAGAGGTATCTCAAAAGTCTTATTTACTCCAAAAATAAAGAACTTGAAACGAAGTGAGAAACTCTTATCAAACATGAATGAAAAATTCATGCAAGTGAAAGAAGAAGTCAAACGCAAGAACATTGACATTGAAGTATCTCTAGGAGTTGAAATTTACGCCTATAATGAAATGCTTGATGATGTAAAAACATATTTAAGACCTTTCAGTAATGCGCGCCATCTTATTATCGATGTAAGTAATTATAGATCAAGTATTGATGATTTAGCGTATACATTATCTGTACATGGGTATACCCCAATTTTTACACATGTAGAAGATACAAAATATAAGTCACTATCTACTCATGCCAAGAAGTGGCATAGTAGTGGAGCGTATATTTTAGTATCATCGAAACGATTATTTGGTAATTCAATTTCCGCAACTAGGGTAAGACAATTACTAAGAGCAAATCAAATTGATTTTGTTGCTAGTGGTAGAAATAGAAAACTCAATCCGTTTTTGATTTACAAACTAGCCAAATATTATGTAAAATTGATTGTAGGACCAAAGTACGCTGATAAAGTTTTTTCACTGAATGCTAGAAACTTACTACAGGAAGAAGAAAAGCCCTTAAGTCAAATCATTTAGAGCGGAAATCCGCTCTTTTTATTAACTGATTATTCAAGTAAAACAAGTGAAAACGCTTTATAATATAGTTTGACTAGTAACCTATTTTACATTACAAATAAGACATAATGGCTCTATGTAAAGGTTTATGAAAATGGTATGAAAGTGATACTTTTATAAAAGATTATAAATAAGGAAACTTTTACGAAAAATCATAATAAATTTGATGCAAATATGGTATAATATTCAAGAATAAATATACAAAACGATAAAGATATGTATAATAATATGATAATAGATTCGAAGGGACGGTTTTACTTATGAATGAGGATTTCAATCAAGAAGTTGAAATTGACTTAATAGCTTTACTTAAATTAGTTTTACGAAAGTGGTGGCAAATCGCTATTGCAGTTGGAATATGTGTTGGGGTTACCGCAGTCTATGCTTATGGGATGAAAGACAATGAATTTACTTCAACTTCAAGTTTGATTGTACAAGTTAGTAATGAAAACAGTAGCGAATACCAGGATTTAGTTACAGGGCAAAAACTAGTAGATACATACGTAGTGGTAGTTGAAAGCGATAAAGTTTTGAACCAAGTAATTGAAAATTTGGATTTAAGATATTCTAAATCGAATTTGCAGAACATGATAACAGTTTCAAACACATCAAACACTTTGATCATAAATATTTCTGTTGAAGGTTATAACGCAACTGAAACTGCGGCAATTGCTAACGAGATAGCAGTAGTTCTTCAAGAACTAACAACTGATTTCGAATCATTGGAAAATATCGAATTGTTAGATGGTGCAGTAGCCTCAGAAAATCCTAGTGGACCAAACAGACCATTATACATCGTAATTGGTGTATTGCTTGGTGGAGTATTAGGGTTAGGATTTGTCCTAGCAATTGAATTTTTAGATCGTGATGTTAAAACATCGAAAGATGTTGAAAATAAACTTGGGTTACGCCTTTTAGGAATGGTACCTGAGTATGACTTACCTGAAGGAGATGACGAATAATGCAAAAATATTCTGTTATAACAAACGAAGAACCGCATAGTTCTGTAAGTGAACAGTACCGTAAAATCAGAACTGCAATTGATTATTCTTCTTTAGACAAAGAAATGAAAGTTATTAATTTAACAAGTACGTATCCAGGTGAAGGTAAAACTGTTACAGCGTTAAACATCGCAACAGTTTACGCTCAAACAAAACAAAAAACATTGGTAATTGATATGGATTTACGTAAACCGAAAAACCATCGCGCATTTAATTTAAGAAATCATGGTGGAGTTTGCGAATATGTTAAAAACGACCATGAAATTTCTGATGACATCGTACAAGTAGATGAATATCTAGATGTATTAGTTGCCGGGAAAAAAGTTCCTTTCCCAGCTGAAGTACTAGTATCAAAAAAAATTAATGAAATGATGGATGAACTTCGAAAACAATACGACCGTATTATTATCGACTGTCCGCCACTTACTGCGGTAACGGACGCTACAATCATTTCTAATTTCTGTGATGGGACAGTTTATGTAATTGCTTCTCGTCATACAAATGTAGATGCAGCAAAAGAATGTCTTAAAACATTAAAAGATACTGGAGCAAATGTTTTAGGTGGAATTTTAACAAGAGTGCAAAAAAGAGATCAACTTTACGGTAGACAGTATTATTATTATTACGGGGAATAAAGTACACTAACAAATAAGCCGTGAAAACGGCTTATTTCTACATTTTAGGAGGGTTTCGTATGATTGATATACACTGCCATCTGATCCCTGGAGTTGATGATGGTTCAAAAACACTAGAAGATTCCATTACTTTAATCAAAAAAGCAATTGAAGTAGGAATAACAGATATTGTATTAACTTCACACTACGGTAAACAAAGAGGATATACTCCCTCACATGAAGAAATCATGAAAGGATATAACTCGCTACAAGAAGAAGTGAAAAAGCATGATCTTAAAGTGAATCTATATCTCGGAAGAGAGATAGACGCTACTGAAGATATTGAATCACTGTTAAAAGAAAACAAAGTAGAAACACTAAACAATACAAAATATGTACTAGTTGACTTTGGAATGGAAAAAGCAAATATTGATGAGATTTGCTACGAACTTATTGTAGCTGGTTATATACCAATCATTGCTCATCCAGAACGTTATAAATACTCGAAACTTGAACATTTTCTTAAATGGAAAAAGACAGGAGCACTCATTCAGATGAACTCTAGTAGTCTTTACCATAACCCAAGCAAAGAAACACGTAAAAAAGCGAAATATCTTCTTAAAAACAATTTAATAGATATTTTAGCTAGTGATACACATAGATGGGAACACACATATATTGAGTTTGATAAAATTGTGAAACTAATCAATAAAAAATATAAGAAGATTAATCTAAACAAGCATGTAACTAAAATTATACAAAGGAGTGAGTAGTATGCATCAAAAATATAAACATTATATTGTTTTACTTGCAGATATCGTAATTGTCATACTAGCCTTCCTTTTTGCCATTTTAGTAATTGATCAATTCAAGTACATTCCAGAACATTATCAAAACTTAGTTCATGAATTACCATTTGTAATCGTTATATACATCGTAGCGTTTGAAATGATGGGAATGTATAAGTCACTTTGGAAATATGCAAGTATTGAAGAACTTGTAAAAGGAGTTATTTCAAATCTACTTGCAGTAAATGTTACTTATGTACTTCTAATGCTTATTCAATTTTATCACTTTAACTATGCATATTACTTCTTAGCATTTTTCCTAGCTTCTTCAGGAACAATTGGTATGAGATTATCATACCGCGCACTTCGTTTCTTCCAAATTTACCGCGCAGATACGTCTCATAAAAAAAGAACAATTATTGTAGGTGCCGGTAACGCAGGAGTAATGCTCGCTGATGAAATACATCATAATGATGAGTTTGATAAAAAAATAATTGGATTTGTTGATGACAACAAAGACAAAATTGGTCACTCTGTACGTGGGTTACCAATCTTAGGTCCTATTGCTCAAATAAATGATATATGTCACGAGAAAGACATTGAAGTAGTAATACTTGCGATTCCTTCTATGACATATCAAGAAACAAGACATATGTTAAACACATTAGAGGAAACAGGTTGTCAGATAAAAATGATGCCACCGTTTTATGAGATGGTAGGTTCTACAGATAACTTACTACAAGTACGTGACGTGAATATCGAAGATTTACTTGGTAGAGAACCAATTAAACTAGATAACTCAGGAATCAAATCACTTGTAGAAGATAAAACAGTTATGGTAACTGGTGGGGGAGGATCAATTGGATCTGAACTTGTAAGACAGTTAAGACAATTTTGTCCAGACAAAATTATCATTGTTGATATTTATGAAAATAACGCATATGCACTTCAAATGGAGTTAGAAGCACTTTATAGACATCCAGAAACAAAATGTAAACCTGAAATTTATGTGTTAATCGCTTCTGTTCGTGATGAAATACGTATGGATGAAATATACGCTAAATATAAACCGAAACTCGTATTTCATGCCGCAGCTCATAAACACGTTCCATTAATGGAGGTGTCACCAAGAGAAGCAGTTAAGAACAATGTATTAGGAACTTATAACGTAGCGACACTTGCTGACAAACATAACGTTGAAAAGTTTGTACTTGTGTCTACTGATAAAGCAGTAAGACCAACAAACGTAATGGGAGCTACAAAGCGAATCGCAGAAAAAATCATTTTCTCGATTAACCAAGAGTCTAAAACAGATTTTGCCGCAGTGCGTTTTGGAAACGTACTTGGCTCTAATGGGTCTGTTATCCCCTTATTTAAGAACCAAATACAAGAAGGCGGTCCTGTCACAGTAACACATCCTGAGATAACAAGATTCTTTATGACTATTCCAGAGGCTTGTCAACTAGTAATCCAAGCGGGAGCATACGCTAGCGGCGGAGAATTGTTCATACTTGATATGGGTGAACCAGTTAAAATCATTGATCTAGCAGAAAAAATGATTAGACTATCAGGTCACGAACCACACCGTGATATTCCAATAAAGTTTACTGGATTAAGACCTGGAGAAAAACTATATGAAGAATTACTAAAAGATTCGAAAACAGTAATTAAAACAGAGAACGATAAAATATTCATTGAACATAACAACAACGGATACAAGCACACAATCAAAAATGTACTAGAATTTAAAGAAAACAAAGACACTGTAGATATAAACACTTTTATTACAAGTAATGTAAGAAGTTATTTTGGTAATAAATCATGATGCGAGGCTGATATTATGTATAAATTTACAAAAAGATTATTCGATATAGTTGTATCATTTACAAGCATTATAATCCTGCTTCCAATTTGCGTGGTGTTAATAATCTGGATTAAACTAGATTCAAAAGGTCCTGTTCTGTTCAAACAAAAAAGAGTAGGAAAAAATAAAGAACATTTTATGATTTTAAAGTTTAGAACTATGAAAATTGACACACCTAAGAATACGCCGACTCATCTCTTGATTAATCCAGATGAATGGATTACCAAAGTTGGATTAATTTTAAGAAAAACTAGTTTAGATGAGTTGCCTCAGTTATTTAACGTCCTTAAAGGTGATATGACCTTCGTTGGTCCTAGACCAGCATTATGGAATCAATATGATCTTATACATGAAAGGGATAGATATAATGTCAATTCGTTGGTTCCTGGAGTTACAGGATTGGCACAAGTGCAAGGAAGGGATGAGTTAAGTATTAAAAATAAAGCCAAATTAGATGGGCGGTATAAAAAAACAGCATGTGTTCTTGTTGATTTTAAAATATTAATTCAGACTTTTTTAGTAGTAATTAAAAAAGATGGGTATTCTGAAGGTGGAAAATAAATTTAGATTTTTTGAAGGAAGAAATTATGAGAAATATACTAATTACAGGAAGAAACAGTTATATAGGAAAAAATGTTGAAATGTGGCTCAAAAAAGAGTCACAAGAGTATCTGGTAGATACAGTTTGTACCAAAACTGATGGATGGAAAACGATTGACTTTGAGAGGTACGATGTAATATTTCATGTCGCAGGGATTGCGCATGTATCTTATAAGAGTGATAATAAAGATCTGTATCAAAAAGTTAATAGAGATTTGGCCATTGAAGTTGCTAAGAAAGCAAAAGAAGCAGGTGTTAGACAATTTATTTTCATGAGTTCAATGATTGTATTTGGGTCTTTAGAGAGTAAAATCACTATTGATTCTATACCTAACCCAGATACTTATTATGGGAAAAGTAAATTGGAAGCTGAAAAAGGATTGCATTCATTGAGTTCTAATGGGTTTAGAGTTTGTATCTTAAGACCTCCTATGATTTATGGAGAGAAATCATTAGGTAATTTTGGAAAATTGAGAAAATTGTCTGAATTACTATTGTTTTTTCCCAGGGTAGATAATTTGAGAAGTATGATCTATATTGAAAATTTTTGCGAGTTTGTGAAGAAATCAATCGAGCAAGATTTAGAAGGTATTTACCATGTTCAAAATACAGAGATTGTAGGAACTGATAGGATTGTTTCAAGTATTAGAAATATAAACAAGAAGAACACTATACTCTTCAGCGGGGTTAAAGGTTTGCTTTTATTTTTTTCGAGATATAACAGTTGTTTTAATAAAATGTTTACTGATTATTATTATGATCCTGTTTTAACTAACCATAATTTTGAATATAATGTAGTGGATTTTGTAAAGTCTATTGAAAAATCTATAAGTCAATGAAGTAGAAAGTTGGATGATTATGAAAAAGAAAAAAGTTATTATGATATCTTCTTCAGGAGGACACTACGAGCAACTTAATATGCTTAAGCCCTTATCTAAAGAATTTGATTTGGTTTGGATAACTGAAAGGACAAACTATGAAATACCTTCTGATTATAAACTAATCCAAACAGGGTTAAGAGATAAATTACTTGTATTAAAAATGTGTATAAATATGTTAAAATCAATCTATTTGTTTATTTTCATTAGACCCAGTTATATTGTTACAACTGGAACAATTATAGCATTCCCATTTGCTTTGATTTCGAAAATAACAAGGTGTAAATTTATATATATTGAGACATTTGCTAGAGTTACAGATGGTACTAAATCAGGACGACTTATGTATAGAATGTCTGATTTGTTCATAATTCAATGGAAGTCTTTGGAATCAATATATCCGAAAGCTGTGTTTGGGGGGAGTATATATTGATATTTGTTTGTGTAGGATCTAGAGATTATCAGTTTGATAGGTTAATAGAAAAGGTTGATAGTCTAGTTGGAATGGGAGTAATTAAAGAGCCAGTTTTTGCTCAAATAGGTTGTACAAAATATACACCAAAGTATATTGAGTATAAGAATTATTTAACAAAAGAAGAGTTTGACAGTTATCAAAATGATGCTGATTTAATAATCACTCATGGTGGAACAGGTGCGATTGTTTCTGGGCTAAAAAGAAAGAAAAAAATAATAGCAGTTCCTAGATTGAAATTGTTTTTTGAACACACAGATGATCATCAACTACAAGTTGTGGATGCATTAGCAAGAGAAAACTATATTCTAAAAGTTCTATCTATTGATGATTTAGAACAGGTTTATAAGGAATCGATGGAACATCATTTCTTAGATTTTCAAATAGAGTCTAATGTTCTTAATGTTTTAAGAAGTTTTATGGAGGTGTAATATGAGAGCTACTCTTAAACGAATAATATTACTTCCCTTTAGCATATTACATAGGATTAGTCCAAAAATGACATTGATCATTTTATATAGAATAAAAACTGGAATGAAACTAAGTTTAAGGAACCCAATTAGATATAATGAAAAAATTCAGTGGATAAAACTGTATGACAAGAATCCACTTATGCCAATATGTGCAGATAAATATTTAGTTAGAGAATATATAAGAGAAAAAGGTTGCTGTAATTTATTGAATGAATTGCTATGGTACGGTGATGAACCTGAAGACATTCCTTATGAAGAAATGCCTAGCAAGTTTATAGTTAAAGTAACTCATGGTTCAGGAATGAATTTAATAGTAAGAGATAAAGATGTTATTAATAAGCAAAAGGTTAGCAAACTTCTTCGAAAATGGTTGAAAATGAAGTTTATTCCAGCTTATGGAGAATGGTTTTACGGAGTGAACAAACCGAGAATTATAATTGAGAAATTTCTTGAGGACAACACTCAAAACAATCTAACAGATTATAAATTTTTTTGTTTTAACGGTATACCTAGGTTGATATATGTTGATACTTGGAGAAAAAATAGACATTCGATAAACGTATATGATATCGATTTCAATCTAATTCCTAATGCTAGCATGGGGTATCCAAATGACAATGAAACAGTAGTTGTAGAACCAACTATATTAAGTGAAATGTTAGAGTACTCTAAAGTTCTATCTTCTGATTTTTTACATGTTAGAGTAGATTTTTATATCGTGAAAGGAAAAATATATTTTGGAGAGTTAACTTTTACAAAAGGAGCAGGTTTTGATTCGATTGAACCGGATTCTTTAAATGTGCAGATGGGGAAATGGCTAAATTTGACAGATAAGCGAGGAGAAAAGCGTGAAAAATATATTAATTATAACTAACAAGTATCCAAACGTAAACAACCCTAATGTTCTTGTTTTTCTTCAACAATTAGTATGGGAGTTTTCAGATAAAGGTCATAATTGCACAATTGTTTCTCCAATACCATGGAATTTAGGATTAAAGAATTTATTTTTACCTAAATACACTTATGAATACACAGAAAACGGTAATAAGGTCGATGTGTATTTTCCTAAATATATAGGATTTGGTCAAACAAAGATATTTAGATATAATCCTGCGAAAATAACTACTAATTTGTTTATGAAATGTGTAACAAATACGATTGATAGGTATAATTTGAACCCGGATTTCATTTATAGTCATTTCGTAACACCAGCTGGAATTACTGCATCGCAAATTAGTTTAGCGACGGGAATACCTAGTTTTATGGCATATGGGGAGGCTACTAGAATGACAATACAACATTATGGGGAAAAAGTAATAGCTGAGGCTTTATCAGGTTTAAATGGTATCATTTCAGTTTCAAGTAGAAATAAAAGAGTATTATTGGAGTATGGTGTGTTGAATGATGAAAATATTGGAGTTTTTCCAAATGGATATAGATCTGAAAGGTTTTATAGAAGAGATAAGAAGGAATCGAGGCAAATGTTTGGATTACCACAGGAATCATTTATAGTTTCATTTGTTGGTAGTTTTGATGATAGAAAAGGAATCAAACGTCTAGAGCAGGCTATTGAAGGATTGGATAATGTATATTTTATCAGTGCTGGTAAAGGAAAACTGAATCCTACTAGTAGTAAATGTTTGTTTTCTGGCACAGTAGATAATAATTTGCTTCCGTTCTTTTTAAGTTCTTCAGATGTATTTGTTTTACCAACATTAAATGAAGGAAGTTGCAATGCAATAGTTGAGGCGATGGCATGCGGGTTACCTGTTATTTCATCAAATGGTGATTATAATGATGATATTTTGTCTGATGAATTTTCAGTTAGGGTTAATCCAAAGTCTGTTTTAGAGATTAGAAATGCTATAAAATCCTTTTATAATGATAGAGAGAAGTTGAATGCAAAAGCTCTTTTATCCTATAAACATGTTAAGACACTTAATATCAAGGATAGGAGTTCAAAAATTTTGGATTTTATTAATGAAAGAATATGATTTATATTGGAGATGATTAGATGAAAATGAATATTTTAAAGTGGGTTATTCCATTAGGAAGTAGGGGCTTTTTGAATTTTTTTAGTGATGAAATATATTTGAAGTTAGCGTATAGATCAAGATTTGGGAGAAAACTAAATCTTGATGATCCTAAATCATTTAATGAGAAACTTCAATGGTTAAAGTTAAATGATAATAGACTTAATGATTCTAAACTTGTAGACAAATACGAAGTTAGAAAGTATATCAAGGAAACCTTAGGAGAATCATATTTGATTCCATTAATAGGTTTATATGATAGTTTTGATGATATTTTATGGAATGAATTACCTAAAAGGTTCGTAATGAAACTCACCCATGGTTCTGGATGTAATGTGATTTGTTTAAATAAGGATGAACTAGAATATTATGATACTAAAAAACTAGTCAATAAATGGATGAAGAAGAACTGGTTTTGGTTTGGTAGAGAATATGTTTATAAGAATATAAAACCTAGAATCGTAATAGAAAAATTTATTTCTGATAATAATTGTACTCCGGATGATTATAAAGTTTTGTGTTTTGGAGGAAAAGCAAAATTAATTGAAGTTCACATTGATAGATTCGGGAACCACAAACAGGATTTCTATGATAGAGATTTTAATAAAACAAATATTTCTCAGTCTAATTTATCTGACAAATCCTATGAAAAACCATTAATTTTTGATGAAATGATTGTTTTATCAGAAAAGTTAGCTTCAAACTTCATTCATTTGCGAATTGATTGGTATGTTGTTAGTGGGAAATTATATTTTGGTGAGATAACTTTTTATGACGGATCTGGATTCGCTGTATTTGACGATTTTGAAGATGATTTAAGATTAGGTGAATGGATTGACATAACAAAACATAGAAATCTAGAAAGGAGATAAGGTTATCCTTGTGATTATATGAAAATATTATTAGCTGGAGATTTAGTAATAACAAAACAAGACCAAGAGTATTTTGAGTCTGGTAGGATTGAAAATGTTATAGGTAATGAAATGATACAATTATTATCATCAATGGATTACAGGATAGTAAATCTAGAAGCACCTCTTTATGATGAGGACTATCCTGAATTGAAGTTTGGTCCAAATTTGAGAATTTCAACAAAAAGTATTGAAGGAATAAAGAAAATAAATCCATCTTTAGTTTTACTTGCGAATAATCATATTATGGATTATGGAAGAGAAGGAATGGCGAGTACGATTAAGTTGTTATCCAAGTGCAATATACCTTGTATAGGGGTAGGTGAGAACTTGAATTCTATTCAAGATTTTTATGTATTGGAAAAAAATAACAGTAATGTGTGCGTTTACAATGTATCTGATAAAGAATTCGGTATTGCAACTGAGAGTTTACCAGGCATGAACTCTTTAGATTTAGTGGACATTTGGGGGAAACTAGAGGAATTGAAAGAAAAGTATGATTATTTGATTGTGGTTTATCATGGAGGTAAAGAACATTATAGGTATCCGACTCCATTTTTAAAAAAGATTTGCAGGAAAATGGTGGATTGCGGATCTGATTTGGTTGTATCACAGCATAGTCACTGTGTAGGGAGTATGGAGACATATAATAACTCAGTCATAGTTTATGGTCAGGGTAATTTTATATTTAATGAACTAGGAAAAGAAAGTAATGAATTTTGGAATAATGGATTGCTATTAAAAGTTGAGGTTACAAATGAGATGAAGGTTGATTTTGTTCCATTTTTTGTTAAAAATTCAAAAATTCAAATTGCTAGAGGAGTTAATGAGAAGAAAATTCTTCTTCCTTTTTTTGAAAGATCAAAAAGAATTGATGATGATGTTTTTATTAGAAGTTCATTTGATGATTTTTCAAGAGAACAATTACATATGTACCTTAGTTTTTTAGGTGGATATGGAAAGTGGATGAGACGTATTGACAAAAAAATATTTAATGGGTATTTCATCAAGAGAAGATATAGTAAACAGCGTTTGTTACCTATTAAGAATTTTATGGAGTGTAATGCTCATAGGGAAGTATTGTTGAATGCAGTTAATCAGGAAATTAATGAGATAAAAAAAAGGTCTAAATAAAGTTTAGAAGGTGATATTGTGATTAAAATTAATAATAAAACTATTGAAAGATTTTTGCTGATAGGGTACACATTACTCATATATTTTTCGTGGTTGTTAACAAGTAACAAAATAGTTGGATTCTCATATTTTAATCAAGTCATAATGATGATGTTTATTTTTTTAGTTATGTTGAACTTTTTCTTTTTTGAGAGTAAAATTAGATTTAGGAGTATTATAGTTGTTTGGTTTCCACTAATAGTCTTAATACTTTTAAATTTAGTTTTTAGAGAGAGACAGGGGATTACGACCTTTATACAAATACTCAGCAGTGTTTTAGTTCTATTTGTGATTTCAAATGACAGAAAAAGTACGAATGTTGTGTTAAAACTTGCATTGTTTCTTTCAATTGTTTTTACGGGATTTTTATATTTAGAACTTATATCCCCTAGTATCTATTTCGGTTTGATGGGGAAACTTCTAGTAACTGAGGATTTTCAAACAGTAGTTACTTTTTATAATAGAGGAGTGTTTTCTGGATTTACAAATCAACCAGGACATATGGCAGGTTATTGCGTTTTGGGCTTGACTATTTTATATGGATATAAGAGTAAAATCAATCACTTAAGTATATATTATATTTTAACTGTCTTCTTTTTTGTAGCTTTAGTTTTGACATCAAAAAGAGCTCATACTGCTTTTTACTTTATTTCATTGTTATTTACTTATATTCTATTTTCTAGAAATAAATTTAAGAGTTTTCTACTCTCTTTTTGTATTGTTGTTTTCACCATAACGATATTTTATTTTTTAGGCGAGTATTTTTCTAGTACTAGTTCACTAGGAAGAATATATGAGTCTTTTGTTGGATTATCCAATGGGGGGGACATTGATTCTGGTCGCGCAGAAATATATTTAAGTGCCATAGAATTGTTTCGTTCATCACCATTATTTGGTATTGGATGGGGAAATTTCTATTTCAACGATTTAAATTCTACTAATTATATTGTACATAACGTTTATATTCAAATTTTAACGGAAATCGGCATTTTGGGATTGAGTTTCTTCATTTTCCCATTAGTATTTTTACTGGTTAAAACAATTAACTTGTTGAATAAAATTGGTCAAAAAGAATACTATAATAGGAATATGGAGGAGATTGGCTGGTTAAGGGTTTCCTTTTTAATTCAACTATTCTTTATACTATATTGCTTTACAGGGAATCCTTTATACAACTTAGACTATTTAGGTATGTACTTTTTATCTATATTTTTGCTTGTTAAAAGTTGTAATAGCATAGAAGTTTATAACTGAGAGGAACAAAAAAATGAACTTGTTGAATATTATACACGGAATGAACAGTGGAGGAGCAGAGAAAATTGTATCAACTTTATCTTTTAAGTTACCTAAAGAGTATTCAAATCATTTAATAATAGATGTAGAGACTAAGGATGACTATGAATTCAATGGTGTAGTTACAACATTGAATTTGAGAAAAAGAGGGGGATTTCTAAGTAAAATTATCTTTTATGTTAAAAAAATGTTTCGTTTACAAGGATATTTAAAGAATAACAGTATTGATGTGATTATTAGCCACGATTTGATTAGTCATATTCTGAGCATAATTACTACTCGAAAAACGAAATCAATTGTAGTAGTTCACTATAATCCTAGTTTGAGAAGTAAAAATATGAAAAGTATTTTTGAAAGATATATGCTCAAGTTTATATATGCAAAATGTAGTAAGATAGTGACAGTTTCAATAGGTGTTAAGAGTGTTTTAGTAGAAGAGTTTAATGTTGCTAAAACAAAGATAGAAGTAATTTATAATGCATTTGATTTTACTGAAATAGAGAGGTTATCGAAAAAAGATATCGGTGAAGATAAATCCCTTTTCGAAAATCAAACATTAGTAAATGTTGCAAGATTATCCCAGTCAAAAGGACAAGGTCATTTGCTAAAATCTTTTAGCGTTTTATTGAATTACTTACCAAAAACTAGATTAGTTTTGATAGGTAATGGGGAACTAGAAAGAAATCTAATTGACATGTCAGAAAAATTAGGTATTAGTGATAATGTAAGTTTTTTGGGGTTTAAGCCAAATCCATATAAATATATTAGCAATTCAGATTTATTCGTGTTTACTTCATTACAAGAAGGGTTTGGAATGGCTGTGGTTGAGTCATTGATATGTAAAACGCCTGTAATATCAACTAATTGTAAGTTTGGCCCTCAAGAAATTATGAGTGATAAACCCAATTATAATAATGAATTAGAATTTACAAAAAGATTTTCGACTGGAGTAATATTTCCTGTTTTCTCCAAAAAAGTCGATTTCCAAGATCTTGGAATTAGTGAAGAACATATAAAGTTGGCAGATTTAATCTTTTACTACTTAAAAAATGATAACTTAAAGAAAACGTTTCATTTCAATAAATCTTTATTGTTTGATGTGAGTGAAGTAATTAAATTGTGGCAGCTTTTAATAGAAGGAGAATGATAGAATGAAGAAAGTAGGTATACTAACTTTCCATTTTTCAAACAATTATGGAGCAGTATTACAGTGTTATGCACTGCAAAAAGTAGTAAGTAGTTTAGGTGTTGAATGTGAAATTGTTGATTTTAGACCGAAGAAAATTAATAACAAATATAAATTAATACCAAATTTCTTAGATTTAATGAAAGAAAATGGAATTAAGTATACAGCTTTAAAGTATGCTGTATCATTTCGGGATTTTACTAAGAATTACAAAAGAAATAAAAAGTTTGAAGAGTTTAGAATGACGTTTTTAAATATGTCAAAGCGAGTGAAAACTGTTGATGATTTTTACGCTTTTGAATATGTATCTTATATAGTTGGGAGTGATCAAGTATGGAACCCAAATATTATTAAGGGGTATGAAGATTACTATTTTTTAAAATTTATCAACGATGGTACAAAAAGAATTTCTTATGCTCCAAGCATTTCTATTGAGTTAACCAAGGAGGATATTGTCGAATATAGTAATAATATTCGATTATTTGATTACTTATCATTACGAGAAGAATCACATTGTCGCATTTTTAATGAAACTTTGGAAACTGAAGTTTTTCCATGTTTAGATCCTACTCTTTTACTGGAAAAGGCTGAATATGAGAATATGATGAATGATGATCGTATAATTGAGGGTGATTATTTATTGGTATATGATATGCATTCATCACAGGTTCTAACAAAACTATGCAAAAAAATCTCTGATAAATACAATCTTAAAATCGTGTCTTATTCAAGCGGGAAAAACCTTTCGTCATCAGCGGCGTCTTTTTACTCATATGGTCCAAGCGAGTTCCTAAACCTATTTAATTTTAGTTCTTTTGTAATTACTAGTTCCTTTCATGGCACCGCATTTTCAATTATTTTTAATAAACCGTTTTATACTATAAATCACAAGAAAAAAGGGAGTAGAATGAAAGATTTACTAGAATCAATTGACTTAGAGTCTAGATTAGTGTTTGATAGTTTTGATACTAGTCAGATTAATGACAAAATTGATTACTCAAAAGTTAACAGTAAACTGAAAAAAAATAAAACGACTTCTGTAGAATTTCTAAAGAAATCACTTAATAATTAAATGAGGGTGAATCATTATATGTCTAAAAGAAAAGTTTTGAGTAATTCCGTTTTTATTACTATTAGTGCATTACTGGTTCAAGGTACTGGTTTTTTATTATTACCATTCTATACAAATAATTTATCTACTTCTGAATATGGTACTATTAATCTTATAACTAGTTTTGTTTCAGTTTTGGGTGTGCTAATGTCCCTATCTTTAGTGGATTCTTTGATACGATATTATGTCGATTTCAAGGACAACAAAAGAGAATTAGAGAAATTTTATGGTTCTATTCTAACATTTATTTTGTTGATAGGAGCTTTTTTTGTCTTAGTTCTTTTGTTATTTGAATCAAGTATTAGAGATTTATTTTTAATCGGTGTAGATTCTTATTTTATCTATGTCTCGATAGTTTTATTAGTTTTTTTTAACTGTGTTCAAGTGGTACATAATGGTATTATACAGGGAATGCAACTAGGGAAAAAAGTTGCAGTAGTTAATTTAGTGTTGATGTTAAGTATTGTTTTTTTACGAGTTTTATTTATTGGTGTGTTTAATCTAAGTATCTATGGATATGTTTTAGCTCAGTTAATCATAAATTTTATATATTTCTTTTACGTGATTTTTGACCTGAGAAGAAATCAAATGTTTATCTTGATTTTAAAGCGAAAGTATTTAAAACTTGCATTACTATACTCTGTACCATTAATTCCTCACAGCTTATCTTCAAGATTAGCTTCTCTTTTGTCAAGATTATTTATATCAAATAGTGAATCAGTCTCGACAACAGGAATATATAGTCTTAGTTTGCAGATTACAGGGCTGATTGATGTTGTTCAAGTATCATTCCACAAAGCTTTCAAACCATGGTTCTTTGAAATCATGAATTCGAATGAACATAGCAAGAAAAGTGATTTGTTAGATATGACAAAGTTCTTGTTATACATCTATTCAATAGTTTATTTATGTATAGCATTATTCTCTCAGGAAGTTATAATACTTATGACATCTGAAGATTACTGGTCTGCTTGGTATGTTGTTCCCATATTAACAATTGGATTTTCTATAAAATCAATATATTATTTTTATGTAAACATAATCGTATATAATCCCTCGGCCTCTAACAAGTTATTTATTGCTTCGGTAGTTTCAAACTTGATTGATATAACCCTTTCATTTATATTGATTTCTTATATTGGGGTTTTTGGGGCTGCGATATCGTTTGTATTATCTAAAATTGTGTTAGTAATAATAACTGTGTCTATTGCCAACAAGTATAAGGAAGTTGATTATAAAGTAATAGGTATGGTTAAAATAATTGTTCCTAGTTTAATTTTATCATTTTTGGGGTTGTATTTTAGCTACTTTTATGTTCCACTGGAATTTAATATATATAATTTTGCTTATAAAATTGTAATAGTTGGATTATATCTGATTGTGATAGGAATTATTAATAGAAAACGGTTAGCAGTTTATGTAGGTATTATAAAAGACAAGATTAATGAAAGAGGTTATTATGGTAGTAAGTCATAAAGTATCATTGAAGAAGTATTCAAAAATGAAAATGGGTGGTATTGCTAATAATTTTTATGAACCAAATAGTACTTCAGAACTGATAGAGTTAGTAAATAGTAAGAAAACTGACAAAATATATTTTATTAGTAAGGGGTCAAATATCTTAATTAATGATAAGAAAAAATTCGAGAATGTATGTATATTATCGAATTTTGATAATTCTCTAATCGATATAGGTGAGGGGAACTTTATAGTAGGTGGATCTGTTACATTACAAAAACTGATAAAGACTATTAATGATTCAGGATATGGGGGGATAGAAAATCTTATAAATGTTCCTGGTCTTGTAGGGGCATCGGTTGCAATGAACGCAGGAACAGGACCCAAACAGTCGATTTTTATAGGAGATTTTGTTACTAAAGTTTATGCATTGGTTAATGGTGTAGAAAAGCAGTTTAGTAAAAAAGACAGCCAATTTCAGTATAGAAGTTCCATTTTTAAAAGCAACAAGTATATTATAACTAAGGTTGAATTTGATTTTTATGAGAAATCTGAAGCAGAAATAAAAAAAGATATTGATCATAAACTTTCAATAGTGAGAAATAGTCAGGAAATAATAGGTAATAACCTAGGCTCAATATTTTCGTCTGCAGACCATAGAATACTAAGGCTCTCTAGGCTTGTTTTCAACTCTATGTTTTGGAGAAAAGTGAGTTTTTCGTCTAAATCTCCTAATATTATTGTAAATAACGGAGGAAAATATAAGCAGATAAGACAAATGATTAGATTTGTTATCTGGCTTCACAAAGTCCTAAATAAGAAATGTAAATTAGAGGTTACAGTTTGGGAATAGATATTTAGTGGAGTTATAATAGTGAGACATGCTTGATTAAAAGATGCATTTTGATTCAATTTATTAATTCTTGAGAATTACCCGGGTACTATAGTATCTATTTTCTCTTTCTAAGAGGGTGATAGAATAGATGTAATACAGTTAAGCATTAATTGAATATCATAATGGATTAGAAAAGGTAATTTATGTTAGTGTATTTACTGGCGATGTAGATAAAGTATTGTCAACTTAAGCTGAATAAAAGACTTAGACTTAAAGTTTATAGGTTGAATCAAAAGAGAAACTTATTAGTGATAAGAAACATCTTGATTTAGAACCGATTAGACAAAAACAATTATTTCAAAAACAATTGCAAGCTTCTAACTTGCAATTGTTTTTTTAAAGGCTTTATAGTATAATTATCAAGTACAAATTTAGGAGGTTTTTATATGGAAACTAAATTTAGATGGGATGGTAGGGTTGTTAAGTTTATTGAGATATTTGTAGACTTAATTTTAGTTGTAGTTGGGTTTGCTTTGGTGTTGCATTTTGGCGGGCAAATTAATATAGATATAAAGTACTTGAATTTCTTTGAAATTCGAGATTTAATTATATCTAATTTTACTTATTTGGTTTTAACATTTATATTCTTTCGAGTATATAATACTTCTGTATTGATTAGAGGATATTTAAATACGATGGCAAGTGTCTTTTTTTCTTTGGTATTAACGAATATTGGACTTGTCTTTATCTTGTTTTTAATTCCTGATTTATCGTACGCTAGATATGCGTTACTCGCAAGTGTTGTTGTACAGGTGATGTTGATAGGAATCTGGAAAGGATTTTTGGTTCGTTTTGTTCGAAAAAGAAATATTAAAAGAACGATTATATTTGGAACGGAAGAAGAAGTTGGGGAAGTAACGAAAAAGTTACTACTTGACTCTAGTAGTGTTTTAGATATTAAGTACATTATTGTAGAAAAAGATAGAAACTATCGAGAAGTTTTAAGTAAACTTGAGGTAGTAGACCGTATATATATTACAAGTGGATGTAGCGAGAGAGCGAAGAATAGAATAGTGAATGATTGCTTAGGTAAACGCGGGATTGATGTTTATATCGTTCCAAAGACGTATGAGATATCTTTATATAGAAGTGAACCAGAAGCGTTTAAAGATATTTTAACGCTTAAAATTTCAAGTTTTCACTTATCTCTAGAAGAGTTAGTGATCAAACGAGCATTTGACTTTCTAGTATCGTTGATTGGGTTAATTGTATTAAGTCCGTTGTTGATTGTGATAGCCTTAGTCATAAAGTTTTATGATAAAGGTCCTGTCTTCTTTAGACAAGAGCGCGTTACGATGGACAATAAGAAGTTTATGATCTATAAGTTTAGAAGCATGATTGTGAATGCTGAAAAAGATACAGGTGCAGTACAGGCGAGTGAAAATGACTCAAGAATTACTCCTGTAGGTAAATTTATAAGAGCGACTCGAGTGGATGAGTTACCTCAATTAATCAATGTATTAAAAGGTGATATGTCTTTGGTAGGGCCTAGAGCGTTACGAACAGAAGAAATTGAAGAGTTTGAAATTCAAAACAGGAATTTCAAATTTAGAGCGCATGTAAAAGCGGGAATGACTGGGCTTGCACAAACACAAGGGAACTATGCAACTACAAGAGATGATAAATTAAGACTTGATTTACTATATATAAGAAACTTTAGTTTCTGGTATGATGTTAAGTTATTAATGTATACTGTTAAAGTCGTGTTTGATCGCGAATCAAGCAAGGGTGTTAGTGAAGATGCAACATGTCGTGAATACTTAATTGCTTACGGGTATAAAGTATTTGATAAAGATGAAAACAACATAGTGAAAGTACTGAAATTGAGGTAATTATGAAAAAGATATTATTTAGCGCAAACGATGCGTTTGCGATTGTTAACTTTAGAGGTGGATTAGTAAAAGAATTAGTAGATAAAGGATATGATGTTTATTGTACTGGTGAGTTAGATGGGTATGAAAAAGATATTGAAAGTTTAGGTGCGAAATTTATTGAGTTTGATATCGATAAAAAAGGGAAGAACCCGTTAAAAGAAGCAGCTACAATTCGTAAATATGTAAAACAGTATAAAGAGATTAATCCTGATCTTATTTTACAGTTCACAGTGAAACCAAATCTTTATGGAACAATTGCCGCAAAGAAATTAGGAATTCCTGTTATCAATAATATTACTGGGCTTGGAATTGCATTCCAAGGTCAAAGTATTAGTAGAAAGATTGTTGAGTTTCTTTACAAAAGAACACTTAAGTATCCTTTGGTAACATTCTTTCAAAATAATGATGACTTAAAGTTGTTTCAAGATAGTAAATTGTTAAAAACAGATAACTATGATTTATTACCTGGTAGTGGTGTAAATGTTAATAAGTTTAAACCCTATGATTTAAGCAAGAAAAAAACAATTGATTTTCTTTTTGTTGGTCGCATGATCAAAGAAAAAGGTGTTGAGTTGTTTATAGAAATGGCAAAACAAATAAAAAGTGAATATCAAAATGTTGAGTTTCATACTTGTGGGTTTACACCAGTAGATAGTAATCTTGATTTTGATATGTTTCATGATTATGAAAAGAAAGGATATTTCATTAACCACGGTGTGGTTAAAGATATCCAGTCATTACATAAATTTACAAACTGTTTGGTGCTTCCTACTTATTATAGAGAAGGTGTACCTAGAAGTTTAATTGAAGCTGCTAGTAGCGCGATACCAATTATTACTACAGATAATGTAGGGTGCAGGGATATTGTAGAAGACGGTTATAATGGATACCTTGTTAAAAAGAATGATTATGATAGTCTATATACGGCTGTAAAACAGTTTTTAGATAATAGTGAAGAAGTAAGAAGCATGCTTGGTAAATGTGGTAGAAATAAAGTATTAGAACAGTTTGATGAGAAAATAGTCATTAATAAGTATTTAGAATACATTAAATAGTTTTGGAGTGATTTTATGGCAAGTGAAAAACGTAAAAGAGATGTCTTAGTAAAGTATAAGAAGTTCATTGATATTATTTTGTTCTTCTCAAGAATTATCCCAAACAAGATTCATTGGAAATGGTATAAGGTGATTCGAACACATGATAATAATATCGCTGTTTTTATGCGATATATTATTCTTAAGAACTGTGCGAAGAGTTGCGGGGATAATGTAGCTGTTTTCTCTAACGTATATTTAAACGATGTAAAAAACTTAGAGATTGGTAATAATGTTTCAATCCATCCTATGTGTTATTTTACAGCAACCGGAGGAATTGAGATTGGAAATGATGTGAGCATTGCTCACAATACTTCAATTATGTCTGAAGAACATATCTTTACAGATGTAGCTGTACCAATAAAAGACCAAGGTAAGTCTTTTGATAAGGTTGTTATAAAAGATAATGTTTGGATTGGTTGCGGGGTTAGAATATTATCTGATGTTACAATAAACTCAGGAAGTATTGTAGCTGCCGGAGCGGTTGTTACAAAAGATGTTGATGAGTATTCTGTTTATGGTGGTGTACCAGCTAAAAAGATTAAAGATAGAAAATAGATAAGTAAAAATACGAAGAAATTTCTTCGTATTTTGTTCTTTAAAAAGGTTGGTAAATTTAGTATAATAGATATAGTTTGTCGGGAGGCGATAAAATGGAAAAAAGATATATTTCAATTAAGGAAGTTTTAAATGTTATCTGGAGTGGAAGAATCTTCACATTAGTATGCGCGCTTATTTTAACTGCAGTAGCTCTTACTGGTGGAATCGTATACGAGAATAGTGTTACAACAGTATCAACTATTGTTGCGTTAGAATGGAACGGATTGACAGCTGGAGAGTATCCGGATGGATCTCGATTTGATTACCATGATATGTTTGAATCATATGTGTTAACATCAGCTAGTGAAGGTATTGAGGTTTCTACAGAAGAAATAAGAGAAAACTTGAGTATTAATCCGGTACTAGAAAACGATGTTTTGGCCATTGTGCAAAACGCTTTAGAAAACGGAGAAACAATTTCTTACTATGCAAGTGAATACACAATTCAAATTGATGTTGGTAAAACAGGAATGACTGTAGATGAAGGACGAACGTTCTTGTCTGCATTAATTACGGAATTACGAAGTGACTTTGAGAAAAAATATGTTCAAGGAGCAAGTGTATTGGATTTTACAGATACAGATTTGAGCGAACTTGATTATTTTGAGATTCAAGCGGTGTTTGAATCACAACTTGACGTTATTGAGTCAGAAATGAATACAAAGATTGCGGAAGTAGGTAACTATGAAGCAACAAATTATTCATTTAACGATATCTTAGTTAGACAAGAACTTATCAGAACAACAACATATAGTAATTTATCATCGAAAATCAACAGTAACTTATTAACAAAGGACTTAGATGAGTTATTAAATAAATTATTATTCCAAAAAGAAGAAAAAGAATATGATTTAGCTGTCGCAACAGCTAAACGAGATATGATTAATGATTTAATCACAAACTACAAAGGAAATACGAGTACCGTGATTATTCCTGGTAGTGGAGATAGTACTGATATCGAGATTGATACATACTACAAAGAATTAGTAGATATGCAAATCGCCTCAGAAGTAGAAGTGGCGAAACTTACTGGTGATGTTTTATCAATTGAAACTTCAATCAATCGTTACAAAGGATTAGACCTTGAGTTTGTGATTGATGAAGATGATCAAGCTGCCGCACTTGATAGTGTAAACACAATGATTCCTTTATTAGAATCACGACTAGAAGACTTAGTAGCAGATACAAATGAAGTATTGGTTGATTACAATTCATACCTAATCAGTGGGAACATTACACCGTTAATGGCACCACAACAAGAACGAAATGTTTCACTCGTTATTTTTGGCGGGTTAGGATTTGTTATAGGAGCAGTCGTAGGTGTTAGTATAACACTTTACAAAAAAGAATGGGAGTAACAAAATGAGTACATACTTAGTAACAGGTGGAGCCGGGTTTATTGGAAGCAATACCTGCGACAGATTAATTAAAGAAGGACATAATGTAATCAACGTAGATAACTTTAACGATTACTATGATCCAAGAATCAAAAGAAGTAACATTAGACAACATGAAAATGAAACTAGATATCACCTTGCAGAAGGAGATATCAGAGATTTTTCATTTCTAGAAGATATCTTTAAAAACTTCAAGATTGATGTCATCATTCATCTCGCTGCAAGAGCAGGAGTAAGACCAAGCCTAGAAGATCCAATCTTGTACCAAAACGTAAATAATTTAGGAACACAAAATATCTTAGAGTTAGCGCAAAGATATGGTATTAAGAAACTAGTTTGCGCAAGTAGTAGTAGTGTTTATGGAAACAACAAAACAGTTCCTTTCAAAGAAACAGATGTTGTAGATTTTGCGATCAGTCCATATGCAGCTACAAAAAAAGCAAATGAAGTAATGGGACATGTATATCATAAATTATATGATATGAACATCATCTTCCTTCGTTTCTTCACTGTTTTTGGAGAAAGACAACGTCCGGATTTAGCAATCCATAAATTCATTCATTTAACGCTAGAAGATAAAGAAATTCCGGTATATGGTGATGGAACTACTAGTAGAGATTATACGTACATTGAAGATATAGTTGATGGAATCTTTCGTAGTGTAGATTACGTAAGTAACAACAAAGAAGTGTATGAGATACTAAACTTAGGAAGTAACAGTCCTATATCATTAACAGAGATGATTAACACAATAAGTTCTGTCTTAGAGATAGAACCAAAAATAAACAGACAACCAATGCAACCTGGGGATGTAGATAGAACATACGCTTGCATTGATAAAGCAAGAGAGTTATTAGGATATAGTCCTTCCATTACCTTCAAAGAAGGAATTGAGAGATTCTATGCTTGGTATCTTAAAAAATAGTAATTAGAAACGAGGCGATGATATGAATAATAAAACAGTTGATATATTGTTTATCTTATATCGCCTCTTTTTTATGCTTGTATCAGTATATATCATCTCCAATTTCACAAAATTGGGAGATTATGATCGTTACATTGCTTCTGACTTCATGGATTCTTTCGTGAAGTTTATCGGAAGTCCAAATGATACCTATATGACAGATGTAATTATTTCCGGATTAAAGAAACTCTTTCTCGGAAATATAATGTTTGCTAATATTATTATTAATGTAATATCATCTTTGGCAATTGTTAGACTAATAAGAAAGATGAGATACAATATCATTTTTATGATTTTGTGCTTATCTCCAAGTTTTAGTATTTGGTCTTCTTTTGCATCAAAAGAAATTATCGTAGTTACATTTATGGCACTTATGTTAAGTGAAGTAATTGCCTTTCTCAGAGATGAAAAAGTGAATTACCTGTTTGCCGCATTAGCAGTCTTTATGTTGCTCTTCTATAAGTTGCAACTCGTATTGCCAGTCTTACAGTTACTTCTTAGTGTCGTGATCTTGAAGCGATCTAACCAACATAGTGGAGTCGTTATTATCCCGCTTATTCTTGTTGTGAATGTTCTTGGAATATTTATTATGAGAGATTACGTAGATGATTTGGTAAGATCTATTATTGTCCACTTTAGCAGTGCATCAAGAAGTACAAGAGATAGTACCTTCTTAATGCAAAACTATGGATTCTTCCTTAACCTTCCATACGGAATGTTTATCACATTCTTTGGACCGACCCTAGGTGAGATAAGTACAAGTACCTTGCATCTCTTTACCGCAATTGAAAGTACATTGATTATTGGAACACTTGTCTACTTGTTTATATTTAAGAGTAAGAAGTTTATCAAACCAGATTTTATTCATGTAATGGTATTTATTAACTTGTTACTATTACTGATGTTTTTTCAAACGCCATGGGGAATTCTTAACCCCGGAAGCGCAATCCGCTACAGAGCGGATTATTACCTCTATATTCTAGTACTCTTTTACTTGTATAGAGAAGATTTCTTTATACTAAAAAGTGGTGAACATAATGAGTAAAATTAAACGATTAAGAAAGAACTTTATGATTGTAATAGTATTTAACGTTTTCCTATTGTTGATCGGAGTAGGATTAAGTTTGCTATTGCCGAAATACTTACCAAAAGAAGAATATGGGATTTATAGGTTACTAACATTTTATATCACGTATTGTAGAGTCTTACAATTGGGATATATAGATGGAATCTATTTATTCTATGGTGGTAAAAATATTTTTGAGTTAGATAAAAAAGATAACTCAAAAGTATTCTCAACATTTGTTGCATTCCAAGTAGTAATTGGAATCATTCTAATGCTTGTCTTAAGCATTGGATTGCAAAATTCGATCAACAGAGATGTATACTTATTGATTGGACTAGATATGATACTAATGAATGTTATATACTTCTATCATCACATATCGCAGTTAAATGAAAAATTCACACTATATTCTGTCATGTTTATCCTAACAAAACTTGTTGTTTTGATTGCGTTAATTCCACTGACAAGAAGTGGATTTACAACAGGTATAACATTTATATGGATAAATATATTTGTGAATCTATTTATCATCGTTTTCTATTACTTAAGATATGTAAAACACATCGAGTTTCGTTTTAAACTAGTGAATAAACAATCGTTTGATCAAATGATGAAAATTGGATTTCCAATTTTTATGGCTGGATTAATCGCAATGATTATTATGGGAATAGACAGATTTGTAGTCGATGCATTTTTCACAAATATTGAGTTTGCAGAATACAGTTTTGCCGTTTCGTTAATCGGGATGTTTATTATTTTTATTACAGCAATCACAAGACTTACATTCCCGTACATAAAATTATTAAAACCAGAAAATGTATTAGACAGTAAATACGTGCTTGGAGTAGTACTAGTAATATTGTTTGCTTTAACTATTTCCGGATATTATCCACTTGTATATGTTGTGAAGATTTTACTTCCCGACTATGTACCGTCACTTGGACTTGTCTTTGTCTTGTTACCGTTATTGATCTTTAAAGCGGAAATTGACATATCCATTTCCAATGTTTATAAAGCAAAATTACTAAGAAGAAAATACTTCCAAGTAAACTTGATAAGCTTTGTCGCTGCAATCGTAGTATTTGTTGTTGCATTACAAGTAAACAGGAGTTTACTTTCAATTGCAATTGCATCAACCATAAGCTATGGTTTATGGTATTTCATCAGTGATTTATACTTGCATATTAAACTATCCAAGGGTGGATATGATAAATATATTTTGTTAGTACTTGTATTAGTTGGGTATTTCTTTATTGGATATTCTGATTTATCAGACTTGTTGAAGTTTGTCTCATACTTTAGTTATGCCCTTGTTTTATCGATTGTTTATGTAATCATCGATTTCAAGAAAATTAAATCGACTGTAAAACTTGTAAGAGAAGACTTAAAGAACTAGGAAGTGAATTACTATGTTTGGATTAAAACATTTAGAAGCAATGCTATTCTCAATAATAGTCATCGCATTGATTGTTCGATATTTAGTTAAAAAGGACTATGAAGTAAAAAAAGTGATGATTGTGTTTGTCTCGTTTTTTTACATATTTGAGTTGTTAAAGGTAGCTTACTTTGTGTTTGTTGAACACAGATACCCTGTTAGTGCTTATCCCTTTTACTTGTGTTCTACCCCACTTTACTTTATGTGGATATTAATATTCAGTAAAAACGAGAAAATCTTGCAGATGACCAAAGCAGCAGTGTTTGCGATATTCTTAACCGCTGGAGTTGCCGCTTTACTTTACCCATCGATCATTATCGGTGGAAACTCAAGTTGGACATTTTCAGTAGATAATATAAGACCTGCAATCAGTATTTTGTTTCATACACTAATGGTAACTGTACCAATCTACATGATTTGGACAAAATACTATGTACCAAAATATAAAGATGTAATTTATGTCGAAATCGTAATATTGATTATGATTATAATCGTTTCAATATTGAATACGACCTTAGACGCTGATTTCTTTTTCTTGAATAGAGGAGAAGGATCTCCAATAAGATTTTTACATGATCAACACTTGTTCTTGTTTAAAACATTAACCGTGTTTCTTCATCTAATCATTATTGGAGGAATATCAGTATTATCAACGTTTGTCTATCATAAGACAAAAAATCATTAAACTAAACCAAACATTTGTTAAGATTTCTAGAGGGTGAATAATATGAATTTTGTAAAAAAGTATCAAGATAGTATCATATATAGTACATTAATGGTTCTTGCATTTTTATCATGGACATTTAACTTAAGTCTCATTGTCTTTAGTTTGTTCTGTATTCTGTTTATCGTAAATGTGTTTTACTTTAAAAAGGATAAATATAGCTTACTATTAATACTATTATTACCAACATTATTTAATGATATTGTTGATCAAGCATTTATGGATGACTTTAAAGATTTAAGTAGATACTATATCTTTATCGTACCAATAGGTCTAGCGTATCTAACAATGATCTATAAAACAGTAGTGAATCGAAAATTACTTACAAACCGTGAGTTGTTAATCGCTATAGGAGTGTTATTTATAACGATGTTACCATCGTTTATAAATACACTAAATCTATATAACTCACTACTAGAATCATTAATCTATTTGAATACAGTAATCATGTATCTCTATTTTGCAAGTAGTACAAAAATCAAAAAAGAAGATTTCTATTTTGTCTTAATCCTATTTGCACTTCAAGGAATCATGCAAATGAACCTTGTTTTACTTGAAGGGGACGCCTTAGAATTAATTAAAAATAAATCAGATATTAAAGTTGGTTGGTCGAAACAAAACAACTTAGCACAATATGCAGCCTTCGCTTTACCATTTGTATTGTATTTTGCTTCGAAACTAAAAGGGGTTTGTAAATACCTCTATTACTTCTTAGCCTTCGTTTTTGTAGCAAGTGTCTTTGTTACAAGCGCAAGAACAAGTATCTTATCGCTTATTGTAATATTTGTTCCGATGATGTATTACTTATATAAATCAACAGAAAAAGAAACGTTCAAGAAAAATATGATCGTATTAGTTAGTGCCGGAGTAATTGCTTTGGTTGTTTTAACAGTTACAGGAGTAACTGGTGCATTTTTAGGACGCATGAGTGAAGTAGGGCTAGACTCAAGTTATCGTGTGAAACACTGGAAAATGAGTTTTGATCATTTCTTAGACTTTCCACTCTTTGGTAGTGGAATTCTAACGACAAGTGAATACATTAGTTGGCTACCTAGTTATCACAATGTGTTTGTGGATGCTTATACAAACACCGGAATCATAGGACTTCTAGGATTGTTCTATTTCTTATACGTGTTGGGTAAACAATTATTATCAAGCAAAAAGAACTTCATTTTATCAATGGCATTACTTACATTCTTAGTAGCTGCTTGTCTTGATACAATCCATATCAATCCAATCACACTAATGATGATGTTTATCTCATTCAAATATATCGAAAACAAAAGCGTTGATCATTAGTATCAACGCTCTTTATTTTTATGAACCTTAAGGATTTTATCCATGGGTAAAATACATCTTTAAGCTATCAAGCTAAATGTGATATAATATTAGTGTTTAACATGTTTAGAAAAACAGATTTGTTCATGTAAATACCTCGATTTGGAAGGAGAGAAAAGAAGTGGACTTAGTTATTATTGGAACGGGAAAGCATAGTGTTGTAGTATACCATCTAGCGAAAACTCTGGGTAAGAACATAAAAGGATTTGTAGGACCAAAAAGTGATATTTTGATTGTGAAAAACGCTTATTTGGGTACCGAAAAGGTATTAACTGAACTTTGCAAAAATGCAAATTACGAATTCATCATTGCTCGAGGTGATAATTATTATAGAAAATATATCTCAGAACGGTATGAGTTGAATTATACAAATTTAATCGCAAAGACAGCGTTTGTATCGAAAAATGTAGGTATTGGAGTAGGAAACATGATACTTCATAAAGCAGTAATTAATAACGATGCTGTAATAGGTAATCATTGTATAATAAATAGCGGAACGATTGTAGAACATGACAACAAAATAGGAGATTATGTTCATTTATCACCAGGAGTAACACTAGGTGGGACTGTAGAAATCGGTGAATTATCTCATCTTGGAATTAATTCATGTGTTAGAAATAATCTTAAAATTTCAGAGGAAGTTACTATCGGAATGGGAAGTGTAGTTGTTAAGCAAATTGTGAGCGGTGGCGTGTATTATGGGAACCCATGTGAATATAAAGGAGAACGAAAATGAGAAGTAGAATAAACCCTATTGGAGTTATAGGAATCTTATTAGTAAGTGTTAGTGTACTTTTGGCTGTATTAGTTGTAATTATAGGTGTTGGTGATACGGAAACATCTGTGCTAGAAAGTGTAGTGGGAGCAATCGCAATATTATCAGGATTGTCTGGTGTATTTTTAGGTGTTTCATCACTAAGTAATTTTAAACTGGATAATGTTAGGGAATATTTTACAAAGGGTGATGATAGTGCAGTTGCAGACTTTAGAGACCCCATCTACAAACATTATGAGGAAATGATTGTAAAGATGGATGACTCTTACACTGATTCTGATATCGATAATAAAACAAAGGGAAAGTATGAAGAAGCTGTAAAGAAAATCTCTGCTTTTTATCACCTATGGGGAATGTTAGCAGTCAAAAAGTATTTACCAATGTGGCCATTTGAGTCTTCATCAGGAATCTCAGTTATTAAACTCTTCCAAGGTTCAATTGATTACATAGTATTGAGAAGGAAAGATAATAAATTATATGCAGAATATTTTGAGAAATTCTATGATTTGATTATTAAGAAATATGGGAAAGAATTTGCAAAAATTGATGAGTCAATCAACATCAACATAACAATCGACAATTATAGTGACATCATAAAAAAAGGAAGAACATAAAATCGAAAACGTAAAACTAAAATTTTACGTTTTTTTACTATATTTCATAATGTAAAATTTACATTATTGTATGGAAAAGAACGCATTTATATAGTATAATATCATTTGATTGGAGATGATTTATAAATGAAAATCGCAGTAGCAGGAACAGGGTATGTAGGATTAAGTATTGCAACACTATTATCACAACACCATGAAGTAGTAGCACTTGACATCATGGAAGAAAAAGTTAACATGATTAATGATCGTAAATCACCAATAGTAGACCATGAAATCACAGATTTTTTTGATAATAAAAAACTAAACTTAACAGCAACTCTAAATAAAGAAGAAGCGTATAAAGATGCTAAATTTGTAGTAATCGCAACACCAACAAATTATGACTCAGCTCATAACTATTTTGACACATCAACAGTAGAAGCAGTTATTCAAGATGTAACAAGATTAAACCCAGAAGCTTTAATGGTAGTGAAATCAACTGTACCAGTTGGATTCATTGAAGAAGTAAGAGCAAATTATGAAATAGATAATATTATCTTCTCACCAGAATTCTTACGTGAAGGAAAAGCGTTATATGATAACTTACATCCTTCAAGAATTGTTGTAGGAGAACAAACAGATAGAGCACGCGAATTTGCTGCACTGCTAGAAGAAGGGGCAATCAAAGAAGACATCACTGTTTTATTTGTAGATCCAACAGAAGCAGAAGCAATCAAACTATTTGCGAATACGTACCTAGCAATGAGAGTATCTTATTTTAACGAGTTAGATACATATGCTGAGATGAGAGGTTTGGATTCAAAACAAATCATCACAGGAGTTGGGCTAGACCCACGTATCGGAAGTCACTACAATAACCCTTCATTTGGTTATGGTGGATACTGTCTACCTAAAGATACAAAACAGTTACTAGCAAACTACAGTGAAGTACCACAAACACTAATTAGAGCAATCGTTGATTCTAATAGAACACGTAAAGATCACATCGCAGATATGATCATTAAGAAAAGTCCGAAAATTGTTGGTATCTACAGACTTACAATGAAAAAAGACAGTGATAACTTTAGAGCTTCAAGTATCCAAGGAATCATGAAACGTGTCAAAGCAAAAGGAATTGAAGTAGTGGTATACGAACCAGTTCTTAAAGATGACGAATTCTTTAACTCAAAAGTTATTAGAGACTTTGATGAATTCAAAGAAATGTCAGACATCATCGTATCAAATAGACTTTCAAAAGAACTATTTGATGTCGAAGACAAAGTATATACAAGAGACTTATTCAACAGAGACTAATAAAACAATATTTTAGATAGTAGGTGCGCCATGAGTACAGTAGATGAGTTGCTATTAATATTACAAAACTCCTTGTTTGGGTGTGATAATAAAGTCATCATAACCAAACCAAAGAAATTATTTGTTATGGCTAAGGAAAATGCAGTTTCTGGAACAACTTACAACGCTATCAAAGATATCGATTTTGATGAAGATATTAAAAAGCGATTTCAAAGGGAATTCTTTAAGTATGTACAACAAGACCAAATTCAAAATCAGGTAATAATTGAACTTTCAAGAGTACTAATAGACTCTAATGTAGAACATAGATTCATTAAGGGCTCTGTAGTAAAAAATATGTACCCATCTTCGTATATGAGGTCGCGAGGAGATATTGATTTGCTAGTAAATGGAAGTCTTCAAGATCTTAAAACTATACTTTTGGGTAATGGATTTGAATTTGGAACTAATGGAGCAATGCATGATGTTTTTTATTCTAAAGGTGTTCACATAGATGTACACAATACCCTCTACAAAAGAGATAATTTTGTTGATTTCACTCAAATGGGTGAAGTTTGGGATTGTGGTTACGAAGTTGAGTACATGTTAGTATATCTTTTATATCATCTAAAAAAACATATTAGAGATGGTGGTGTAGGTCTAAGAAGTGTGATAGATATTTCTATGTATGTAGATTATCATAAAAAAACTTTGGATTTAAAACAGTTGTATATGTATTTAGAGAAAACAAATAGTGTTGAGTTTTTTGAGAATCTTATCAAAATAAATGATAGATATCTAGGTTTAACATTGACAGATAGTTTAAATAATAAGACTCCAATAAACGATGAAGTTTATAAGAACTTTACAAGTTTTATTATTCGTTCGGGTGTTCATGCTTTGGGTAGCGACAATAATAAGAAGGTATCTCAAATAGCTTACAACCAACTTTATAGCGTTGGAAAAACAAAAACAATCTTAAATAGGATTTTTCTACCCTATATTCAAATGAAAAGTATGTATCCAAAAATTGTAAAGTGCAGAATAATGTATCCTTTTGGTGTGTTATATCGATTCTTTCACGGGTTGATTAAAAGTAGTAAAAAGATTAAGATTGAAATGCAAATGTATAAATCATCGAAAGATGAAGTTGAAGATACCATTAATCTCTTTAGGGAGATAGGATTATAAAACAAAGAGGTGTTCAAACGAACACCTCTTGTAATAGAGTATGAGGGTGTAATAATGAAAAAGACAATCGAGAAGTTTAAAAAAGGAACAAGTTATTTAAACATCAACAAAGCAGTATCAAAAGAAGAACTTGCAGTGAATCATTATCAACAACAATCTTTAACAGGGAAAAAGATTGTTAAATTCATCCCAGCAAGTGGAGCTGCGACAAGAATGTTTCAAAATCTATATCTTTATCTAGAAGATGAAATAGAAACTGACTTTATGTCAAAGTTCTTTACAAACTTAGAAGACTTTGCGTTTTATAGCGATTTAGCTTTAAATGAACTTGAAAGTAAAAAAGAAATCGTAAAAACCGTGATTGATGCATATGGGTTAAAACCAAAAGCCTTAATCAAGATTCATGAGTATCAAAAGGAATCCGTGACACCGATTGAAGAACACATATATGAGTCACTACAGTACATCAATAAAGAACAATTAAACTTACATTTCACAATCTCAGAGAATCATGAAGATTGGTTTAATGAATATGTTAAAAAAGTGAACAAAGACTCTATAAAAATTGATTATTCATTTCAAGAGAAATCAACAGATACTTTAGCTGTCGATTTAGATAATAATCCATTTGTACTAGAAGACAATAAAACACTTTACCGTCCTGGTGGACACGGGGCACTTATCTATAACTTAGATAAAATTGATGCTGACATTATCTATATCAAAAATATAGATAACGTATGTAGTAGAAATCTAATTGAAGATACCGTTAAATCAAAACAAGATTTAACGAATATCGGATTATCAATTCAAACTCAAATATTCGATTACATCAACGCGTTAAACAATGATAATTACGTTTTAAACGAAATAGAAGAATTCCTCAGTAACAAACTCAACATCACATTAAAAGAGCCACTAACAAAAGAATTAGCTTATTCATTCTTAAATAGACCATTAAGAGTCTGTGGAGTTGTGAAAAATGAAGGAGAACCAGGTGGTGGTCCGTTTATCGTCGATAACGTAACATATCTAGATCCTCAAATAGTAGAAATGAAAGAAATTGATACATCAAAAGACGGTAACATAGTAGATAACGCATCATTCTTTAATCCAGTAGACTTAGTATGCTTTGTGAAAGATGCGAATAACTCTAAATACAACCTACTAAACTACATCAATGAAGATCGTTATTTCATCAGTGAAAAATCATATCTTGGTAGATCACTAAAAGCACTTGAACATCCAGGGCTTTGGAATGGAGCAATGCATAACTGGAACACCGTTTTAGTCGAAGTACCCCTACTATCATTCAACCCAATAAAAACAGTAAATGACCTATTAAGAAAAGGTCATCAAGGATAAAAAAATCAATTACAGAGTTGTAATTGGTTTTTTTCTTTAATTCTTGTCACTGTTATTCGCTTTAGTTTGCCTCGTATTATAGAATACTACAATTCTAGAAATCCCCTCAATAATAAATAATCCTATTATTGGGATTAGTAGTAAGTGAAGAATATTTTGAAGTTTTGATGTTGAGATTTCTAACGTAATAGAATAAGACGACTTCAGTAAATACGTAATCAGCATGATGTAAATTCCAGTAAATAATAGTTCAATCATAGGTAAGTAATAATTTTTATCTCCTCTATTTAGATAGTTATATACATTTAGCCCTCTAATTATTTCGTTTTTCATAGTTTCACTGAATACAAGTCTAATAAACATAAATGGAATAGTAATAAATAGAATACAAAATGTATTATTAAAGAGAATTATATCTTTATAGGTTTCTATTTCAAGTGAGATATTATAACATATAAAAGCTAGAATTATGATATAAGTAATGTTTAAGTATTGTGTATTACCAAGAAATGAATTACTTTTTTTATTTCTTTCCCAATCGTATTTTAAACAAATATTCAGATCATCAACAATTATCTTAAACTGAGATATTTGATATATTTTTAGTAATCTAATTTTTTCGATCAACACTTTATCTCTTCTTGGATTTAGCCTGCAGATAATAGTGTTAATTTGCTTATTCAATTCTTTACTTTGAAGTTCTTCACCAGCTTTGTCTTCACTTGTTTTATACATTAAGAGAGATGTCTCTTTGATCCATTGTCTCAGATGTTCTCTCCAATCCTCTCTTTGCTGCGTTATATACTTATCTTTTCTGGTACTGGCACCAGCGATGAATGCAAAAACACCTGTGATTAATGCGGTTAGTAATGCTTCGTATTCCATTTGTGTTTCCCCCTTTTTTGAGTCTATGTCTAGTATAATAGAAGATGATTTAAATAAAAAGACCATATATGATACCAAATATACGATAATACTAGTTGTGTACTAGTAAAACACTTTCATAAAAATAATGATATTTGCTTTGTTATACTATTTATGAGGTGGTTTGTATGAGACCTGTTAAGATTGGTATGCCGGTACTTATGGAGTATGATAATGTACTTGATAATGTGTTACTAGCAAAAGAACTAGGTTTGGATTTTGTGGAGCTTAATATCAATATGCTTTACTGTAAACCAAATGAAGAATTTAGACATATGTTACTAGAATATAAAGAAAAATATGACATTGAATTTACAATGCATTATTATGATACCCTAGATATCGGTAGTACAAGTAAATACTACCGTAATTACTTGTACACGGAGTTTAGTGAAATCGGTAAATATCTAGAAGGTGTTATAAGTAGAATCATCTTACACTTAGAGCCTGGGGCTTATATGACGATTAATAGTGAGAAGAACTATGTGTATAAGGCAGATAAAGATTATGTTACAAGAACGGTAAACACTGTAAAAACAATCGAAGAAATTTTGTCAACATTTTCAATTGGTGTATACCTTGAAAATGTTCCAATCGCTCCCTTCATGGAAGAACTTTATAAAGAACTAAACGATAGTGGATGTAAGTTCTGTTTTGATATCGGACATAATGTAATTTATCATAACTATCTATATGAAGAATTTCGAAAGAAATATAATCTTAATGTAAAACATATGCATATGCATAATGCGTACAATAAAAAAGATCATCAAGAACTACTAAAAGGAGAAGTATATATACCGTCATACTTTGATTTTGCGATTGAACATGATGTTGACATCGTTATCGAGGTAAAAGATATTGAGAATCTAAGACGTAGTATAAAGTACCTTGATACCTACTTCTTAAACGAGAAATACTTACAAAAGAAAAGCATTCTAATATAAACAAAATCATTTGGAGAAAACCAAATGATTTTTTATTTATATACCTATACGAAATAGCCTTTATGTGTACTAGTAATACGGTTTGTAGCAAGTGATAAGGTGTTTAAATTTTCTTTATTTTTTTAATTAGTTGTGTAACATACGTTACAATAATTTAACGATTCATACCATATACTACCCTAGATAAGGAGTGATAGTATGAATGCAATATTACCAAAGATTAAAGAATATAGCCAAAACACAAATGAAACAACCATAAAAATAAAGGTATTAATTGATACCCTTTATAATAATCAAAGATTAGAAAAGTCACAATACAAGTATATCCTAGATAACATCACAGAAGATGAAACAGAGTACTTGTATCAAAAAGCATTTGAAGCAAAGATGAAACACTACAAAAATAAAGTGTATCTTAGAGGATTGGTTGAGATATCAAGTTATTGTAGTCAGGGATGTAAATACTGCGGAATCAATGCGTTTGTAAAAGATGCGACAAGATACCGTCTAACAAAAGAAGAAATCATCGATTGTTGTGAAGGTGGTTATATCTTGGGGTATCGAACATTTGTAATCCAGGGTGGAGAAGACAGGTTTTACTCAGATGAATTAATGATTGATATCATTAAAACACTAAAAAGTAAATTTGAAGATATTAGAATAACGTTATCGTTAGGAGAAAGAAATTACCTTTCATACTTAAAACTATACAACGCAGGTGCAGATCGTTACTTGTTGCGTCATGAGACTGCATCAAAAAGATTATACGAACATTTACATCATGACTTTATGAGTTTTGAGAAACGAAGAGAAGCACTTGCGAATTTGAAAAAGATTGGATACCAAGTAGGAGCAGGATTTATGGTTGGGTCTCCTACCCAAACAAACGAGGATTTAGTAGAAGACTTACTATACTTAAAAGACCTTGATCCCCATATGGTAGGAATTGGACCATATCTCTGTCATTCCGATACAGAACTAAAAGGAAACGACAGTGGAACATTAACAGAAACCTTGATCATGGTTGCGCTTGTTAGACTTCAAAACCAAAAAGCATTGCTTCCATCAACTACTGCGCTTGGGACACTGGATAAAAAAGGACGAGAAAAAGCGTTACATGCTGGGGCAAATGTAATGATGCCAAACATCAGCCCAACAAAACATCGTGAAGCATATGAAATCTACCAAAATAAAATATGTACCGGAGACACATCTGTACAGTGTCGTGGATGTATTGAACTAAGAATAAAATCACAAAAACACCAAGTCGACCTTGGTGTTGGAGACTATATTGATCTTCAAGAAGGAGCGATAAAATGATAAACAAAACATATATCGAAAGTGTATTAAAAACAGCTGAAAATCCAACAACAAATGAAATCAACAACATCATAAAAAAAGCAAGTAGAAGACAAAAATTATCACATGTTGAAATTGCTCAGTTATTGAATGCAACAGACGAAAATCAAGTATCGGATATCTATCAAGTAGCCGGGAAAATAAAAGATGAAATTTATGGAAAACGTGTTGTGATTTTTGCACCACTATACATCTCAAACTTTTGTGTTAACAACTGTAAATACTGTGGGTACCGAAGAGACAATAAGTTCCCCCGTAAAAAACTAACACAACTAGAGATTGCAGCACAAGCAAAGAATCTAGAAAAACTTGGACATAAACGACTCGCCTTAGAAGTAGGAGAACATCCACTTGAAACACCAATTGATTATGTCGTAGACTCAATCAAAACAATTTATGAGTCTTCTTCTATTAGAAGAATCAATGTAAATATCGCAGCTACTACAGTAGAAGAATATAAGAAACTAAAAGACGTTGGGATAGGGACATATATCTTATTCCAAGAAACATATGATTTAGAAGCTTACAACAATCAACATGATATTTCCATCAAAGGAGATTATGATTATCATCTTCACGCATTTGATCGTGCATTTGAAGCAGGGATAGATGATGTTGGTGCTGGAGTTCTATTTGGTCTTGCAAACTGGAAGTTTGAAGTACTTGCATTGATTATTCACAACGAGTACTTAGAAGAAAAATATGGAGTAGGATTCCATACAATCAGTGTGCCAAGACTAAAAAAAGCAGAAGGTATGAGTCTCGAAGATTATCCAGAGATGATTGATGATGAACAGTTCAACCGTTTGGTTACGGTATTGCGTTTAGCTGTACCTTATGTAGGATTAATCTTATCGACAAGAGAATCCAAAGAAACAAGAGAGTTATTAATTAAACATGGAGTATCACAAATCAGTGCTGGTAGTAAAACAGACGTAGGTGGATACCATGACGAAACAGAAGAAGCAAAAGAACATGATCAGTTTGAACTGAGTGATGAACGAAGTGTAATGGAAGTCAATAAAGATTTAATTGATAAAGGATTTATTCCGTCTTACTGTACTGCTTGTTACAGAAAAGGAAGAACTGGAGACCGTTTTATGCAACTCGCGAAAAACGGAACAATAGGCCTAATCTGTGAACCAAATGCATTGCTTACCTTGACAGAATACATTATGGATTATGGAGATGAAGCAATGGTTAAGAGCGGAATGAAATACATCAACAAACATGCAAAAACCATTAAGAATGACAAAATAAAAGATACATTAAAAGAAAACATCAAACGAATTATCGCAGGTGAAAGAGACTTATTCTTCTAGGAGGAAATATGAGAACAGAAAAAGATTATATAGGATCGATTGTTTTACAAGATAAACATCTATATGGAATCTCAAGTTTTCGAGCAAGAGAAAACTTTCAAACCACAAATGAAACAACAAACGCGCTTATCATAAGAGAATTAATCAATATCAAAAAACAAGCACTTATCGTAAATAACAAACTAGGATATATCAAAGAGTCGCAATATGATTATCTTATAAAAGCATGTGATTTACTCTTAATGGGAAACACCAAAGAATCATTCATCGTTCCAAGGTACCAAGGAGGTGCAGGAACTTCAGCAAACATGAATGTCAATGAAGTGATTGCAAACCTTGCTCTCACATTAATGGGAGAGAAACCAGGAAAGTATGAAATCATCCATCCCATCAATACAATTAACAAACATCAATCAACAAACGATGTATATCCAACTGCTGTAAAAATCGCAGTCATTAAACAGATAAGAGAACTGGCAATCAAATATCAAGAGATTCAAATCACTTGTCAGGACAAAGAAAATGAATATGATCATGTATTAAAACTAGGTAGAACACAGTATATGGATGCAGTACCTTTAAGAGTAGGACAAATGTTTTCAGCATACTCAGAAGTATTCTCCAGAGACAGATGGAGAATATACAAAACAGAAGAACGTCTTCGTACTGTTAACATCGGTGGGACAGCAATCGGTACAGGATTAAACGCACCTTTAAAATACATGTTCCTAATGACAGAACATTTAAAAGAATCAACCGGCATTGGAATTTCACGTGCAGAGAACTTAATTGATAATACCCAAAACCTTGATGCATTCATTGAAGTCTCAGGACTACTAAAAGTAGCAGCAGCCTCACTCATAAAAATATCAAACGATCTAAGATTCTTAAGTAGCGGACCTAATGCAGGTGTGAATGAACTAGTATTACCACAATTACAAGTTGGTAGCTCCATTATGCCTGGTAAAGTAAATCCAGTCATCTTAGAACATGTCATCATGAACGCATACAAAGTGATGAGCAATGATTCACTCATTACAAACCTTGCAGCAAACGGACATCTTGAATTAAATCCGTTTATCCCAATGATTGCAGAAACTCTTTTAGAAAGTATCAATTTACTTTCAAAAAGTGTAGAAGCATTAAATGAAAAATGTTTAAAAGGAATCGTATTAAATGAAGGTGCATTACGAAAAAACATCGAACAGTCTTCTTCACTTATAACACCACTTATTGAACTAATTGGATATGACAAAGCAACCGAAATAGTGAAAATGAGTCAATCGAGTAATATTGACATAAAAACCCTGCTGATTAAGGAAAAACTTTTTACCAAAGAAGAACTTGATTTATATTTAAATCCTTACAAAATTACCAAACCCGGGAAGATAGAGCGATGAATAACACACCAAGAAGCAACCGGATTCATATTGGTATCTTTGGAAAACGTAATGCAGGTAAAAGTAGTTTTATAAACGCACTTACAAACCAGTTTATTTCACTCGTAAGTGATCAACTTGGGACAACAACAGATCCCGTATATAAAGCAATGGAGTTAAATCCACTAGGACCAGTAGTGCTGATTGACACCGCAGGTCTTGATGATGTTGGTGAACTAGGTAAATTACGAATCAATAAAACGCATGAAGTGATTAAGAAAACAGATGTTGGTATTATTTTATTTGATGCAACACATACAGATTTCAAAGAAGAGATATCACTTGTTAACCTGTTTAAGAAGAAACGTAAACCGTACTTACTCGTTGCAAATAAAACAGATAAACTAGAAGGTAACATCACGCTCCCAATTGAATTAGCGAAAGAGAAAGTTTATAAGACCAGTATTATCGCTAATGAAGGAATTGGTCAAGTGAAGAGTGCCCTCAGTAAAATCAGTAAAAAGACAGAGGAAACATTTCAAATCTTAGGTGATTTGGTATCACCTGGAGATATTGTTGTTCTTGTGACTCCAATTGATAAAGCTGCCCCAAAAGGGAGATTGATTTTACCACAGCAACAAGTAATAAGAGATGTATTAGAAAGTGATGCTATCGCAATCGTTACAAAGGAACATGAACTAAGAAGAACATTAGATAGTCTTAGTGTGAAACCAAAACTAGTAATTACTGATAGCCAAGCATTCTTAAAAGTAAGCGCAGATACACCGAGTGATATCATGTTAACAAGCTTTTCAATCTTGTTTGCAAGACACAAAGGGGACTTGCAAGAACTTGTAAAAGGTGCGAAAGCAATTGAAACATTACAAGATGGAGATAAAATCTTAATTAGTGAAGGATGTACCCATCACAGGCAAAGTGATGATATCGGTACTGTAAAAATTCCGAGATGGTTACGAAATTATACAGGTAAAAACTTCATATTTGAATATACGAGTGGATATACGTTTAAAGAAGATATGTCTGATATTAAACTTGTTATTCACTGTGGTGGATGTATGCTTAATAAAACAGAGATGTTATCACGTATTGAAGAAGTGAAAGAGTTAAACATTCCAATTGTAAACTATGGAGTGCTGATAAGTTATGTACAAGGAATCTTTACAAGAGCCCTTGATCCTTTTCCTCTTGCAAAACTAGAATATATGGAATAAAAAATAGCGTTGAGAATGTAATCTCAACGCTATTTTGTTAGAACTTATTAATTTCAGTATCAAGCCAATGAATTCTTTCATCTAAATAGGTATATAGATAATAGACTTGGTCTTGATATGTTTTTGCTTGGTATACTTCATCCGCAGTATACCATTTTCGATTCTTTCCAATGATATTCCACTTTGCAAAGTTATTGTTTCTTTCAATCGTGATGGAAGCTGCCATCGGATAGATATCATCAAGCAATGTAATGATATGATCATCATATAACTCATTCCATCGTTCCTTTAGATGTTCTCTAAATGTGTCATAACGCATTAGTAAGTCGAATATGTAGTTCCTTGTTTGCGTGAAAAACTCTGTAGGTCCGTTTTTCTCACCAAAGTGTCCAGCGTTACCACTTGATAAATCGAAGTCCCAGACAGGGCCCATAAAGAGTTTTTGTCCTGTATCTTTGTATAGATAGACACTAGAAAAACCAACATCACAGTTTTTAAACACTTCATTCACAATATACCAATCAATAAAGGACTGTTCATCAATGAGTGTTGTGTAGTCTTCTTTTGCTCTTAAGACTTCAAAAAGATTATCCATATACTCGTTAATAAACTCATTTTGCTTTTGAACCAAATCCTCATCTTCATCATTTGGAGTCTTAATCACAAATGTTCTTGTTCCAGATACAAAGTGATTGGTTTTAGCTAGTAACTTAGGGAATCTTGTAATTCCAATGTCATATTCAATTAAGAACCCTGTATCGATATTAGTAGTGTGTTCTTCAATGTTTACACGGTCTTTTGTAACTTCAATTTGATCAGTAAGTAAATATAGACCAAGATACTCATTATTAAGGTACAGTTCAACAAACTGAACCGAAGGTTGAAAGTTACTAGATATATCATTTGCCATATTAAATGCAAGAGCATTTCGAATCAATGTTTGATCGGTATAATTTGCTAGTAATACCCAATCTTTATCTTTATAATCATTTAAGAATTTTGTTTGTTCTTCAAATGATATTTTATATGATTTCTTTGGCATACTAGAAGTAGAGTTACCTCTTAGCCTAATTGTGATCTTTTCATTGTTTAGTTTTGAATGTGGGACCGTTTTTTTCGCTTTTACAGTAAGTCTTGCATTCAATAAATCATTTTTATCATGCATCTCTTTACCTGATGTATTTATATACACTTTAGGTAAATCATCCAGTAGTGCTGGGGATGATATTTTTACCTTGTAAGATTTACTAACGCGTTCATTATTGTAAGTAACATGAGCAGTGACTGTACATGTTTTACTTAGTGTAGGAAAGTCATATACTAACACACCATTCTTGATCTCAACACAGTGTGAAGAATAAGTGATTTCATGTTCATTATTCTCAAAGTATGGAAGTGGAGTATCCCCTTCTATTCTTTCACTTAATTTTGTATCAATAGTGGTAAATACATCGATGAAATAATTATCGGTAATGCCTAGTTTCTTCGTATCCTTTTTTGAATTATAAACATAGCTTTGTTCGAATAGTCCCCTACGTACAATTACTTCTATTTTATGGGATTCATCATTCAATGATTTCTCAAAAATAGAGTTACCATTCACTTCATCTCCATCAATAAAATATCTAAGTTCATATCCGTCTTTGATATTCTTTGGTAACAAGTCATAACTCGTTAAGACTTCAGGCATTTGATTTTTAATGTCCTTATCAATTCTTGTGAACTCAGCATAAACGATACCGGAATATCCAGTGCTAAGTAAAATGAATAAAAGAACAACATAAGCGATTTTTCTTCTCATAACTGGACCTCCCTATTATAAGTTTATTGACATCATATTATAACATAATAGTATAAGATAATGAACCAATTATTATAATATTATAAAACCGCTAAATAAAGACGTTGTTGATGGTTTTCAAGATTTGGTTTACGCTTCAGTAGGCCAAAATAGAATGAAAGAGTTTGTACATATAAATTAATTGTATGTTACAATATGTAAAGAGGTGATACAGATGGAAATACCAAAAGAAGTACAAGACAGAATCGATTTGTTAATGAAAAGCTATAATGTCGTTATAAAAGACATTAAAGACTTGAATAAACTCAATGAGCCAACTCTTTACGATATGTTAATGCAATTTGTATTTCCTAATTTTGATGCGTTTGAAGACTATCCACCAGAAGCAGTAATTGTCGCACTTGTCGAACTAACCTGTTTAATCAATGATTCATCGGAAGCTGAAATGAACACATTGAAAGACAAAGCATTTATCAGACTGAATGTCCAGTCTTCCAAAGTATATATAGAGAACATTGTTGATCACATGATGTATATCTTAACAGAAGAAGATACAGAGGATTCAGAAACGGAAGAATACAATAGAAGTGAGTTCGTATTAGAAGAAGCAAGAACGCTTATAAACGCATACAACAAACGAATTGTAAACATCCCAAAGAAACATCCGTTTAAACCATTACGTGAATTATTCAACAAATCAGATATAAATATAGAACTAATGAATACAGTAAACGAAATCGCGTTTGAATTAGTGGATACAAAACATAAGGATTCACTCAAGTATATCTATTCCCTACTAAGAATTTGTCCTTATGCATTTACCTCTATGTCCATTTTCTTAAGTGAACAACTCGAAGAAAAAGATATTATCTCTTTACTAGAGTTGATGGCGGATGGTTATAGGGTAACTCACCCTTTAACCGAGGATACTGATATCTATGAGTTTGAAGATTATAAAGAATACTTGATGACCTTAGATTCACTAGGGTATCTATATAAAATGATGATGAAGACAGACAAAGCAATAACTAACTATGAGTTACTACTAAACTATGATCAGAAAGAAGAATTCTTTACCTTAGAAAATTTGATTCTACCTTATATGAACAATGGAGACATTGAAAAAGTAGATCAAATATTTGATTTACTGGATGACACTTCTGTTCATAAAACATACTTTATGTTAATTAGCGCGCTAGAAGCAAAACAACCATTCCATACTGAGTATGTTAAAGCATTTGATGCTAGTCCGAATCTCATGAAAATGATTTGTGAAGAAGACAATAAAATATATTTGGATCTCAATCAAAAAGAACGAATGTTTGCTCAAGACTTTTACCCTTTGTTCGAAATGTCAAAGGCTACAAAGACACTAATAGATTTATACAATGAAGACTAAACAAAAGGCACATTTGGATGTATGTTATACATCTTGGATGTGCCTTTTATCGTTTTGTTGAAAACTTATCTTCTACCAGGTCCTGTAATCATTCCACCTGATTCTCCAGCATATGGATCACCAAGTGATGTTACAGTAGATGAAACAGTAAATTCTTCTGTATCATCACCAACTTCTAAACTATATGATTCACCAATTACCAAATCAGGACAGCTTAGAGTCACACCAGCGAAAGTTTTAACTGAGGTTAGAGTAACAATTGCATCTCCATCACTATCAAGTAGTGAAATCGTAGTACCACTTGAGTAATTTGATGTACCAGCGTACATGAGAGAAGCTTGATCACTTGTAGTTGATAATGTTTGGATCATTCCAGTACTACCTAATGCGATTACTACTCCACCATTTACTTCAAAGGAATCATCATAATCGATACTTGACTGTGAGTCATCACTACTACCAAATACTACTAAATATCCACCGTTCATTACACCACTACCATTTACATCAACACCATCAGAAACTGATGTTACTGTAATGATTCCACCGTTGATTTCTAGGTATCCACCAGTACTTACATATTGAGGACCATGTTCTTGTCCACCACCTGTAGTACAGTTGATTCCATCATCTTCTGAAACAACAGTTACGACACCACCATTGATAATGATTTCATATGCTTCAATACCTTCGTATGAATCTTCTACTGAGATTGTTCCACCGTTGATTGTGATGTTGAAATCACTATGGATTCCGTCGTCTTCTGCGTTAACAGTGATGTCACCATCATAGATTGTTAGGTAGCTTGTTGCATTTATTGCATCGCCACCGGCATCTAAATCGAATGTTCCACCACCGATAATAATATCTACATCACTTGCTAGACAATCATCTAGCGTGTTTACTGTGAATGTTCCGCCATCAATAATGATTGAGTTTACTGCTTGAATCCCATCCGCATCTGTAGTTAAATCAAATATTCCACTTTCGATGTAGATAAATCCTTTTCCTTCATCTTCAATATTACTTGAAGAGATTGCGTCACCTTCACAGTCAACAGTTACGTCTGCACCACTGAAAGCTACATAATCTTTACCAATGATTCCGTCGTCTACACTATATACGATTAAAGTAGTTTCTACGATTTTGATATCGTCTTTACAATTGATCGCGTTATTATAGTTCCCTTCAACCGTTAAAGTACCAGTACCATTAAATACCAAATCACTTTTACTGTAGATAGCTGCGTTGTAATCTATGTTGGAATAAAGGAATGTGTCACTAATATAATTTTCTGTTCCTTCTAATGAAGAAATAGTAACATCTTCCGCATCTAATATGTTGACTGCAGGACCATCATAAGAACTAATATTTGCGTTATCTAATAATAAAGTAACATCTTCCGTTGTATCAATTGTGATTTGTCCAAATGTTCCACTTAAGTAATATACACCACCAGCGGTAATAGAACCATTATCATCATACACAACGTATTCACTACTAGAATACTCTTCGTAATCTTTCTCTAAGTTGATGCCGTCAGCATCAATCTCTGTTAATGCATCATCAATTTCCTGATCAATTTCCGCATCCGTTAAATCTTCGGATGTATCCGTATAATCAATCCCATCAACGATACTATCTAAATCATCTATATCTACATTATTACAAGCACTAAGAGCGAACACTCCAACAACTGCTAGTAATAAAACACCTAATTTTTTCATATGAACCACTACTCCTTGTAATCTGTATTTTGAACCATATTAATTGAGATATTTAAGTTACTATTTCTCATTCTGATTTCATTCATTAAATCTTTGACACTGGTATCTTCACTTAAATCAACTTCGTAATATAGTTGATATAAACTTCCAAGTGATGTTGTTTTCACTTTAATTAAACTATAAGTGATTCCGAAGTTACTGAATAATGCAGGGAATTCTTCTTGATAATCTACGTCTTCAGGGATCACAATTTTAAGCAATTGTTTTGTCTTTTTAGGTTTCGCATAATTGAATTTAAACAAAACATACATTACAATACATAGCGTTAACGTGAATACCACTGTATAACCTCTTGCACCAACACCTGCAGCTAAACCTGCACTTAAACTAAATAACACGAATCCGATGTCTTTTGGTTCACCGGGGCTACTTCTAAAACGGATAATACTAAATGCTCCAGCTAAACTAAATGCACGAGCGATGTCACTCCCGATTAACATAATGATTAAACTAATTACAAGTGGTAATAGAATCATTGTTAACGCGAAGTTCTGTGAATAGTTTCCATTCGGATACGTCTTCATATAGGTAAAACTGATAATTAATCCACTAACAAGGCTAAAACTTAACATTACTAGTGTGTCGTAAAAACTTATTGATGTGCTTGAGATGTCAAATAAGGATTCAAACATGCTACATCATCCTTTCTGTTTAAAATTAAGTAATTGTAGAATTCACTACCATATTTTGAAAAACTGTTGCTGAATAGTTTGTATTTCGTTAAAATCTCTGTCATATATAAAGGAATAGCCATTGAAGTTTTTAACTCCATAATACACAAGTTCTCATCGATAATTGGATTATCTTGATCATCTCTACCCATATATACATTTTCTCTTCTTGAAGTTATGTGATTATCAAATGTTAATCTAAAATCACTGTTTTCGATTCCAAAATATGCACATCGATCATAATTGATTGATATTGTAGCTTCTAAATCACGATTCACGACATAATAGTAAATCTCATTCAGAACTTGAATATTGTGGTAATCTTTCTTGACTGGCATCACTTTATTAAAGATAAGATTGTTTGCTTCACTAATTGTTATATTAGTTCTTCTTTTATTAACAAACCCATTCACTTTCTTTTTGATTTCTAAGAATACAATGTCATTGTTTCCACTACTAAGATAACAACGTAACCTTAATTTTTGCTTAAAAATAGGTTTAGATACACTTCTTTTGATAATTTCATTATCCTTTGTATCATAATATATGTTACAGATGGTATAATAAGTACTAGAGGCATTATCATCTTGTTTTATATACCCTTGTAATTCCTCTAAGATTTTTTCTTTCATGTCCTTAGTAACCAAATATTTCTTTTCATATCTATTGAATGTACTAGGCATACAACCACGTCCTTTCGAAATCTTAACCTAATCTTAATATTTCAACCTTAAACGTACCTTAAAAGTAAAAGATAATTTCTTTAAGGTTCATTAAAGGTTCGCTACATATAATAATGAATAAGAGGTGATTTTTATGAGAATTTTACTCGTCGAAGATGAAAAACATTTAAGTGAAGCAGTCGTTCACTTACTAAAACAAAACAACTACCTAGTAGACGCAGTCTACGATGGATTAGAGGGGTATGATAATATCCTCTCAGATATATATGATCTCGTAATACTAGATGTCATGTTACCAAGTATGAATGGATTTGATATCCTGAAAAAAGTAAGAAACGAAGGAATCGAAACACCAATCATCATGTTAACCGCAAGAGCGCAAATAGAAGATAAAGTTCAAGGACTAGATTATGGAGCAGATGATTATCTATCGAAACCATTCTCAATGGAAGAACTAACAGCAAGAATCAGAGCACTTGGACGTCGAAAACAAAAACAACTTGAAAAAGATATTCTCTCTGTTGGAGATGCTTTATATGATAAACAAAACCTAAAATTATACACATCATCAAAATCAATCTTTTTGACAAACTTAGAAAGTGAACTATTCCTTTTATTATTAGACCGAAAGAATATGATCACATCAAAAGATAATATCATCGTAAAATTATGGGGTTACGATAGCGAAGCCATCGATAATAATGTTGAAGTTTATATTTCATTCTTAAGAAAGAAACTAAAACATATTACGAAAAATGTATCCATTAAAACAACACGCGGAGTTGGATACAATCTAGAGGTCGAACATGTTTAAACGACTGGCTAGACGTATGATGCTTTCAAATGTAGCAATCTTAGTCATCTTCATGTTGGTAATCTTTACCTCGTTATACATGTCTGTATACCAAGAAGTAACAAATAGAAACAATGAAGAACTAAAAGCGCTCGAACAAATCAATATACTATCCCCACAACCAGGACAACCAGTGTTAACAAACTTCGCACGTAACTTTAACATAGTAGTTGTCGTAGATGATACAGGAACAGAACTCGTAGTTAAAGATATCATCTCAGAATTCAATGTGTCTGATGATTTCGTAGAAGCACTTGTATCGGATACAGATATAGATGGTGATCGAATCGAGATAGATGATTTAATCTTTGATTATTCCGTAAGAGAAGTGAACTCATCAACCGTTATCGCATATATTGATGTCACAAAAGATGTAGAATTACTACAAGCATCACTAATTCGATACTTAATAATCTTTGTGATTACTTCCGGATTCGCAACGCTAATCTCACATTTCCTAACAAAAAGAAATATCTTACCAATTGAAGTTAGCTATGGAAAACAAAAAGAGTTCGTACAAAATGCATCGCACGAACTAAAAACACCTTTAACAGTCATAAACACCAACATTGATGTCTTACTATCCACAAAAGAATACAAAGACAATAAATGGTTAAAGTATGTGAAAACAGAAGTAAAACGAATGAATAAACTTACTCACGATTTACTGTATCTAGCAAACAATGAAGAACAAAACGTCATTAAAACAGAATTTAATGCTTCTGAATCTTTAGAAGGATTATTACTAGGAGTAGAAGCATTAGCTTATGAGAACAAAATAGAACTTGATTACACTGTAGAAGAGAACTTACAAATTAGTTTCAATAAAGAACAATACATACAAGTAGTACTTATCTTGTTAGATAACGCAATAAAATATACAGAACCAGGACACAAAATTAGTGTTTCGTTACAAAAAGATAGTAAGTTCACCGTATTGAAAGTAAGAAATACAGGTGAAGGAATCAAAGAAGATGATTTAGTAAGACTCTTTGAACGATTCTATAAAGTAGATAAATCAAGAGAAAACAAACAAAACAGTTACGGACTTGGATTATCAATCGCCAAGGCAATTATGGATAATCACAAAGGATCAATCTCAGTTTCAAGTGTTTACAAAGAATACACAGAATTTGAATTACGATTTAAATAAACTACCAAAGGAAAGATACAAAATTATATCTTTCCTTTTAAATATGGTATAATAACCTAAAGAAAACTAGGAGAATGATTATGAAATATATAGACAGTCATTTACACATATTAGGTCTTGGTTATATCGAATCAATGATCAATTTAAAAGAGTATAAAAGTATCAAAGAAACAACAAAGATAATCTCAGAAAAAGAATTCATAATAGGACGTGGTTGGCACGAGAATGACTTCTTAGAAAAACGAGAGCCAAATAAGACTGACCTTAACAAAATATCAAAGGATAAGCCAGTCATCTTTATACGAGTTTGTGGCCACGTACTAGTAGCGAATGATAAAGCAATGGAACTTGCTGATATTAATCCTAATTCCAAACAAATCAATGGTGGTACATTTGACTATGAAACTGGAGTATTTACAGAAGATGCCATCAGTATTATATACGGAATTATTCCAAAACCGACAAAAGAAGAAATCAAAGATATGTTTGTATTAGGTAATAAAATTTTAGTAAATAATAATATCTACATGTGTGCATCAGATGATTTCTCAACATTACCAGTTGACTACAAAATAGTGCTTGATGCATTATTAGAAGTATATGAAGAAGGTAGAATGCAGGTAAAAATTGTGGAACAAATCAATTTACCAAGTAAAATTTTACTTGATGAATTCATAAGCAAGGGTTATCATAAAATTAATTTACCTTTACTAAAAATGGGACCACTTAAATTACTCGCTGACGGATCACTTGGAGGTCGCACTGCATATATGAGAGAACCCTATCATGATGATCCAAAGAACCGCGGAATCAAGGTCTTTACTGATGACGTGATAAACGAACTAATTTACACTGCTGACCGCAACAATATGGATGTAAACATTCATGCGATTGGTGACGCGTCAATTGATCAGGTATTAAACGGGATTGAAGCGTCGCTTTTAAAGACGAAAAGAAGTGATCATAGGCATGCGATTATTCATGCTCAATTTGCAAATTACGAGCAAATAGATCGCATGATTGAACTTGGTGTTAGCGCAATTGTTCAACCGATATTTTTGAACAGCGATATACCGATATTGGAGTCTCGACTCGGGAAAGAAAGAATGAAACAAACATATTTGTTTAAAACGATGTATAATAGAGGTATGAAAGTAGGATTTTCAACAGATGCTCCTGTTGAAGATGTTAACCCTCTTGATAATATTAAAGTAGCTATGACAAGACGTAGCTTAAAATATCCTAATTATGGTGCCTTTCTAGAAGAAGAAAAATTTACGATTGAGGAATGTATTGATTGTTATATTAACCATAATAAATGGCTATTACGGGAAGAATAGGTGATTTTATGAAAAAAGTGATAATTTTGTTCTTGTCTTTATTCCTTTTAACCGGATGTAAAGATGACACAGTTACACCAGGACCTGATCCAGTAGAATGTACTGACACACAAGTTTTGGTAAATGGAGTATGTGAGGATATTGTAATTCCTGTAGATCGAGATTATGAAGAAGAACTAATGGGTTATTTAAACTCTTTTAATAGTGATTTAGACGATCAACAAGTAGGCTCTGTAAAACTTGATATTATTGTTAAACCAACACTAAAACCGTTAGATGGTTTACTCGATTTTCGAGTAATCGTAATTTCCAAATATGATTTGGTGAATGAATATTATTTTACAAGTACAGATACAACACAAACAGAAGAGTTTGATTACGTTGAATATCTTGATAAAACAGAAACAGGTTATGAACTATACTACAAAAGCACAACTGAATCAAATCAAGAAACCATTACACTAGAAAGAACATTCATCGAAGAATTTAATGAGTATGCTAAAATTGATTTCTCATTTGAAATGACAGATGATGTCGTTACGGTATCCAGCAGTCAAGATTATGTATATAAAGCAACTGTTACAACCGAGTTTTTAGAAGCACATGTTGACGAGTACTTAGTAAACTACTTAGGTGATTTTACCAATAATTATGTAAATATCACATTTGAGTTTAGACAGTTAGATAGTGAATATACTGTAACATTTGATCTTATTAATGATGATGTAAATGGAACATATGAAGAATTAAGTGTTGTCTATACGATTAAAATATTAGACACAATACCAAAATATGAGATTCCGGAAGAATAGTAAAAGCAAAATTAATCAATTTTGCTTTTTTTTTACCATTTTTTAAGTATAATATTTAACGAGGAGTTGATATGATGTATCTATTAGGAATTGACGGTGGAGGAACAAAAACTCGCGTCGTATTAATTAACGAAAGAGGAGATCTACTTGGGTTAGGATTAAGTGGAGCTTCAAGTATTAAAACAGTTAATAATGAAACAACAAAAAAGTCACTGCTTCAAGCATACGAAGAAGCAGTTAAAGGACTAAAAATAGATAAACTTGATGCGGTCTTCGCAGGTCTTGGTGATGTTGAATCAAACAAAGACAAAGAACTTGTTTCTTCAATGATTAAAGAGTTTGATTTGGTCACAGAAGATACTCAAGTAAAAGTTGAAAACGATGCATATAATGCGTTGTATGGTGGACTCGGTAACCTGGATGAAGGTGTTAGCATAATTCTAGGGACTGGTAGTGTCGCAATTGGAATAAACAAAGAAGGCAAAACGGCAAAAGTTGGTGGGTATTCTCATAAAGAGGGAGACCCAGGAAGTAGTTATGCATTAGGGAAAAAATGTTTGTCTTTCGCAGCAATGGTACTTGATGGGAGAAGAGACAAATCAAACTTCTCAAGAGCGTTGTTAAAAGAATTGAAAGTAACAGACCGAATTAGTTACATCAATATGATTGATGCGTATTATGAAGATAGAACAAAAACTGCTTCGTTAGCAAAACTAGTAACAAAATATAGTGTATTAGGAGATTTAGACGCCTTTGACATCTGTTATGAAGGGATTACAGGAGCGTTAGAATTAATTGATACAACAACAAGAAAACTTAAAATTAAACATAAAAATGTCGCAATCATTGGAAGTCTTGGTAATAGTGAATTTTACTTCTCCGGAATCAAAAAATCACTATCTACAGTTGATGTAAATTATAATGTATTCCCAAATATACTAGATCCAAGTATAGGGGCTGCGATTGGAGCTATGAAACTATTAGGATTACCTCTTAGCGATCAAGTAATCAAAGAGTTAAAGGAGAATGACATATCATGAAACATTCAATCGAAATACCATTTAAAGAACATACCTTAAGAGGGTATCATCACCAAGTTGGAAGTGATTCATGTCTTGTGATGTTACATGGGTATACGGGTAACTGTAACGAGAACGACCGTTTCAGAGGAATCAGTGAAGCATTAGAAGAAATCAAAATCGATTCATTAAGAGTGAACTTTCTATGTCATGGAGAAAGTGATTTAACATTTAAAGACATGAGATTTCATTTGCTTGTTGAACAAGGAAGAGAAATTCTATCATACACTCGTAAATTAGGATATAAAGACGTTTATCTACTTGGTTACTCAATGGGTGGGTTAACCGCTCTTCATTTGTTAGATGAAGATATCAAGAGTCTTATCTTAATGTCACCAGCTTATGGGTTTAGACGTCATGTTGAAACATTTTATAGTAACGCTATGAAAGATGAAACAGGAATTGCGTTACAGGGCCATCGCGAAATCTCTAAGGAATTTGTAGCCTCATTAAACGAAATTGACGCAAACAAGTTTCAAGATACGTTTGAGAAAGAAATACTAGTAGTTATGGGAGTTGATGATGAAGTAATCAGTTTCGATGAAGTAGTAACAGGTATTTCTAAATTTAAAAATGTAACAGTAAAAGACCTTACGAACTGTGGACATGGATTTACGACCTTACAATCAAGAATTCAACTACAAGAAGCAGTAAAACAATTTCTAAAATAAAAACAGATTACAATTAAATTGTAATCTGTTCTTTTTTTTAGCGTAATTTGGCGTTAATCTCAGAAAGGATATCTTTCGCGTCACCAATAATACTAATGTCTGCTATATCAAATATAGGAGCTTTTTCATCATTGTTAATCGCAATAATCAAATCTGACTTATCCATTCCAGCTGTATGCTGTACTGCACCACTAATTCCGCAAGCAAGATAAATAACGGGTCTTACTGTTTTACCCGTTTGCCCTACTTGGATATCTTTGGGAGCGATTCCTTCATCAACAAGTGCTCGAGATACTGCAACTTCCCCTTTAAGAGAAGTAGCCGTTTCCTGTAGTAAGTCTAAACTTTTACTTACTCCTCTTCCACCAGATACAATGATTTTGGCTTTTTGAATGTTTTTTCTACTAAGTTGTTTATTGATTTTTTTTACATAGGTAATATCGTTGTTTGGAACTAGCTTATAATCAAAATCAATTACTTCGCCAAACCTTGTTTCATCTCTTGTACTTTTGTCAAAAACATTTGGTCTAATTGTTGCCATCTGTGGTCGATGAGATGGACAAATGATTGTAGCAAACAAGTTTCCTCCAAACGCAGGTCTTGTGATCCAAAGTTGCTTTGATGTAGTATCTTCTGGGTTAAACTCGATACTAGTAGCATCAGCAGTTAATCCTGTTTCGACTTTTGCACTTAATCTAGGAGCTAAATCACGACCTAGAAGCGTTCCTCCGATGAGAAAAGCTTCTGGATAATAAGCTTTTACAATCTCTGAGATTACTAAGGCATAATTTGTCGTATTGTATAATGCCAATGCTTGATCATCATAACCAATCACTTTATCAGCACCATAGTAAATACATTCTTTTTTTAGTTCATTAATATTATGTCCGATTAACACCGCAACAATACTTGTATTGAAATCAGGTCTTGATTCTTTTAACATGTTTGCCTTGGCTAATAATTCAAGTGAAACATCTAATATCTTGTTATCAAAATTCTCTATATAAACAAATATATCGTTATTCATTTTTGTCACCTCAAATATGATCTTGTAATGCGTCAATAATAACATTTGCAGCATCACTTGGATTTAGTTTTTGTTTTGGTGTTTTCTTCGTTACTTCTTTAGTGAATGTCTTTTTCACTCTCGTTGGGGAACCTTTCAAGCCAATAACATTTAAAGGGATCTTTAAATCGTCATTCGTAATTACTTGAATCTCTTTATCAAAACCATCCCAAAGATTTGTAACGTCTTGATATCTTGGTGTATTTGTATCCGTTAGAGTTGTGATTAAACAAGGTAATTTACATTCAATAATGTAAGAGTATTCCCCCATTTGCTTTGTCACGGTAATTGATTTTGCATTAATGTGATTAACCTCTTCCACATAAGTAACTTGAGAAATATCTAGTAACTCCGCAATTTGTGGACCAACTTGAGCAGTATCACCATCGATTGCTTGTCTACCTGCGATGATTAAGTCATAATTAAATTTCTTTATCGCACTACTTAAAATGGTAGAAGTAGCTAAGGTGTCACTACCAGCAAAGACTCTATCACTAACTAAAACACAACGATCAACACCCATACCGTATAACTCTCGTAACATAGATGTTGCACCCTTTGGTCCCATCGTAATGACAGTCACAGTCCCCTGTGTCTTTTCTTTTAAAACCAATGCTTCTTCAACACCTGCTAAGTCATCAGGATTAATGATTGATTCAACGCCATCACGAATCAACGTACCCGTTTCTTTATTGATTTTTATCTCTGTTGTATTTGGTACTTGTTTAACTAACACTATAATATTCATATTTCCACCTACCCTAAGATATAAGAACCAATAACCATACGTTGTACTTCACTAGTTCCTTCATAGATTTCTGTTATTTTTGCATCTCTCATCATTCGTTCAATTGGATACTCTCTTGTATATCCATATCCACCGAATAACTGTAGACATTTTGTCGTAACTTCCATAGCGCATTCAGCAGCAAAAAGTTTTGCCATTGCACTCTCTTTTGAAAATGGTTTTTTCTCTTGTTTTAGTAGCGCTGCACGGTAAACCAGTAACATCGCAGCGTCAGTCTTTGTTTGCAAGTCCGCTAAGACAAACTGTGTATTTTGAAACTTCGATAAACTACGGTTGAATTGCTTGCGCTCTTTCACATACTTAACAGTCTCATCAATTGCTCCTTGAGCAATCCCAACAGCCTGAGCAGCAATCCCAATACGACCACCGTCAAGCGTGCTTAAGGCTACTTTGAATCCTTTGTTTAGTTTCCCAAGCAAGTGATCTTTCGGAACCTTTACATTATCAAAATGAAGTTCACTAGTAGCGCTACCTCGAATCCCCATTTTTTTCTCTTTTTTACCAACGGTGAATCCTGGCATATCTTTATCGATAATGAATGCACTAATACCTCTTGTACCCATATCTCTTTCTGTAATCGCAAAAACAATATAAACATCAGCGAATGATGCATTTGTAATAAATATTTTACTACCATTAAGTAAGTAGTAATCCCCCATATCAACCGCAGTAGTCTTTTGACTTCCAGCGTCTGTTCCTGCGTCAGGTTCTGTTAACGCAAATGCTCCAAGATATTCACCACTAGCTAGACGTGGTAAATACGTTTCTTTTTGTGCTTCAGTACCAAAGCGTACAATTGGGTCTACACACAAACTAGAATGAGCACTTAACACTACTCCAGTCGTTGCACAGTGTTTGCTTAACTCAATCACAGCTAAGATATAACTCAAGTAATCAGCACCACTCCCGTTATACTCTTTACTAACGTTAATCCCAAACATTTTTAAGTCTTTCATCTTTTCAACTGTTTCCAGTGGAAATCGTTCTAACTCATCAATCTCAGCAGCCAAAGGTTTTACCTCTTTTGTACTAAAATCTTTAAATAATTTCTTTAATAATAAGTGTCTTTCGTTTAATAAAAAATCCATATATATCACCTTTTACTTTTTTTCTATTTTCCACAATCATCATAGCCCTTTCTATATACAAAAACAACATTAAATAAGTAAAGATAATATAAAAAAAAGAAAAACAATTTAAATAATAAAAAAACCCCGTTCCGGGCAAGAACGAGGCTTTTTTGAAGGAGTTTTCATTTTCTGAAAAAGATTATTACTAATACACGATACCTCGTGTACTATACACGATTTATCGTGCTATAATTATCCGCTTAAGATTAATTATGTCTTAAGTATATCTTTTGTACCTTAAAAGAAACTTAAAATTGAAATATAATTAGACATATATTAGAAAACTGATAATAAACAGTAAAAAGCACCGGTGTAGGGATTACCAGTGCTTTTTTGAGGGGGGGTTGTAATTAATTTTGAAAAAGATCATTACTTGTACAAAACAATTGCTTTGTACAACTATAATTAATCGGTTAATAATTAATTATGTCCTAAGTATATATGAACAACCTTAAACGAACCTTAAAAAAGAATAATAATTGAATATTTTAAAAAAACTAATGAATCAAAAATAGCATATAGTAAAAAAACGGCTATAAATAGCGGATGTAGTAAAAATAATAGTTTTGTTAGATAAACTCTTTTCTAAAATAACTTGCAAAGAAAAATAAAAAATGCTATTGTTAAATTAGGTAATGTGTAACGCACACTACTGTGCAAAACACAAAGAAATAATGGAGGAATAAGAATGAAATATTCAGTATTGTCAAACATGGGGTATGTTTACAAAGAATCATTTAAGAAATATCCAAGAATGAAATTGTATTTGCTTGTTAACTTTTTAACGGAACTATTGGTACCTTTCTTACTAATTGTCATTACTACAGTTTTGGTATATGCATTAACAAATAATGTTAATATTGAACAGTATATTTTACTTATATTTGGGTTAACAGGATCTACGTTGTTATTAGAAGCATTGCGATCTTGGTCTTTAACAAGATATACATTTGAAAACACATTTGCACGTGTTGCAATCTTTAATAATCGTCTAGCAGAACATCAGTTAAAAACGGATTATATTAATGTAGAAGCTAGAAATAGAAGAGATATCATCTCAAAAGCATATGGTGCGATCAGTGGGAACTATTATGGAATTGAAATGATGTTACGACAGTCACCTCTCATGTTTATTAATGTGTGTGGTGTTCTGATTTACGGTGTTTTAATCGCACTTTATGTACCTCTAGTACTCGTTGTCATGATCTTTATGGCAATTGTAAATTATTGGTTAACCAGTCGAGCAAACAAAGAACTTGAAAACAACATTACACAACTTAGTGATGAATATCGAGAAAAATATTATCTAACAAGGGATGCAACAAATCCGAATTATGGAAAAGATATCAGAATGTATAATATCGGAACTTGGTTTAACGAACTAGGGAAAAGATTAACCGGAAACAGAAAAAGAATTACCAAAGGAATTGAAACAAAATACTTGTTTGCAGAAATTGTTAATACTACATTCTTGTTTATTAGAGACTTTGGATCGTACTTTGTACTACTTGGTCTTGTAGTAAACGGTACGATAGATCTTGCAACCTTTACCTTCTTTATCGGAATAGTGACAGGATTCACATTATGGATGAATGGATTTACTGTCGCATTAAATGAAATGAGAAGTTGTAATGTTCGAATCAATGATTATCGCAAATGTATTTCTGTTGATAACGAATACAACAACAAAGGAGAGATTCTATCAACAGATTTAAAAACACCTCTAACAATCGAATTTGAAAATGTTTCATATACATATCCAGAAGCTACGAAACCAACAATCAGTAATTTATCATTCAAAATAAAAGCAAATGAAAAAATAGCATTGGTTGGGAATAACGGTGCAGGTAAAACAACACTTGTAAAACTAATATGTGGTTTATACCGTCCAGACTCTGGAGTAATAAGAGTTGGTGGGTATGATATAACCAAACTAAACATTCAAGACTATATGTCACTCGTATCCGTTGTTTTCCAAGATTCTGAACCATTCTCATTTACAATCAAGGCTAATATAACATGTACAGAAGACGACAATATTAATGAAGGAAAACTACAGTTAGCGATTAAAAACGCAGGACTAGAAGAAAAGATAGATTCTTTGGAACACAAAGAAGACACCTATATCACTCAAATATTTGATAAATCAGGAATTAGACTTAGTGGTGGCGAAACGCAAAAAATGATGTTAGCCAGATCACTATACAAAGATGCCCCAATTCTGATTTTGGATGAACCAACAGCGGCACTTGATCCGATCGCAGAAGAAGAACTGTACTTAAAGTACAAAGAGCTTGTTAAAGGAAGTACGTCCCTCTTTATCTCTCACAGATTGTCTTCTACAAAATTCTGTGATCGAATCTTGCTTCTGGATAACGGAGAAATTATAGAAGAAGGAAGTCATGATGAACTAATCAACTTAAACGGGGAATATCGATCTATCTTTGATACCCAAGCACAATATTATAAGGAGGTTGAAACAAATGAAGGAAACTAACTTACTTGTAACAATAAAACAAACGTTCCATGTACTTAAAGTAGTAAAAAGTTCTTCAAAAGGGTACTTCTATGCATTTATCTTAGAAGCATTCTTCAACTCAATCTTCCCATATATCTCAATTTACTTTACTTATTTAATTATCGACGGAATCATTGATTCACTTTCAACATCGCAACTACTAATCTATGTTTATTGGCTCATCGGGTTAAACTTGATTATAGGAGTAATCAGAAACATCCTAAGATATTACAACAAAGTATTTGCAGTTGAATTACGTTATAACCTTGATAATAAAATTGCCAGCAAAAGTTTTGATATCGACTATAAATTATTAGAAGACAACAAAACAATGAAACTGATCACAATGGCAGAAGAAGGATGCAACGGGAATGGTGGATTAAGTGATTACTGTCAGAATGTACTTGGTGGAATCTTATCTTCAGTACTTAGTATTGCATATGGTATCGTACTTCTTGCAGGGTTACTAACTACAACAAACAGTACGTATACAACGCTCTTACCACGAATTTTAAACAGTCAATGGAGTATACTAGTGATCGTCCTAGCAATCTTTATCCCTGCATTCATATCAAAATATGTGATGAAGAAAAACAATGAAAAATCATATGGTATTATGATGTATAACATAGAAGGGAACCGAATCATTGGATATTTCCAACAAATATCGGCGAACTATAAATACGGAAAAGATATTCGATTATACAAATTACAAGATATGTTTGTGAACAAAATGAGAGAACTTCGCGAAGCAGCAGATCAAAAATGGAGAGAATTCTCCCTGTTCCGTGTAAAAATGCTTATTCTTTCTTTAACGGGGAATAAAGCACTTTCTTTCATCGCTTATATCTATGTAGGATTAAAAGCAATGTATGGATTCATAAGTGTTGGGAATGTAGTAGCTTATGTTGCAGCCATTACACTTTTATCACAAGCAATATCTTTGATCGTAGAACGCTATTCAAGATTACATCTTTATAACAATTATCTTGAAAACTACTTTACATACTTAAATCTAGAATCAGATATAGAATATGGAAATATCAATGAAATAAATGAAGGTGAGTTATCAATCGTATTTAATAACGTTAGTTTTAAATATCCAAATACAGAAGACTATGTACTAAAGAACATTAATCTAACAATTGATAAAGGAACAAAGTTAGCAATTGTAGGATTAAATGGAGCAGGAAAAACAACACTAGTTAAATTACTCTGCCGCTTATTTGAACCAACTGAAGGTGAAATACTCATAAATGATATTCCAATCAAAGACTATACCAAAGAAGCTTGTATGAAGTTATTCTCAATCGTATTCCAAGACTTCAAACTATTCTCATATAGTATTAAAGACAATGTCTCAGCAAGTCTAAATGGAGATCACGAAAGAGTAAGAGCAAGCCTTAAAAAAACCGGAATGATGAAACGCATAAACAACATGGACGACAACATCAATACAACAATCTATCAACGATCAAAAGAAAACGGAGTAGAAATATCAGGAGGAGAAGCGCAAAAAATCGCAATATCAAGAGCCTTATATAAAGAAGCTCCAATCGTAATCCTAGATGAACCAACCGCCGCTCTTGATCCAAAATCAGAAGCAGAAGTATATGAAAAATTCAATGAACTCGTTGAAAACAAAACAGCATTCTTTATCTCTCATAGAATGAGTAGTTGCAAGTTCTGTGATAAAGTAGTAGTTATTGATGCAGGAAAAATAGTCGAACAAGGTCATCACAACATACTTTCAATGGGAAACGGTCTATATTCAAGAATGTGGGCTGCCCAATCAAAATACTATAACTAGTAATTATGATATAGAGTAAGCAAAAGGATATGAGATACCTTATCTCATATCCTTTTTATCTAAGTCACGATGCTCGATATAGAATAGTTAAATAAAAACCTAAAACAGATATAAAAACACAAAAATGTCAATAAAAAGTAACAAAATGTTACAAAAAGGTTACATAACGTATTGAATACACACATTTCTTATGATATTATGTTAGTGGGTAGAGGTGAGGAAAATGGAAAAAGCAACAACTAGAATAAAACGAATAGAAATTGAAAACATAAAAAATGTCAAACATGGAATAATCGATATCAAACCAAACACAAATGAAATTAACGAGTCTAATATTGTAGGTATTTACGGACAAAACGGATCTGGAAAATCAAGTTTGATTGATGCGATGCTCATTTTAAAGAATTACTTAATGGGACTTGATTTTGAGAATGTAGGCAGAGAAGGAATCAATAAAAACTATTTAGAGTATATTTCGTATGGAGAAGAGTATGCGAAACTTCATTTTGATTTTCTGATAGAAAGATTTGATGAAAACTATGAAATAGAGTTGGAATTCAAAATAAAGGACGAAAAAAATAAAGTTGTAGTCTTCGATGAAGTAATTAAATACAAAGACTTAAACATCGAAGGGTTTGTAAGAGAGAAACTAATCGATACTTGTAATCTAAGTTTGAACAAACACTTTAAGTCTTCAGCTAATATTGCCAAGAAATTTAAGATCAACAAAAATCAAGAATTTGATTTGATTGTTTCAAGAAGAATGGCTATTGAAAAGTCGGAATCGTTTATTTTCAGGAATGACACTTTAGATATCTTAGATAAAATTAGTAGTAATACGGTATTTCTAAATTTAATCAATGCATTACATTATTTTGGAACATACAATTTACATGTCATTGAAAATATTCATCATGCTTTGATTAACTCCAACTTATATTTCCCATTGAGTTATGTGTTAAATGATTCTGTAGGAGAGTTAGGCTTAGTGTTTGGTAGTAATGTGATGCCGGAAGAAGCATACAATAAATTCATTAATGTAATCGAACAATTAAAGATCCTAATTGAGAGTATTATCCCAGGGATGACCTTAGATACAAAGATTATTGATACAACATTATCTGAAAACAACGAAAAAGAGTTTAATGTACAATTACTAAGTGTAAGAAATGGGAAAGAATTACCCATTCGATATGAGTCTGATGGAATTAAGAAGATTATTTCAATCCTTAGCTCCTTGATTGCTATGTATAACAAAGATAATGTTATTCTCGCAATTGACGAATTAGATTCAGGTATTTTTGAGTATTTACTTGGGGAAATATTAGAAGTAGTTAGAGAAACAGGTAGAGGACAGTTGTTTTTTACATCACATAACTTAAGACCCTTAGAAGTACTAGACAAAAAGGAAATCTACTTCACAACTACGAATGAATCAAATCGATACATTAAGTTTAAAGGAATAAAACCAAACAATAATTTACGTGACGTATATTTAAGAGCGATTACACTTGGAGGACAAAAGGAAGAAGTATATGAACAAACTGACGCTTACAAAATAAGAAGAGCGTTCAAACTTGCAGGGAGATGTTTGAAATGCGATCAGCAAGAAGAGTAGTATTGTTTGTTGTTGAAGGTATATCAGATAAAATCGTCTTCGAAGCAGTTCTAAATTCAATCCTTAAAGATGACTTCCATAAGTTCGCAGTTGTTGAAGGTGACTTAACAAGTAATACAAGCAAGACAACTGTTGATAATGTAGAAGAGAGGATACTAGAATACGTCAATAAGAGACTTAAGAAAAAGGAGTTCTTGTTATCCGATATTGAATGTATCATTCAAGTAACGGATACAGACGGGGCATACATTCCAGACTCAAAAATTATAGAACATAAAAACAGTCCAATACTATATAGTGATAACAATATTAGGACAGAGAATGTCGAAAAACTGAAAGATAGAAACAAACTGAAGTCATCCGTAATTAATAAGTTACAATCTTTAAATGAAATCGAACTGGAAAAAGGACTTGTTGTTCCTTATAAACTCTATTTCATGTCATGTAACCTTGATCATGTAGTTCATGGAGACCGATGTTTAAGTGATCGACAAAAAAAGAACAAAGCGGAAGATTATACAATCGATATCATGGGAGAAGAAGAGAAGTTCATTGAACTTTTGGAATCTGACTTGGTAACACACTATAAAACCTATGAAGACTCATGGACGGAAATTCAAAAAGGTTGTAACTCTTTAAGAAGAGCATCAAACTTCAACTTATACTTCAAAGAAAAAAGTGAATAATTAGCACAATTTAATACTAAAAAAAGGACCTAAAAAGGTCCTTTTTGTGTTTAAAATGTAGATTTTTGATATGTAAGGTTTCCGAATACAGAATAGTCATTATTACTAGGAACCATTAAGAAGTCACCTTTTCGAACAGGAGTTTTATCAAAATGTCCTTCTCCTTCAATAATGAATACATAGTCACCATGTTTTGCTGAAGTATGTTTCGTCAATGTAGTATTCGATAATATCTCATATGAGAAGAAACGATCATTATGTTCCGTAATTACTTCTTTACCTGGTATATCAACAACGTCTAATGCCTCTTTCACATGAAGATCTCTTGGTTTACCATCTTGAAGACGATTGTAATCGTACACGCGGTATGTGATATCACTTGATTGTTGAACTTCTAAAATTGTTGTACCTCCACAAATTGCATGCAGTGTACCTGCTTCAATATAAAAGAAATCATTCTTTTTAATTGGAAATTGATTCACTAGAGTTTCTAATGTACCTGCTTTGATTGCTTTCGCAAACTCGTCTTTAGAAGTCGCGTTATGTCCAACAATAATATCGGTGTTTGGTTCCGTATCAAGAATGTACCAACATTCTTCTTTTCCCAAAGAATCAAACTGTTTTGCGTAGTTATCATCAGGATGAACTTGAATTGATAGATTCTCAAGTGCATCAATTACTTTTACCAAAATCGGAAATTCATCTTTCTCGTAATGTCCGAATAGTTCACGATGTTTTTTATATAAATCTCTTAACGTAAGTCCGTAAAACTCTTTATGTAAAACTTTGGAACTTGCAGATTTGTGTGCACTGATTCCCCAACACTCTCCACAGGTCTCAGAAACGTTGAAATTATAGTTCCTTTTAAGTTTACTTCCACCCCATATTTTGTCGAAGAAAACAGGTTCTAATTTAATAATCATAAGTATCAATCCTTTCTTACGCTTCTAATTGTAGCAAATATTTAACTATTTGGGTAGAGTTATCGTAACAATTTATAGAGGGAATCGTGTTAACTTTTTGGTATGTATAATATAACCTTTTTGTAAGTACATTTATTGGATGCATCATTGTGAATCACGTTCAATCATCATACTAAGAGAATCGATTTGATTCTCTTTTTTCTTGATATAATGTATAATAAAGATATCAAATAAAAGGAGTATGTTATGGAAAATAGAACAACTGTATCATGGGAATTTTTAGAAGACTTTATGACCTCAGCATTTAAAGAAATCGGAGTACCAGAAAAAGACGCAAGCATTTGTGCAGACGTCCTAATGGAAAGCGATAGAAGAGGTATTGAATCACATGGTGTAAACCGTTTTAAACCAATATATATTGATCGTATCAATTTAGGTATTCAAAAACCAATCACCAAAATTGATGTTTTAAGAGAAACGAAAACAACCGCTGTGCTTGACGCGAATGACGGAATGGGAATGGTCGTATCGCATAAAGCGATGTCGATGGCAGTTGAAAAAGCCAAAGAATTCGGAATGGGAATGGTCGCAGTTCGAAATAGTACCCACTATGGAATCGCTGGTTATTACGCAACAATGGCAAGTAATGCTGGAATGATTGGAATCACAGGTACGAACGCTCGCCCTAGTATCGCTCCAACATTTGGTGTTGAAAATATGCTTGGAACAAATCCACTTACCTTCGCACTTCCAACAGATGAAGAGTTTCCGTTTGTGCTTGATTGTGCAACTTCAATTACACAACGTGGTAAAATTGAATACTACGCAAAAATTGGAAAAGACACTACCCCTGGCATGGTAGTAGGAAGAGACGGTCTCCCAAAAACAGACTCCAAACAAATACTAGAAGACTTAACGACAAAAAAAGCTGCCTTAGCACCTCTTGGAGGAATTGGAGAAGACTTGGCAGGATATAAAGGATACGGATACGCAACGGTAGTAGAAATTATGTCAGCAGCTCTTCAAGCAGGTAACTTCTTAAGAATGTTATCGGGAAAAGATGATGAAGACAAACCAACAGAGTATCACTTAGGACATTTCTTTATCGCAATTGATACAGAAGCATTCATGGGCTTAGACTCATTTAAAAAAACAGCAGGAGATATCTTAAGAGACCTTCGTAACAGTGAATTGGCTCCGGGACAAGAAAAAATATATACTGCAGGTGAAAAAGAGTATAATGTTTGGCTGGAACGAAAAGACAAAGGTGTACCTTTAACAGAAGGTGTGAAAGAAGACTTTAGAGTTGTGAATGAAATGTTAAAATTGAACAAAGACTTACCATTCTAAAAACATAAAAAAAAAGGCAAATACAATTGTATTTGCCTTTTACTTTGTTAATTTCAATAAATCATCATATGTAAAAAATCCCTTAACTCCCCTAGTTTCTAAAAGAGTATTCAAAACGTCTTTCTTATCGATACTATCAAAACGAAGAATACCATCTAATATTACTTTTAAATATCGTTCACTAGTTTTTGAATCTTCTCCAGTAAAGAAGTCTCTATTACAAGTAAATGTGTATGCCTTAATATTATCAAATTCACCCAGATATAAAAGGTCACTATACCAAGAATCATTGAAGACAACTTTTGAAATCCCTGATTCCAACTCTTCACAGGTTAAATCAATTATTTCATCAAGAGACCGATTGTTTTCTTGTTTCAAGATATCAATGAATTGATCATCTTCAATAAGATAACGAACCGCGTAATTGCTGTTATCACTCTTATCTCCTAAAAATAAGACACTACCATCCCATCTAGAAGAATGCTTTAAGAACTTGATCTCACGGTTAAGCTTAAAGAGTTCTTTTTTAATGGGTAATTTACTATTTCTAGCACCTATTTCTACTTTGTTTGATCCTTCAACTCGTCCACCCTCTAAATATGTCTTAAACCGATCAAAGTTCATATTAGAACCATACGAAACATACCATACCTTCACTTTAGTGAACCGTGAAATCGTAGGTGTCTGTTTTTTTATCGTAACCGTTTGGCTTTCTAATCACCAAGAAACTCAATAAGAATCCAATCGCCAATCCACCAACATGTCCAATGATTGAAACACCAGGTGTAATAAATGTGAATACGATTTGGACAATGATTAATACTCGTATACTTTGAATTTCCTGTTTTGGGATTAATTCAGGACGATTAATTGTGATGTAAAGCAATGCCCCTAATACACCAAATATCGCGCCACTAGCTCCCAAGGATACTAAATTATCCTTAAAGAAGTAAGTATATCCAAGTGTAAGTAAACTAACCATTATCAAAGTAGCGAAGTATATGATTGAGAACTTCTTAGAACCAATTACTCTTTCTAACCCACTACTCAGTACAACCACACCAATGATCATATTACTAAAGAAATGCATAAAGTCAGCATGTAAGAAACCATACGTAAGAAGTCTAAAGTATTCACCCTCGGTATAAACTTCTTTACTCATTGCACCCAAACGAAGTAATACACTGATCTCAAATCCTCCTAAAAGTAAAGTAACCAATAAGAAGATTGTATTAATTATGATGATAATGCTTGTAACAGGAGACGTCTTATAAAAATCTTTTATATCTCCTTCTCGTCTAAAAACAGACTTCATTTAAATCACCTCTAGAAATTGAATTTTTTAAATAACATTGGATAACATCCAAGTGCAACAAATGCGATAAAGAAATAACGAATCATATCAAACACATTCATTAAGACTGTACCATCTTCTGCAAATAGATTAAATAAGACTTTAAGCCCTAATTGAATGATTAACATAACAACCAATCCAAATACAACACGCATACCATTTCTAAGAATGTCTTTATGTATCGTGAATCTGACATATTTTTTTTCCACATACATTGCTAAGGTAAACCCTGCAAACATTCCATATCCTTTGAATAAATCTTCTCCACCATTAATTACCAAGAATGGTAAGAACACAATTAAGATAGTAATATAGATTCTAAATAGATGTTGATCTGTCAGTTTAAAGAAGAACTTGTGGAATAAATAAGCTGTTAAAAATCCTAATAAAATCGCAGCCAATACATCTTCTAAGAAATGAACACCCAAATACATTCTACTCAGTGCCATAAATGATACCAAAATAAAGGAACCAATGAACGCTGATTTTTTCTTAACTAAATAACTACCACTAAACAAAAAGGCACTAAAGTTCTGTGTGTGTCCACTTGGGAAACTTTGTCCAGTACTTGTATCAGGTCGTAAATTAACGACATCATTAGGATATTTCTCAAACGGTCTCAATGCATTTACAATCCCTTTTAATACATTGTTAAATACCAATGTGAATGTCAATGTGAATGCTAAGAACTCACCGTATTTTTTATTGATTGTAAAATATACAACTGCTAGTACTAACATATAAATGGTTTCCTCTCCTAAGAAAGAGACCCCATTAAAAAACAAATCCAAAAAATCACTTCGTAAACCCTGTAAAAAGATAATAACTTCTATTGTCATTTCTTACACCACCTTATTATATAGTATATCACAATCTAACAAGTGAAAGATATGTGAAAGTGAATCTCTTTATATTTGTTAAATATGAATGAAAAGAGATACCTTTATAACCATTGAATCTTTTACCCATAAAAAAAGAGCAATCACTCAGACTGCTCACTAGTTATTTCACACTGGGCCTCATCAAGGGCTTCCTTTAAACCTCTCACTGCACAGGAATTACTTGTACATACGTTGCATTTCTCAATCGACTCAACATTTTCTGGTGCATCTGTTTTACTATTTAAGAAGTAGGTTAAAACGTATACAAGTATTAGCGGAACAAATATAGATATAACAATAATATAATCTTTCATACATATCAGACTCCTATCAAAATCATTATAACGCAAAAAGACTAAAAAAGTGTGAAAAAAGCATATAAATAACACTTTAGCACTCAACACTTGACAGTGCTAATAACAAGGTGTATAATGTGATAGATAATTATTAACGGAGGTATATTATGGCAAAGACCAAACAATTTAAAACAGAATCAAAAAAATTATTAGATTTAATGATTAACTCAATCTACACTCACAAAGAAATATTCTTAAGAGAACTGATATCAAACGCAAGTGATGCGATTGATAAAAGACATTATCTCGCTTTAACAGATACTGAAAAAGCAGATGATTACGAAATCAACTTAGCGTTTGATAAAGATGCGAGAACTATCACTCTAACGGATAACGGAATAGGGTTAACCGAAGAAGAATTAGTAAACAACTTAGGTACAATCGCAAGAAGCGGTTCAAAAGAGTTCAAAGAAGGAATCGAAAATGATGACATTGATATCATAGGACAATTCGGAGTTGGATTCTATAGCGCGTTCATGGTTGCTAAAAAAGTAACTGTAACAACAAAATCAGTGAATAGTGATGTTGCGTTTACTTGGGAAAGTGAAGGTCACTCAAACTATACAATTAAAGAATCAAACAAAGAAGAATACGGAACAACAATCGTACTAGAACTTCGTGACAACAACGAAGATACTGAAGAAGATTACGAAGAATTCTTAACAGAATACAAATTAAAAGAATTGGTAAAAAAATACAGTGATTATGTAAGATATCCAATCAAAATGGATGTTACAAAAACAGATTACCCTGAAGACAAAGATGCAGATCCAATCGTATACACAGAAACAGAAACTTTAAACAGTATGGTTCCTTTATGGAAACGAAACAAAAACGAAATTACAGAAGAAGAATATAGTGAGTTCTATAAACGTCAGTTCAATGATTTCGAAGATCCAATGAAAGTAATCCATACAAAAGTAGAAGGAATGACAGAATATACAAGCCTTCTTTACATTCCAAAAAAAGCACCATTTGATTTATATAGTGAAAAATATGAAAAAGGATTACAACTATATAGCCGCGGTGTATTCATCATGGATAAAAACAAAGACTTAATTCCTGATTACTTTAGATTCGTTAGAGGATTAGTAGATTCAAGTGATTTATCTTTAAACATCTCACGTGAAATGTTACAACAAGACCGTTTACTGAAAAAAATCGCAACAAACATTGAAAAGAAAATCAAATCTGAGCTTGAAAAAATGCTTAAAAATGATCGCGATAATTATAATGAATTCTATCAAACATACGGAATCAACTTGAAATATGGAATCTATGAAGGATTTGGAATGAACAAAGAAAAACTTCAAGATTTAATCATGTTCAAAACAACAAAAAGCGATGAGTTTATTACTCTAAAAGAATATGTGGAACGAATGAAAGAAGATCAAAAAGTGATTTACTATGCATCAGGTAAAACAAAAGAAGCTATTTTATCATTACCACAAATGGACTTAATCAAAGACAAAGACTTTGAAGCATTATTATTTACAGATGATATTGATGAGTTCATGGTTAATATCTTAATGAAATACGAAGAGAAAGAGTTTAAATCAATCAATCAAGGGGATCTTAATCTAATCGATGAAGATGACACAAAAAAACTTGATGAGCTAAACGAAGAGAAAGTCGACTTACTAAATACGCTAAAAGAAAGTATTAGTGATAAAGTAAGCAACGTTGTATTATCAAAAAGATTAAAAGATAGCCCAGTATGTTTAGTAAGCGCGGAAGGTATTTCTATGGAAATGGAAAAAGTACTTGCGAACTTACCAAATAATACACAACAAGCAACTGCGACTAAAATCTTAGAAATCAATCCAAATCATGAATTATTT
>PPCM01000114.1_pt1 | contig 126211 bp, 130 predicted proteins | sample 1555541 | NCBI WGS metagenome assembly PPCM01 (sample SAMN05284479, study PRJNA326546) | Marine sediment metagenome, whole genome shotgun sequencing project. | isolation source: marine sediment | place: Germany: Wadden Sea | collected 2012-09-05
CCAATCTTACGGTACCAGTTTCCTCCACGTTGAATAATTTGTGGAACAATACAAAGTGTTTCCACATTATTAACAACTGTCGGCATTCCATACAGTCCTTCTACAACTGGGAAAGGAGGCTTGTTTCTTGGTTGACCTTTCTTTCCTTCGATTGATTCTATTAGTGCTGTTTCTTCACCACAAACATATGCTCCCGCACCTGTTCTTAGTTCTAAATCAAACACAAAATCTGTTCCAAATAATGGACTACCTAATATTCCATAATTGTAACAATCTTCAATAGCCTTCAGTAAAATAGGCTTTGAGTTTGGATATTCAATTCGTAAGTAGATATATCCCTTTGATGCTCCTACAGCCATACCGGCTATAATCATACCTTCGATACAGGAATGAGGGTCTCCCTCCATAATAACACGGTCCATAAAGTCTCCTGGGATTCCTTCATCAGCGTTCATGATGATGTACTTTTGCTCACCTTCAGCATTATGGGCAAACTGCCACTTTAATCCTGTTGGAAACCCTGCACCACCACGTCCTCTTAATCCAGATGATTTTAACTCATCTATGATATCTTGAGGATTCATTCTAGAGGCTTTTTCTGCACCTAAGTACCCTTTTCTAGCGATATACTCCTCAATACTTAAAGGATCAATTTTCCCCAAATTACGAAGTTTATCTCTCGTTTCATTGTGATTCAACTCATGCCAAGTCTTAAGACGTTCTCCAACCGCATTCCATGTTTCTTCACTGATTTTTTGTAATCGTTCTAATGTCATCATTTAATGTACTCCTTCACAATAGATCCTAGTTCGTATACATCTACTTTTGTATACAGATCATCATTTACTGTGATGGTTGGAGACTCATCACAGTGTCCGTTACAATACGTAATCTCAACTGTTACTTTGCCATCTTCTGTCGTATGGTGCTCATCTTCAAGGTCAAACTTCTTTTTTAAGACCTTAGTCAACTCTTCAGAGCCATTAACTACACAACTTGCACCTTCACATACTCTAATGACAACATCCCCTACAGGATGCTCTGTAAAAAAGTCATAGAATGTTGCAGTTGCGTTAATCTTCGACATCGGGATTTTCATTTCCTCTGAGATTATCTTAGATACTGCCAACGGGATACACTTATAGATTGAGTTTACTTCATGTAAAATCTCCATAAGTGGCGTCTCAAAGCTAGCATACTTAGAGACTAAATCTTTCACTATTTGTGCTTCCTTTGCAGAAATCTTCACGATTCCCATACTCTACCTCCACCTAACAAAATTTAGTCGCATGATGAATAATACATACGGTACAAAAATTATAGCAACCATCTGTAAACGTTATCAACTAACTGGTATGACCACTAACGCCAAAAAAAAGACACTATTTACTAGTGTCTATAATATTTGTCTTAACGTAGTCTTTTATATCCATCAACTTTTCTAATTTATTGTGTAGGGAAATAAAATCCTTCTCTTCTAAGATATAAGGTTTTTCAAACTTGAACATATTCAACGCAATATGTAAGCCACTTTCATTTGCAGAAAGGTATACACTTTCTGGAGCATTCTTTTTCAAATAGTGGAATAATGCAACATATTTTTGATCCACACTACTTGTTTCAGTCGTGAATATTTTTTTATTCTGCTTATCTTTTAAAAATTTAACTCCTTTTAGTGACGGTCTCCATTTATCTCGAACTTGAATTAAATTTGGCTCTCTTATGCCAAAAAATAGATACATACCATTTAAATAGACAGTTGTTGTTTTTCCTGTGGAAACAAAAATATAACTTTGATCCATTGTGTATGGAACTCCATCCACATATCCTGAAAGTCTGAATTTCACATTATTAGCGGCACCTCTTGTAAAGATTCCTCCAGCCTTATTTATCTCTTTATCTTGTTTTATTGTAGTGGAGTACTTTAATTCATTTCCGTGCATATGTTCATAACCTGAAATAATCTCGGGAAGTAAATATTGATAAAATGACTTAGAATCTTTTGAAAACTCCAGTGCTAAATACAATATTGTCAGTACAACAAAGCCTACTAAAAAAATAATTTGTATAGAAACTTTCATAACTCCGATTCCAAAAAATTGCATCAAAAACAAGGTAACAAATGTTACTGATAAAATAGCACCAATCTTCTTTATAACTTTAAAATTATTATACTTTCTTGTATAAACTCTAGAATCAAAACTTTGCTTAATTTGTTCGAAATTATTTAACTTTTCCATGATCCCTTAATTGCCGTCATATATGGGGCAATCTCTCCTGTCATAATATTTTCTTTGATAGCTGGATCTTCTTGCATTATAGTGGTAGCCTCCTCTAGTGAATCTGCATATAGAAGAACCAATCCTATCGTTTTAGAATCCTCTACTTGAGTTCTTCCAGCAAAAATTAACTTTCCTTCTTTTTCCAAGGTTAACAGATGATTAAAATGTCTAGAAATAACAGCTTCGTCTTCGTCGGTCAATTGTCCTTCTTTTAATCGATCAATTAATCTTAAAAAATATAAAAACTCCATAAAAACACCTCAATTCATTATACTCTTTTTATAAAAAAAAAGCATACCGCAGTATGCTTTGGTTTTTCATATAATATGACTATGAGCTTCATGCTTTTCAGATTGAATATCACCAGAACGTTTAAATGCCCACTTCACAATAATCTCTCCAAATATTTTATAAACAATAACGGCACCTAATACAACTGTTAATATAGTTGATCCGATATCTGCATACACATGGTTTCCTGTTTCACTTGCTAATTGTAAGAAACGGATTTCAGCTAAGATTGCCATATCGATTGCAACTCCTCCTTGTGGAATTAGTGCAAAACCTATGTTCTGATATACTTTTTTATCTTCACCAAGTACTTTAGCTGTAGCTGTAGAAGCAGATACCTTTCCTAATACTCTAACGAAGATATAAATAACTCCTAAGATTCCGATTGAAGGTAGTAGAGTTAAGTCCAACTCTGCACCAGAGATCGTAAAGAATACTAATAACAGTGGTAGGATAACTGCGTCTGTATTTCTCCTAACTTTTTCCTTAATACTCGGGTCGAGTGAATTGGATAACACTGCACCGATTGTAAGAGGTAATAATATAGATGAGGTACCTAACATATAACTGATACCTACTCCGAAGAATAAACCAATAATTACAATGATTAAGATAGAAACATTATCACCCTTGTAATAGTAATTTAATATTTTAACGATTACTCCACCAATGATTAACCCCATTAAAATAGCCAACACAATTTCAAATACGGGTTGCGCCAAAAGATCTGTTAACGATGTCGCTTCTGTTGTATTACCTGCTAAAAATACAGCGATCGGTAATACCAACGCAAATATTATTACACCTAATACATCATCTAACGCAATCATTGGGAATAATAAATTTGTTACTCTTCCCTTTGCTTTATAACTTTTGATAGTAGCGATAATTGGAGCAGGTGTTGTTACTGTAGCGATTGCTCCTAAGATTAATGCGTATATCCAATCGTTCTCGCGAACAAATAGTACTATAGCTCCTGCAACTAAAACAAAGGTCAATATGCTTTGTGCCAACGTTAAGTACATGATTGTATTCCCATTATTTTTTAATAGTTTTAAATCCACTTCAAGACCAACATTATAACCGATAAATCCAATGGCTAATAATTTTAAAGTCTTAAATTGTTCGATCATTCCTTTATCAAATATGTTTAACAAACTAGGTCCAAATATCATACCTATTATGATATAGCCCGTTACTTTTGGTAAACGTGCTAACTCAGCTAGTTTTCCACCTAAGATTCCTATTGTTACTAACAATGCAATCTCGATAAACACGTTTGAATGATATTCTGAAAACACTGAAAGTCCTGCTAAAAACTCAAACATAGTATCACCTTCCACCTATTCTATTCCTTTTATCTATTGTCAAAAAAGTATCATAACTATCTATTTCGATATCATCTCAATGTATGAGTCAATAATTTTTGGATCAAACCAAGTCCCAATTTTATCCTTCATTCTTACTTTAAATGTTTCTTTAGTTACACCATGTAATCCATTCATTGCAATATATGAACACAAAGCTAAAACTTGTGATTCTATACTGATCTCATCCGATTTTTTTTGTTCTGGATGTCCAGTACCGTCATAGTGTTCACAATATCCTTTAACAACTTCTGCTATATCGTGATAACCCGGTATCGAACGAATCATTCTATATGTTTCTTCTGTTTGATAAACACAATCAGGGGCAATCTTTGATTCTGCCAATAATCCTAATCTATGTAAACGGCATGCTTTTAAGATTGACTCTAGTCTTTTCTTGGACAAATCTAGATGATTTGCAAACTTGATTATCTCCTTGGCCGTGTTATTTACATTCTCAAGTTCGTCAGGAAACTTTGAGTAAAGTTCTTCTAACAAGCTATCCACAAGTTGCTCTGAAATGGAGTCTTTCTTAAACATTTTGTTAGAATACATTTTTTCTTCAGCAAATTGAAGTATATCTGTAAATGACTCTTCTTTAGATGTTTTTGTAGCGGTTCCAACAGATACACTAACTCTAGTTTTTAATGTAGTAATCATACATTCTCTAACTATTCTTTCAACAACGATCTCTGCTTTGTTTGCTGGTGTTTTAGGTAATAAGATTAGGAACTCATCACCACCCATACGTCCAACAATTTCATCTTGCCTTAGAGATTTTTTCAATATTTTAGCAACCTCGAAAATCAGTTCATCTCCATAATTGTGACCAAATGCATCGTTCGTAAACTTAAGACTATCTATATCAAGTTGAACCACCGTAAATGGTAGATTCCGTTGAACGTCTAAACGTCTTATTTCCTCTTCCATAAACCTACGGTTATATAACCCTGTCATTGAATCATGATAACTTAAATACTCCAATGCACCCTCTACTTCCTTGCGATATGTTATATCAGAAATAAATCCACTGAAAGTTTGCTCTTTACCATCCTCAAGAATATCTATAGAACCTCTTTCCCAGACCCAAATAGCAGTACCATTTTTACAAAGTATCTTATACTCAAGAAGAAACTCGTCTTTCTTCTCTAAAGCACGATCCCATTCTTTTTTTACTGAGTTTCTATACTCCGGGAGAATTAGATCATTGTACGATAATAATTTGTTATTAATTATCTCAGAAGGCAGATACCCAGTGATTGAGAAGAAAGAATCAGACAGTAGTTCCATGGTATAATTATCATCAACTTTACAACGGTACGCAAATCCAGGAATCGTACCTAACAAACCTTCTTTTGATTTATTTAACTGTAACATTTGATCTATGTAATGTTTATTTCCACTTAGATCAATAATATATGCTTCATAAATTTCTTCTTTTTCTATAGAACGATGGATAAAAATCTCCGCTGGAAATGTTCCATCTTTTGTCAAAATATCAATTCCATATAAAATAGATTTTTGTCCTGGAACAAGTAAACTTACTTCTGTTAAAATCCTTTTAGAATGCTCCTCTGAACAATAATCATCCCATCTTAAATCTACTATCTTCTCTAAAGTTGTACCTAGTTTAGTCATCAGTGCCTCATTGAAATGAAGAAATTCTCCATCTGACTTACCTATTAAAACTGGAATAGGAGAAGAAAAATATATATTTGAATAAAATTGTTCATTTTTATTAGCCTGCTCTAATTCTTCAAAAGATCGATCAGCAATAATAGCATATGCTGCTCCAAGTAACATAACATTTAAAATACCCATCACCGAAACAGAAAAAGCGTCAGAACTATTTGTTAAAATATCTTGTGTAGTAGGTAAATATATATAACTTAAAACGCCTCTCAAAGAAAAATTTATTACTATCAATAAACTCACTGGAACAATTAGATCTCCAAACCCCTTGCTTCCCTGTCTTCTTAAAACCTTTAAAACAATAATAAAGTAAACTAGAGTTGAAGTAATAGAATATACAATAATTCGGATTGAGATATCAGGCACTTCAAAAGTGTAATACCAAATCACAAATAGATATCCTGCAGACATTACTGCCATACTCCATCTTCTAAACTTCAGTCCATATAATCTCATGACACCAGAGAAGAAAAATAGATTAGCAACTAATAGTGTAATATTTGAAAATAGTATGTTATTATTTGTATCAATTGAACCTCTAAAATAAGTTAGTACTACTCCCACTGTATTAAGGAAATAGAATACTAAAAAATTAGTAAGCCCTTGATATTTTAATTTGAAACGCATGAACATGAATGTTATCCCGAGCAAGCCAATTAAACTTGAAATAAACAAAATGAACATAGCAGTTTGAATAGACATTTCAAACATCAAACCACATCCTTTTTTATATTTTACCATATCAAGAGCTTTCAAAAGGTTTCAAAATACCTCTTCAAATCAAATCCAGAAAAAAACCACTACTTTGTAGTGGCCAAATTCTATAAGTTATGTGATACAAGAATTTCTTTAAATTCTTTTGTATCTGCATACAATTCTTCCCTTAAAGGATTACGTTTAGTTGATCTAATCATTTTGATTTCATACACTAGAACGCCAATATTGATAATGATTGCGGCAATACTTAATAAGTATAATGGGAATACATTATGAGTAGATACGATATTAAAATATTCCGTATTTGCATAATTAGGGAATGTTAACGAAAACATTGCCCACAAAGCTAGAGTCTGTGCTCTATGTTGTAACCATACCCCTTTTTTCCAAAACAATCCTGCACACGTAGATACACCTACTAATGCTACACCTGCATAAAATGAACGCTCTGGAATACAGTTATAAACATATGATAGATTCCAGACACCATACGCAATAATCCACCATGAGTTTTGATCTGCCCACACCATGTCTTGGTTCTTGTTTTTTGAAATTTTAATCCCTAACCAACCTGACATTGTAATAACACTCAGAATACCAGCAATACCATTAATAATATTCCACGGTCCACCTTGTAAAAATAGACCATTTTCCCATACACCATTTAACTGAGATACTTCAAAATCTCTCACAACTGCTTCTAAAATGTTGATTCCAAGTATCAACGCTGGGAATGTTAACATAAATTTGTTTTTTTGTAATTTTGAAAAATAACGCAGTGCCATAAATCCTACTACTCCAGCTAATGCTGAGTATGTTTTTACCCAGGCAAACCAGTTTCCTTCTGTGTTTTCGCTTGCTCCTGTTCTCCAGATAGTTAATGTAAAGATAATCGGTATTAATATATAAAAGGCAACCGATAGCCATTTACTTCTCCTTGTTAATTCATTGATCCCTAATAATCCGACTAGAACTAATAAAAAGGCACCAATGTTTAACAGTGTATAATTCTCAAAAAATAACATTGTTCCATTGAATCACATATTGTGATTACTCTCCCTTCGACCTTAAATTCGAACTGATTATAACATAGGGAATTTCGCTTTAAAACTTACCCAAAACGACCATATAACGACTAACATTAAAAAAAGACGTTTTTGACCCATTTATAGGCTAATGTTGCTATTGAGAATTATTAATAGTGTCGAAATAAACAAAAAAAGGGACAATCTTGTCCCTATGTCTTTTTTCTTTTTGAATCAAAAAACACCCATATTAACAGTGTTAAAACTAACATAAAGGTGATGGACACAAACAACCACTTAAACATTGTCATGATTGGTGTCATAATCCCAAAAAACACTGCTGAATTTGGAAATCTTAAAAAATAAATACTTGCAAAAATATTCTCCAAAAAATCTAATCCAACTGCAATAACAGGAAAAGCTGTCATAAATTTGAACCGACTTAATATTTTGCCATTATTTATAGAGTAACCGATAGCAGCTAATGCAAATGAACCATATACTAATGGGAATGCTAAATCCCAAGTAGCTCTTTGGAATACATACATTAACCTTCCTTGTCTGCCATATAATTCGCCCATTTCAAATAAATCACCACTATCATATAAAACTAATACATCTGGTGAAATGGCTTCTCCTATTTCATTTTCCATTTGTCTATCCATAAGTGGTAATACAATAAAGATGAATGCTACAAATAAAAGTGCGTACATTATCACATTTCTTTTGGTATATAAACGAGTGAAGTTCATTCTACTTCCTCCTTATATTTGTTCATAATACCTACTGTTTTCTCATAGATAGCACGATCCTTTTTCTTCATATTCAGTGGCATAAATGTTTCCTTATCTATTGAAATCAGCATCGTTTCTGCTGTAGCACGGACTTCATCTTCAACACACAATTGATATTCGTGAACTAAACGCAACCCATTATACTCTTTAATTCTACATTTTATTACTAAAGACTCACCAAAGCGTATTGGCTTTAGAAATGTAGTTTGTGCATCCCTAATTACATAAAAAACACCCAGCTTCTCAAAGTCTTGAGACCCAATTTGTAAAAACTTTTGAATCAATTTTTCTCTTGCGACTTCTAAATACCTCAAATAATTTGAATGATGTACAATACCTTGCATATCAGTTTCATAATATCTTACTTCAATCTCGCAATTAAACATAATTTCTCCTCTTTTGTTATAATATTAATGTAAATACATCCTTATTATACACCATCAAAGGGAGGTGCAATCATGGGAAATATATTCAAAACTGAAAGATTAAGAATTAACGAAGCGACTCTTATAGACATACCTTTCATCATGCGATTGGAACAACATCCCGACAACAGAAATTTTGTCGTTCAAGGTACTGTTGATGAGCATACATACGAGATACAGGATCCAAGCCACCTGCTACTCATCATAAAGAAAAAGTATGAACTTATAGGATTCGTTTTGTGCCACAAAGATGTTAAGAACTCTTCATTTGAGTTAAGAAGAATGATTATTCAATCCAAGGGTAAAGGCTATGGAAAAGAAGTTCTTCTAGGAATAATAGACTATTCATTAAATGAACTAGGTTTCCATCGATTCTGGTTAGATGTATACGAAGACAATGAAAAAGCAATACACCTTTATGAATCTATTGGGATGGAACTAGATGGAATACTAAAAAAATCATATAAAAGAGAAGGCGAGTTTGTTAGCCAACATATTTATTCTATAATGAACAAGAAAAAAGAAAAGTAAAAAACTTTTCTTTTAAATTACTAATTCTGATTTTACCTTTCTCAATATATAAACAGAATAGAACAAGGCAAATATTGCTGCAGTCCAGTTAATGATAACAATTCCCCACCATACTCCTGAAACTCCCATACCCAGTTGAGTAGCCAATAAATTGAACAAAACAAGAGGCATCACAATCTGTCTGTACACTCCAAGCCATACAGCTAGACCAGGTCGTTTTAAACCTTGTAATGCTGACACTGAAATATTCATAATAGAATAAGTTGTAAATCCATAAAACTCTATTCTTAAATATTTTGCCCCAGCGGAAATCACCGTAGGATCTTGATTAAATATACCCACTAAAAACCCTGCAAGTGGGTATATAATAAACATCGCGATAATCATGATTGTAACAGAATAGTGCATCGACTTCATAAACGTTACCGAAATACGCTCATACTCTTTTGCACCATAGTTTTGACCGATAATAGTTATTGCTGCGGTATTTAATCCGATTGCAGGTAACAAGGCTAGTTGAATGATTCTAGAAGCCGCACCGTATGCAGCTACCGTAGCATCTCCTCCTAATCGAATTACATAATAATTTATTACAAATACTCCAAGAGCAATTGTCATCATATTTAGAGTAGCTGGAATTGCTTGACGCAATATATCCTCAATGGCGCTACCATCTACTTTTTGCCTTTTAAATAAATCCCACTTAAACGCAGCTGATTTATGTAATCTAAAAATTAGATAAACCGTTCCAAAAAATTGCACTAAAACAGTCGCTAACCCTACACCTGCCGTACCCATTTTAGGAAGCCCAAACCACCCTAAAATGAACAACGGGTCTAAAATCAGATTTAAGAAAAATCCTATAATTAAATAGTTTCGATAAGATTTAGTATCTCCTTGACTTGCTAACATTGCATTTAATATCATATTTAAAACAAAAAACAGTGATCCCAAAAATATAACACGAATATAATCAGTAGCGTATACAAGAGTTTCTACTTTTCCACCTAAAAAATTTAGTAATGGAACACCTATTAGAGGAGTTCCCAAAAATGTAATAAACAAAACAATCAGTGCTCCTAATATAAATGCATTGTATCCATATTTATGATAGGCATCTGTATCTTTTTTTCCAAGAGCATTGGCTATTAGTGCAGTCGTACCAGTTCCCATTCCATTTGCTAACGCAATCACCAAAAAGAACACAGGAAAGGCCAAACTCATACCTGCTAAAGCGTTTGTTCCAATATTACCTGCATAAATTGTATCTACGATATTGAACAAAGTATTAAACAACATCCCAATACTAGCTGGAATCGCAATCCGTCTTATGTGTTCAGAAACTGAACCTTTTGTTAAATCAGTACCCACTAGTACCACCTCTAAAATTAGGATAGCACTTATAACTAATGTTCGTAATTAATACACAAGAAAAAACGCACTTGCGTGCGTTTTAAAATTTGTATCGGTTTTATTCAGCTGATTGTTTGATAGCTTCTACCTCTACCTCTTCTTCTTCACCTGTAGTTTCCTCAGGTTCGTCCTGAGCTTTGGCATAAGCTAACTTAGCTACGACTGCATCTGGATCAGATAATACTTCTAACCCTTCAGGAATCTCTAAATCTTTCACATATAGGTAATCTCCAACTTCCATACCTGTTAAATCTACCTCAATGCTAGATACACCTTCACCAACTGTGTACTCAACAGTGATCTCCGTTGTATCAAAAGTTAAAATCAAGTTGTTTTTCACAATCTCCTCTCTATTAAGGAAATGAAGCACAACATCTGAAGTAATTGTGTCATCCGCTGCTACTTTCTGTAAATCGAAATGTAAGAAACGGTTCACATTCATCGGGTCTCTCTGAACTTCCTTAAAGTATACAATGTGTTTCTTGCGGCCTAGTGTAACGGGAAATGTTCTACTTAAGCCATACTCCGCAATTGTTTTTAAGAAATACTCATAATAATGTACTTGAATCGGTGTAGATTCAATTCCTTTACCGTAGATTACGCCAGGAATTATGTCTTGTTTTCTTAACTTAACTGCGTTGTTACTTCTTAATTCTAGTTTCATTTTCTCACCCCTTTGTATAACTAATATAACATATCTTTTCATCAAGACAAAATGGGGCACTTCAAAAGGACCATTTGAGGTCGTTATAATAACAGTCTTAAGTAGTCTGTTTGCTTCTCTTTACCGTGTTCTTTTAGATGTTTTCTTAATGATTCATGATGGTATGTACGGTATTGTTCTAACCTACTTTCTTCCATCAATTGCTCAAATACATAGTGTAAAATACCTCTGTAACTGGAATCACTAGTAAGATTTAATTGCTTAGCTAATTTTGGCAGTGTCTTCTCAAAAAAGTTTCTTTCGTTTAATAATTCTGTACCAGACAAAATTTGATGTATTGCCCTTTTTCTTCTAAATGGTAATGCTGCTAAATGTAACAGAGCTTCGTGTTCTGTATAAAAGGTCTTAAAATAGAATTTATCTCCAAACAACACACCAAACTCTTTTAGTGCATCCAAATAACCCATTCGCATGTTTTTATGGATCTTTTCATTTTCAACATGTAAAGGAATTCCTAAGTCCTCTTGAGGTTGTATATGAATGATATGTGCGTTTTTGTATTTTTTTCGTTTTAAACTTGGATTTAAACTCACCGCAATTACCTCATTACATCCGCGGTCAATCGCCATCTGAACGGGAAAATTATCCGTAACAAATCCATCGACAAAACGAATGGGATCTTCTTCCTCTCTAGCAAATCCAGGAATCATAGCACTTCCTAAAAGATAATGTTTAATCATCCCTTCTGGAATATCATCTTTAAATAATTTTAATGATTTGTATTCATCTAGACTATACGTTACTAGACCATAGTCAATTGAACTGTTTCTAAGTATATCTTCATCTAAGTAATTGTTGATGTGTCTTCTTAAAGGAGCAACATCTATTCCCTTCTTATTTTTAACATATGAATATATGTTTTTTAACAACCCCATTGATAATGGGACTTTTTTGTTTTTAACAAACATATCAAATGCTTCTACAAGCGAGGCATCGGCTTCAATTAAATCACTCATCTCCATATTACTCCATAAATCATAAGCTTTACTAAAAGCATTCATCGCAAAGAATGCTCCATTTAAAGCTCCAATACTTGTTCCACAAACAACATCAATATCAATCTCTAACTCTCTTAATGCTTTCCACACACCTATTTGATATGCACCTTTAACGCCACCACCAGCTAATACTAATCCTCTCATATCGTTACCTCTTTATCTAAAGAACTTTCTAATTTTCTTAAACACTCTCTTAATTCAGTTTTAAACTCATCAATATCAAATGAAATATTCACACTAGTAACATTCATCAATTTTCTATATTTTAATGCAGTTATACCAAGTCTGTTTTTAATCGCTTGGTTTAAATATTTAACGTCACTGAATCCAGAGTGTTCTGAAATTTCTACAACACTTAACTCCGACTCATTTAAAAGTTTCAGTGCATGGTCCAGTCTAACTTTTCTTGTATATTCTTGTAGGGAGATCCCAAAATACTCTTTAACAAAGTGCGACAAACGAAATGTACTTAATTCCACTTTTTCAGCTAATAAATCAAGTTTTATTTTATCTCTAAAGTTCTTTTTAACATACTCGCTTATATCCCTCACTCTTTTTAAATACTCATCATAATTTTTAGATTTTACATCTAGTCGTTTTTCTTTTTGTAACATTGTATATAATTCATATACAAACATATTGTAATACCCAACTACTTTATACCGAATAAAGTTATCTTGAGGTTTTAAGAGTATTTGTAATAATTGGGCAATGAGTAAAGGGACTTCCTTATACTTAACTACCAACTCCTCAAAGGTATACACTCTATTTTCAAAACTGTATTGTTCAAACATCACCTGATTTTCAATCAAATGATCCTTTTTAAAACGATACGTAATAACAATGGCATCGTCTGCATGTACAGAATGAAGTTGCCCGATGTTTAGCATAAACAATGTTTGGTCGGTAAGCTCGTAAAAAACACCATCACATACAACTTCCATTTTCCCTTTTAAAAGCCAGATTAACTCAATCTCATCGTGAACTTGATCTTCATGGTGCACACTTCTTAAAAAAAATGTTTTAAACGGTAACTCTTGTTCTTTAAAAATATCTATACAGGACTCATTCATACTCTCACCCTTTTATGACAATATTGTCGTTTAATACTTAAATAGTAGCATATTTATGCCAATATTGCTATTTAGAATTTACACGAACTATTGAGAACATCTTTATAAGAAGCGCATAATAAAATTAGATAAAAACAGGGAGGGTTATTATGGCATTACCAGCATTAAGCTATGTAGTATCAATGGGACTATACATATTGTTCCTATATTTATTTTTAGAGTTTACAAGAGAAAAAAAAGGATTTTATAAGTGGTTTTTTATAATTGCGTTAGCAACATTTCCACTTTGGTTCCTAAACCTACACTCATGGTTTAGATGGGCAAAATCAATCAGTGTATTAATACCACTGTGTTTCGTTTCATTCGTAAGAATCTCAAACGATGGAAAACATCAAGATGTAATGATGAGTCTGAAAAAGAAATGGCCATTATGGATTTTATATTTTGTTTTAAACTTAAACATTATTGAAGCTTCTTTAACAGATCTAGAATTAGGAAATTATTTCAACGCAATCAGTGGTTTCATTTTATGTATTACAATTCCATTACCAACTAGACATTGGAGAATTGGTAAAAATGATGGGAAAAATACATTTGCTGAATTAATTGCGGATTTACCACTAGCATGGTGTTTATTATATGTTACTTGGAATGCAGCATTTGTGTACGGAGAAAACCCATCGTACTTCGCATCAAGTTTATGTATCTTAATTGCACCAGAAATTTGGATGTTCGCAAAAAAAAGAACAGACCTTTGGTTAATGGGACGTATCTACACATTAGGTGTACATATCCTAATCCGCTCTTCTTATGATATTTTCACTCCATTAATGGATTCAACAACATGGTTCAACGCTAGTGTATTAAATGTGTGGGGAATCATCAATATCATACTTCACGTAGCATACTTAATCTATTGGTTCTTTAAACTAAGAAACAAACCTTATGTATTAAAAAATAGTGAAGCAAGTTATGGATATTAAAAGGTGAATTTAATTCACCTTTTCTTCTACAGTAAACTCACTAGAATAGAGTATGTCCCCATTTACTTGAATATCAATTTTATGAACTCCTGGATAAATCTTTCTGGTTGTTCTTTGTGTTAAATCAACTCTACCAGAGATAACTGACATTTCATCTTTTCTCCCTTGTAGAGTGGTTAGTTTATACACCTTTTTACTAGGCCTACCCGATTTTGACTGAAACCATAATACATAGTCCACTAAGACTTTAACATCTTCGGAGAATAAAACATTAAAATTAAAGTAAACTTTCTCCCCTATATAAAATGTATCTGTTTCAAAGTTAAATGCATCTATTAAAACACTAGGGTTTTTCTTAAATCCTAATAATTCGAGTGCATCTGAGTTCCCTTGTTTTATCAAAGTCCTTAAACTATGTTTAACGATATAATCCATTTCTGAATCCGTTCTTAAATGTTTCCATTTAAGCAATGTCTGAATGACTAAGTCCGGATCAAATTTAGAAATATCATTTAAGTGATTTGCCACTGAGCGTGTAACATAACGGTCTGTATCATGTACCAGTATAGATAACCATTCAATCGCTAAAGCATGATCTGCATGAATCTTCTTGGCCCAAGGTAACAGAGGTCTTGTACCCTCTGATGCAAGTCTTCTTGTATCAACATTTTCGCTTCTAGCCCATTCCTTAACATGTTTATATGTTTCTTCTTGGTAATTGTTTATGAAGGCTCTAATCGCGAATTCTGCCGAAAACGCTCTTGTATATACACCCATTCTAGATAAAGATAATTTGTAATATTCATCCTTACAACCATACGTTTCTAAATATTCTAACAATGCTCCATAAACAAACAGAGATTCTTTTACGTTTGAAACTAATGAGTCGAATATCTGTATTGTTTCCTCAAAATCTTTCGGTAACATATCATATAGAATCCTTGTTAATGAAGTAATCCTTTCTTTTAGTTCTAATGAAGGAAATTCTTCTAGTGCTCTTTTAGTAGCTTTTTTTGTGTTAAACTTCGTTACTTTGCTAAGTTTATTAAACAATACTGAAATAGTATCTTCATTAAAAAGTTGATCTTTTAATAGTTCCATTATATCTCCCTAACCCAACTCAAAAATATTTTTTCGAACTTCTCTTGTTGTTCAATTGGTAATGAATGACCCGCGTGATCTAATACGATAACGTCTACATTTTCGTATAGATGGTCTAACTTCCAAATGTCCTTAAATCCTACGACACTATCTAATCTACCAAATAAGCCAAGTGTCTTTCCAGATACTCTTTTATTTAGTTTAAAAGAATACTTATAACTTTTTTTAATAATTTCAGTAAGTTTATCCGTGTTCGCTAAAGTGGGTGCTTCTTCAAAATCTAATAAGGATCTCTCATACTTTTCTCTTGTTTGAATTACGCTATATTCATACCCTATTTTTAGCTTCTCTATGTTTTTAATATAATCATCCACATACACAACTCTTGATTGTGGCAATGTTCTCTTATCTCGTATCGGTTCTGTAACTGAACATAACAAAAATGCAGGTAATGTCGGTCTTCTTTGTTGAAGGCCCATTGCTAGATAACCACCGTAAGAATATCCAACAACTGCAACTACATCAGGTATAATATCTTCCAAAAACTTTTCAAGAACGTTTAAATAATCATCTGAACTGTTGACAGAACTAGGCCAATTGGATTTTCCCATATGAGGTAAATCGATATAATAACGTTTAAATCCTTTTAACTGCTTTGAAAGAGGTTCTACACTATGTAAGATACATCTTTTATCTACACCATACCCATGAATCAAAAGAATTGGTTTTCCTTCACCGTGAACAACATAATCTACTTCTACATCATTACAGATAAATTTCATTAGATTACTTCCTTTCTAAGATACGTTTCAAATTTTTTAATTGCCTTATTCAATGCTCTCTTTTTAGGTTTATTTCCCCACCAAACATTAATTATTTCTAACTCAGAACCTCTATAGTGTTTAAACTCGATTCTTCCAATAAACTCTTGTTTATATAACATTGGTAAAACATAATAACCGTACTTTCTATTTTTAATTGGCGTATACACTTCCCATGTATATTCAAAATTAAAAACTTCCTTTATTAACGCTCTGTCCCAAATAAAGTTATCTAATGGAGCAATAAAGGTGATTCGTTCATCTACCTCTTCTTCTAAATCTATAAATGTAGTTGGTATATAAAATGGTTCCTTTATATCTTTTATTTGAACTTGAGTAATTTTGCCCTTTTCAAGAAGACGATTTAAGATTTTTGTTCTATTAACCTTTTTATCAATAAATGGTCCACTCCAAACGACGCTGCTTTTGTTCCATACAAGACCCATCGATAAAATTCTTCTGTAACAATATTCTTCTTCGAAATTAGTGTGTGTAAATTGTTCAACATCAAATAAGTTTTCAATTAAATCAAATTGACGTAAAGATCCTTTTTTATTTCTAATTCCAATAACTCCTTTGTGGAACAAATATTCAAGTGAACCCGTTGAGGCTTTGCTGTTCCCCCAACCAGTCTTTTTGATTTGTCCTAAAGAAATATCACTTGCAAACTTCGGTCCTGTTTTAAACTCATCTAAAACCTCATCAATTATTTCAACACAATCATCAAATCCATGGTAAGAAAATCTTCTTAATTCTCCTTCACTTCTACTTTCTCGCACTGGTTTCATAAATGAAAAATCTTTTGTTTGGTAAATTCCTAGCATCTTATCCCAGCCATCTACAAGATATCTTTCTTTATATAATGCATCTTGAAGTAACGCTCTCGAAAAGTCATGTACTCTTGCTTGTAATACTAAATCTGCATTCCTACCAACCACATCCAGTGGATCATATTGAATCGATGGGATGCGTGCAAAAACTTCTTTTATTCCTTCATGACCTGTTCTTTCATTCATTGAGTTTAAAAAATGATAGTTCACCATATATTGTCTAGCTTTTTCTTTTGTCCAAGTAATCATAATACCCTCCGTTTAAATTATACCAAAAGAAAAGTATGGGAATCCCATACTTCGTTTTATTTTCCTAAATACGATTGAATTGCTTCAACGTCTTTGTCTCCTCTACCAGATACATTTACAATAATAATTTGATCTTTATCTAATGTAGGAGCTAATTTTATGGCTTCAGCGATTGCATGACTTGATTCAATTGCTGGAATTATACCTTCTACTTGCGATAACTTCATAAGCGCTTCTACTGCTTCTTTGTCTGTTGCAGATGTATACATCACTCTACCTATATCTTCTAAGTAAGCATGTTCTGGACCAACGCCAGGATAATCTAATCCAGCACTGATAGAATACACCTCAGCAATGTCATCCCCGTCCATCACCACTTTTGTGTTCATCCCGTGAATGACTCCTTCTTTACCAAGTGTCATTGTTGCTGCATGTTCTTTTGTTTCTAGTCCTTTTCCAGCCGCTTCAACACCAATTAGTTTTACGGACTCGTCTTTTAAAAACTCTGTAAAAATTCCAATTGCATTTGATCCACCACCGACACATGCGATAACATAATCAGGCATTTTATCTTCTTGATCGATAATTTGTGTTGCAGCTTCTTCTCCAATTACTCTCTGAAAATATTTTACAATTGTGGGATAAGGATGTGGACCAACCGCACTACCTAATAAATAGAATGTATCTTCAATTCTTTCTACCCATTTCATAATTGCAAAGTCTACTGCGTCTGCTAAGGTTTGTGTTCCTTGTTCCACAGCAGTACAAGTTGCCCCTAACATTTCCATACGGAATACGTTTAACCTTTGTCTTTCCATATCAACTTTACCTTGAAATATTTCACATTCCATTCCAAACATAGCCGCAGCTGTTGCGGTAGCTACACCGTGTTGACCTGCTCCAGTTTCTGCGATGATTTTTGTTTTTCCCATTCTTTTGGCTAATAATATTTGACCTACTGTATTATTTATTTTATGAGCACCCATATGATTTAAATCTTCTCGTTTTAAATATATTTTTGCTCCACCTAATTCATTCGTTAAATTCTCAGCAAAATATAGTGGACTAGGACGTCCTACAAAATTTTTTAAATAATATCTTAACTCCTTTAAAAATTCCTCATCTTGAATGGCTGCATTAAATTCTTTTTCTACTGCGTCTAACGCCTTAACTACTGGTTCTGGGACAAATTGTCCACCAAACCTTCCAAACTCTAACATTTTTCTTTTCTCCTTTGATTTTATTGTTTAATGTGTTTGTGTTACGGTTACTTCAAAATATTGCTCTTCAGAAATATCTAGTTAATTTCATGGATTGTCCCTCCTTTCAATAAAAAAAACGCCCCTTATGCAATATGCATAAAGGACGATTAAACTCGTGGTGCCACCTTTTTTCAGTTCTAAAAAAGAACCCTTCTTCAAGTACTAACATACTCTAGCCCTGTAACGGAGGCAGTCCGTGAAATCCTACTCTTGTTCAGATTCCCTCTCGTAGATCCATTTAGAAACTTGAATAACATTAGTTCACACCAACCACTAACTCTCTTGGAAATTCATACTTTTCTTACTACTTCTACTCAACGATTTTTTATATTGTACGTGCAACAGTAGATGAAGTCAAGGTTATTCTCCACTTTTTCCATAATTGCTTAATACTCTTGCGCTAGGATCTGTTACGTTACATCCTTCCCATTCTTTGTTTGGCATCCAATAATCAACAACCAAGTGTTCACAGTTTGGGTAATGTTTTTGGAAAATCTCCATGTATAATAATGATTCTTTTGTAAATGGAGTAATTGTCGTAAACCTTTTAACTTTTTCAGAAAACTCAGAGTCAGTGTATGTAATCTCTGCATATTCTTTTAAATAATCAACTAAAGAATGTCCCACCGCATCACTGAATGCTGCTTTATCTCTATATAAAATCGAACTAGGTAAATAATCTCCTTCAAAGGCTTTTCTCAATAAATATTTTCCCATTTCATAAGAATTCATTTTTAATTTTGGATTTATTCTCATTACATAATCTACAAAGTCTAAATCCCCAAATGGAACTCTAGCTTCCAATGAATTTGATGCTAAAGAGCGGTCCGCTCTTAACACATCGTACATATAAAGTTCACTAACTCTTTTTACACATTCTGCTTGGAAACTCTCTGAGTCTGGAGCGAAATCAGTGTATTTGTATCCGAATAACTCATCACTAACTTCACCTGTCATCAACACTTTAATGTCTGTGTTTTCATGAATGTATTTTGAAATTAGATACATACCCATACTCGCTCTAATTGTTGTAATATCGTAGGTTTCTAAAGCATAGACTACTTCATGTAAACTTTTTAAGACATCTTCTTTTGAAATAATAACTTCTGTATGATCTGTACCTAAATAGTTTGCAACTTCTTTTGCATACTTTAAATCTATTGCATCATATTCCATACCAATACTAAACGTTTTAATTGGTTCACTAAATTGCTTTTGCGCAATACTACATACTAGACTGGAATCTAATCCTCCACTTAACAAAAATCCCATTTTTGCATCACTTGACAATCTTTTTCTAACACCTTCTACAAGTTTATCTTTGATTGCTGGTAACACTTCTTCTAAAGAATCTTTTGAATATTCTGTTACATCTAATTGAGTAGCATACTTATGAAACTCTCCATCATAATAGTGTCCAGGAGGAAATGGTAAGACTTTTTCTACCATATCAATGATTCCTTTTACTTCGCTGCTGAACATAATATATCCATCAGCAGTGTAACCATAAAACAATGGTCTAATCCCAATTGGATCTCTACCAGCAATCAACTGTTTTTTCTCTTGGTCGAATAGCACAAGAGCATATTCTGCATCCAACTTAGCAAACATATCTACACCAAACTTATCATAAAGTGGTAACAACACTTCGCAGTCACTTTCACTCTTTGGTGTGAAATCGACTTCGTTCAGTAATAATGAGAAGTTGTAGATTTCTCCATTACACACTAAAACATTTTCTTTATACAAGAATGGTTGCATCCCCTTATCTGATAAATCCATAATGGATAATCGTTTAAACATAAACAATTTGTCATCAATTGTCATCACCTCTGACTGATCAGGACCTCTTTCATCAATCTTTTCAAAACCTACCATTGCACCTTCGTGCATTTTTTCACTTACTAATATACCGCACATATTTCCTCCTAATAAAAAAACAGACATCTATCCCATAAATTTAGGGACGAATGTCTGCTATCCGCGGTGCCACCCAGTTTGCTTATATAAAAAAAGCCACTTTATTCTCTATCAAGAACTGTAGCATGGTAACGGGCTACTAACCGGCTTATTCTACTTAAAATTTCTTTTCGATAAGCGACTCATAGGTGTTCTTCCATTTTCTCTTATTGTCTAGCTCTCACCAACCTAGACTCGCTTCATACAGTGTGAAAATATACTTTTCCTAATCAACGTCTAATATGTAAATATTCTATGCCTTTATCTGTATTTTGTAAATATTTTTTTTTATGAAAGGGTTTTATGCTCTATTTAACAACAAAAAAGGAGTTTAAAACTCCTAATATTTGATCTTCTTGAATGCTGTCGGTAGAGGATACAACTCATTTAATTCCTCTTGGGTTACCCATATATAAGCTTCATCCTGATTCTCTACGTCAATTAAGAAAGGAATTAGATTCCACTCTTTGTGTGTGAATATATGTTTTTTTTGTTCTAGTTCCACAACACTAGAATACTGCTTATTTAACTTTTCTTTTGAAACAAGTTCTTCTGTATTTGGGTATTCGTATAACCCAGCTAACAAGCCAGTGTCTGGTCTTTTTCTAATCGCTATTTTTTCACCATGTTTAAAAACAAATACTGAAACATCAGTGATTTTTCTTTCGATACGCTTTTGTTTTACTGGAATCATATCTGTTAAATTTTGATGATAAGCAATACATCCCTTTTGTAGAGGACACTCCCCACATTTTGGAGTTCCATTTGGTAAACAAACTATTGCCCCAATCTCCATTAAGGCTTGATTAAAGTCTCCTACTCTTAAGGTAGGCAGTTTTGTTTCAACAAAAGATGCAACTGAACTTTTTATTTTAGGATCTTTAACGTCTGCTTTTATTCCTAAGTATCTAGCAAACACTCTTAATACATTCCCATCAATTGCTGGTACTCTTTCATCAAACGAAATAGAGGCAATAGCACCACTTGTATAAGGTCCTATTCCTGGCAGTTTTTCTAAATCTACTCTACTCTGGGGAACGATTCCGTTGAATTGATCCACAATAACAATCGCTGCTCTTTTTAAGTTTTTCGCTCTTGAATAATACCCTAGACCCTCCCATAGTTTATTTAAAATGTCATCTGGTACTTTCGCTAAATCTGAAACGGTAGGTAGTGTTTCCAAAAAACGATTAAAATATGGAATTACAGTATCCACTCTCGTTTGTTGTAACATTATTTCTGAAACCCATACTCGGTACGGTTCTTTGTTGTCTCTCCATGGCAATACCCTTTGATTGGAGTCATACCACGCAAGAATTTTGTTTGAAATATCCAATGTAATCACCATAAAAATTATAACAAAAAAGAGCACGTTTGTGCTCTATAAAATCCTACCTTCTTTATTTGCTCGCTCTTCATTAGAATTCCCTATTGCAACCCCAATCGGTATTCCTACTCCGATACCAATAGGAATTCCTAATCCTACGTTTCTAAATCCAGAACTTAAAGCAACTCCAATTGCGACACCAATAGCCACTCCACTACCAATTCCAAGAGACTGCAGTTCACCCTTGTGATACACTTTGAAATTCTTTTGTGCATGTCTTCTGAGTGCTTTAAATCGTTGATCAAACAGCTTGTCGTCTTTATCTATAGCTGATTGTAGAACGTACTCTAGTAACAATATAAGTTTGTTGATTTCTTTTTTATTAAACTCCTCAAACTTTTCTAGTCTCGCTACATACTTGTAGAGTAATTCTACTTCAAACTGTTTTTGCTCTTTCGGATTAAAATCCAATAAGTGATTTAACAACCCGTTTAATTCATTAATTTTATTATCTGGAATCATCTTTGTCCTCCTAGAATTTTATTCAATCTCATTGTATCACAAGACTGATTTTTATCCCTGTGTTACAACTAACATGAATGTAAAGCTAAAATTGATTATGCAAAAACGGCCGTCGGTGAAACTACACTTTTTATTAAAGACATTATTTTTTTGAAAAATAGAATGAAGTATCCTTCAAATTGTACTTGAACTAGACTCCTTAGAGGTGTTTCAAACAGCATTTGATACTTTAGCGAAGAAGGAAAGATTATAACATCTGTTAAAGATGTATTTTGGGGTACTACTTTAGGAACTAAAAAAGATAAATTTAATGTGTACCGTCAATTTTATTTCAGCGAAACACATGTAAATAAAAACTGCAGTTCTTAATGCAGTTTTTTTATACTTCGATTACTTCTAAAGAATCCGGCACCCAAAGACCAATTACTTCAACACCTTCATACCAACTTTTTACCTCTTTTACACTTCTCATTATATGAAGTGCTTGTTGCTCATCGCATAGAGGAACTCCAGCACAATCAAAGTGCCCTACTAAGGCTATTACATTCGAATCATGGGTGTTGATCGAAATATCAGTTCTAAAACGTAGATCTTGAATCACTCTTGTTTTTTTCTTTTCAGACAAAATTAAAACAGGACCGGCAGCTGTAATAGTATCCACAAATAATCGGTTGTATTTTTCTTGCAAATACTTGTTCACAACAGACTGAATTCTTCCATCCATACAAGTAATTGCAGTAATAAACTTCTTCTCCATATCTATACCTCAATATCTATTATACCATATACTTTGATTCTCAAACTAATTTTAAAATAGGTGCGTCTTCTTCTTAAATACTAAGATGCGTTGTTATAATTTAAAAAAAGGGGTGTTATAATGAAGCAATTTATTTATCCATATGTTTTATTTAAAGACACTAAAGAAGCTGTAGATTATTATATCTCAGTATTTGGTGGAGAAGTTGTTTACACGATGTACGGTAAAGACATACCAAATTGCCCAGAAGATCAACTGGAAACAATTTATCACTTACAATACAAGCTTCAGGGTATCAACTATTTTTCTCAGATGGTTTTGAAGAGGATAATGGAAGAATTATGTTACATCTTGATTTTGAAGATAGAGCAGTTATGGAAAAAGCTTTTAACAACATGGCAAAGGATGGTGAAGTCATCGAGGAACTTGGTGAAACGCATTGGGGTGCTGTTTTTGGCGTAATTAAAGACAAGTTTGAAGTCATTTGGCAATACCATTACATGTTGCCTCACGAACATTAAAAAACGACACTTCGGTGTCGTTTTATATTATACTTTCTAGTACCTTTATTATCTCCTCTCTCATATTAGCATTTATAAAATCTGGATGGGGATTTGAAAAGATTCCATAATCGTACAGGCTATTGGGTTGTTTTCCCCAATCTCCTACTCGCTCAATAATAGGAAATACTATAAAATCTACCTCTTCAAGTGAACATTTGACTAGATGGATTTTCCTAAAAGTCCACTCTGTGAACAAACTCTGCCATTTCAAGTTCTCTTAAAGTTATAGCCCGTTCACGTACACTTGTACTTAGGATTGATCTCTTAAACTCACCAAATCGGACTTTTTTTTTGTTTACTAGATGATAAATAATTAGTTGTTTCCATTTCCCACCGATTACATTTATAACGAGTTTTACATTACAATAAAAAACTTTTTTGCTTTTCCATAACATATATCATTTATGTTTGCGAGAATAGAAATGAATGAATTTTTATTAAATCTTACCATTCCAAAAGCCTAAAAACTTGCATATTAACGCCGATAACAGGACATACACATTGACTAGTTCTCATATTTGGTGTATCATTCAATAGATGTTAAATAAGTATAAATAGAAGTATAACGATTTCGTAGCACCGAAGTTCATTATTACCCCTTTTTATATTTTATAGAACAGAATTATTTTTAGGAGGATTCAATAATGAATGGTGTAGTTAAATGGTTCAACTCTGAAAAAGGATTTGGATTTATCACAACTGATGAAGGAACTGACGTATTCGCTCATTTCTCTCAAATCTTAGTTGATGGATTCAAAACTTTAGAAGAAGGACAAAAAGTAACATTTGATATCGAAGAAGGTCCAAAAGGTCCTCAAGCAAAAGATATTAATGTAGTTGAATAATTCAAACGATTGAATGATTAAAAAACTCATGTATATGCATGAGTTTTTTTTTGAAAAAAAAGGGACTATAGTCCCTTTTGGTTTATTTCATTTTTACTCATCCGGCATTCTTGTTGCTATCTCATATAGTTCATCAAAATGTGGAATGACTGCATCTACTACTTCTGGACAGAATTGAGAACCTCTGTTTTTTCTTAACTCAGATAAACAAACTTCTTTTGTTAATTTTGACCGATATAAACGGTCCGATAACATCGCGTCTATTGAATCGGCTACACTGATAATCCTTGCCTGAAGCGGAATATCCATTCCTTTAACACCTCTAGGATATCCTTTTCCATCATACCTTTCATGATGACAGAATACATACTCTGAAATTTGTCTTAATTCCGAGACAGAGTTTAAAATTCTATATCCAATTTCCGGATGCTTTTTGATTTCATTAAACTCAGGCTTCGTTAATGGCCCTTCTTTTTTTAATATCTCAATCGGAACAATAATTTTCCCGATGTCATGTAAAAGACCAGCTGTTCTGATTTCACTTATAAATCGCTCTTCCAAACCAACATATTCTGCCACTTTGATTGCTAATAACGAAACTTTTTTTGAGTGCACTTCAGAATATACATCCTTTTGATTTATAGTTGTAACGATTGTATCAATAATTGAACTTCTGTTTGAAGGTACTTGATTTAGTTTTTCTCTATACATCCAATCCTCAGCTTCTGTAAAGACTTCTCTAGCTAGCATATACTGATCTGTTTTCATCGAGTAACCAATCGAAACGGAAAGAGTAATCCCTTCGATTTTGATTGTTTTTGTACGATCCCTAACTTGCTTCATTCTAGTAAGCACTTCTTCTTCCTCTAAACCTACATTAATAATCGTAAATTCATCGCCACCGATTCTTGCTACATCTGATGTTGGGAATATATCGGTTAAGATTTTCGCAGTTTCTACCAAACTTTTGTCACCAGCAATGTGCCCAAAGGCGTCATTGATTAGTTTTAATCCATTTACATCAACGAGTACTATTGATAGTTTTTTCTCACTCAAAGTATCAAGTACTGACATTCTTTCTTCATAGAAGTTTCGATTGTATAAACCTGTTAAATAGTCATGATATGAAGTGAACTCCAATTTTTCATTTACTTTTTTTAGTTTTTCACTGTTCTGTTGAGCCTGTTTTTGGAGTTTTCCTCTATATTGTAATATCCATAACAATAAAAAGATAATCACAAGGAATACGGCAAACATAATAAAACTGAATATAATCAATTCTTTATTTTCCTCAAAAAAACCTAGATCCTTACTAAGGAACACCACATCTATTGGTAGCCTCTTTTCGTTTAATCCAAATTTCTTTAAAACAGAATAATCCAAAAGATATAAATTAGGACTATCCTCTACAACATCAAACGAAGAAAATTCTCCACCTTCAAAATAATCTAATGCCATGACTGCAGCCATCTGACCTTGTATATAATGTGATACAACTTTTCCACCTAACAATCCATCACCTACACCATGTTCATATAGATGATATATCGGTACATACGCTACTGATAACATTCTGTCTAAAGAGTCTTTAAACTCATAAGTGTTCCCTTGATAATCTCTATGCGCAGCAATTAATAATACGTGAGATTTTTCATCTAACAACGATAGTTCTTCTAACAATTCATCCATCGTTAATTCCGACAAATCCAAAGTTTCGAATGTTAAGTCATCAAAATAAGTAGACTGTTTGTTAAATGTCTCCAAAACTGCTCTTCCTGTAGGTGTTGCATCTACAATTGCCACTACTTTTTCACCTGCCGGGTTCAAATCTGTCGCTAGTTCTATTGTCTCTCGAATCGATACTGCTTCTACAATCCCTGAAACAAATGGATCTTCAGCGTATTGAAGTGCGTTCGCTTGTTTATTAATTCCTAAAAATATGATTGGTAATCCCTCGAATAACTCTTGCTGGTGTTCCATCACAAAGACTAATCCATTATCATCAGCCACAATCACTAAATCATACTCTATATGACTAAGTTTGTATGTAATGCTGTTTTCGAAGTTATTTAAGTTCTCTTCACTCAAAAATCTCTTCGAGTCCATAAATTCCATATCAACTGTAACAGGATATCCATAGAATGCATCGTTAATACCTTCTACTTGTTCGTAAAATGTATCAAAGGATGGAGAATAGGATGATATAAAAAGAACTCTTTTTTCCTCAAATGGGTTATTGCTCGCCTGGACAGAAGACATAAAAAAAGAAGACACAAATATTGCCCCGAATAACATTAATTTTTGAACGCCTTTTTTTAACATAGCCTAAGTCCTCTTTTTTAATTATATTCGCTTTTTATTAGTATTGTAAAGCCAAAACAAAGAAAAAAGACTAGTTTTTTATACTAGTCCGATTATTCGGTTTCTTTATTCTTTTTTGGCTTCTTTTTTTCTCTTGTTTCTCTCTTTTAGGAATTAGGCGCACCTTGTCCTTTTGATCAGCTTCATCTAAATCTGCATATGCTTTTTCAATTCCTACATTTATATCTTTTTCGTCTTTTAATATCTCAACACAGTACTTGATAATACTTTCTTCAAATAACATCATGCTCACTATTAACATTAATATCAAATACAATGCAATGGCCCACATCTCGAACATACCAGTGTTTCCTAAAAGAATAAACCACACTACCCCGCCGCCGTACGTTAATGCAATCCAGGCATAAATTGTTTTTTTAAGTCTTGGGTTTTCTCTCGCTACATGGAACAAAAACGGTAACGAACCTACCCCTAAAAATGCACTAAATAAAACTGCTGTTACAATATGCAAAAATTTCCACGTTGGTAATTGAGGAACGCTTGGAATTAGTGTAGAAACAATCAAGGACATCCACGCGAAGAATAACAACGACACTTCAGTTGGTTTATTATAGTCTTCTAAACGATGTAAAGCATATAAACTTGTAAAAAATGCAAACCCTACATAACCACCCCAGACAATGAAAAACACCCTATGTGATACTGTAAAATGATTCCCCATTCCTGAAAGTGTATATTGAAATGGATTTTCTAATGTACCATATACAACTGTTAATATTAAAGCAGCTAATAAATGCCCTAATACCAATCTTCTCATTCTTCTACTGAAGGTAAGTTTTTTATGTGTTTCTATTAATTTCTTTTCCTCAAATTCTTTTTTTATCTCTTTAACATCCACTTCCATAATAAGACCCTCCGCACTAATTATACTAAATAACAATTCAGAATGAAATATGCTTAGTTTTCCTATTCATAAAAAAATATCCATAAAGGATATTTATTTACTTTCATCTAATAAATCTAAAACTTGTTGTTTAAGAAGACAATAGTCCTCTTGTGTTCCAACCTTTAAAGCGGGGTCTTCTAATAGTTGTTTTGTATAGTCAATATCTTGACCTAGTACAATACTGTTATCCCCTTTACGCATAACATATAGTTTTGTACCTAGTTGTAAGGCTTCATCAATATCATGAGTAACAAACAATATAGTTGTTTTATTATGATGCCAAATTTTACGTATCATTGTTTGCATCTTTGCTCTTGTAAAAGAATCCAATGCTCCAAATGGTTCATCCATCAATATGATACTCGGATTATTTGCCAATGTTCTAGCAATAGCTACTCTTTGTTTTTGACCACCTGATAACTCAAATACTTTTTGATTAGAATACTCCTCTAATTCAACTTGTCTTAAAAAGTTTTTACAAATAGAATCTACCTCTGCTTGGGAATTGTTTGCCAATTTTGGTCCAATTGCAACATTTTGTTTTACATTGTACCAAGGTAACAAATTAGGGTCTTGAAAAACAACTCCTCGTTCCCTACCCGGTCCATCAATTGCTACACCCTTTAAAGTAACTTCACCTTCAGTAGGCTGGATAAATCCTGCTATCGCTTTTAAAAGAGTTGATTTACCACACCCCGATGGTCCTACTAAACTAATAAACTCATTTTCATAAATATCAAAGTTCACATTGCTTATAGCAGGGAGATTTTCATCAGTTATATCATAGTCAATCAATAAGTTTTTTATTTCAATCAGTTTGCTCATTATTCCACTTCCAAAGCATATGTATTATTAATGAATGTATCCACTTCTACTCTATCAACGACTCTATCTAATAACTCTTGATCTTTTAAGAAGATTGTTTGTTCATACATTGTATTTACATATCCCTCGATAAACGCTTCACTTTGCATATCTTCTACGCTTGTCCAAATTGAACCGTTAACTTGTAATTCTACATCTTCAGCAGTAATGTCTAATGCTGCAGCTAACTTTTGAATCGCATCTTCTCTATTTGAGTTAAAATATTCATTTGCCTCATGCATACATTCAATATATATTTGAACTAGTTCAGGATTTTCCTTTGCAAATGATTTTCTCGCTAATTCAATGTTCGCTGTCATATATCCTTTTGCGATCATATCTTCACTATCTACTAATACTTCACCATCATCAGCCAACAATAGCCCTAAAGAAGGCTGCCATGTATACGCAGCATCAATTGCATTATTCCCCCATGCAGCAACAATTGAAGGTGTAGTCATATTTAATAAGTTCACTTCATCTTCTACACCTGCTTCTTTCAACACATTTAATAAAACATAGTGTGCTGTTGAAGAAAATGGTGTAGCAATTGATAATCCTGCTAACTGTTCAGGAGATTCCACATTTAAGCTCTTTTTAACTGCTAGTGCTTCAATTGCACCTAATGTCTCGTGAATCCACACTAACTCAGCATCCATATTTCTTCCTAACGCAACCAAACCATTAATATTTCCCATAGTTGCAAAATCTGTGTCTCCAGTTACAATGGCAGTGTTTGCGCTTGTTCCTGAGTCAAAAATTTGATAATTCACTTCATAACCAGCTGCTCCGAATTTTTCCTCAAATAAGCCCATTTCTTTTGCTAAAATCGCATCATTGGGCACCATTAGGAGTCCTAAATTTACAATCTTGTCATCTTTACCACATCCAGCCAAACTTAGCGCTAAGACTAGTGATAACATCAATGTTAATATTTTTTTCATTATGCTTGTCCTTTCCAAAATACAAGTTTTTTTTCTGTCCATTTTAATAAATCATCTAATAAAACAGCAGATACTCCAATTACAATAATTCCCACAAATACAGTTTCTGTTCTAAATAAGTTATACGCATAAAGAATCATGTATCCTAACCCAACTTTTGCAGCTACCATCTCAGCACTGACCAAAGTTGTATACGATACACCAATCGCAGTTCTTAATCCTGTAAAGATATTGGGTAACGCACTCGGTAGCACTACATGCCTAAATACATCGATGTCACTAGCTCCAAGCATTTTTGCTGCTAATATATGATCTTTTTTAACTTGCTTCACCGCTTGAACGCATGCAATATATAATGGAGCGAATGCAGCAATAAATAACAGAATTATTTTAGACGTATTTCCAATTTGTGTTGCTAGGATAATAATCGTATAATACGCCAAAGGAGGTAGTGGTCTCACAAACTCAACAATTGTTGAAACAAACACTTCTATCTTTTGTACGTATCCACACACTAGTCCCAAAGGGATTGCTACAACGACAGCAAAAAAGATTGCAGCAAACAATCGCCACAAACTAGCGAATAAGTGTTCTCCTAATGTTCCTCCAGCAAAACCGTTTTGCAAAATATATATAAAATCCTTTATTACTAAGTAGGGATTTGGAATTACAATTGCTTTCCCATACTCTTCAGGAGGTAGTTGATTCATTGTAAGTAAAAACCATACAATAATTACTATCCCCCACACTATAAATCTTTTTTTCATAAACTCTCACCTAATCACCATATTAATCTATTAGAAAAAATGGTATAAGCAAGTCATAAATGGCTTGCTTATACATTTTTATATTTATGTAGTTAATATTATTTATTCATTCTTGCATATACAGTTTTTCTGATTGAGTTACCAACCCATCCACCTGCAAATAACATGAAGAAATAGAACCATCCAGATAATGAGAAGTTAGTGATTGGAGTGTATAATGCACCAACGTTACATCCGTGAGACATACGAGTACCAGCACCCATTAAGATACCACCAGCTAAGAATAATACTATCTCTAATGGTCTAACTTTTAATCCAGCTTTGAATTCAGTAGTAAATTTACCACCTAACAACCCAGCAATTAAAGCACCTAACAAGATCCCAATGTTTTGCCAAGAACCAGCATCAGACATTAATGGAGTTGTAAATTGAGTTACATTTACATTAGCCCAAGAAGCTAAGTTTTCTGCATTTGCACCAAATAATACTAACGCTGAACCGAACCAGTTACCATATGTAGTTGATACACCCCAACCTTTACCAAAGATTGGATAGATTGTAATGAATAAAATTGACATTACTAATGCAGTAACAGGCATTGACCACTGTTTAACAAATAATTTTTCCCATAAACTATATTCCGCATTTTCTTCTAAGTTTGCTTCTTTTATCTCAGGATATTTGTCTGCTCTTTTTTTCTCGAACCAATCAGCTAACCACATCATTAATGATGCTAAAACGATTGTTAAGATTAATGCACCAATAACACCATTCGCCATATTTGCTCCACCACTTGAGAACCAGTCTACGAACCATACACCTTTATCAGAGTATGAGGCTGTTGAGATTACTGAAGTTTTTGTCCATGCTTGTGAATAGAATGGGAATCCTACGAATACACCAACACAGAAACCAAATAATGTGATTAACCCTCTACTTAATGCCGTAGGAGTATCTTGTAATACACCAGATGCACAACAACTTGAGAATGCCATTCCGCCACCGAATAACAAACCACCGGCAACTAATCCCCAAGAAATTGGTCTAATATAATATTTAAATGATACAGCTTCACTTGTAACATCCATAATCATTAGTCCTGCTACACCAATTGCAGAAAGGATAAACATTAAGAATAATGCTTTGATTAATTTTGTTGAACCTGTACGATATGGTCTGTTAGATAATCCAGCAAACCCGAAGTCACCTCTAACTAGAGTGTAACCAAACCCTAAACCGATTAATGCTTTAGCAAACACTTTGTAACTAGCAAATGCTCCTGTAAATCCTAAAATTAATACTACCGCAACGATTGCAAATGCAACAATTGCTTCAATCTTTTGACGCTTTTTTAAAGATTTCATAAATTTTCTCCCTTGTATATTTAATTTATTTTATTAATTAAAGTTATATTTTGTTACTATTGGTTCTCTACCTTGCATTACATCTTCAAAATACTCTTGGAATGAGATACCCATGAATGATCCCGAGATATTGTAGATGTTATCCCAACCTCTTTGACCTAATGCTCTAGCAACATTATAAGATCTTTGTGCTGAGCGACAATGTACATATACAGGTTGATCTTTAGGGAACTCATCTAATCTTTGTCTAAATTCACTCATTGGAATGTTAACTGCACCTTTGATATGTCCTAATGCATATTCATTTGGTTCACGTACGTCTACAATGAATCCACCATTTTCAACAATGTCTCTCACTTCAGAAACTTTTACTTGTTTGAAGTCTTCATTTAAGATGTTTAACGCTACTAAAGCAGCGTGGTTTAATGGATCTTTCGCAGTAGAGAATACTGGAGAGTACGCTAATTCTAATTCTTTTAAATCATTTAAGTTAGCACCCATTGTAATCATTGCAGCAATAACATCAACACGCTTGATAACTTCACCTTTACCAATTGCTTGAACTCCTAAAATTCTTCCAGTAGGAACCTCGAACAACAGTTTTAAATGAATTGGTCTAGAAGAAGGTAATAATCCAACACTATCGCCAGGAATTATATATACATAATCGTATTGAATTCCAGCTTCTTGTGCTTGTTTTTCATTAATACCTGTGTTCCCAGCATTGTATTCGAAAACACGAACACAACTTGAACCGATTACACCATGATTATCAACAGTACGACCATACATATTGTCTGCAGCACCACGAGCTTGTCTTTGTGCAGGTCCTGCTAAAGTTAATTTAGTAGCTTTTCTTGTTTGAGAACAATACACTTCAATTGCATCTCCAACCGCGTAAATATCTTTTACATTCGTTTTATAGTTGTGATCAACTCTGATTGAACCAGTTTTTCCTAATTCAACACCAGCATCAACAGCTAATTCAGTTTCTGCTGTAACACCGATACACATTAATACTACCTCTGCATCTACTTCTCTACCTGATTTTGTAACTACAGTTTTTTCTTTAATTTCTGTTAACGGGTCTGCTAATACCAATTCAACACCATTATCGATAATTTCTTTATGTAAAATTTGAGTCATATCTTTGTCAAATGGAATCATAACTTGATCAGCAGCTTCAATTAAAGCAACATCAACACCAGCGTGTTTTAAGTTTTCCATTACTTCGATACCGATATAACCAGCACCTACAACAGCTACCTTTTTCACACCTTTTTCTTTGATATAAGCATCAATTTTTTCAATGTCGGGAACTGTCTTAACAGCGAAAACATTGTCATTGTTAATACCTTTAATAGATTTAGGCATAATCGCTTTCGCACCTGGAGATAAGAATAGTTTGTCATACTCTTCATCAAATGTTTCTCCAGTCAATAAGTTTTTGACCACCACTTTGTGTTCTTGTGGTTTAATTTTTATTACTTCATGATTAACGATAGCATCGATATCATATTGGTTTTTGAATTGAGGGGGATCCATTAATACTAGATTTTGGCTTTCCTCAATTGTTCTACTTAAAAAGAATGGCAAAGCACAGTTTGAAAATGACACATATGGTCCTTTATCAAACATCTTAATGCTTGCAAATTCATCTAATCTTCTTACTCTAGCTGCTACAGATGCTCCACCAGCAACTCCACCAACTATTACTACCCTTTTGTTCATAATAACCTCCTAGTTATTCAATGTTATATGTTTTCCACACATATTATATTACTAACAAGTTATATTTAAAAGCGGTTTCTAAATAAGGTATATGCACATAAAAAAGATTGGTTTGCGCACTTACTTTTATGAGTATATGCACGTAAGACAAAATAACCATTTTGTTTTAATTAGTAAACATTTTGTTCAGTAAATAGGAGAAACTACTCTTAAAATGTCATATCTTATTGAAAATATCCCACATATAGGATGAATTTAAACACTATTTGTCTCATCGGACAAATTTGCATATTTTTCAAAAAAAGCACTCCATTTTATAAATAAGCATGCAAAAATAGCGTTAATTTACTCATTAATTATAATATGTATGCAAACCATTCAAGTGCATTTACTTCTTGTAGTTCCAATCACTTGTCCAACTTTTGACTATTAACTATAAAAGAAAATAAAAAAAGACATCTTTGAGAGGTGTCCATCTTTAGTCTAATATTAAAAAGGAATCACTTAAAAATATACAGTACCTTTTCTCTTTCTATTTCATTTGTAAACTTTGAATAAAGTTTATTCGCCTCTACATTATCTTCATCGGTAATTAAGAAGGTATTCCTAAAATTATTCTCTTTCGCAACATCTAAAAATGCCTGGATCATCATTGTACCAACTCCTTGGTTTCGATGAGTTTCAACTACATCAACACTATGGATGTACAGCATATCCTCATTATCTATTCTTTGCTGGACATAACCCCAAGTAAATCCTACCACATCATCTCCATCTACAACCATATATGCAATATTTGCTGGGTTACTCAGGAATATGTTCATCTTTTCTGGAATGATATCTAACTCTCTCACTTGTGCTAGTGATCGATAATATCGTTCCATTCCTTTTGTTAACTTGATTAGTTTCATTATTATCCTCTAATATTTTCGACTTTATATAATTTATTCGAAATCGACATCCCAGCTTTTAAAAGAGTTTTTTTAGATACTTCGTTTTTAACATAACATCTAGCATTTGCCTCTAATTCGTTTAGCTGCAAAAACTCGATTAGGTATTTTACAACTTCGCTTCCATAACCTTTACCACGGTACTTTTCTTTTACTATCATCGATATACAAAAGCGATTCTCATTTAATTCCATCGGTTCCAAACCACCAAACGCTATCACTTCATCTTCTTCCATCCAGTAAAATGATACCATCTCTCTTAAGTTCATATTGTTGTATTCGATAAATTCACTGAATGTATCTTGTATCAATTCTAACTCTAATATAGTCGTTGGCATCATTTCTATTTCCGATTCAACTTCATCAAGCACCTCAAAATTATAACTTTGAACATCAATCTTGCAATCTCTTTTTTGAAGTTCTTCCAAAAATCGAGTGTCCTTTTCAGTAAACAACACCTTATCAAAGAGGTTTAAACCAAAGACGTAATCGAAAATTCTAGAATACTCGTACTCATAACCTTCTAAAACAACCAAAGAGGTTAATCCTCTATCCTCGTGAATGGTAAAGTACGCTAGGGTTTTTGAGTCGTTTACTATAAAACACTCTCCATAAAGAATCATATTTTCATAATAACCATCTATTCCACCGTGAATTGATTTATAATAACCTTTGTATTCGTCTAAATTTAACTTTATTTTTTTGTATTCCATATTATCACCATTAAAATTATATCAAAAAGAACAAATATTGCATGTTCCTTTACTGAATGACATAAAAAAGTAGAGGAAAACCTCTACTTTCATTATTCTTTTAATTTTTGTGAAAACTTTTTATAGACTATAAATAATCTAACCAATACATAGAAATGAAGGATACAAAGAAGAAACACAAGAATTCTCCAAAAGAAATAAAAGGATGGAAGTGTAAATTCACTGCGTTCTAAATTTGGACATAGAATAACCAATTGATAATACAGAGGAAAACCAGTTAACAATAAGAAACCTAAAAGTCTTCTAAACAAACTGCTTCTTGATGCATTATCATTATACAACTCTACATTTTTCCCATCATTCAAACGGTAAAAGTAGTACCAACCACCATAACGTGCCGCTAATGTCCAGTCTTGCATAATTTCCAGATATTCAGGTTCATCCTTGGTGCTCATTATCTGGAAATCAAACTCATACGCAAGATCTTGTGGTTCACACTCCTTGAACTTATATCTGAACAATTTTGTATCTACCAGTGTTAAACCTCTTTGCGCCTGATGTTCTAACCAAGCTTTTTCTTTATCCATTTGCCAGCAAAAAAAACTTTACGAATTTCTACCATAACTAGATGCCTCCCCATTTGTAACCATTTCTTTTAATCTAGCTAATTCATGCTCCATCAATTCTTTCCCTTCACTAGTTATTGCGTATATTTTTTTTCCCTTTTTTTCCTCTTCACTACTGATTAATGTTATAAGTTTGTGTTTTTGTAAATTTTGTAAAGCACCATAAAGAGTACCTGCAGCTAACACTAAACGACCATTCGTTAGTTTCTCTACTCTTTTGATAATTCCATACCCATGCAAACTTTCAGTCAGTGCCAATAAAATATAATAAGTAGATTCAGTAAGTGGTGTAAGTCTGATACTCATATATATCACTCCTCTTTATATCGTTATACGGTATATCGTATATCTATATATTAAAGAATTGTTATCTATTTGTCAAACAAAAACACAACATCAGTTGTGTCTTCTTTTAACCAAAAATCATAAACAAATAAACCACTTAAATAACAACTTCAAGAGAAGTAAAAGTATTCTTTATAATTCAAATCCAACCATTGCTTCCAGAGCTGAACAAGATATCAACTCTCTAGCGTAGAAGTGAGTTAATAAAAAATCTGCTCTTCTGGCAAACACACCATTTTGTAATAGAGTTGGTGTAAAATCTCTTTCTTGAGCACCTACATAAGTTGCATTTACACAATTTTCAGCAACGTTTCCACATAACACCAAAAACTCAACACCTAAATCTCTTAAAATTTTTTCTAAATCAGTTTTCCAAAACGAGTTTCCATATATTTTTGTTATTTTAATGTCTGATTCTTTCGTATGCAATTCTTTAACATTTTCATATTTCGTGCCGTCTCCTTGAGCAACATGTCTTACCACAACAACAGGTAAATTTGCTTTGTGAAAAAGATCCAGTGAGTAGTTAATGTGTCCTAAGCATTTATTGAACTCTTCACTTCCTCTTTTGTATCCTACATACGCCTCCTGTACATCTATAACCAATAAAGCTGACTTCATCATTATAATCGCCTCCTATTTTATTATACCAAGAAAAAAAAGACTCTTATTGAGTCTTATATTAATAACTTAGTTCTTGATAATTTCATAGCGATAAATCCTAATATTAATTGACTAGTCATAACACCCAATAATATGCCAATGTAACCTATACAAAAGTATCCCATATACATTAGAGGAATAGTTACTGTCAGTGTACCTACGACATTAATTATCATAGTATATCTAGGTTTTCCGACAGTCGTAAATGCTTGACTCATCCAATTCATAATGTTAAGTCCAATCATACCGAACACCATTATCCATAAATACTGAACACTATAATCGATTACTTCAGGTACATCAGAGAAGATAAATGCTAATGGTTTCGCCGCAGGTATAAACATTGCAAACATTCCTAAACCATAAAACGTAGCAAATCTCAGTGCCAATTTTCTCGTTTCCTCGACGCGTTCAAACTTACCTGCTCCAAAGTTTTGTCCAATGATAGGGATTAGCGCTAATCCAAATCCAGCTGTAATCACATTTACGAGAGATTCCACCTTTGTTCCCACAGCAATAGCTGCTACTGCAGTATTTCCTCCTACATTTGAGACTAGAGTAGTTAACAAAGTTCTAATCAATTGTGGCATTAATAACATCAACATGTTCGGAACACCTATTTTTAGTATATTTCCCCACACTCTTTTTATCGTATCTATATGAATCGCCTGAAATGAAAGCAATCTATGGTGCACCGCACTAAAGTAGACTGTAGCTACCATTCCTAAAGTTCTAGAAATAACAGTAGCGATTATTGCTCCTCTTATACCAAGAGCAGGTATACCAGCAAATCCAAATATAAAAATCGGATCTAATATAACATTAAACAGTGAACACACTATCATCACAACGAGAGGGCGAATCATATCTCCTTTCGCTCTCATCGCAGAATCACTGACAGGAGGCATGACTACCACTACAACAAACATATACCATATCTGCATATATTGTTTTACTAGTACCAACACATTACCTTCAGCACCTAGTGCTTTAAATAGTGGATCCATCGTTAATAAACCAACAACAGAAATTATTGCGACAAACAATAATGATAACAAAATTCCATTCGTAGCGATTTCTTGCATCTTCTTTTGATTTTTTTCTCCCATAGCCCTCGAAACCATAGATGCCGCTCCCATACTCATGCCTGATGAAATGGCACCCACAATCATAATGATTGGAAATGTAAATCCCATTGCAGCTAAAGCATCTGTACCCAACTGTGATAAAAAATAAGTGTCTGTAAAATTAAATATAACAAACGACAACATTCCAATGACAGATGGTATTGATAACCTTATTATGTGTTTTATTAAACTACCCTTTAATACACTATTTTTATCCATAATATTTACCCCATATTACGAAAAGTATATCCTAAAAAAAAGAGAAAACAAATGTTTTCTCTAAATGATATTGTTTTCTTTTAAGAATGCTCTTACCACTTCGTCATACTTCTCTCTGTTAGAACGATAACTTTCAGCATGTTTAGCACCCTCAGCTACATAAAACGAATCCTTTTTTTGAAGTTGCGCCTTAATATCATAAAAATGATCAATAGGTACATACGTATCCTGGTTTCCGTGAATAACTAATAAAGGGGCTTTTATGCTTTTAACATTATCCATAGGTCGGACAGGTAAAATTGGTGCTCCCCATAAAATTCTACTCAATAAGCTTGTCGGGTATACCATAAACTTCGGGATTTTATTAAAATGCCACAAATGGTATTCTACCTGCTTTTTAAATGTAGAAAATCCACAATCACTAATAACAAAAGCAAGTGACTCATGATGTCCTGCTAACAACACAGTCGCAGCACCCATAGATTCACCGTGGCAACCAAGAACCTTCAAGTTTGGTGTTTTAGCATTTATAAATTCAATCCACTTAATGAAGTCTTTATGTTCTTTATATCCTAATGTTGGGTTCTTCCCTTCACTATGTCCGTGAGCTCTTTGATCAAACATTAATATATTAAAGTTATTCTCCAAATAAGGCGTAAGATACTTATACGCACCATGGTGTGATGATGTATATCCATGTGCAAAGATTAATGTTTTATCTGAATGATTATTTAAATAATGCCCCACTAATTTTAAACCATCATTTTGAATAGAAACTTCTTCATACTCATACTTTTTATAATCATCCTCATTATAATAGTCATGTTCAACTTCCCATTGTAACGCTTCTTCATAAGTAGGAATTTTTGGAAAGAAAACCACTCTAGAAATATAGTACGATAATCCAATTACAATTAACAACAGTGCAACTCCGATATAATAAATCATTCTATACCTCCTCGTATCTAGTAAAGATAAACAATGCTACAACTCCAATAATTGCTGCAGCTATACCGGTCATTCTTACACCAATATCACTACCATCCGCTCCAATTGTTAACAAAGACGTAAATAAAACCATCGCAATCATTTGTCCTAGTTTATTCATAAATGTTTGAATACTAAAATACATACCCGCTCTATGTTGACCTGTTTCTTCTCCATCTTTTGCGGCGATATCAGCACAAATTGCATTTGGTAAAATCCCAAATATCGCAAATCCAATTCCTGCAAACAATACAAAGATTGCTCCCTGAACAACTATAGGGAATGGATATTGTCCTAAAAATGCACAAAATGCGTATGCAATAATTAATGTAATCATCGCAAAAATACTTAAATTCTTTTTCCCCCACTTTTTACTGAACACATTTACCAGTGGATACAAAATAAATGCCAATAAACCGGTTGCTCCTGTAATAACCATTACATAGGATTCATCTAGTCCCATTAACATAGTTACATAATATACATTTCCACTTTGAAATACTGTAATAGCGATTCCATAAGCTAGGAAAAATATTTCAAAAACAAGAAAATTCTTATTCTTAAATGTAACTTTAAGTGCCTCTTTAAAATTAATAGTAGATGGTTCAGAGGTAACATATTTCTTTTCGTCAACTGTAAGAATTGGAATCATCATAAATACAAATCCTACTAAAGACAAAATCACCATCGTAATTCGAATACTCGCAACAGTTGAATATCCCATTCCCTCAAAGATTGGCCAAATCATACTTGCTCCACTCGCAATAATATACCCTAAAAACCAGGTTAGAGCAATGTAAGTAGATAAATCTAATCTATCTTCAGCTGTTTCACCTAACTCAGTCGTTAACGCAAAATACGGTGCTACATAAGCTGTATATGCTACATAATAAGATAATAAGGTTACTGATAGCCAAATGATGTTTACAACGTAATTTGATTCAGTTGGTGTAAAGAATACTGCCATCGTTAACAATGTAAAAGGTAACACTGCTTTTGCCATGAACGGAATTCTTCTTCCTTTAGGATGTTTACTTCTATCACTTAATGACGCAATCCATGGATCTGTTACCGCATCCATTAAGCGACCTAACATCGCAACAACCCCAATTACTGTTATTGTTAAAAATACAGGTTCCCTTGGGATAAACTCTGGAATATCAGCTTGTCCTTTAGGAAAATAGAAATAGATTAACCACACCATAATTAATCCACTCAATATACTCCATCCTAATTGCCCAAGCGCATACAACCACTTCACTCTTGTTGGTACTTTCATTTTTTCACTCCTTCAAATAATAATGAAACAATAGAATCTAGTCGTTTTTGATATGTAATGTCTCCATCATATTCAAAGAAGATTCCTTGTATATATAAATGACGAAACAGTTGGTTATCAAAATCTTTTAACAACCCCAATTCCTTTGCCTCGTCAATTAGTTCAAATGTAATTTCCCAGTCAACATTAAATAAATCATCGGTCTCTTGATATAACTCTTTATAATGCACCCTTAAAGCATGCATGTTTGTAGAATTAAAAATCTCTTGATCTTCTGGAGCAATTGTCATCAATCCTTTAATTTTTTCTAACACAGAGATATCAGAAATTAAAATTTCGGCTTGTTTTTTCTTTGTATAAGCGAATGCATCTCGGATAATCTCTCGAATGATTTCTTCTTTATTCCTAACATGTTTATATATTGTCTTTTTACTAATGCCTAAGTTTTTCGCTAAAGAATCTAGTGAAAAGGACAAACCATTTTTGTTTATCAATTTTATTGATTCTTGTACTATCAGTTCTTTCATACTTACACCTCGGAAACTTTCGCCATACTCACTAGTTTCCATTATATATAAAAAGAAGTGATTTTGCAATCACTCCTATGTAGTATCTACTTTTACTTATCTATTCTTAAAATACTCTTCTAATATGCTAACTTTATCATTTCTTTCCATTAACTGATATGCATATAACCAGTCCTTAAGATCACAAAGATGAACATCAACTCCCTTTATTGATTTTGAAATTGGTGCCAAGAATTTTCCAGTAGGAAATACAAAGTCCTTTACAATGAAGCCGATTAAAAAATCCACTTCTACTTCCTCATAAATAAAATACACCAACTGTCTTGTACCGTATATACCTTCTTTACTTTTTGTAGTATAAGGAATGTTGTACTCTTCCAATAACTCAAGAACTTTTAGCTCATCCAATGGGTCTATTACAAAATCTATATCGCGAACCTTCCCAACCAAATTATGTAGCATTAGTAAATACGATCCACCCAGTCCCCAATTAATTTTTCTGTTATTTAAGGCAATTGCCAACTTTAACATTACATCTTCTATTTTTGCCATAAAGTCACCCCCTTTATTATATCAAACACCCGAAGAACATTACATCCTCTATGGTTTATCCCCACTCTCGTTTTTGGTTTAACTGGGTAATAATTATCAGAATAGTAAAAATAATTGGAGGAGTTATTGAAATGAACAAAATAGCAAAGAACATTATGTGTAATACTTTAAAAAGATTGTTAGCTGAAAAACACTAGATAAGATACCGTAAAAGAAACCAAAAAAATTGCTATAAAATAGACAACCGTTTTATTGTCACTTAGGTGACATACTAAGTGAAACTAGGTTTCCGTTAAAACGAGAAGTGCTGGCGTTATTTGTCATTTTTTTAACACAGTAAAAGAGATGTCTAAAAACTTCAAAATTTTTGGCCATTCCTTTAGAAAGTTATATTATCGCTTGGATTACTGAATTAGTAGGACATATATAGAAGTTAGAGATTTTAGTAAAGAAAAAACGTTTAAAATTTATAGATTATTTGCTTCATCTTTTTTTATTTGTCATAGAAAAATACTCGTGATATTACACTTTCGACAATAGTTATCGAAAGGTGCTTAATATGAAATTAGATACAATTACACTAAGAAACTTTAATACAAACTTGATAAGAACTGCTCTAAAACTTACTGAAACCTCTACAAAGAACTCTCTAGCACGTGAGACAGGATTATCTGTTGCAAGTTGCAAGACTATTCTAGATGATTTATTAAAAACTGGAGAAGTTATTGAAATTGAACTAGGGGCACCTACTGGTGGCAGACCTTCTAGACGATTTCAATATAACTTCAACTTTAAATACAGGCTTAATATTTACGTTGAACGAGAGCAAAATGTAGAACGAATATTTTATTCTGTTCACAATCTCATGAATCAAGAGATTACATCACAAACTTTATATGAACCTATTACAGTAACAAATTTGTCACATATTATACAAACAGTTCTCAGTCAGTACTCCAACATTGACCGATGTGTCATATCAGTACCAGGAGTCGTTAGAGACAATAAAATCATTACTTGTGATATTGAACAATTAGCACAGTCGTATTTAAAGGATGTCATCGAGGATGAAACAGGCATACAAGTATTAATTGAAAACGATGTGAATACAATGGCTTATGGGTCGTTATCTTTTGAAAACAATTTTGAATCACTAGTTCATCTATATTTTCCTGATGGAAGGGATCCAGGTATGGGATTCATAGTTAATGATTTAGTGATAAGGGGTACTAACAACTTTGCTGGAGAGGTAAAAGAGTTACCCATCAACAATGCATCAACAGACCCTGTTGTTCTTCAAAATAACACGAATACTTTTATGGAATATATAAAAGATATTATTATTTCAATCAACTCGATGATAAACCCAGATATCATTTCCTTATCTGTCTCAAGTTTGAGCAAAGAGGAGATAACAGACCTTCAAAACAAATTACAGACAATTGAACACATCGGAACCATAGAAATAAAAACAGATATACATGACACAATTGTGAATGGACTATTTAACATCCATGAAATTACGGAGAGGAATCAATTATAATGGCCACACTATTACTTATCTTAATTTACTTGGCATTTATTAGTTTAGGCTTACCCGACTCTATTTTAGGAGTGGGCTGGCCGGTTATGCAATCAGACTTAAACGTATCATTAGAACACGGAGGCTATATATCCTTAATAGTGACAATTGGAACTATTTTATCCAGTTTGTCTTCTGGATGTCTCATCTCAAAACTAAAAACAGGTAAAGTGATTGTTTTATCAATCTTTTTAACCTCTTTTGCACTATTTGGGTATTCTATTTCAAATAGTTATATCTTCATTATGATGTTCGCACTACCCTTAGGATTTGGGGCAGGTGCTATCGATACCGCCTTAAACAATTATGTAGCCCTACACTACAAACCCCACCACATGAACTGGTTACACTCTTTTTGGGGAATTGGAGCAAGTATTGGGCCAGCGATCATGGCATTTTATTTATTAGATGATAGATGGAGAAGTGGATTTCTAACAATAGCTGCGATTCAATTTGTACTGATGTTAATCATTACATTGTCTTTATCTCTTTGGAAAAAACAGGAAGAAGTAAACGAAACTCCAGAAAACAAGACACCAACATCAATATGGGAGATAAAAGGTGTGGTTTACGCACTGCTTATCTTCTTAGTGTACTGTGCTATTGAGTTTTCTATTGGTGTTTGGGGAAGTACTTATCTAGTGCATTCAAGAAACTTCATGGTATCAGATGCAGCTATAGTTATTACTTTATATTATTTAGGAATTACATTCGGTAGATTTATAAGTGGAGCTTTAACATTTTTTATCTCAAACAGAAAATTAATCTACGGGGGAATTGGTTTAGTTTTAATAGGTGCTTTACTCTTAGTTTCTTCGAATAATAATACATTAATCCTAATATCATTCCCATTATTAGGATTAGGACTAGCTCCAATATTTCCAAGTATGATTCATGATACACCTAAGAATTTTGGAACAGAAAACTCTTCATATGTTATTGGATATCAAATTGCATTTGCTTACATAGGTAGTGCATTTTTCACTAGCATATTTGGAATTTTATACTCAAAAATATCGACATCTTTATTCCCACTAACAATAATCATATTAGCGGTAATTCTTCTTCTATTAATGGTTTTCTTGGTTTTAAGAGTGCGGAAGGAAGAAATTTTTAAAAGGAGTTAAACTCCTTTTAAAAATTACGTACAATTAGCAAATACATATAAGTGTATGTATGCTATTATAAATGTAATGAAAAACACGTGGGGGAAATAAAATGAATTTAATTTTATGGTTGATTTTTTTATTGTCTGGCATTGCTGCATCTGCGCCGTTGTTACATGGTGATATATTCAAAGTAAATCCGAAATACCATTCATTTAAGTATGTTAGCATCGTTATGTTTGCATGGTGGCTTGTATTCTTTTCAAGACTAGTAGAAGAATCAGGAGCAATGGTGTATTATTTAACTCTATTAATATACCCGATAGCATTTTTGTTCATCATACGCTTATACATAGCAATTAAGAAATATCTTGGTTCTAAAATTAACACCTTGTTGGTCCGATTTATGTATTTGTTTTTATTTGTAGATTTCTTTTTAGCATTAACAAACAAGTATCACAATCTATATTTCACTACAACTACAGTAGACAACTTTACTCTAGAAATGGCAAGAGTAACAGATGAAAGAATTATGTTCTTAATTCACACATCATTATCATACTTCTTTTTAGGAGTTATTATTTTTTATATTTTTAAAGATATGTTAAGAAGAGTTCGACAAAATCATGATATATTTCCATTCTTGTTTATGATTACCTCTATCATAATCGGAGTTGGACTTAATATCGTCCAAGTATTCTACTACACATTTTATATAGATCCTACATTATTAGCCATCATATTAATCATCTCAGTACTGTATTATGTATTTTATATTCGTGATTTAAAGCTTCTACTAGGTTTTGACCGCAATAGATTCATTTTAAATCATCTAAGGGAGATGTATGTAATCGTGGACGAGACTAATATAGTTGTAGATGCATCATCAGAATTTACAGGTTTAGTTGGACTTTCTCTGAAAGACGAAAGTATTACATATGACGAGCTGTTACAACGTATAAATGATAAAGTTGTTCTATTTAAAGATTCGGATGGTATACCAGGAAAATACGAAGATGGTAAATACTATTTAAATACGGTTCAAAAACCTATTTATTTACCCTTTTATAAACATTCAGGAACATTCTATCTTTTCTTTGATCAAACGACGAATCTAAAATATATCAACGATATGAATTATATTAAAACACACGATTTGATGACAAAAATATACAACAGAAACTTCTTAGAAGATATGCGTGATAATCTTGACGATAACAAAACGAAATTCCAGGTCGTTATGTTCGACCTTGATGGGTTAAAACTATTTAATGACTATTTAGGGCACAACGCTGGTGATGAACACCTAAAACGCTTTGCGAACCAGTTATCTTCACTAACAAAAGAGGAGGGCGTTTATCCAATTCGTTTGGGTGGAGATGAGTTTATAATCTTAGCTGTGGAAAAAGAAGAATCATTTATACATCAAATTATAGATTATTTAAATCAGATAAATGAAGACTTGCCTTTCATGAAGAAATCGTTATTCAGTTATGCAGTTCAAGAGCGTAATGCGGAATATGATTCGTTAAAACTAGTACTTGCAGCTGCTGACACAAAAATGTATCAAATGAAAGATTTTAAAAACGACTACAAAGTTCAACTAGAGACAGAGCTCAAAAAATTAACAAAATAAAAGGTTGTCCTATAGGACAACCCTTTTCTATTTTAGCTTCTTAATATTTTTATAACCTGTTTGTGCTCCTAAAACCATACAAGTAATACTAGCAGTTTCAATTCCTCTTTGTATTGCTCTTTGAAGTGTCATATCTCGAGAGATTCCTGAACTAAATCCAGCGACAAAAGAGTCTCCTGCTCCTGTTGTATCAACTACATCTAGCTTCTTTGCAGGTTCTAATTTTACTTCTTTATCATAGTATAAAACACCTTTATCTCCCATTGTAATCAACACTTTACCTTCATACATTTTAACTATTTGCTTTAAATCATCCGTTTTGAATAACTCTTCTGCTTCCGTTTCATTAGGAATTATATAGGTAACCTGATCTATAATATTTTGGGTTAACTCATAAGCTGGTGCAGGATTTAGAATCACTTTAATGCCAAGTTCATTTGCCCTCTTAATCATATAAAACGTGGTATCTAGGTTTATTTCTAACTGAATCACCAATAACTCTATATCTAAGTTTGATAAAAAGAACGCATCAATATCTTCCTTGCAAACTTGATCATTGGCTCCTTTAAATATAGTGATCGAGTTATCTTGATTCGCTAATTGGATAATCGCTAGCCCAGAATTACCTTCTTTATGTAAAACTCTCGCTTCTAACTCTTTCGATTCTAAATTCTTTTCAGCACTTTTACCAAAGTCATCATCACCAACAGCGCCTAAAAAAACAACTTCCTCTTCCAAACTATTCAAAATTACAGCTTGATTCGCACCCTTTCCGCCATGCAGAATTTCATATGCATTTCCGAACAAAGATTCGCCTCGTTTCGGCGCACGATCCACTTTATATAATATATCTATATTGATACTACCTACTACTGCTATTTTCATACATCCACCTCTATGTAGTCATTTCCTACTCTAAGTATAATCATCTATGTACGATTTGTCAGTTAATTTTAAAAATCAAAAAGGAGAAGCGGAAATCACTTCTCCTCATTACAATTTTTACATATTCCATAAAACTCTACTTTGTGACTACTTACAACGAAGTCATGTTGAGCTGCAACTTGTTCCTGATATTCATGTACAGCACAATCGTAAACCGTCTCAACCGTGTGACAACTTTCACAAATCAGAAAATGATGATGTTTATGACAGTTGAACTCATAAAGTGTTTGATTTTCAATTTTTAAGTTTACTGCGATAATTATTTCAGACTCCACTAATTTTTCAATCGTTCTATATATTGTTGATAGATTGTATTTCGTATCCTTTGTTTTAAGTTTTAGGTAAATATCTTGGGCAGATAACAGATTACTTGAATCTTTTAATAACTGAACGACTTCTACACGCACAGGTGTATTCTTAAGTCCTGCTGACTTTAACAATTCCTGAATTTTCATACATTCACCCTTTTGTTTCTTCCCATACCTTTAATACCCCAGGATATAACAAATACTAAGAATCCAAATAATACAATCGTCGCACCAGATGGAAATCCCGTTATATAGGAAATAAATAATCCAACTAGTGTAAACAACAATGCAAGCAATCCTGAAAGAATCATTCTATTTTTTAACCCAGATGTATAAACAGAACTAGTAGCTGCTGGAATGCTTAACAGTGACATAACTAAAATAATGCCCACTACTCTTATTAATGCAACCACTGAGATTGCGATTAATACCATTTGAATGCGTTCATATAATTTTATATTTCTTTCACGTATTGCCAAGAACTCATCATCAAACAAATGTGCTTTAATTTCTTGAAAATATATAGTTGTCACAACCAAAAGTAATACCGAAACGGCAATCAAGATCCACAAGTCTCTTGTTGTTACAGTTAAGATATTACCAAATAAGTAGCTGCTCATGTTTGGTGGATAACCTGGTTTTAACGCAACGAACAAAATCCCCAAACTCATTCCTACAGACCAAAACATCGCAATCACAATGTCTTTCATTCCTGTGACTCTTTCTTTTACTACTCCTACACCCAAGGCTGCACTAATCGCAAAAATAAATGCTCCAATTATCGGTTCGAAGTTTAACAAATAACCAAGTCCAATACCACCATAGGAAGCATGTGCTACACCTCCAGTGATCATTCCCATTTTCTTTTCGTTAATCACTACGCCAACAATACCCGCAATAATAGCAGCAAAAAATCCTGCAAAAATAGCATACCGTAAAAATTGATATTCAAATATAGCTTCTAACATTTTACACACCACCTATCTCTACAATATCTGCTGTATGATTTACATTGTATACTTTTGTAAGTAAGTGTTTCGTATCATGAATGTTGTGGGTAACTAGTAATATTGTTACCTCGCCTTTTAGTTCTTCTAAAAGACTATATATATGATTTCTAGACTCTCTATCGACCATTGCTGCAGGTTCATCTAATATTAATAAGTCTGGATTATTCACGAGTGCTCTAGCGATTAACACTTTCTTAAATTCTCCACCACTTAACTGATTGATCTGTCTATCTCTTAATTCTAACAATCCAACTAACTCTAATACTCTTTCCACACCTTCATTCTTTTTAAACCTAAAAAATGGTGTTACTGTTTTTGGTAATAATCCCATTTCAACAACTTCTTGTACCGTGATTGGGAAGTCTCTATTCACGGCTGAAAGCTGTGGAACGTATCCTATATTTTTTGTTTCATCACAAAAACAAATGCTTCCTTTACTTGGTGTAACAATTCCTAAAATTGATTTGACTAATGTTGACTTACCACCACCATTAGGTCCTACTATACCAATAAAATCTCCTTTATTAATCTCCATTGTCACATTCGATATCGCCTCTGTTTGCACATATCGAACACTTACTTTTTGCACACTTAAGACTGGTTTCATCGTAATGAATCAGCTATCAATGTAGCTACTTCCCAATAGTTTGTTATATAATCTTTTGACAATGGATCTAATTGTACCTTTTGAGCATCTAGCTCATCTATTAATGCTTCAACTTGAGTAGAACTAATCTCCGCTTGGTAAAACACAGTATTTAAGTTATGTTCTCTAGCAATATCAATAATTTCTTGCATATGATCTGCTCCTGCTTCTTTACCATCTTCTTCTAATTCAATCATCTCTAAACCATAGTCATCCGCAAAATAACCAAACGATGGGTGATAAATTAAGAATGCATGTTCTTCTTTATCTGCAAATAGCTCTTTTACTCTAGAATCTAGTTCATCTAACTGAGAAACATATGCTTCATAGTTTGATTGATATACCTCTTCGTTTTCTGGATCTATTTTAATTATTTCATCCTTCATGATTTCTAACATCAATTTAACTCTAGATATTGATAACCAAATATGAGGATCTCTTCCTTCGTGTCCATGTTCATCCTCTTCCTCCTCATGGTCCACGTCTTCCTCATGTTCATCATGTTCATCTTCAAACATTCTATCTGGATACACATCATTTACTAAATCTGCAAGTTCAACGATGTTTAATCCATCTGTTTGGGGAAGAATACTCCCTTTCTCTGCTGGAACTCCAATAGAGAAATAAACACTACTATCTGCTACTTTCACCATTGATTGCGGTGTCGGCTCATAACTGGCTGGGCTACCACCTGGTGGGATAATTGTTACTACCTCAACTAAGTCCCCGGCAATCGCTTCAACAAAAGCTGCCTGAGGTACAATTGTTACAGCTACTATCGGTTTATCAGATTCTTCTGTCGCTGAACAACCTGTTAATATCATTGTTAACACTACTGATAATGTTATTATAAGTTTTTTCATAATTTCCTCCTACTTGCGAATGGTTCGCATTTGCAATATGATAATATCATTTTTTCTAAGGTAAGTGCAAATCATCTACCCAAAAAACACGTTCTTATTAAGACAAAAACAAACCATAAAGACATGTACATTTGAAATTCAGGTACAAAAAAGGAATACCCAGTTGTTGAACTGAATATTCCTGAATTTTCTATGACATCAATTGATGCCTTTTTCCGTTTTTAGCCTAATAACTTTTTGAATAATTTTACGATTTTTTGTGTAAAAGTATCTCTTGCATACGCATCATTTTCGAAATCATATGCAACTGTTACAAATGGATATTCGTACATATAATTTACCCCCGATATAATAATAAATTTGTCTTTTATCTTTAAGACACTGTTAGTATACTCCTATCAAAAAATAAGTAAAGTAAAAAAAACATGAAAAAGTTTTCATAATTATGTAACCGTTTAACCTATGGATTTTATGTTCTTTTTATGCTTTTTTATGAGTATAAAGACCAAATAAACCACAAGTTGAATTTTCTTTAAATTCAAAAGAAAATGCCCTTTGATGGGCATTTATGATCTTTTCGGTTCTTTTCTTAGAAGTTCTTCATTGCATATCATTTCAATCTCGTCTAACTCCTCTTGAGTAAACTCTGTATTCTCCATTGCTTTTAGATTACTCTCTAATTGAGATAACTTACTCACTCCTGTTAATACAGTTGTTATACCTTTTTGAGTCGTCGCCCACGCCATTGCCATTTCTGCAATTGTTTGACCTCTTTTATTTGCTACTTTATTTAATCTTTTTAGCTTTTTCAATAACTCTGGTGTGATATTATCCTTATTCAAAAATGGTATTTTTTCATTTGCAGCCCTAGAATCTTTTGGAATATCATTGATATACTTATTCGTTAATAATCCTTGACTCAAAACACTAAACGGAATTAAGCCAATTCCTCTACTACTCATACCCTCGTCCAATCCATCTTTTTGAATCCATCTATTTAACAAAGAAAAACTAGGTTGATGGATTAATAATTTCACACCATAAGATTTTAGTATCTCCGCAGCTTCAATTGCACGTTCTGTTGGATAATTACTAATCCCAACATATAATGCTTTACCTTGATACACGATATCTGCGAGAGCTTTCATTGTTTCTTCTAATGGTGTTTCATAATCTGGTCTATGATGATAGAACAAATCTACATAGTCTAAACCTAATCTTTCTAAAGATTGATCTAGTGAAGCCATCAAGTATTTTCTACTGCCATTATCCCCGTAGGGTCCATCCCACATCTGGTACCCTGCTTTTGTTGAAATAAACAATTCATCTCTGTATGGCTTTAACTCTTCCGCTAATATCTTCCCTAAATTTTTTTCTGCTGAACCCGAGGGAACACCATAGTTATTCGCTAAATCAAAGTGCGTAATGCCATTATCAAAAGCAGCTAATACAATTTCTTTTACATGTTCAAACGGTTTTTCATCTCCAAAATTAATCCAAAACCCCAAAGATATTTGTGGCAACAATACCCCACTATCACCAACTTTGTTGTACTTCATTTTTTTATATCTGTCTGGATTTGCCTTATACATATTCCTCACCTCTTTATGTCATTGTACAGTGAAACAATAAAATAAAATTCCATTTTGCCTATTGTCTCCTAAAGTTCCTTATAAAAAACTAGTTCATTAGCTTCAGATGGTAACATAAAGTCACCAATCTCTTGATATCCAAGAGAACGATAAAAATGTTGAGCATTTTCATCTGACTGAGTACTTGTCATCACGAACTTATGTCTCTTAAATTTCATTTCTTTCTCCCAAAAATCGACTAATTGCCTTCCATACCCTTTTCGTCTGTAGTCATCAAACAAATAAAGCATATTCATAAATGGAATCTCGTCCCAGAAGTAATTAAAACGAATCCACCCTACTGCCAGTACATCATCTAAAATGACTAGTATCTCTTTTTTTGATATTTTTTCTCGTATCAGTTCACTTGAAATATGGAAATCATTTTGAAGTAAAAATCGAAATTCCTTTTCTGTAGCATATCGTACTTCCATAATTCCTCCTATAATTGTTTATAATTTTACCGTTTAATTGTACCATCTTTTTAATCCGATATTGAGAAAGGATTTCCAAAAGCTTTATTGAACTAGGAGTTCAATATTCCTTAGTGATGTTGAGTATTAAGATTGGATTGGGTATAATAGTCTTGCGATTCATAAAAAAGCACTTCTATATCTGTTAATGAATAATGGAATATTTGGGATCTGTAAATCCAAAGAGTATCAGTTAGAAAATAGGAGGTAGCATATGAATCGACACATACAAGTAAATAGAGATAAAACTGGTGAAAACTTAAGACAATTAATTTCTCAATCAAAATTTACCTATGATGACATTGCTGACGAGTTAAACTTGACAACATCTAGAGTAATCTATGATTGGGTGAACGGATTTAAATTACCAAAGGTTGATCACTTAGTAGTTTTATCTGTAATACTTAACGTTAAATTAGAGGACATTCTCTGTATAGAGGATGTCTTTTAATTTTTGAACCTTCAGTACATTCCGATTTATCTGACTTCAATATACAATCTAACTACAATCAAATTCAAACATATGAAAAAGCAAGTTAATCTCTTGTTATGTACATTTTGTTGGGCGTGGAACTATGACGATGGTCATGGATAGTAATGTCAGACTACCTATCAACAAAATAGGCAATGGAATGGTGGTATGTTGAACTCATATGGAATAAAGCAACAGATCTTTTCGAGGGAGCAATAGACGCTGTTCGGCAGAAAAACCAAGTTAGGAAAATAGCGTAGCAACCATAGGTCAAACCTTGGATAGCTAACAATCTCTTTTGACATTGATACATCGAAAGGTGCGTATAAGAAAAGACTGGGTTGGAGTAGCACAAAATGTCAGAATCGGGTTCACGAATATGTGAAAATAAATCGTATCTAAAATTTGCTACGATTGTGTGAAACTTGAGGACAACCATTTCCTTTACAGCTTTATAAAGAGACAGATAGGTTAGGGTAGCTCCCTTTCTTTGCACTGTTACTTGCTGGTGGCTGAACAATTCCATTAGGGGCATATTACGAGGACGACTCGGAATTGATTGAAAAAAGACCTTAAAAAGGTCTTTTAACTTGTTTTACAGTAAACTATTTTCTATATTTAGTTATCACTTCATCTAAGATTTTTCCGCTCATGTAGATAATCTCTCCACAATCATCTTTAAACTTTTCTTTTAAAGGAGTACAGTCTTTAGATCCAATTTCTTTATAAAAACGTTGTTTGAACTCCTTTGTAGCTTCTATCATATCAGGTGAATCTGCTTTGTTGTTGTTTACTAATAAAATCCCTAAAACACTTATAGCACCTGTTAATGCACCACAAGTTTCACCTTCAAACATCCCACCACTAAATGGAGCCATCATTTTGAAACTGTCTTCTTCTAAGCCTAAATTATAAAATTCATTTGCTGCATGAAGCATTGTTTCACTACAAGAATAACTGTAGTTTTCTTTATTCCAATACTTTCTTAATTCTAGTTGCATAGTATATCACCTCAAGCACCATTATACTCTTTTAAATCTGAACTTCAATCATGACTAGAACTTTTTTTCTACTTGTGAATATTTGTGAACACTTTATCCTTTTTTTTGTCTTTTCAAACAATCAACAAGTTTGCACACATAGTATTTTTGGCTATTTAGCGCGGTTTTTTTGCATATCGTGCAAAAATATTATTCTTTTAATATGGTACAATGAATTTGAGAAAGAAAAGAAAGGAATGATTCAATTGTTTAAATTTCCAAATGGTTTATATGTTGATGTACGTATAGAGGACAATTTTTCTACAAGAGTAACATATAGAAACCATGAACTTCAGGAACAAAAAGTTCGTTCTGATAAAGGAGCATTCATTAGAGTTTTTGATGGAAACAGATGGTATTATGCTTCCCTTACGGATTTATCAAAAATCCAAAATCAAATCGATACATTAGCTGGAATGGCTACACCTAACCCTGACATCTTAGAACACCCATATGTAAAGATGTATGAGGTACACAATGAGGAGTTATTACAATACAAAGAAAGCTCTTTAAAAGACATTACAATCGGACAAAAAGATCAGTTAGTAAAATCAATTTCCGATTTATGTGTTGATGACACAATCAAGATGACGCGTGTGTTCTATGAAGACAGAGTTTCTGTTAAAGAAATATTCACTTCAAAAGGAACAAACATTAAATTCGACAAACAGACATGTGGTATTGCGATGGCTATGCAATGTTCATTTGAGGAAAACAAAAATGATTTTAACTCTAGTATAGCAAGAGTTTACTTTAACGAGTTAGCAGCTGAAATACCTTATTTTGAAGATGAATTAAAAAAGAATATTGAGTTTATCAAACAAGCAGTTAGTTTTGAAGCTGGTGAATACCCAGTATTGATGGGACCATTAGCTACAGGAGTGTTCACGCATGAAAGTTTTGGTCACAAAAGTGAATCAGACTTCATGGTTGGTGATGAAACTATGCGTCAAGAATGGACACTGGGAAAAGAAGTTGGACAACCTCTTCTAAACATTATTGATGATGGAACTGTACTTGGAAACGGATATGTTCCATTCGATGATGAAGGAACAAAGGGTAAAAAAACACATATAATTACAGATGGAATCCTAACGGATCGACTTCATAGTGTTGCGACTGCTGCAGCATTAGAGGAGGGACCAACTGGGAATGCTCGTAGTATGAACTTCGAGTTTGAACCAATTGTTAGAATGACCACAACATATATCGATAAAGGAGAAACTCCTTTAAAAGACATCATTGCGAGTATTAAGTATGGAGTATTTGTTGACACAATCAAACACGGTTCAGGAATGAGTACATTTACAATAGCTCCTTCAAGAGCATACAAAATTGAAAATGGTAAAATCACTACTCCAATTAAGTTATCTGTAATAACTGGAAACGTATTTGAAACATTAAACTTAGTTGATGCAGTAAGTGAAGAATTTGAATTATTAAGTTTTGTAGGTGGTGGATGTGGAAAAATGGAACAATTCCCACTACCAGTAGGATTCGGTGGACCGTATACACTTGTACGTAAACTGAATGTAATGTAGGAGGAAACTATGAAAACAGAATTCATAAAAGTAAAAAGAAAAGAAACTTCACTAAAGATACAGGCTTCAGTTATCAACTCAATTAGAGTAAAAGACATTGAAAGAAACGCAGTAAGAGTTTATAAAGATAACAAAATCGGAATCTCAGGAGCAATTGGAAATTCCGATATAGAAGTATTACAGGAACAGGCAGTTCAAAATCTTAGTTCAAACATTCCTTATCCTTATGAACTAGAAAAGAATAAGAAAGATCACAGAAGTTACTTTGCTAAAGAATACACTGAAAAAGAACTATTAGAATTAACAGAAGCAATCTTAACGGAACTCAAAAAAGAACATGATGACTTTATTTATTCTGAGTCTGTAAAATCAATCACTAAAGATATCTCTATGACAAACACAGAAGGACTAGATTTGAGATATCAAGATTCATTCCTTGATATCGGTATCATCGTAAAAGCTAAATCAAGTCCAAACCTATTTGATACGTTTGTTGGATGGACAGGAAGGGACTTCGACTTGAATAAATTTATTACATTTAGTAAATCTTTATTATCTGCTGAACGTACAAAAGTAGAACTTCCAAAAACAGAAAGAATTCCTGTGTTTAGCCTAGGAATGGGCACTGTTGGGAACTTCCTATCTAGACAACTAAGTGGTGAAGTGTACTCAAATAACGCTTCCTTATTTGATAAAAAATTGGGTGAGAAATTATTTAACAAAAAATTCACAGTACTACAAGACAAAGATCCTGTAACAAACTATGAAAACTTCTTTGACCAAGAAGGTGCAACTAATGAAAACGATCAATTACCACTGATTGAAGACGGAGTTTTAAAACGTGTATTTACAGACAAAAAGAATGCGGAAAAATACAACTTAGAACACACAGGGGCAGCCTCTGGTGGATACGACGACATCCCTTCACTTGGAGGAGTTAACATGTCAGTAAAAGTGGATGCAGAGGATATCAAAAAAACACTGAATGGTGAGATGGCTATATTTGTTGTGGTGGCATCTGGTGGCGAAGTAAACGCAGATGGAAACTACGCTTCTCCAGTTCAATGTGCATATTTGTTTGATGGTGAAAAATTAATAGGAAAATTACCTGACTTTGCAATCAACAATTCAGTATTTAAAATGTTTGGAGAAGATTACATCGGAACATTTAAATCAGATGACTTATACTTTGGAGAACATATGGTATTAACAGGTACTTATATGAATATCTCTAAATAAAATAAGACTGTGTATCTACACAGTCTTTTCTCTAACAGTTTTCTTTTGCAATATAGTCCATAGTATTACAACCAATAGTCTCAGCTACATAAAAGCACTTGGCCATCAATAATAAGTATAAGTTTTCTCTTTTCGTATCACTTAGGCTTTCGAAGTTCCCTTGTCCTTTTGCAATAACGATATCAGACTCATAAAACAACTTTTGAAATTCCTCTGTTGTATCCTTCAACACAGTGCCAGGGATTTGAGTACCACTACTAACCACAGTAGCAACTTCACTCATGCCTACTTCTTCTGCATCTGCAGACGTGACATCATTCAAAATAGTATCACCTCGAACACCGAAATGAACATCAATCTGTGGATTCTCTTTTTTAATCTGCTCGATAAACAGTTTATCTAAAACAATTTCGCCACAGTTGTCACCAATATAAAATAAGGACTTTGCAGTTTTTAACTTTTCGACTAACTTTTCACTTGAATCAATCGCAAACGTGATATCCTTATATCCTTGAACTCTAGTTAATATATCTTGCTTTGTAAATTTATGCCTTGCGGCAAAGTCAATAATGTTTCCAACAGTCGCTACTTTTAATCCTGTCATAAAAGAGTTACTAGATGCCTCAACCATTTGCTGGATATCATCATACGCTGATAGTAAAAGTTGATTAAACTCTGCTTTTACTTCCTTATACGGATTATCCTCTTCAAAAACCCTTGTAGCAATCTCCCACGTTTTCCCCATAATATATGGATTCGAGTTATCAAAGTCAACGTGACTTAGCATTGCCAGAGTTTCTTTTGATGCAGCTTGTTTTTGTTCATCTGTAGCATTTACTAACCTAGATAATTTCACTAGTTGCTTAATATTACATTCTATACAATCTAAACTTGTTTTCATAGTCCACCCTTTTTATAACTCCACTACGCTTCCTGTATGTAATGGTGATAGATTTTCCATATGTTTTGCCATCTCATTAAAGGCATTATCACCAGTACAATGACATGTAATGAAAGCTGTATTTCTTTTGCTAAAATCTTTTGCCATTTCTATAACAAACTCTTTTTGTTCTTGAATTTTTTCATCATACTTCTTCATGTGAAAACCACCAATAACATTCTTAAAAGTTATTGATTCGTTATTTTCTATCGTATCAACTATATTTTGAATTCCTTTATGAGAGCAACCTGTAATCAATGTCTTGCTATCGTCCATCAATAAATATATTTCATGATCAAACTCATCCAACCTTAACTCATTATTCTTTTCTACATATAAACGACTATCCGACATCACATTTTCAAGGTAGTCCACTTTTGAAATTAATTTAACTCCCTCGTAGATTTCCATATCCCCATCTACAAATATTATCCTATTAGAAACAACTTCTTTAATACCAATATCTTTTTTAATACTCTTCCACTTCACTAGATGTTTATCAAAAATGTTTTCTGAAACATACACCTTTGCCTTCTTGTTTTTTCTCATAAAAAACCTTAACGCTGTTCCATGATCATAATGTCCATGGGATAAAATCAAACAATCAACTTCTTTTAAATCAATTCCTAACTTCTTAGCATTCTTCCAAAATTGCCTGTTACAACCAAGATCAAACAATATCTTTTTATGTTGATGCTCGATGTACAAACTTAATCCGTGACCAAAGTATAGTTTTGGGTTTTCAGTACTATTTTCAAACAATGTCGTTATTTTCATAGTCAATCCCTCCTCATCCATTGTATAGGAAAAAATTTAAGATTCAAATAAGAGAGTAATCAACATGTTATAATTAGTTGGAGGTGAATATCATGAAAAAAATATTTGGTAATCAGCTTATTGTTTTAATTACTAGCATCATCGTATTGGTGTTGATTGTTATATTATCGTCTATAGGTACAGGAGTAATTGGGGTAATTGTTATTTTATTGATACTTCATTTAATATACTTAACTGTTAACTTTGTGTATACATTGGTAAACTTTATCCGTTCCTTCCTAGAAAAGGAAAAAAAGACATTTAGATCCTTTTTAAAACTCCTAGGTGCAGCCATTATATTGATACTCATTGGGACGATATACATTCTAACAGTTGGAGGAGCATTATTAATACTGTTACCGTTCATGTAAAAAACACCCTTTTTATCAGGGTGTTTTATTATACAAACTCTTTACCTGGCAATAGTTCAAGTGGGAAGCCTATTCGTTCCCAAATGATATTAAATCTTGAGTCAAATCCCATAATCTCTACTTCTCTAAGTGGGTTGTATGCAAACGCTCCAACTCCTATCCATGTAACCCCTTCAGGTATAATAACTAATTGAATCTTATTATTATAAAATGCATAGTCTTCTATTGAGATAACGGATTCGGGAATGCTCACATCCTCTATCTGATTATTTTCGAAAGCAGCTCTACCAATCCACATTAACGAATCGGGAAGAACTATAGTATTAAGTTCATTATTCGCAAATGCTGAACTACCGACAGATTGAACTCCTTCATGTAAAATCATTCCTTGAAGACGATTTCCTTCAAAGACACCTCTTCCAATCCATCTTACTGAGCCCGGAACCTCAACTGTTACAAGAGAATTATCTGCAAAGGCTCGATCCCCCAAAACAGCGACACTCTTTGGTAAATCCAATGAAGCAAGATAATTCCCTTCAAACGCACTCATTTCAATAATCGATACCCCATGTTCTATTTCAACACTTGTTAATTGATTACCAACAAATGCTTCCTCGCCAATTGATTTAACACTACCTGGAATCCGCACTTCAGAAAGGTAGTTATCCGCAAATGCTGATGAACCAATAATCGTAACAAACTCTGGGATAATTATACTTGTTAGTTGATTCTCTTGGAAAGCACTCTCTTCAATCGCTGTTACAGTTCCAGGAATAAACACACTGCTAAGTTTATTTTCGAAGAAAGCATATCCTCCAATTACTTCTACTCCATCAGAGATCACAACATCCGTTAGCTGATTGTTAGAGAACGCAGAGCTACCAATCGTTATAACCCCATTCTGAATTTCTATATCAGCTAGTTGATTGCTAGAAAACGCATATCTACCAATAACAACTACACTATCTGGTAAATCAATTTCAGTTATCTTATTTAATCTAAATGCACTGTTTCCAATACGAGTAACACTATCCGGTATAACAATCTCAGTTAATAAATTATCTAAGAACACTCCTCTTCCGATTGTAGTCACACTGTCTGGAATTTTTATTTCTGTTAACCTATTTCCTAAAAATGCTAAATCTCCAATCGTTGTTACACTATTCGGGATTTGAACACTCTTTAACTTATTTCCCCAAAAAGCGCTGTTTCCAATCGTTGTTACGCTATTTGGAATAATCAGGTGTTCTAAAGTGTTTCTAGCGAACGCTAATTCCTCAATTACAATTACATTACTTGAAATTGAAACATCACTTAACCGGTTGTCCATGAACACCCCTTCACGGATTATTGTTACTTGTGATGGAATTTCTATACTTTGTAGCCTACTACTTGCGAACGCCATATTTTCAAAATCTTTAATACTATCCGGAAACTCGATACTTCTTAGGTGTGTGTCTTGGAAGGCACTAATTGCTACCACTTCTACCCCGTTTGGAATAATATAAGTAGATCCTTCTTTAAATACAGGATATTTATATAATGTTTTTTTATCTTTACTAAAAATCACACCATCGATGGCCATGTAAGTTTCGTTTTCATCTGATACATCATAAGCCTCAATATCATTATTGGAAAAGGCCAATACACCTAGACTATGTACATTTTTAGGAATATATATTCTAGTTAAACTGTTATCTGTAAATGCATGATCCCCAATTACTTGAAGACTTGTTGGTAAAATAACCTGTTCTAAATAATTATCTTCAAATGCATTTTTTCCTATTGTTTGAAGTTTATACGGTAATTCTATTTTTTCTAACAACGCCCCAGTGAATGCGTTATGTTCAATTGTTATCACACTATGCGGTATTTGAATAAAATCTAATGAAGATTCAAAAAATGCATAAGGTGCAATCGTTTCCACTCCATTTGGTATATGAAACTCTCCTAATGAATGATGTTTATCTCTAGGAAAATCAATCAACACTGTTTTATCAAAACTATACAAAATTCCATCATCACTCATAAAACTCACGTTGTCTTCATTTACAATATACTCTTCTAGATATCCACTATCAAAGGAACGCACTCCAATAAATGAAACACTCTCCGGAATATACACACGATCAATTGGATTGTTAAAAAATGCCTCGTCCCCTACTACTGCTAGTCCATCTGGAAATTCAATTTCATTTAAGGTATTGTTTTCAAATGCACTTTTCCCTATAAACATTAATGAGTTTGGAAATGTAACTCGGTCTAATTTGTTCCCTCTGAACGCGTAGTTACCAATCATCTCTACACCATCAGGTACTACATACTCATCTATGTCTTTTCCACTAGGGAAATCAATTAATGTAGAACCTAGTTTATCAAATAAAACTCCATCTACACTCTTATAGTATCTATTCTTCTCTGATACATAATAATCAGTCAATTCATTATTCTCAAAGGCGTGCACACCAATATGCGTCACACTGCCAGGAATCCAAACACGGGTTAATAAGTTTCCAGCAAAGGCCCAACTTTCTATAGTAGTAACTGTTCCTGGTATAACAACACTTGTATAACCATTATGATTATTATAAGGTTGTTTAACATACTCAAAAGCTTTTGAAGCAATAGTAGTAACAGGAAATCCATTTATCGATTCAGGGATCACAATGTTCCTTGGTCCAAAGTACCCTGTTATCGCTACTTCATTTTCTGTTAGAACATACTCAAAATAGGAGTAATTTTCAAACTCCTCTGAGATCTGTTTTTCTGCCTTTTCTTCTTCATAATCAACAAAAAATCTTTCATCTGCTATAACATCCATCTGTTTTGTACATCCTAACAATAAAACTGATAAAGATATTGTCAAAACAAAAGTTCCTACCTTAACAAGTGATTTAAATAATTGTCGTCTAAACATGTCTCTCACCCCTTTTAAAGCAAAAACCAACCTTTTGCGTTAGTCTTGGCGGTTTTTAATGTACTCGCACTAACTGACTTAAACTCATGGCTGGTCGTAATTTCATCTGTATTTATTTTGTTTTATTCTTTATTTAATTATAACATAACGATTTATTCTTCACCTAAAACAAGTTTCTTCTAAGAACTTTCAAAAATGATGATATCTCCGCAAATAGTATTTAAAGAGAAAACTGGTATATAATAAAGTATAAGGAATATAGGAGGTTATTATGATAAAGCGAGTCTTAATTGGAATACTCTTATTACTTATACCCTTTATGATGGGTATCCTATTTTTGCTTATAGGTGCAACAATAGGAGGGAATTTCTTCGTGAACTTTGAAGCCTTTGGGGTAAGAGGATATGAAGCAACCGGAATGGTTGGTTTATATGTAGGTATTATCATAGGTATTGTTGTTAGTATTAATGTATTAAAAAAACTTAACAAAGATAAAGAAAAATCAGTTGACTAAGACAACTGATTTTTCATTGCTGAATAGCGGTATTAATTTGATTCTTGTAAACATAATATTTAGTATATAAAAATTCACTTACAAGATTCAAAATCATCGTAGGGAACAAAATTAAATAAGCATTAACTCCCAATGCTTCTAGTTGATCTCCTCCCCATGTCGTTAAAGGTGTAAATACCAAATAGAATAACGTTACTTTCATCATAGCAATTGGGACATTTGCAGCTGACTTAAATGTAAACTTCCGATTTAACGTAAAGTTCCACAGTACACTTAGTGTTAAAGCAATCAAATAAGAAGGCCAATAAACAAAGTGCACAACTTCATACAACACAGTAAAACTTAAGGCCTGAATTACTCCCGCTGAAATACTAAAGAAAAAGAACTTAATTGCATGTTCGATATTTTCGTTTTTTCTCAAAAAACCCCTCCCGTTAAAAAAGAAGCATTCCTTAGTTCAGCTTCTTTCAAATTACCCACTATTCATATGATAGCATATGCACATTAACATTGACATCATCTCTTCAAAAAATAGTATTTTCGATATACTGAACGAACTATAAAGTAAACTAAAATATGTGTTCAAAATACATTGTCCGAATGGACAATTTTAGCCATGAAATCTTATATTTTATGTACTTCTTTTAGTAATGTGGTATATTATTTTCGGATACTATTTTTAAGTAGGTAAAAGTCCAAAAAATGGTTTAAACACGTACTTTTTTTAGCATTCAATGTAGTTGGAACACCAACTATTTTTATATCCTAAATTAGTATAAGTACGTACTATTTTACAATTTTAAGTAAAGTAAAAAAAATAGAAAAAATAAGATTATTTACATCTTATTAAACCGTCTGAAGAATTGCATTTAGCAATTGTTTATATAAATATTATAGGGAGGTTATTTCACAATGACAAACAAAAAACAACTTACTGAAACTTATATTGGTTTCGCAGTGATTGCATTGGTTCTAATTTTAGGATTCACTAAGGTTTTAACTGAAACTGCATTCGTTCGTGCTTTAATTGGTATGGGATTCGGGTATGCATTAATTAGAGGGGATTTTGGGTTTGCTGGTTTAGCAAACAGAACTTTCAGAAAAGGAAACACAAAATTAATTCGTTCATTAATGTTATTATTCACTGTATCTGCAATTATCACAGGTGCTTTATTATTAAGTGGTGAACTACCAGTAGGTGCAAACTTATGGGTAAACCCAATTTCTTGGGGATTATTAGTAGGAGGTATCTTATTCGGTATTGGTATGACATTCTCAAGCTGTTGTGCCAGTGGTGTATTACAAGATGTTCCAATGGGATTCTCACGCGCCATCACAACATTAATTTTCTTCGGAATCGGTGTATTCTTAGGATTCCCTGTTATGAAAACTGCATTTGTTAAAACAACAATATTTAGTACTTCAAGTTATGCTGATACAGGAGTATTCCTACCAGACTTCTTCGGGTACACTATTGGTGAACCAATGACTATTTATCCAATCGTTGGTGCTATCTTATTAACTGCACTTATCGCAGGGTTAATTGCTTGGGGTGCTAAGTGGTATGAAAATAAAGTAGCTGACAAGTTTCCAAAAGAAGTCAAAGAAGAAACAAAAACTGATTCTACAGTATTTGAAAAATTATTCGTAAATCAATGGTCTCATGGTGTTACATTAATGGTTATTGCAATGTTATTCGGAGTTTTATTAATGCTTACTGATAACGGATGGGGTGTATCTACTATTTATGGTAAATGGTTTGGTAACTTCTTAATGATCTTCGGTGTATCTGCAGAGCAATTAGCTTCATTCACTGGCAAACCTGCCGGTCTATTTGAAGCTGGTATCTTCACTCATCCTGTATCTGTTCAAAACATAGGGATTATCGTTGGTGCTGTACTTGCATTATTATTAGCTGGAAAATTCAACGAAACATTTAAAGCTGGTTTAAAAATCCAACCTGCTGAAATTGCATTATTTGCAGTTGGTGGTTTATTGATGGGATTAGGTACTAGATTCTCTATGGGTTGTAATGTAGGTGCCTTATATACACCAATAGCTAACTTCTCATTAGCTGGATGGTTCTATTTCTTCTTCTTAGTAGCTGGAGGATATATCGGACATAAAGTATACACTTGGTTTTATACAAATATTGCAAAATAAGCAAATCAAAAGAGGTGAATAAATTCAACCTCTTTTTTTGTTGCCAACACTCTTCATGATTGCTGGATAAAATTCAAAATCCTCTAAAGGATAGATTGGTCGTTTCAATTTAAGATAATTTATGTTTTTTAAATCCTGATTTACAGCTCCATTTGTAAGTGCCATAATCCATCCCTTTGCGACCTCACTTAAGTCTGGCTCAAGATACCCCATTTTTACAATGATAATGTCATACTCATCAAATCTAGCTACTCCAGCATTCCTAAATGCCTCTGATGTACCGTACTGGTATCTGTTCTCCGTAACTATGATATCTATGTTATCGACTCTTAAAACAGCACATCTTCCAGCAACTTCATCATTAAAATACCGAATGACTTCCGTGCAGAAGTTTACAGGATCACCATATATAGGATCAACTCTACCTCCTAATGAAACTTTTAGTCTACTGTGAGGTTTATGCTCATATATCTTTTGAATACTTTCTGCATCGAATATTGAAGAAAATAACACCTTTTTTTTAGGTCCGATATTAATAAATTCTTTCAAAATGGAGTTAATATCTCCTGCCCCACCTGCGCCCGGATTATCCCCTGTATCAGACATGAAAAAGGGTTTTTCTTCTGAATGCAACGCTTCATTTATTGCAGTTTTCATCTCTGCAACTGGTCCAACAAATGTAAAGTCATTTCGAATGCTCCAGTAATAGTTGGCCAATGATTTTAATTCATTATGTACTACCGTTTCATCTGTTCCTGTTATTACTATTGCTGAATGACACCTAGATTGATCTGCCCATGGGAACCCCATCCATATGGATGCATCTAATATATATTGATTCTTGCATAGCTCATCTAACTTTGAATAAAGTGTTTTACCTGGTTCAACTTCAGTTGATGTCTTTTCTCCCGGAAGTAAGATCGGAACATCCACCTTAGCCTTTACAACCTTAATATTATTTTTTATAACATGAATCATCGTTTCTATTGCTCTTTGCTTTGTTTCAGCAACATCAATATGCGGTGCAGTTCTGTAACAAGTTAGCAAATCGCAAGCTTGAAAAAGTCTATCTGATACATTTCCATGTAAATCCATCGTCGCAGTTATTAATATATCTTCTCCCACAACATCTCTTATTTTAGCAGCTAGATATCCTTCTGCATCATCTAGACCTTCTACAGACATAGCACCGTGGATATCCAATAATATACCATCTAGTGCTTTTTTCTTCATTTCACTTTGTAGCCTCTGGGTATACTCACTCATCCAAGAATCAAAAAACGTTCTTTTGACCACCCCTCCTGGAATCGCCCTAGCCATTATTAAAGGGACAGGAGAAATATTTAACTCATCTAGTTTCAAAGAGGAATAGTACTTAAGTAAATCTTCTTCTCTTTTTACTCTAAAATCTTCCTCATCAGAAATATAAGATGTGAAAGTAGTGGACTCAATATGGATTCCACCAAACCCAATTCTATACATCATAATTCCCCTCCCTTTAAGTCATACTTATTCATCTAACTCATATTATAACGTATTAATTCATTTTCAAATTTCATTTTTAGTATTAAAAAAGCAAAACTTAAAAAGTTTAGCTCATTTTTTACTTTAATCGTATATATCTACGTCACTATTTGAAAAGACCGATTGCACCTTAGACAAAAACTCCTCATAAATGGATACTCCAGACAATACAGCTACCACATTAACTTCGTTTAAAGCGAAATCTATCAATTCACTCGGAGTACCTTCGAACGCCAGGACTTCAATACTTACTGAATCTTTAAAATCAGTAACACCAAATAGGTACCTATCATCATCTGTATAATGTGCGTTCATAATGTATTCTGATTGATCATTTAGATTAAACATTCTGACAATTGTTTGGCTCTTTGTATCATAAACATACCCCCAACAAATTTTCTTCTTTTTTTATATAAACATCTTCAGTATTCATCGCACCATTTAACAAATAAAGTACGGTGGACTCGAAATTAAATAATGAAGTATCCTCATAAATAACCATCTGCTTATCTACATCAATATATAGTTGAATAAATGGTTCGGTCATCTCTATGATATATTGATTATTTTGTTTATAAATCAAAATATCCTTATCCTTTATTTGGATGTATTGCTTGTTATTTTTATGCATCAATACTTCGTTTAACAAATTTTGCACTGTTCCATCCGATTCATAATATCCATTTAGATGTACTTTATATTCTTCCAATTCAGTAGAAACACCATATTTAAACTCATAGCTACCAATAAAGTCACTAAAGATCTCTTTTGATTTAGGAATTTTGTAGTAGTCTTCTTCATAGGTATACAATTCCAAGATTGAGTAAACATCAAGGAACTCATTGTTTGTCAAGGAGTATTCCTTATACCCTCTTTCTAGCATAATTTCGTCAAAGGCTGTCAAGACGGATTCATCAGTGTTATCCTCATGTGTAGAACATCCCATAAACATAAAACTCAGTAATACAAAAGTATGTAATAATTTTTTCATAGTTTTCCTCCATATAGTGAAGCAAATTTATGTAATATTTATTAATAGTACTCTAAGTATATCATTCAATCAGTCTCTCACAAAACATAAAAGAAGCCCCCAAGGACTTCTTATTTTATAAATTTTCTTTTGTTATAAACTTTACTTGATGACTCGCAGCTTTCAACAAACGGTTCATAATCGCTTCACTATATTTACCGTCTCTAAATGATAACGAATAAATATAATCAACCTTTAAAGAATCCATCTCTCTAAGAGCAGCGAACAAGTTTGCTGCGATCTCTGTTTCTTGATTCAAACTACCGATTGTATATTTATGTTTTGATAAAACTTTGTCTTTAATATCACTTGTTAGAATAACTCCAACGGATTCACCATTCTTATTGTGTGCTTCAGTCTGACTATTAATGTACTGAATAACATCCTCCAAATCACCTTCAACAATTGTCATATAAGCTCTAGGTGCATAATGACGATATTTCATCCCTGGTGCTCTTGGTGTTTCATGATCATCTAGTTCACTTTGTGATTCTGCAAATCCTACTACTTCACGAATCATCTCAACTGTAATCATACCTGGACGAAGTACAACAGGAACTTCTTTGGTAACATCTAAGACAGTTGATTCTAACCCCACTTCTGACTTCCCACCATCAATCAAAATATCTGCTTTTCCTTTAAAATCCTCAACAACATGTTTAAATAATGTTGAAGAAGGTCTACCACTTATGTTTGCACTAGGAGCACAAACAGGAACTTCAGCAATCTTCATAATTTTTCTCGCTACATCGTTCGCTGGAACTCGAATACCCACAGTATTTAAACCACCGGTAAAATAATCTGGTACAATCTCTTTTTTTTCAAACACTAAAGTCAAAGGACCTGGCCAAAACTCTTTCATTAACTTTTCTACATATGGTTGATTTACATAAACATATTCTTCTAGGTTGTCTGCGTTATCTAAATGCATGATCAGCGGATTATCGCTAGGTCTTCCTTTGATCGAGTATATTCCCTTTATCCCCTTATGACTTAAAGCGCTAGCCCCAATACCATAGACAGTTTCCGTAGGAAAAACAACATTCCCACCATTCTGAAACGTCCTTTTTATATCTTCTTGCACATCTAAATTGTCAAGTTGGTTTGCTTCATAAATTCTTGTTTTCATATTCTTTACCTTATAAGTTATCTATATTTCTACCTAATCTATAGTAATATACTACACCTAATTTTACAACCAAAGTGACAAAAGAATATATTTAAAACGAACAAAAGTCCATAATTAACCACTTATTGTGTATTGGTCTAATTTATTCAAAGTTTATCAGTGTATGACACAGTGACCCTCTTCCTAGATTCAAACCCATTCCAATGTCCTTTGCGATATTTTTTTTACTTCTGGGGATACTTTCTAGAACCCAAACGCCCAACATCTGATCTGAGCCAATGGCACTTGAAAGAGTACACCCAGTACCTTGTGCATTATTGTTATTCATCCTTTTGGAGTTAACCAATGAATCTCTTTGTCGACTAAAACTTAATCATTAGCATCATCATCTAGCTGGTCACCTTTTATTAGGATTACAATAGTAAACTTCTCTCTTAGAATGGTAGCAGCTTTAATCATACCTTTTTTTTGTTATCTTTCTTCTTGCTAGGATTTTGTTTCATAAATATTTGGTGTTATCGCAGTCGCTAAAGATATCAAATCTTTAGCGACTGTATCCATCATCTGTAATCCATTTTTCAATAAAAAAACAAAACCAAAAATAGGCTTTGTTTATAAGTTAATACCTACTAAGAGATTCCTCTACTATATCCCAGAAAAGTTCTGCATCTATATCCATCGCAACATATGTATTCTTTTCTTTTTGAAGATAGTCAAAAATATCACAATTCGTTCTTCCATAACTTGGTCCACGGGAAATATCAATCTCACAGTTCATATGTTGAACCTTTAATAAGTTATCATTCATTAAATAGGCAATAGTTACTGGATCATGTAAAGGAGATCCATCAAATCCAAACACCTTCTTTTGATTCTCGTTAAATACCCTCATTAACTTTACGAATAAATCTGATGCTTTATTGTTTATTTTTTCCATTCTGTCAAGGATGTGAGAATATGTTTTAACCTGTCTTGTCACATCGAGACCAACCATTGTTACCTTCACCCCAGAATTAAAACAAATATAAGCAGCCTCTGGATCACAATAAATATTAAACTCCGCTGCTGGAGTTACATTACCATTTTGATAACTTCCTCCCATTACGACTATTTCTTCTATGTTACTTAATATTCCAGGATTCATACGAATTGCTAGAGCTAAATTTGTCATCGGTCCAGTTGTGACTACTGTTACTAACTCATCACTATTTAAAATCGACTCAATCATAAAGTCCATTGCGCTTCGTTTATCAAAATCAATTTTTAACTCTGTAAAATCAAAACCATCCAGTCCAGTTTCTCCATGAATAACTTCACATACTTCCACTTCTTTTATGATTGGATTTACTGCACCCAAACATACCGGTACGTCAATATTTAAATACTGAACCAAGTTCAATGTGTTTCTACCTGTTTTTGTTAATGTTTGATTCCCTGAGGCCACCGTTATTCCCAATAAATCAAACATCGGATTGTTTCCTGCTAATAAGATAGCAAATGCATCATCATGCCCGGGATCACAATCCAGTATTATCTTTCTTTTCACCTTACTCACCTACAAATTTCTTTTATTTCTTTTGTAATACTTCTTTAATCTTTTCAGAAATATAACCATACTCCTCATCATCTATAAATCTAAAATATAAACTTCTTAAAAAACATTTCACATTTCTCATAATATTATATGCCTCGGGATACTGTGACCCCTTATCATGTTCAGAAAATTCATCAATATAACTCATAATGTATTTTTTACTCATAACTCCACTTTTAATCGCATTCTCCAGAGCGTGAATCGTTCTTTCATCCTCATCATGTACAAACATATATTCATATATTTTGAACTTATCCTTAACCACATCGAATATTCTCTCTAGTTGGTCGTTTGATATAGATTCATTTTTTACAATTTGAGTAAACATATCTCCAGCATGGGCGATACTGTGTAACCATCCAATCCCCTCTTCATACCCTCTAAAGTCTGTTTCATTTTCATAATAGTTAATAAATACATCCACAACATGATTGAATAAATCGTCAGAAAAAAGACTTAACTGATTGTGCTTGTACATCAATATTGCCAACTGAAGTGTTGTAAACGAACGAGTTAAAACACTATACTCTATCTCATTTTTCATATCAAAGAACAGACACCTATCTGTTATTAACAACTTTGTAACATTGACTAGTTCTTTCCTATCAATCACGTCATCATGTAATAAATGAGCCAATACTGGATAGATTAAACCATCTCTAATTTCTCCGTCTTTATCACCAATGCTTTCAATAAGTTCATATGCTAGTGCAGTTGGATCAATTTTTGAAAAATCAAACTTATTTTGTTTTAATTCTTTTAGCAGTTCTACCGTTTTTGCTTCTAACATTTTTTTATCCTCCAATTACCTCTATCACACATATTATATCAAGTTTCACTGTATTTAATATATGGACTAAAACTTTTTACAAAAAAAGCCAAAAGGTTTTTCCTACACTATTTATTGATAATTCTATATATTTGACCACACAGTTGATGTGAAGTTAACGATAAATCATCCTTTAACAGATACTTTGAAGAGTTTTCTAAATCCACAATAAACTCTTCAATCATTCCTTGAAATCCTCTTCTATCTAATATAGGAAGCCAATCATTTAACTTATGTTCTATTCTTCCATCGTTTTTGTATTCTGTCATTGTATTCAAATCCACTATTCTATATTTTGTCCCCTGAGAAAACAACTCTATTACCTCCTCAGTTGCTCCAGAGTCTCTATACATTAATAAATGAGCAACTTTGCTTTTTGTTTGAAGAGTCACATCTAAAGAATACAATAAATCATTTTTATAATGGTCTTTAACTACAACAGACTCGACTTCTTCTTTAAGAATATACAGTGCAGTATCTACAACGTGTATAAAGTCATCAAAAATATAATCTACTACACTACCTGGTAAGTTAAATCTATTCTTTTGATATATTACAACATCAACCTCTAGATCTTTTGTTTTACGTACATAAGTTGAATATCTTCTATTAAAACCTACTCTGAACAAAAGATTTTTTTCCTTGGCAATATTATACAACTCATCTATTTCGTGTATGTCTTTTGAAACAGGTTTATCAACGAATACAGGAATACCTTTATTTAAAAAAGTTTTACAAAGTTGATAGTGTGCATCTGTAGTTGCATGAATCATAACTCCATCCATTGTTAATAGGTCCTCAATAGCTTTTACAATCGTTACACTCTTGTATTCCTTTTTAATAGAGTCTAATGTTTCTTGGTTTCTTGAATAAATATATAAGTCGACTTGTTTTAACCTGGTTGTTATTGGTAAATATGCTTTTTTAGCAATATCACCAATTCCTATCACACCAATTTTCATAGGTTGCCCTCCTGTTTTTTAATCTTTATACTCTTATGAACCGTCCATTGTCATTATATCAAATTAACTTATAGACAACGAACAGTCATGGATTTTTTTATTAGGTATTAACCTACAAGGGCCAAATTCAAGTTCTTTTCATTCCCGTGCTACAATTGAATTAAGTTAAGAGGTGGCTTTATGAGTGAAATCACAAAAAGAAACAACGCAACTCTGTTTCAAATAAGTGCTTTTTCAGGGAATCATTCTGCAACTAGTTCCTTGTCTTTGATATTCACAGGATTCTTTTTAGCATATGGTTCTAATGTATATTCAATTAATACTGTATTGTTAGGAACGATAATGATGGTAACTAGAATTTTTGATGCAGTGACAGATCCTTTAATAGGTGTGTGGGTGGATCGTACTAACTCCAGATTCGGAAGATTCAGACCTTGGATTGTTGTAGGTTCTTTATTAATGAATGTTTCATTTATACTTCTCTTTTGGGGTGTAGATTTTGGTACTGAAGTCAGAAACCTTGTCTGGATTGTTTCGTTATATATGGTATGGGTAATCGGATACACCTTCCAAACAACGATTACCAAAGCAGGTCAAAATGTTTTATCTGATGTTCCAAAACAAAGAACACTGTATAGTGCATTATCGCAAATGTACACAATGTTGATACTGCTTGCGATTTATACATTATTAGAACCTTTCATTGAACACTTCGGAGGATTCTCTAGTGCTATAGCGTGGAGATATTTATCCTTTATTGCTGTGGGACTCCAATTATTCTTTACAGTTTTAGCCGTCGCTGGATTATGGAAAAAAGATGCTCCAGAATACTATGAAAAAAAAGACAACGGACATCGACCAAAAATTACAGACTACATCTCTATGTTTAAGCAAAATAGAGCTCTAACGATGTTAATTATTGCTGCTTCAACGAATAAAACAGCTAACACCATGGTTCATGGGCTTATTATCTTTTTCTACTTTTATGTAGCAAAGAATGTAAGCTTATTAGCCAATGTTACACCATGGATGGGAGCAGCAACAGCCATAAGCATAATCCTCACTACAATTCTCACAAATAAGTTTGGTAGAAGAAAAACATTTATAACCCTGTCGAAGGTTGCTTTTTTTGCTGGACCTTCGTCTGTTTTACTAATCGCATTATCTTCTTCTCCGACGTCATATATCGTATTAGTTATAATGTTTACTACATTTGCATTTGTTACTGCCGGGACAGAACTTAACATTACACCAATGATTGGAGATACGGCAGATTATGAATTTGAAGTGTCTTCTCAATTTGTACCAGGTATGATTGGTTCAGCATTTAGTTTAGTTGACAAATTCGTCAGTAGTTTCGCTGGACTATTCAATGGGATTATACTAGGTCTTTTAGGTTATGTTAGTTTTGAAAAGACTTTACCTACTTCCACACTATTTTGGGGAATTTTATTAGCAATTACATTAATCCCTACAATGGCTCATTTAGCTAGTATAATTGCAATTAACCACTATCCAATAAAGGATGAACTCTAAAACTCAATTTCAACTTAGTTCGTGTACGAAGCATATTTGTTGTACAGTTTGTATTTTCTTGCAATAATCACAAGTAGATAGTACTTAGGAGGAAATTATGAATACGAAAATAAAACAATTCTACATAGGCGCAGCAATAACAGTTGTAACGATCATCGCTGCATTCATGTTAGATAGCACAAAACTTACACTGGTTCTTTTATTAGGACTTGGAATCGGGTACACATTATCTAGGGGATTCTTTGGATTTGCAGGAGCTATTAATAGAGCGTATAACACAGGTAGCACTAGATTAGCTAGATACGTTCTTCTGCTGTTTTTATTAGGAGCAACGTATACAGCAATTATGTTAACGCAAGGATACGCAGGTAAATTAAATGTATATCCTATTAACTGGGCATTGTTTGTCGGAGCAACGATGTTTGGTATAGGGATGGCATTTGGTAGAGGATGCGGGAGCGGAACTCTAACAGACTTACGTACTAACTTAGGTTCTGGCTTGATATTACTTTTATTCTTTTCTGTAGGTGTATTCTTAGGTTATCCATTACAGGCTAATTATGGAAAAGTTGGTAATTCAGTATTTTTACCAGATTTATTCTCAAGCGACCCTTTAATAGGACCTACATATGCATTGATATTTACATTAGTCTTAATTTTATTATTAGTCTGGTTAACATTCTTTGTCCAGAAGAAACTTACCTCAAAGGGTAAAGATGGTATTGTAAAAGCAGAAGTCATTCAACATACACAACCAAAACAAGAATATACATTCTTTGAAAAGTTATTTGTTAGACCATTTACATTATTAGAAACCACAATAATTTTAAGTATCTTATTAGGAATATTAATGGTTGTAAATAAACCATGGGGTGTTACAACTACATTCGGGTTCTGGTTTGCTAAAATACTAATGTTATTTGGTGCAACTCCTGAAGCATTAGGTAACTTTGCAATCGTCAAAGATGCTGCATACTTCTCTACGGGAATTTTACAAAGTTCAGGTAGTGTACTAAACATTGGAGTTATCATAGGTGCCTTCTTAGCTGCACTTTTAGCTGGTGTATATAGATTTAGATTTAGTATCACTAGATCTACATTCATTCAATTCGCAATTGGTGGGTTGCTAATGGGTGTTGGTACAAGATTAGCAAACGGATGCAACGCTGGTGCGTTATACAGTGGAATTACATCTTTATCACTTGCAGGTTGGATTTATCTGGTATTTATGGTTCTAGGAGCAATAGGTGGAAACTACATTATTAAACGAACATTTAAAAATAGTTAACAAAAATGGATTCTAAGAATCCATTTTTTTATACTCAAAAAATATAAACATACTAATCAAAACTAATGGGCCAATGGCTATCCAGTCAGAAATTAAAGAATACTCTGTACCCAAAACATAAAAACTCATTACCACCGTATAGACCCAATGGATAAATACGGCAATAAATAGACTACCTTCAGTTTTTATATAGAAATACGTCATAATCCAAGAAACCAACACAAGCATTAAAGTAAAGGTTATAAAATTAACATCATTTACCTGCTGTGTAGTACCTATAATATAAAATAGTGGTAGATGCCAAAGTGCCCAGATAATTCCAATAATGAAGGAACTTCTTAAAGGTGTAGTTATTTTTAGTACTTGTTTTTGTAGATAACCCCTCCAACCTATTTCCTCTGATAAAGGACCTAAAATGATTAACGGTAAAATCTGATAAAGATTAGAGCTTACTTTTTCAAAATTAAATCCTCCCACAAATAAATTGTACAGTACTATCTGGATTATAAAACTTCCGAAAAAAATTAGTACAATATGGATTGCTGACCTTCTTTCTTTAGATTGAGGAAATAAAGTCCGAAGATATTCTTTACCATCTTTTTCAGTTTTCAACAACAAACATATACCAATAATCGAAGGTACAAATCCATTCAGAACAAAAATAAACATAACGAATGCAGAAGCGGTTCCTCCAGTTTCTAAGTTTGATACTGGAATCCCTAATACTGCTAAACTACCCCAAAGAACTACACTCAAAAGTAATGTCAAAAATGTAAATAAATATATTTTATTAAAAGGTTTTTCAAACACCAAAAACACACTCCTTTACTACACTGTTCTCCTTATGACTCTGACACAATGTTTTTAAATAGATTTTTATACATCGATTGGCATTTTAGATTTTGAGTGATTGTAAACCACATACGCTGCAATAGCCAAAGCTAAATAAGAAAACATCATTGCTATAAGAATAACAAGTGATTCTCCCAAATAGAAGGAAACACTAAAATTGAATAAAAAGTGTATCCAGAATGCTACAAACAAGTTGTTCGATTTTTTCAAAACAACTCCTAAAAAAAACGACACCGATACCACAGCTACTACAAACACTATAATATATATCAATAACTCGATTCCAAAATACTCTCCCGATAAAAACCACAATGGTAAATGCCAAAATGCCCAAACAAATCCTAGGACAATATTCCCTTTTACAAACCCATATTTCGATTCCATTCTAGGTAATAAATATCCTCTCCATCCTGATTCCTCACCTGATGCTCCCTGTATAATACTAAAAAACAAATTAGGCAAAACTAGAGAAGGCGATAACACTAACATTGTTGACATATCTTTTCCATCTTTTAAGGACAATATAAAAACAGACAATAAAAAAACACCAAACATAACAATTGAAACCATAGTTAAAAACTTGAAGTCAATTCTATTTGAAAAAGCTTTCTTATAAAACTCCTTCAAACTGCTGTTTGGTTCTAATTTTTTATACATAATAATTAAAGTTATAGTGGGTGCCCAACTGCAAATTGCTGTTACAAAACGCATTGTTGTATTTGAAACATCCAAGATGAAACTGGCGGTACCTCCAATAAGGACTAGCATTACCCAAAACACGATATACGTGGCTATACTATATCTCCATATTTCATTTTTCATTTAAATATACCAATTCTCCTTTCATAAATTTTTTTATATCAGTATAAAGAGCAGCAACAAGTGCTGCCCTTTTACATTTATTCATTAATAGTTTTTGCGGGCTCAATTGCTAAAGCATTGTTTACTGGCGAAATTGCCGAAATCACAGATACTGAAATTGATACCAACAACACTAAGAAAATATTCTTAATACTTAAGTTCGGTAATATCGAAATAAATACACTATCTAATACATGATTAAATGCGTAATTAATCAACATTTGTAACATGGTAGTAGTCACTATACCGAATATCCAAATAGATACACCTAAAAGAATCGCTTCACCATAAATAATTCCCTTGATATCTCTTTTTCTCGATCCAATTGACTTAAGTATCGCTATTTCTTTTCTTCTTTCTACAATTGTTAAATGTAATAAAATCGAAATAATAACAATAGATAAAACCAATGATATAACTACAATTGAGAATATTATATACTTAAGCATGCTTATAGAACTCATAAAATCCGCTAAATCGTTTAAGTCGTAAAATCTAATTTGCTCGTAGTTTCTAGCTGCCATCTTAAACTCTGTCGTTAACTCTTCCGCTGTTTCAAGATCACTTGCAATAAATACAGCTACATTTCCAGTGTTCTTCATTTCAACTGGGTGATATCTTTCAATATCTGTATAAGATGATAGAGGCATAAACACATTTGTATTCGCTTGTTCACCATCATTACGCCTTTGAGCATGCTCTTCAAAGACTCCAGTGATTGTAAAATCATATTCAGTAACAATTACTTCTCCTGAAATCCTTGTAGAATGTATAACTACTTCTAGTGTTTTATATATTAAATCTTCTAAAATTACATGGTCTGATTGTTCTAGTAGATGTTTCGCCAAACTGTTTGTAATTATCACTTCATTTCTTCCATCCAAAGGAGCTCTACCGTAAGCAATTTCTTCTTCTGAAATATCGTATACTCCATCCGTCTCTGGAAAGATTGTAAGAATCCTAATATCCCCAGTGAAATCACCAAACGAGCCTAAAACTGTTGCTTCTTTTCTTATATGTCCACCTGCAATCCTATCATCTAGTTTTACAGGAAATACAACGTCAAGGCGTACAAATGGTTCTGGTATAGTTACATCTGTCCCCGCTGCAGATTGTTTATATACATACACAAGACGAGGGTCATCAAAGTTCCCATTTTGCCCATCAATATAATTATCAATTCCCTCACTAACTTGCAAGGCTAACAACACACTTGTAATTGCTACACTAGCAATCAATGAAGTTATAATAAACTTCTTAAATTTCGCTTTAATGTTACTAATCGCGAAGAAGATACCATAGAAAAACGATGAATACACTTTTTTATATTCAATATTTAACTTTTGGTTTGCTTCAAATACTTCTTCTTTTACGTCATTAAATACATCAATAGTTCTTGTCGCATATTCCACAACTGCATCATCATGCGTTACAACTACGACTGTTTTACCATCATTAGAGATTTGTTTTAGAATATCTAAAATAATTGTAGATGTTTCTGTATCCAATGATCCTGTTGGTTCATCTGCTAATATCATATCGGGATCATTAGCTAACGCTCTAGCGATAGAGACTCTTTGTTGTTCCCCACCACTTAACAATCCGGCATTTTTATGAAGTTTATCTCCAATTCCTAAACTATCTAATAAAACAATAGCTCGGTCTTCGGCATCTTTGTTTTTAACACCATCTAACAACATCGGCATTTTAACATTTTCAATAACCGACAAATGAGTAACTAAGTTAAATTCCTGGAATACAAAACCAATTTTCTTACGTCTGTACTCAGATACGGTTTTATCCTTTTGTTTTCTAGGTGAGTTGATAACTGTCCCATTACTTAGTAATGTACCTGAATTAGGTCGATCCATTACACCAAGAATGTTTAATAAAGTAGATTTACCACTACCACTTGGTCCATAGATCGCAATAAATTCACCAGGTTCAAAAGATAAATCTAAGTTATTAAGTACGACTTGGTTTTTAGAGCCGTTTCTAAACTTTTTAACAACATTTTTAATTTCAATCATCTTTTTCACCTACTTCTCTTTTAAGGATTCGATTGGATCTAATCTAGCTACCTTCAGTGACGGAATAATACTTGCCACTATTACGATTAATATACTTCCAATCAATGCATATGTTTTATAATCATCTGGGATCCACGCATATTTAACGAAAACCATCGCATCGTCTGTATAATATCCTAAGTCCTTAAAACGATAGAACAATATCTCCCTCATTCTAAGTACAACAAATTCTGAGATTCTAAAGGATAAGAATGCCGATGTTAATGCTAATACTATACCTTCAATATTTAACATATAAACTAAGTTTCTTACTTGAATACCGAGAGCATTCATAATCCCTAACTCTTTTATTCTGGATGCTATCGACACATATTGAATGGCTCCAAACATTAGAAGAACAATGAAAGTTGATATTATGATGAAGCCAAACAATATGTAAACGATATTATTTAATACGTTAAATACGTCAACATACTTCAAAAAGTTATTCTCTGTAAAATATATATTATCTCTAGACTTGATATAGTCATCAATCGTTGTTAATGATCTTAAATCATCATTGATCGAAACTACCTTCATAACCTGAGTGCTCTCTCTACCTGAGAATGGGTTAAAAACTAAATCAACGACGTCTTTTTCAATCGTAGTATATGTTAACTCTCTTGGAACCTGGAATATTTCTCCATGGTAATCCCCTACAAGTTCATTTGTTAAAAAGATAAAATTCTTTTTATCCGTCACACGATGTCCAACTGCATTTTTAGGTAAAATCCCCACAATAGTTACTTCCTCTTGAGGGAAGTATTCACTATCAGTGTTCTCTTCTAATAGAGCTAAAACATCTTTTTCAACATATGTTGAACTTATTAAAGATATATCAATCGTTTGACCAAGTAAGGAATTCATTACTTGATCTAATTCTTCTGTTTTGATAAATCCTTCATAAATAGAAGAAGCCAGTTGCTGTGTGACAACAACTTCATTTCTTGATTCCGGAACTCTACCGTACTCTACCTCTTTGGTTGAACCATCAGCATATACACTCATGTCTGCTTTTAAGATGGAATCTTCTTGTGAAATAAATCCAATCATACTCATACCGTATGGAAAGACAGATCGAACCCCTTCGAGACTTTCAAAGTCATTTACATACTCCATGAACTCTGGATCGTACATTAACCTCTGCCCATTAGGCATGTATACAAGTGTATTGTTGGCATTTCCTTTTAAATCTTCTATTTGTGTATCAATACCTCTTTGTACACCATAGTTTAATCCAGCTACTACTAAAGCCATTGTGATAGCCAGAGAAGCAGTTAACGCATATAACCCATTTCTAACAGGTCTTTTTACAACGTTTTTAACCGCTGAGATAAACATATTTAACAATCCATAAAAATGTCTTCTTTTTTTAGGTTCAAAGTCTAAATCAACTTTTTCTACTTCTTCAACAGTCGCTTTTTTTGACTCTAGTCGAACAATTTTAGTTGCATAATCAATTACATTATCATCATGTGTAACGCAGATAACCAGTTTTCCTGTTTGAGAAATCATCTTTAATTCTTCTAGAATCAATCTACTAGCTTCACTATCTAAAGCACCGGTAGGCTCATCAGCTAAAATAATCGTCGGGTCATTCATCAAAGCTCTTGCGATTGCTACTCTTTGTTTCTGCCCTCCACTTAACTTATTTACTGTTTTATGGATATGATTTTTTAATCCTAATTTCGTTAAGGAATCTATCGCTCTTTTTCTTGATGTAATCATACTTTCACCTGCGATATTGGCAGGAGTTTGTACATTTTCAATAGCTGTTAAGTGAGAAATTAAATTAAAATTCTGAAATACAAAACCAATTTTTCTATTTCTAACTTTTGCCTTTTTATTTCTATTTAACTTAGAAAGTTCTATTCCATCGATAAACACTTGTCCGGAATCAACTGAATCTAAACCTGCAATTAAGTTCATCAATGTTGACTTACCTGTCCCACTTGGACCGTAAATCGCAACAAACTCTCCCTTCTTAAAATGAAGAGAAACATCTTTTAGAACTTCAGTTTTTCCACCATCATAGTAATACGCTTTACTAACATTATTAATTTTGATCATACTTACCTCTATTCCTACATATAGCTGTACTTTATACTCACACTTTTAATAAAACAAAAAAAGTGATTCTTTTAATTTCCTTTTCATTATTATCTATCGTAATAACCATCCTGAGAAAACCTAAATACTCACTTTAAAACATTTCTTTTTCACTACATTTTACATTTATAATACTGTCTACTACTTCATTATATGAGGTAGTTCCAACACTATAATACACCACTACTTCGTAAAACGCAATAGGTGAGTACTTTTTACATTATTTTCGTGCATTTGCACGGCAAAAAAATTACCAATTCTCTTCAATAGTAAGGCACAAGGCAAACATTGTTACAACAATATAAGACAAAGATCCCCATAACAAAACTTCCCTTATCTGCGTTATGTCACGGTAAATAATCAATGTTATAATCACCACTAAAGCAAAAGTTACGACTGCACTTATTACTGCAAATTTCAAAGCTATTAATACCATATTTATTAGTTGTCCTATAACTTTTTTCATCATCTAAAATTATTTCTTTTCACTATATTTAGTGGCGTCCTCGATGGTCCACCCATGTAACTCCGCTACTTCTTGGATATGACCTTCTAGAGCAGTAGATTTAACCTCTTTGTCTTCTAAATACACTACTACAGACCTTTCTTGATAGTTATGAATAACCTTAGTAACCATTTTTTCCTCTGCAAAGATGGAGTCGACTATTTTGCTCCCCTTTTCAGGAACGTCTATTGATTCATATTCTTTTTGACAGACTAAACTCTCTTTGCTTTCTTTTGAGTAAATTTTAATACGCAATATTATCTTCATATTAATGTTCTCCTTTTTTTAGCCACCTTTATATTAAATAAAACATCATTCTATAAATAGATACTTAAGTACTATTCTAAAAAAAACATTCCCTAATAGGAAATGTTTAAATAATACCAATTTCCGAAGCCCTCTTGATAGCCTCAATTCTATTTTTAACTTGTAGCTTATTAAATATATTTTGATTGTAATTTTTAATAGTACTTAAGGCAAGAAACAATGTCTTTGATATTTCCTCATTCGTTAACCCTTGTGCAATTAGTACTAACACCTCTAGTTCTCTTTTACTTAAAGGCGCAACCAAGAGATCCATCTTATTCGGATGTAAGATTTTTTCCTGGAGTTGTAGCGAGGAATTTATCTCCTTTGTAATTTTTAACACAAACTCATTGTGCTTCCATTCTAAAGTTGCATCAGTTAAAAGTGTTTTCAGACAACTAGCTGAATCAATAAAGGGATTTACATAACTCTCAACAACCGCTAGTTCTATTGCTTCTTTTAAACATTCACTTGCTGCCCCACGACATCCAATAATTAATTGTACATGCGTTTCAAGAATTTTAACTTCAACAAGTTTTGTTTCTCTTTTGTTTTCAATTAAACTTTTTATCAGAACTTCAATGATTTTTTTTGCTCTATCTAGAGTTTCTTTATTCTTATAATACCTATACTTATACAATAAGGCTTTGACTAATGTGATATAGTTATTTTCATCTAAGAAAGAGATTTTGCTCGGAACATTTTCATCAAACTTAGAAATATATTCAAAGACTAAACTAGTCTTTCCTTGTTTAATATATATATTTGTTCTTAGTGCATCAATACTATCAAAATCCCTTAGCGGACTTGGGTAAAGTGACTGCTCAGCAATATTTAGTTTCTTTAACGCGTCGTCAAATTTGTACTCAGCAGTGGAAATCAGAGCACTCGTTTTTTGATAATAATAATCCCATGTTACCACTTTATTCTCTTTACTAACTTCCTCTGATTTTATTAAATGTTTTTTTGCTTCTTCGTAATTGCCTTGATAATACTCCAATACTGCCAACTCGTGGTAGAAACTAGCAAACATAGTCTCTACATATCTACCTGTTTTTTCGTTTTGATTAATAATTAATTTATAATGTTCTTTGGTATGTAGGAGTTTTCCTTTTCCTAAGAAAATTCTACCAACGAAAAAAGCATTTTGTACCTTTGCACCTAGTCCATCAGAATATTTATATAATACCTCTAACGATTCGTCTAGTTTTCCCAAACACCACAACGATAAAGCCAAAATCGTTCGAATCACTTTTTTTCTACAAAGTTGCTCCAGTGAAGGATCTTCATGGGCCAACTTCGCATACTTATAAGCATCGTCTACATTTTGCTCCATCATAGAGACAAATGCTCTCGCCCCATTAATAAGTGGTGGGACCATTTTTAAACTTGATTTATCCAGTACAATAACAGCTGGATCATTTATTTTGTATCTATCACAAAGGACTGAGGATTTGTTCATATACTCCTTACACTTTGAATAATTCGCTATATCTAATAGTGCCCAAGAATAACCAATATTTAATATGAGTCTATTTTCTAAAACAGACTCGGGTAAAGATCCTATCCAGGCAATCCATGTTTTAGATTCTACCTTTAATTTTTTTTCTACCCATATTTTTTCCAGCATGGAAGCTACATGTTCATATCTTTGGGCCAATATAGCACTATCTATAGCCTCATGGATGAACCCTCGTTCTTCAAACCACGAACTTGCAAAATCATAGATTTCTAGTACAAGAGATTCTTCTAAGCCGATATCGAAAAACTTTTTCTGCAAAAATTCTTGAAATAGTTGATGATATCGATGCCAGCTCTTTTCATTATCAAGACAAACAATAAATAAATTAGATTTTTTTACCTCATTTAGTCTTTCTTTAGCATCTTCCTCAGTCAACTCTAGAATTGCAGCCGCAAGAGAAGCATTAAATCTACCAAAAAGACTTGTTACCATCATAAATTTTCTAATAGAAACAGGTTGAAGTTTAAACACCTCTTCTAATAAATAATCAAAAATATACTCATGTTCACCAGAAAATGTTTCGATAAACTCACTAGGATCATCTTGTCTTAGTAAACTTAACGCGAACAGATGAAGACTAGTAACCCATCCTTCCGTTTTTTCTTGGATAAATGAAATACTCTGATCTGATAATTTTTGATGCAAGTACTCACTTAAAAATATAGATGTTTCATCGAAATCAAAAACAAGATCATCTACGTTGATCTCTAATAGCCTATTTTTAGCACGAAGTTTTGTCGTCGGTATTGATTCTTGATTCCTTGTGATGATAATAACTCGGGTATTATCTGGAATATGTTCAAGGAGCATATTCACACCCTTTTTAATCTCGGCATTTTCGATTAAATGATAGTCATCTAATACAAATGTAATATCATCTCTGTATTCAATAAACTCATTGATAAGTGATATAAATAGATTCTCCAAACCGATAGACTCTAATAACTCCATATCTTTTAGAACGGATTCTCCTAAAGAGATGTCTATCTTCTTTAAAGACTCCACTAAATATCTGACAAATGTAAAAACGTTGTTGTCTTCATCACCCAAAGAATACCAAGCACATGAGTCCAAATTCTTTGATGTCCATTCACTGACCAAGGTTGTTTTACCATACCCCGCAGGAGCACTTATCAATATAAGATTCCCCTTCTGATCGACATCGATTTTATTCAACAACCTAGAACGTGTAAAATGGTTGTTTTGTAGCCTAGGAACATTAAGTTTCGTTTGTATGATCTCCCTCATCTTAAAACACCTTCCCAAAAACTCTTTTTCTCTCTTATTTATAATATATCACATTAAAAGCAGCCTTCAAAAGGGAGGTAACTCCCATCAAAGGCTACAATAGTTATCTAAGCAGTCTTCTTCTTTCATACCAAATCCCAAAAATTATGGCTACTACTGCATTAGTTAATGCCCAAATCCAGTATGCTGGTTGAGGAACATCCTCTAAAAATAGTATTGGGAATAAAGGAACAGAAAGATTTCCTAATGTATGCATAACCCATGGAATAGTCATTTTTCTTCCAGCTAGATTATACATAATACCTAAAATAACAGACCAACCAGTTGTATAAATAGTAAACGCAATGAATGAATAGTACGCATGTCCCTCACCTGGAATAAACCATAAAGGTAAATGCCATAAACTCCACAACAGTCCAATCACTACACTCGCTTTAATAACACCGATTTTATCTTGTAGAGGTTCTTGAATAAATCCTCTCCATCCAAATTCCTCTTGTCCTCCCCCAAGGAACAACAGCATCAATGTATAAGGGAGTATAAGAAGAATAATAGGAATATCAACTCCACTGGGAACCAAGTTTATTGGAAGATGATCTATACCTGTGAAAGTAACAAAATAATGAACTGATGCTGTTATACCAAGAGAAAATACAAATGCCAAAAGATAGTACTTGTAATTCACCCTAAAATCAAAACACTTTTTAAAAAACTCTTTAACACCTTTCAGTCTACCGTCTTTAAACGTTAGTATTACCGCTGCTAACAACGGTCCAAATGCACCAAGCATTACTGCCAACATCACTAATCCTTCTAACGTCGGAGTCATATCATATACCCCAAATGATGGTAAAACAAATGGTAACCATAATACCCATGACCAGATAAAACAAATAAAGAAATAACCAATGATTGTTTTGTTTTTCATTATTAACTAAATAAAAAGTCAATCATATCTGGAAAACGTTTATTCCAGTGTTCAAATTCATGTTTAGAGCCTTCAATGACTTTAAACATCCCTACACCAGGATTTAGTTTTGGTTTTAATACTTCATACACTTCTTTATTTGTTCTTAAATATGTTTCTTTAGCTTTTTCTACCTCATGCTCTTCGGTTCCAATATCCGAATATATCTTTTTTACATTATTAAAATTGGATTCTACTAGTAGTTTTAACATTTCCTCTTGTACTGGATAATGACAACTAGACATAGTAGCAAACCTAGAAAAATGCTCTTGATACTTCGCGGCTGCATAAAGCGTAGCTGCACCTCCAACAGAAATACCTAAGATCCCTGTTGATTCCGCATCAATTTTAGTTCTATATGTTATATCTATAAAAGGTTTTAACTCTTCAATAACATATCTCATGTAATCGTCCGTTTTCCCACCTGTAGGTTCTTTATCTTTTCTTTTAATTTCAAATGGGATTAACTCATCATTCCTAGTTTCTCCACTCGCAATACCCACTATAATGATCTTCTTTTGTTCTCGTTTAACAAAGTCATCCATCATACCCCAACTTAAGCAAACTTCCTCAAAATCATTAAATAACACATTTCCATCATGTACATATAAAACAGGATATTCATCATTACTTTCATGATATCCATTTGGTAGTTTTACATACACTTTTACATTTCTATCTAGGTTCCTTGAACCTATAATCGCAATTTCATAGTTTCTCATAAAAACCACTCCTCTTTTGAAACTCTTAATTATGGTAATATAGTACACGGTCCAAAAAAAACGGAATAGAGTCTAAAGTACTATTAAACTCCCAAAAAGTACTTTTGTTTCCATACTTAACACAAATAAGATAAAATAAATTAAATAAAAAAAGAAAGAGGGTTGATTATGAAGAAGAGATTAATTGCATTAGATTTAGATGGTACATCATTACAAGACTGGCAATCAATGTCTAAAGAAACAATTGAATACTTAAAAGAACTTAATGCAATTGGACATGAAATTGTTTTAGTAACTGGTAGACCCTTCCGTTCAACTGAAGCTTTTCATGATCAATTAGGTTTAACAACACCAATCGTTAACCACAACGGGGGACTTTTAACCTCAAAACATGATAAAAACTTTGAAGGCTACAGTGTCACTGTAGATTATGAGACAATCCTTGATATCTTTAAAAACAATGAACATTTAATTGATAATGCATTCGGTGAAATTTTGGATGACATTTACTTATGGAGAGATACCGAAGAGATCCAACCATTCTTACACAATTTTAATGGTGCAAGACTATTTATAGGAAACTTCAATGACATACTTCCTGGACCTACAAATGGATTCATTATATTTGCTAAAAAGGGAATGGGGTACATCATTGAAGACTACATTAAGACCCATTACAATGGGAAAGTCCTGTGTAGAAATTGGGGTGTTAAGTATAATTACATCATCGAAGTTTATTCACCTGAAGCGAACAAAGGAACAGCACTAGAATATGTAAGTAATTATTTAGGTTTTGACAGAGAACAAATCATCGCATTTGGTGATGGCGATAACGACATCGAAATGATCGAATACGCTGGTATTGGTGTTTCTATGAAAAATGGTCACGATACTTTGAAAAAAATAGCTAACGAAATTACAGATTATACAAACAAGGAAAACGGTCTTGTTAAACATCTTAAAAAGATGCTTAAATAACATTCCAAACATTGGAAAAATTTTCAAATCATTTTTCCGATAATTTTCAGACCATAAGGAAACCGAAAGAAACTGGATTGCCGATTGGCTATTAGCGAGTCGGTTAAGAAAAAGTGCAAAGACAAAAAACTAATTTATACACTGAACAATCATTCTTCTCTAGCAATGAGGAGAACGTACAGGTTTTATCGAGATAGACAAAGATAGACAAAAAAATTTAAAAGACAATGCTGAGGACTTACTAAGCAAAGTAGAACACGACATGCAAACGGAAGCACTCAAAATAATAACATCGTTAATTTTATTTTCTTAGTATCGTGCAATATCGCCTCAAATGCTTGGAGGTTACCATGAATATCACAGAAGATTACTATCTGTTAATAACTCTTTTTATCAATCGTTTTCAACATTTCACTCTCACACAAATCAGATTTCTTCATTTCATCACATATTACCATTTTTCTAATGGTAATCGCAGTTTACAAATAGTATAATTAAGTCAAAAGATAAAGAGGAGGATTTGATGTGATTTTAAAAAACATAACATTAGAAGACTTTAACGAATATCTACCAGTAGCTATTCAAAACTATGCTGATGAATCTATTAAGAATGGAACGGAACCTGATAAAGCATTGGAAATGTCAAAAGCAACATTTGATCAATTCTTAACTGATGGATTTGAAACAAAAGGTCAATTTTTCAATCATATATATGACAAAGATGAAAAAGTAGGATTTATTTGGTATGGTCTTCGTGGAGAAAAAATGGCATTCATTTATGATTTTGAAATCTATAAAAACCACAGAAGAAAAGGATACGGAAAACAGGCATTATTATCGCTTGAAGACAAACTTCGTGAAATGGGTATCGAGGAGATTGGACTTCATGTATTTGGTCATAATCATGGAGCAAGAAAACTTTATGAATCATTAAATTATCTACCAACAAACATGCAAATGAAAAAGCAATTATAAGCTTAATTAACAAGAAAGGACTTCTAAAATCGAAGTCCTCTTTTTATTCAATTACTATATCACAGTTAAAATATAGAAATCTAAAAACATTCACCTTTAACTTTTCATCTTTAATTTTACCTTCTAAGTGCACACCAATTGCGCTAATACTATTTCTCTTGTCTACTAATTTGTTATCAATCCATAGTTCAGTTACTAAAAATTTATTTATAACTTTTATATGATGTTCCTTATATGATTGTTCCCACTCATGATGGTTAATCTCAATTCCTAGAATTAAGATGCAAATTAAATATAAGAAAAAACTAGCGATAACCCATCTTGGATCTCGTACAAGTGCAACAAATAAGATTTCACCAAAAACAAACAATGCAAAGGCAACACTTACGATAACAGAAGGTCTTCTTGTCTTTGATAAGTTTGTCGTATACATTTTTTCTTTTCTAGAAGCATTAATACCAAAAACAATATCATCCAATTTAACATCATAAATATTTGCCAACTCTGATAACACTAAAACATCGGGTAGTGATTCTCCTCGTTCCCATTTACTAATTACTTTATCAGAATAGTTAATCTTATCTGCTAAATTTTTTTGTGTTAAACCACTTTGCTTTCTCAACTTCGTTAAGTTTTCAGCAACTACTTGTTCATTCATAATAATCTAACCTTTCCTAAATTGAGCTCATATTTAGTATATAGTCATTCTTACAGCTAGTACAGTTAATTTCTTCTCCTATGTGTAGATATAATATTCTACGTTTTGTAGAATTCACCAAAAAGACTCTTATAGAAAAAAAGTGGTCTTTGAAACCACCTTTAGTTTAATCACGATTTTATTTTCTGAACAGCTTGCCAACCCGTTAACATTGCAATTGGTACACCGGCTGGTGCATAAGCCCATTGACCTGCTTTATAAATATCTTTCATTGGTGTATAAACTGTTTTCGCCAGTAGTTTTAGCTTATTATATACGGGCGCCTCCTCTTCGAACGACCATCCCACAATACTACCCTCTGAGTTACCTGAGATCTTATGGATACCCACAGGAGTTGTAGAAAACTTAAATAACACTTTTTTATCAAATTTTCTAAACAACTTCATGGAAAATACTTCTATGATTTTATCTTCCATAGTTTTTTTAAACAACTCTCCATATCCAACTTCACTCAACTTCTTCGTCAGTTCATAATCCATAAGACAGCTAATCATTAATCCTGTTTTTCCTTTAGGTGCTAATGAAGCATCTCTTAATACGGGAATGGAAACTTCAAAAGTGTTATATTTCACAAACTCTTCCACCCAATCAATTACCATTTCTTCAGTAACATCTTTACTAGTTAATAGTGCGTTCTTTTTCGCATGAATAACCTCTCCTAATCCCTTACTTGAGGGGGAATAGAAAGAATGCTCTCCTGTAATTTCTCTAAAATAATTTGGGGATTCATCTACAGCTACAAACATAATAAATACCGATTCAGCAGCTTTAGAAGAAACAATTTCTGTTCTTCTAATTGACACCTTTTCTTTAGTCTGTATATCCATGCCAATTGTATTTATATTCTTATACAAAGTTTTTAAGTCTGCTGACCAAATCAAATGATCATATAAGTATTCTCTTCCTCTAGAATCAACAACTTTCTTTTCATTTGGTATAACTGTTCTTATTTCCGTATTTAAAATGATTTCTCCACCGTATTCTTTATACTTTTTCTCCACTAAAGCCGGAAGTGTTCCTGTCCCTCCTTTAAGATAAAAATAATCTAAATACACTTGGAAATATCCCAAAGCAAAGTACGTAGGAGTTTTTGCAAAGAACATTTGTAGCAACACATCACTAATCGATTTATTATCAGTAATCTTACTTAAAAATTCATCTGCAGCTGTCCCATATTTATCAAATGTCTTCAGTGCGAAAAGCAATTTAAATAACCAGGGTATAAACTCTGTGAACAACACTTTTTTATTTGAGGAATAATCCACAAAATATGGATTATCAAACTCATACAAAACTTTCGTGTGTTTTGATAATTTTGTAATCACTTTAATAATCTTTTGAATCTCATCTTTATGTTTTGGATATAACTTATCTAACATCTTTTGATATTCAAAAATAGAGTCCAAAGACCGAACCCTTAAAGATTCTTCTTCAATCAAAATTCCAATGGTATTATCCAACTCCTCCCATTGTATCTCTAAATCCCTAAGAATCGGTTTGACCATGCCAGAGTTTACAAACGCCCTTGGTCCAGTATCAAAAAAGAAGCCATCTCTTTCAAATGTACTTACTAACCCACCAGTTTGGTCTAGCCTTTCAAGTATTTGAACTGTATAACCATCTTTTGCCAAATAGGCTCCTGCAGTTAGACCAGCCATTCCGGAACCAACTATAACTACTTTTTCTTCCTTTTTCATTCAAGACCTCCAAGTTCGATACTTAAGTTCCACAACTTTTCAGCTGCTTCTTTATCTAAAGCAGGCGGAGCTGGAACTTCCAAAGTTGTTAAATTAAAAAACTTTCCACTTATATCTTTTACTTCGTCTGAAACACCTAAATAATAAAGTGCTTCTGATGCAATCTCAATTGGCCTAGCACTTTTATCTATAATTTTCCTCTTAAAAAACTTATATGTCTTACCATTACTAGAACCACTATTTGTTACTACGTTTCCCGGATGCATAGCATTTACCGTAACCTTACTTCCTTCAAAAATCTCCTTCAGATTAATCATAGACAAAAGTTGAGCCATCTTAGCAAATCCATAGCCCTTTATACCTCTGTACTTATGTCTTCTCCAATTTAAATCATCCATGTGTAACCCCCATACCGCAAATCGGTGTGCCTCAGAGTTCACGAAAATGATTCTACATTTATTCTGTATTATAAGTTTATCTTTTAGATGATAATTTAAGATAAAGGTAGACAAATAATTTGTTTGAAATACAAGTTCTAAATTATCTTCCGTATACATTTTATCTGTGACATAAGTTCCCGCATTATGAATTAAAATATCAATGTCAAATTCCAGTAAAGCTAGTTTTTGCCCAACTTCATGAATGTCACTTAATCTAGAGAAGTCAGCAATATAATAACTGCAATCAACATTATATGTTCTGCTAATTTCCTGACACAGTTTGATAGATTTTTCTTCGTTTCGGTTAACAGTAATAATCTTCGCCCCCATAGAGGCATACTTCTTAACTGTTTCAAGTCCTATCCCAGAGGTAGCACCTGTAATAACCACTGTCTTTCCCTTGCTTGTATTTTCACATATAGAAGGATCTTTTTTAAGATTACGAATCATCTGAAAAATATCTTTCCACTTGTACTCTTTAAGATAGTTACTCATATTTCCTCCATCAGCATTAGTCATTTTTAAAATAGTTATCTATAATAGTATACCAAATATCATAACCTCTTTCCTAAAACTATTCTATATAAGTCTATACTGAACACTTATTTTTTATCAGGGAGTAGTTAAATCCAGATTTGGGCTAAAAGTCAATGCTGTCTCAAAACTGTTTTATGCTTTATATAGGTTACAAAAGCAAAAAAAAAACAGGATAAATTATCCTGTTTTACATATTATCTAGTTAGAAATTATCTAACTGGAACAATGTTCTCAGCTTGAGGACCTTTATCCCCTTGAGTTAAGTCAAATGTAACATTTTGACCTTCTTCTAAAGTTTTAAATCCATCTACTTCAATTTTTGAGAAATGTGCAAACACGTCTTGTCCATTTTCTGCAGTGATAAATCCAAATCCTTTGTCTGAGTTAAACCATTTTACTGTACCATTCATAATAGTACCTCCTTTTATGATGTCTTAATAAACTACTATAACTAACATCAAAAAGTGTCTTTAAGTTGTTCAAAGTTAAATAATATTTTCTTAAGCAACCAATAGTATCACACATTACCTACAATTACAACCAATTTGAAGCATTGTTTTTATAAAGAGCAAATTTAAGCTATATTTTACACATATCCGCTGACGGCTCACTAAACTATTTTTTCCTAGCAGAATCCACAATTAATGTGAATGTCGCTTCAACGTGGTTAGAAAGAACAAATTCTTCTTCAGATTGTCCCAAGTAAATAACACCTCATCATAACACTGATTTTTTTGGTTAATTAATTTAAACTATTTTTTTCTACCATGATCTTCGGATATTTAATGTACCTTTTCCAAAATCATGTTCCTTGTTTCTAATGTCTTTGTTTCTTTTGTATATTTCATATTATCACTACTCATATAGTAACGTATTTCATTCTTCTAGGTTCATAAATAACCATGCCCGCACGTTAATAGTTCTCTTTTGAGAACTCTTTCTACAATAAACCACCCTTTGCATAATGGGCTATTTCTGCTTTTAAAATAGTATCTTTCGATAATACACTATGTAATATTAAATCAAGCGTCCTATTCTCAGCGAAGATCACACCAGCGGGTAGACCCAGAATGTTTGTAGTGACATTGTACGCTATTAATGTTACTTACTCTGATAACAGAGGAATTCTGAAATTAACTATTTTACTTCCGGTCTCCATAATCACTGATGTGTTATATAAGAAGAATCAACACTCATTCCTCCTATAGAGCTAATTACGTCTACATCTTGCTCAACAAGATTCGTCCTAAGTGGTTCCAACTTGCTTGTAGTCACATGCTTAAATAATTTTCTTATTCCTTCATAATAGATTTCATTAGAGGTCGTTACTATAGCATCTTAGAATCTTCAATATGCTTATTATTAATATTAGTTACTAAATCTAACAGTCCAGCTTTTTATAAATTTATTTTTATCTATTAATAACAAAATCACCTTGTAACATTCATAACATCACTTTTTTTACAAACGTATTACTCGGTTGTGGTTCGAAGAAATCTATAATATTTTTGTGACATGCTAAAAAGGCCGCAGCTTGTTTTATTGACCATCATTACTATTATTCGTCAACAATTTGTTGTATTATATTACAAAAACACCAAAGAAAAATTCACTGCATAAAAAAAATTTCTAAATGAGCAACAATTAAAACTCCTACAAAAAATAGACCAACGTTTGTTGGTCTTTTGTTATAAAACAGAGTTGTTTAATGCATTCGTAAGTTTTTCGAATATATCTTTTGCAACTCCTCTAGCCTCATCAGTTATCAAGCCATCGAATCCTAAAAAATCAACCATCCCTAAAGTTGTAATATCACCCTTTCTTGACAGTGTGATTTTGCATGGTAAAAGATATTTTATATTCTCCTCATAAGATAATACCTTGTTAGCGTAGAGAGGATTACAGACTTCAAATGCTTTAAGTTCACCGATATAATTAATACCTTTGGCTCGCATCTTTTCTCCTAAATTAAGTTCAGCTAGCACACCGAATGATATGTCTTCAAGAGATTTTTTTAACGCTTTCTCTACTTCTTCTAAAGATTTATTTGTTGTTACTTCAGTTAATAGTTCCTTCATTCCATCATCTCCTCTCAGACTGTTGAAGCATTAAATTGATTACTTATTAACTTTATTACACATTACTCACACATAAGTATTAAGAGTACTAATGGTTTTCACCTTCCTAGAAACTTTCTTTTTTGCTTTGTAATACAACTTGTTGCAAAACTTTTAGTCGCAAATGTTATATATTTCAAAATAACCTCACTTATGTCTTTTATAAAGGAATGACACCGTAAACAGCAATTTCCTTCATCACTAATAATTTCAGTACAGTAGGAATGTTTTGAATAGGAGTTCTAACGATTACACCATCTTCTACCCTCTTTGGTTCAACTCCCATCATTATAGTTGCGAGCGCATCTTTACACAACTTAAAAGTCTCTTCCTGTAAATTTTTACTAATTGAACTGTTCATACCACCAATGATTAAATAAAAATCAACGGGGAAGGTACTGTACTCAGTTGAGTCTATAATCTGTGCATTTCGAGGTAATAATTGCTTACCACTGTTTTTAGAAGATACATCAAAAGATAGAAGAGATTTAGCATTATTCGAAAGGATTCTGGATGTATCTAAACATCCCAGATGAAACATCGTTTCCTTAAAATGTAATAGTTGAGAATGTGTGAATGTTATTTTTCCTCTCTCATAACTCTCTTGCGTAAGGGTGTCCACAATTTTATAAATATCTTCCTTACTACTTATTTCTTTCGAATCAGATAGTCCCTTAAGCTCTTTTTTCAATCCTTTTGCAAAATGAATTGAATGCTTATATTCTATTTCATTATGAGTCTTAAACAACTCATTCATTTTATTTATTTTATCTAGGATAAAGTCTAACTCCATAATTAACCTTATATAGGATATTATAAATATACCTATACTTTCCTTCAACTAAGTTTTTTTCAACATAGATTTTTCTTTCTGTTAAATACCTTACATAATACTAGTTCCCATAGTAAACCATATTCATCCCCATTTTATTGAATCCACATCACTTAGTCCACAGACTCAAATTTGGCCAAACTGTCCATAGGTTCATTATTCACAAACTTAATAACTTGAGATATCAATGTTTTGCAAAAGTCTATAGTCTTATTCGTATCATCACATTCTAAACTATGATCTCCATCCTTAAACACAAGCGTCTCGTGTTCTTTAAATGTCAATATCTTATCCATACCTTTTTGATCAACGTACTCATCGTGATCTGAAGTAACTATCATCCCTGGATATTTTTCAATACCGCTTAGAGCTTCTGGAAGAGGTGAAAGATAAACATATTTATCTGCTTCTATCTCGTATTTATCTCTTGCAGCATTTGATACGACGTTACCAAAACTTTTTGAAACAAAAATTTTTCTTTCGTATGCCTTCTTTTTTTCAATCATTTCAATTGTTCTGTAAACATTACTTGTTACAGTGGCAATCTTTTGGCTATGTGTTTGATTTTCTTTAAGTAATTCCTTGTATGAAAAACTTAGAACATCATACCCATTTCTTAGAAAGTAATCTCTTAAATAGTAAAAAATAGGACCTGATGTATTACTATTCCCACCAGGGAAAATAAAACTAAATTGTTTGATTCTGCACTTGAGTAAAACTCATGATTAGAACTTGAACCATTACTTTTAATACTAATAAATTCCCTTTTTAACATACTGCCTCCTTCATGTTCTTTAATTATATAGTCACAAATTGCCAATCCCAACCCAATTCCCTTTCTCTTTGCTTAGTCATCTTGTTCTTGTCGGTAAAATGGTTCAAATATATAAATTAAATCTTTTGTTTGTATATTTTTTTACTGTAAGCATATCTAAATCTTGTTTTGAATATCTAAACAAGTTTTCACTAATAGAGACAATTTAAGATTGGTAAATAAGCGTGTAAGCACACTGTATTTCTTTTGGTTTACAATGTCATTAAATAGATAATCATCAGAAATCAAATTCTTAGAAACTACTCCAACCCTATATTCTCAATTACATGATGTTGTAATAGAATCAACTAAAGCAGGGTAAACTGAATCATCTCTAATCTTTTACATCTTTGTCTCAGATATACTTCATTAACTCACAATTCAACAATATCTGATCAATTTTTAAAATCTAATTATTGGATTCTTGTTTCTTTTTTCATAGTCCCTTCCATTATCTCATGAAATATATTAAGGCTAATTGAAGATGAGATATGACTCCTACAAACAAGAGTGGGCTCATAACCAACTTTTCAAACTTACTTCCTAGTAATTGCATAATAAACCCTAAACCCCAAAGAGCAGTAAATATAAATGCAACAATAGAGAACATTAAAGTTTCCCTCACAGAAGGTAAAAGCATGCTCAATGAAATAAACGCAAATCCTATTATCAAAATAGGAATACTCTTAAATGACAATTCCTTCTGCTTCTCATACGATTCGCTTCTTCCTCCATTTACTAGTTTAAATGAAATGCATTTTTTTATTACTAACACATGTACCAGTAGAGAAAAAACATAAAACAACATCCCTAAAACACTTGCTATTAAAGGTGTAGAAAACAAGAAAACCCCTCCTTATTCTAGAACTCTCAAATTCTATTCTTTTCCTCATTATAAACTAATCTTCTTCAAAACAAAAAAGAAGGACCCATCAAAGCCCTTAAACTTATTTTATTAAACGAATCAATTATTAGTTCAGCAGTAGGTTCACCATGCTTCGACTTAAACTGTCATGTTACTTATGGTAAGCCTCATCGTTCCACACTTAGTTGACAATATTAGTATGCACCTTTTGAGTAAGTAACTTCATAACTATGTGAATACACTTCAAAGACAATCCCAAACGGATCTTCTACATAGCACATTCTGTATGGTTTTTCATTTGGATAGTATTCTCTAATGGGCATTCTTTGTTTACCACCATACTCAACTATCCTTTCTACCAATCCTTCCAAATCTGGATCTTGAACACTAAAATGGAACAATCCTGATGGGATGTGGTTAAATACTGATCTTTCCCCCGTATTTTGTTTGAACTCAAATAGCTCAATACCAACTCCATCTGATGTTACCATATGGGCGATTTTAAAATTTTCGTATCCCTTACCAAACACATCTTGGCACATAATTCCTATAGCAGTATCAGTTTCCTCTTTCACCAAAGATGGTTCCATTACTATATACCATCCCATTACTTCTTTATAAAACTCTACTGCTTTTTCAATATCAGGTACTGACAAACCTATATGTGAAAAACTTCTTGGATATGTCATAATACTTCCTCCTATGTTAATTTACTATGAAATCTTATACCAAATAAAAAAGTAAGTAAATAACTTACTTTTTTGTACGTATTACTCTTTCACGACAATATCATTCTTTTTTCCATAATCCTTTGTAAAATCACATAAGGAATCAATAATATCTTTCAGTTCACTATATTTTTTGTTTAACTTATACTCGACTTTTAATGGTTTATTAGAAACAACTGTTCTAATGATTAACTCACTCTCTTCTAACTCTCTCAGTTGTGTCGTCAGCATTTTTTCTGTAATTTCAGGGATTGCTTTTCTAAGTAACGAGTATCTATTATCTCCATACATGATATGCCACAACAATCTCATTTTCCACTTTCCACCCATTAAATCAATAGTTAATAATAATGAACAACTATATTCGCTTTTTAATTTTTTCATAATGTCCCCTAACTATTTTCTTTTTACTTATCATATTTGCGAACTATTTATGATACGGCTCTTTGTATCATAAATAGTTGTAAATGATATATATCTTATGCACTTCAATCCGCTGATCCAACCTATTAGAGTAGACGAGGTTTAACCAAGTTCACCTCTAAATTAACAAAGCTACTTCAGTTATTTATAAACCTATCGATTCAAGTGGTAACTCACAACTAAAGCAAGATCAATCGGGGTGTATGCAATATAAAGTCTGTGAAATCACAGTCTATTAAGTTTATTATGCCTTTCCACTATCAGTTACTGCAACCAGTTTTTTCGGATACGGAACAAATATTGTTTGATTCAACAAATACTCCTCCTGGAAGCGAATACTCCAACTGTGGAGTAAGTTCATCACTGTTCTGTAAGGAATCTGTTTGTTTAAGTATTCATCCAACAAACTAAAATAAAATTCCTTCTCCTCTGTTGAGATTCTATCCTTGAAATAGCCATAAATATGCGTTAAGGTATTCACCCTCTTTGGTGTTGTAGAACTTCCTTTTAGCAACTCAATGAGTATCTCTTTATATTGTTTTATTACTTCCTCGTTCGGTAAGTGGTTATGATTTGCTACTATATTCCCAAGTTTTTTTACAGCAGCTTGTTTATAAGTCATAAATAAGTATTTGTTTTTACTGTGAAAATCCACTAATTTCTTATACTTAAAATCTGACTCTAGTTCTCTAAAAGAGGCTAACGTAAAAATCGCAATATAGAACATCTCCCTAATGGAAAAGTTCGATATTCTTCTTTCTGTTTCAACAGGAACATTAAACCTATCAATTACAGCCCCACCAAACATTCCTGATTGTTTGCTTCTTTTGGTATGAGCTTTACCAATATCATAGTATACTTTTACATCACCGAAGCCACAACTTGGGGATTTCGCTTTTAAAACGAAACCATCCATCTCTGGTAATTTACTTAAATATTTTTCAGAGAAAGTTCTCATTTCATCCGTAAATTCCTCACCTGTTTTTGAACTTACAAATTGAAGTCTATCATCTTTTTCGATTAATCGTAAACTTTCTCTAGGTGATGAAAATCCTATGGCTAACTCAGGACAAACCCTGAACTCATTTACATAAGGTTTCAATCTTCTAATGTGCTCATCACCAATCATAGTACCATCATATCTGCAATGCTCGTGTTCAATACATCCACTAATAAATAAATTTGGTTTAGGAAACATCCAACCCCTCCATTCTTCTTACGTATTTCTCTATATTAAATTTTCGTTTCAATCCATTTGCATTCATATATCTTAGTTTACCAAACACTTCTCTTTCCTTCCAAGCTCTATCATGTTTGCCAAATATCCAGGCTACATTCATATAACCGTTCGCAGTGTTCCCATCTAAGAAAAAAGAGTTATTTAAAGAAAGTATTGTATTATAAGCCTCTTTATAATCATTACTCCATTCCAAAATTTTCTTCGCCCAATACATTCTCATATATCCATGCATTGTACGAGTATAAATCATTTCTTTCATCGCTGCATTGAAGTATGAATCATGAGTGTCAAACTTTAAGTAATCCTCTAAAGAATATACATACTCTCTTTCATCATGTTGATGAAGCTCCATAGTGTTATATGCCCATTCGTACGTCATAGAATAAAAGTTATTATATGCTTTATTGTAATAAACAAAGTTATATGCTAATTCTCTTCTAACAATTAACTCTTCTAAATATTCATCTTTCGCCTTGGAGTCAGATAACTCCAAGATATCCATCATTTCAGAAACTGATATAAACCCATACTTCAAATATTTGCTCATGTGAGATTGATAATCATTAGAAGGGTCATTCCTATCAGCATAATAATCTAGCTTATTATCAACAAAATGTTGAAACTCTTGGAAAGCTTTTTCTTCGTAAATAAACTTTGTTCCAAAGTTGTTATAATTCGACCTGAATGAAGGAACATTCTTCCATATTTTAGGGCGAATTGTTCTAGCACTGTATTCTTCCTTTTGAGAGACAACACGCACAGGAACTGACACATTATGTTCTACCAACACAATGTTTGAGTGTTTCTCCTTTATTCTTTTTAAAACAGATATTTCCTCTTGTAAGTATGGCTGATCTATAAGGATCGTATCAAACACATCCAACGATTCAACCAACTCAGAAATACTCCTTATCAATGAAATGCTAAACTCAGATATTTCTTCAAAGTTAGCTATCCCTTTTGAAAAGAACTCATTTTGAAAGGACTCTTCATCTATATGATACATAAAACATTCAAAGTATGATCCAGTGTTTTGAATCTTCATCCCCTCTTGGATTGCAGCATTATTTTGTATACGAAAAGCATTTATCATTACATACGCTACTTTTTCTAAAGAACCTATTTTTTCATAAAAACATCTATTTGAAAACACAGTACCACCTCATTATTAACCCTATACTTTATATAAAAAGAAAGACAACCAAGAACTATAAAACCTCAGGTTGTCAAAGACTATTTTTTTTCAATAATTTTTCTAGTTGCATGCCATGCAGTTAGCATAGCAATTGGTACACCTGCTGGTGCGTATGCCCATTGACCTGCCATGTATACATCAGGTAGTGGTGTATACACAGATTTAGCCAACTCTTTTAAACGGTTATATACAGGAGGTTGTGCTTCAAAAGACCAACCTACAATACTACCGTTCGTACTTCCAATAATTTTACTTATCGTTAACGGTGTTGTAGAAAAAGCGAATAGTATATCTTCTTTAAAACCATCAAATATCCCCTCAGAAAAAAGACGAACAACTTCTGATTCCATAGTGTTTTTAAACACTTCTAAATGTCCCATTTCTTCAAACTTCGCTACAAGTTCATAATCCAATAAACAACTTATCATAACACCCGTTTTCCCTTCGGGTGCAAGCTCAGGATCTCTTAACACAGGAATAGACACTTCGAATGAGTTTGATTCACAGAAATCCTTTGTCCAACAAACAACTTCTTCTTTTGATAATGAAGTACTTGATATAATTTCTTGTTTTCTACTTGTAATAACATCACCAAGACCTTTTCTAGATGGAGAATAAAAGAAATGCTCTCCTGATTTTTCCTTAAAGAAGGTAGGAGATTTGTCGACACCAAAGAACATAATATAAGTAGAATCCGCCGTTTTTCCTTCTTCTACAAACTTAGAAGTTTTCTTGATGTTTGCTAATATTTTCTCTTCCAACCCAGATATATCACTTAACCTATATAAAGTCTTTAAATCACTAGCCCATATTAAATGGTCATACTCAAACTCATTTCCTGATTCATCATAAACTGTTTTTTTATTTACATCTACTTTCAATACTTTAGTATTTAAAATAATCTCTGCTCCTTCAGAAAGCACTACTTCCTCTAATAGTTTTGGTAAAGATCCAGTACCACCTTTTAAGTAAAAATAATCCAAATACACTTGGAAGTATCCTAAGGCAAAATATGTAGGTGTTTTCGCAAAAAACAATTGCAAAATAATATCTACTAATGATTGATTATCCGTAATTTTTTCAAGAAACTCATCTGCAGCCATTCCATACTTATCAAAAGCTTTTAAAGAAAACAATAGCCTAAATAACCACGGCAAAAAATCTTTAAATAGCACCTTTATATTCGATGTATAATCTACAAAGTACGGATTGTCAAATTCATACAATACTTTTGTATGGTTAGATAACTTTTTTACGACCTTGATTATTTGTTCGATTTCAAGTTTAGTTTCAGGATATAGCATTTTCAATATTGTCTCGTATTCATCAATAGACTCTAGTGATTTAACTGTTAAAAACTGATCTTCTATTGCGATAGAAATATCATTTCGCAACTCTTCCCACTCAATGCCAAGGTCTCTCAAAATTGGTTTCACCATTCCAGAGTTTACAAAAGCTCTTGGTCCAGTATCAAAAGAGAATCCATCTCTTTCAAATGTGCTAACTAATCCACCAACACGGTCTAATTGCTCTAATATCACCACTTCATAATCTTCCTTAGCTAAGTATGCAGCAGATGTTAATCCAGCCATTCCTGCGCCTACGATAACAACTTTCTCTCTTGTCGTTTTCACTGAACCCCTCCTAGTTTCTTACTTAATGTCCATAGTTTTTCCGCGGCTTCCTCATCTAATGCTGGGGGGGCAGGCTCTTCCATAGTTGTTAAGTTAAAAAAATTAGATGTTTCTTTCCTTACTTCATCCGAAACTCCTAAAAAGTAAAGAGCTTCTGACGCAATCTCAATTGGTCTTGCAATCTTGTTGATTACATTCTTTTTAAAGAACTTATATATTTTTCCATTTTGGCTTCCACTATTTGTTTTTACGTTTCCTGGATGCATTGCATTGATGGTTATATTACTGCCTTCAAAGACCTTTGAGAAAGATATCATAGACAATAACTGTGCCATCTTTGCATAACCATATCCCTTGATTCCTGAATATCTATGTTTATGCCAATTTAAGTCGTCCATATGTAAACCCCACACCGCAAATCGATGTGCTTCGGAGTTCACAAAAAGAATACGTCCTTCGTTTTGAGTCAACAATTTATCTTTCAAATAGTAATTCAAAATAAATGTAGACAAATAATTTATTTGAAATACCATTTCTAAACCATTATTCGTATACTGCTTCTCTGTCATATACGTTCCAGCATTATGGATGAATACATCAATATCATTATCTAACTCACTCAAATACTCTCCAACTTTATGAATATCCTCTAACTTAGAAAAATCGGCTAATACATAGTCACAAGTTACATTATGTTTCTCTTTTACTTCATCACATAATCGAATTGATTTTTCCTCATTTCGGTTTATTGTAATGATATTTGCACCAAAAGAAGCATATTTCATAACAGTTTCATAACCTATACCAACGTAGCACCAGAAATGACAACTAGTCTTTGATCAAATCTCCTTGTACATGCTTTTGGTTCTTTTTTTTGATTACGTATCATCTGAAAAATATTAGACCACTTATATTGTTTAAAGTATTTATTCATATTTCCTCCAAGTTCTTATACATTTAAGCTCATAAATGCACTTTTTTTGATCCTATAAAGAAACTACTTCGTTAATAATTATAACTAATAATGTTAAAAAGTGAAAATTCTGACTGACCCTTACAATTAAAACGGGAACACTGCTAACAGTTATAAAGCATAGTAAACACTTTGTTCCAAGAGAAATTGGCAGCTAAAATAGCTGTGATTTAGTTTTATATAATTATCAATTAAGGGTAGACATTACAACATAATATGGAGTGATGGGTTTTATCCGCATGCAAATATAGCCTCTCGCCCACTTACTACGTTATACCGCTATAATCCAATAGCCTACTTTCAACCCTAAATCTAACAGTATGATATTATATATTTAGAGATGAGGTTAAATTATGAAACACATACACCCTATAATAAAATTGATTGCTGTTACAATATTAGCAACTTATGTAACGTACTTGTTTGGAATAACAAACTACTTAACTGCTGGAATCTTAGCAATGATATCCATTCAAAAAACAAAACAATTATCTTTAACTACCGCTTTCAAAAGATCTTTTTTAGTACTGATATCACTTGCCACTTCTTCAATACTATTCTTGTTAATAGGTTATAACTTATTGGCTTACTCCATTTTTATCATCTTAGTAGTGACTTCTAGTCATCAATACAACCTACAACAGGGGGCTATCCCAAGTGTAGTAGTCGTTACTCACTTGTTCATACTTGGAGAATACTCAACTGCTTTTATTTTTGAAACTATTCTAATGTATTTTATATCTATTGGAATCGCATTAATTTTTAATCTTTTTTATCCATCTGAATCAACAAATGCCCTAGTCAAAAATCGAAGACTACTAGATTTGACAATTAAGGAACACTTATTATACCTAGGAAACAAAATAGAGTCTCGAGAACTTACCTGTTCGTTTACACAAACACTAGAAATGAGAATCCAGGAAATCCTAGAAAATATAAATCAAATTACTGGAGATTTGATTATGAAAGATCATAAAGATATTTTAAGATACTCTAATATGAGAAACAAGCAGTTTGATATTCTTAAAAGCATATGTTCTCAGTCGGATAAACTTACTAAAGAATATCCTCAAACAAGAATCGTTTCATCATACATTAGCAACTTATCTAACCATATCGGCACGAAGGATTCCGCAAGTGCGAAACTCAAAGAAATAGATAAATTACTAGAGCAGTTCAAAGATGAGCAACTACCTATAACAAGAAATGAGTTTGAACATCGAGCAATCCTATACTATATAATCCTTGAAATAAGACAATTTCTTATTCTAAAAATTGAGTACCATAACTACAAGTAACATTTAATTTTAGACTGTTTATGATATGTGTAACTCCATATCGTTTAGTTGTTTAAAATGTTACACAAGTCTGTAATGTCTCTCTAAGCATACTTAGCTTATTAAAAATAGTTAAGCAATCCCCATTTATTAGAGGAGAACTATTTAAGAACTGTACCTAGTTGAATTAAAAATTTAAAAAAATATTGATTAAAACTTTGGAGGAGATTATGAAAATGTTGATTTTAAAAGTATTTGTAATACTCAGTTTCATGTTCATGATTTACATGAATTACTTGGCAAATTCTAAACCGCTTGGTGGCATATCAACTGGTCAGATATCAGACAAGTATAATACATTATTTACTCCATCTGGATTTACGTTTTCCATATGGGGAGTTATCTATCTATTGGTCTTAGCCTTTGTGGTTATTTTTACTTTGTCCAACGAAAATACAATGCCTAATATGATACTGCTCGGAATACTATTCATTATTAGTTGTACGCTTAATGTAGGTTGGCTTTTATGTTGGCATTTTGACAAGATATTGCTAAGTACACTTATTATGGTCTTATTTTTAATTACGTTATTAAGCATATTACAGTTAACCACACCTGAAGGAATTACTTATACGACATTTAGTGTTTACGCTGCATGGATTAGTGTCGCTTTAATTGCAAATGTTTCAATTCTTTTATTTAAGTATGACATTAGTCTTTTTATGAATAATCAGTCCTTGTGGCTATTTATAATTCTAGGAGTCAGTATTGTTATTGGTTCCTACATGGTGTTTATACAAAAGATTTACTATTACGGGGTTGTCTTTCTGTGGGCATATTTTGGAATCATAATGAAATATGTAAAATAACAAGTATTGAGATTATCCACATAAGTTTTGGAAATCTCTCTTTGTTTTTGCATATATAAGTATACTTAGGTGACCACATATCATGGCTACTGTTTTAATTAACCCACAGCCATAGTAACTCCTATGAACTCCTTTTAAGACGTCACCTTTACACTCCAAAATGGTACAATGATCCCACTTATTAAAAAACTAAAAGCCATTTTCAAATGGCTTTTTTATGCAGTTTATATCATTGTTTACAACTATTTGAAACATGATATTTAATGTCGTAATTCACAAACGGGACTATTAAGCACTTTTTGGATTTATGCTGTATAAAACAATTCCTCTCTACGTCATATCATTGTCACACTTGATGGATTGATTACAGTGTAGATTCATTGTTCTAATATCTTTGAAAAATCAGCTTTTAGGTGTAGGGCATTCTTGCTATTTGAGTTCAGTATTTGCTCGAATTTGAATTGCCTCTTTCCCTTACCTAACTGAAACTGATTTGGGAATAGTGTTGATGTATAGACCCACCCTTTTCCGATCCCTGGGATAGAATACTTCAAAGTATTAGACTCATAATTGGATGCAATTCTAAGTTCAAACGTGTCATACTTAAACTCTTGATACTTGTCAATTGTTTCGTTACTGTGTTTATCTTCAAACAACATTTCTTTTGTTATTGGAATTTTGTAAACCATTCTATGAACACTATAATCAACATAAATTTTTCTCAACTCTTTTGGTAGCATAGATATAGGAATATTAACTTGAGCTCTTTGTAACTCGGATTGTCCTTTTTGTCTAAATTGATAACTTCGTAATGCAACTGAATATGCATCAATAGAGAAATCGTTAAACTCAAATAGCATATCATAGTATTCTCTTGGCATCTTTGAACTACTGGAATAGTTCATTCCATGAGTTAATACTCTGTGGACAACAATCTTTGTGTAAACATGTTCAAGAAAGTTTGATTCAATTAATATTTCTAGATCTAGATTTTTAGCATTAATTGCAATTAACCCCTTTGCCTTTGCCTTAACAAGTGAAGGACCAGTGAAGTCACCAGAAGACACTAGAATCATAGTATCTACTCCACAATCAACCCTCTTTGACGATGCTTGCTCTATCCAGGTAATATCCTGTCTACCTTTCCTATCTCTCGCTTCCACTACCAGTATTCTTTCTTTATTGTCCAAATCACGATAATTTGCAAATACATCAACTTCTCTTTTTGTTCCAGTTATTTGGTCAATAAGAAAACCTGGGCTCTTCACATTAAAAAAGTTCTTGTTTTCATACAGATCCTTCAAGATGATTTCTAATTCTCGACCTTTTCTCGACATAATCTAGTCCCCCTGTAAAACTGATATTTTAGGTAACATATATTACTAGTTTAATTATTTCTCTCTAACATAAAGTTTTTCTTTTAAAAGATTGTTTATAATCTCATTCTGATTTCTTCCTTCAATATATGAACCGAAGGTTAGTGTTCTTTCCTGTTTATTCACAATCTTAACTAAATCACTAGACTTATCAAGGCTAAAAAACATATGTTCAATCACATTGAAAGAGTCAACTCCCACTTTCGTTACTTCAAGTGAGAAAGACACTAAAAATTTGAGTCTTTTTTTTACAGCTGAATCCTCTAGTGCAATATTCCAAGTAGCATAGTCTCTGACGGAAGGGTAGATAATACTGTCTTTATACTTGTCAGATAACAAATAATTCGAAATTGCGGACGAAGTTTTATACATAAACTCATCACCCATTTTCACATTTTTTACAAACTCTGTAAACAACAATTGGCTAGTAATCTTACTAGTAACCCTCATATCCTCATCACCAGATGGAACCTCTTTTGGTATTCCTAGAACAAATGTAGGTTGTGCATAAGGTTCCGTTTCCGGCCTTAAATCAAAAACTCCTACGCAAAGATGATCTCCAACTTTTGCATCAATTTCTTTCAAGGCTGTTACAATGTCAAATGCTCCATAGAAAATTGACTGGTTCACCCTGTTACATCTTCCAAATCTCTTAACATAGTTCGAAGGAGGATTTAAGATATCCTCCACCTTGAAGTCTGTAATCGCATTCTCAAATTTTCTTACTCTAAAAACGGCAATATTACCAAGGTTTAATAAAATACTGTTGTAAGGAGAGAGCAATGTAGTTAGTTGATCATAAATTTCATCGTATTCTAACTTCTCAAAATCCTGTATTAAGTATTCAGAAATATAGTGCAATTTCCTTGCTGGCTGAAATGGTCTGCTATTGTCAAACATTTTCTAACCCTCCTTATTTACGAATGTCATTATCACTCGATATTAACTATCACATTACTTGAAACATGATAATTAATATCGAATTATACTTCTTGGGAATACTGTGTATTTTTACTTCACACATTGTAGACCATCAAGCTTTTTACTCAAAGAAATTGCTCAACTAACTAATAGGATAATACTAACCAAAACCTGGAATTGTATATGTCTCCCTATATACCAAACGTAAAGACACACTTATAGTTTTGGAAATACTCCCTCACTGCTGTCTTAATGTCTAGTTCATTATCTCTACGAAGTTGTATGACGTTATTATCATCATCAATTTCAGAAAAGGCTGCTGTCCACATACTTCCACCATATCCTTTTGTGATCGTTCCAGACGCTATTAATGTATTATTCTCATAATATACTGCTATTCTCATTTAGTTTCCCCTTTCTCTAATCATTTCCAACTAGGATTTTTCGAGTTCTAATTTGTTTCCTGATTCTATCTCTGAAAAACTATATGTCTTAGGATCAAACTCCTCAATAACTATATGCTGGATTTTGCTCTTAATTTCTTCCGATAATGGATAGCTATTATATATGAACTGTAATCTACTAGTCTCCTCTTTTACTTTTGGAGAACTTTCACCTTTTCCAGTAAGGATTAATAGAAATGAAAATTTTGTGAATCCGCTATTTTCAGAAGCAAAGATCAGAAATCGAACCAACTCTGCGATATGGACTTTTCTGTCATTTGTGCTAGACTGCTCTACAATAAGAATATGCTTGCTCTTCTTAAATGCAAGATCAGGTGTGAAATATTCTTCATCCTTTATCTCGTCTATGCAATTTTCCCACTCCTTTATATTGAATTTTTTTTGTAATCCGAATCGTTTCCCATTCTTAGATTCTCCTTTCATAGTTACTCTTACCATTCATTAGTTTTCATCTTCGAAAAATTCTAGGATACTCTTACTTTTCTCACTTTCAAAATGTTCTTTAAGATTTTTAGCGATGTTCTTCTCAATTTCACCAATATTGCTTTTATAGATTCTTGATCTTTTCTCAAGTTCGGAAAACAACAAAGGAAATCCAAAGTCGCTATTGTCGACATAAACAATCTCACATGCACCTTCTATTAATTGTTTGAAAACTTCAAGTAGTTTCTCACTAGTAAGTTCAATTACATTATTTTCTAGCGAAACTTCTGTTGATTTTATATAGTATTTATTCATAATGTGATCCTCCTAGATATAGCTTATTTCTAACCTTGATTGCATCCTTATCTCCATCAATCATATTTGCAAATAAGGATATAATATCATCAATTGATTCTATCTGATTATCTTCAAAAAATGCATTTTGTGGAAGTGGACCACTCTCAAACACAAAGCTTGGAACTCCCTCCATCAACATTGATTCATTCTTACAACAAATCAGATTGTTAGAGTCAGCATTCACAATTAACAATGGTTCGTGAGTTGTAAAAAAAATTTGATTATACTTTCTCATATGCTTGAACTTCTTTACCAACTCTGAGAATATAAATGATTTTGATAGATTCGAGTCAGGTTCATCAAAGAATATAATTGAATCATTGCTCATTTTCTTTATCTCATTGTCAATGAGTGTCCTAATGTAAAATTTAGATAACATACCTGCACTCATTTCTGATAAAGCTACATCCTGTTCTTCGAATCCCATTACTCTTATATCTACATCAAGATAATCCTTGTAGTTTGAACTTAATGCAACGGTTAAATGTTCAATTTCTAGGTGATCATTTATTAAACTATTTATGTCTTCACTTTCAGTCACAATATAGTCTTTTACTAGAGTAGATGAAACTTTACCACGTCCCCTTATAGAAGAACACACACTTTCAATGAACCCTGGATTTCCAATTGAAGACTTTAGAGAAGTAACGATTTTGACATCTTTTATATTTTCTTCAAGTTTTACTGAGCTAAGAAAGTCATTTACAGGAAATTCTAATCCAAGAATTTCTGATCTCTTATTTGAGTATATTGTCTCAATATTATCTACAATAGTTGAAACTGATGTTCTATTTACATCAATTGAGTCATTTCTCTTCCTTATTTTCTCACCATTATTTTCGTCTACACTGCGTAGTGCACTGTTCAACACTTCGACCATGGTCTTTTTCTTAACTAAATCCTTCAGTTTTTGAATATCAAGTTTATTAAATTGTTTTACTGACTCAAAAAGATGAGTATCAGAGTCAGTGAGTTTATCAATATCCTCATTAAGATTATACTTTCTTAGAATTTCTTTTGCATATTCAATCGTCTTAGAATATGCTACATAGTCTGTAGACCTGCCCTTAATTTCTTCAAACAAATCATCAACTTCTGTTACAAGGTCATTTGTAAGAATACTCTCGAAATTAAACTTGCTAGAAGAAGTATTCATATTTATGGATTTAATTGTATTATTAAAAGAGGAAACTACCTCATTTAGTGATTTCTCAGCTTTTCTTAAACTTCTTCTTCTCTCCAATTCAGTATTTAGAGTTTTCTCATACTTCTTAATCAAGTTCTCAAAATCCTTAGAGTTTGCTTTAATGTTCAGGTTGTCAAAAATTGTTTCAGGATTTATCTTACCATGATCGTCTAAGGCTAATATAAACTTGCGATATATATTCTTACCAACATATGGTTTGATTGTTCCCTTTGGAATCTCTTCATTTTTTTCATCGTAAAGGCTTGAATCAAAACCTGAGTAAATTTCCTCATAACCTTCTTTTGGGTTTGCAGAAGTTAAATTTGGGATGTTATCTCCTGTAAGTTCTCTGAAAATATAGTTTAAAAGAAGTGTTTTTCCCGATCCCGAATCACCAATTATAGTGTTGATTCCATTCGAGAAATTAATCTCGTGAATTATCTCATTATCTTTGGTGTCCCTAATAATCATTTTCGATATAGTTGGTGTTTTTTCTACAATGTCCTTCTCTTGAATGAATCGACCAGTGTTTCCTATTAACCCTGCTATATATAGTGAATCAAAGTCCTTTTCACCCCAAAAATATGTGAAAGGAAACTCTGTAAAATCATTCTCCCTGTCGATCGAGACCAAATAGTTACTATATGATAACCCCTTCTTATAATCCGATACAAAGAAATTCTTGATTCTTTTTGTTAATGAGTATTTATGAAACTCTTGCTTCACATCGATAAAAAAAGGATATATGGACTCCAAATTGCATAGCTCGTTGTAAATATTCTCATTAGAAATAGGGTCTCCTGAACTATCTAAGTAGCTAATACCTTTTTTGAGTGTCCCATGTGGATAAACAATGGTTTTCGTTTCTGAAACAATGTTAAATAGTTGCTCAATTGTTATACAATTCTCAGAATTCTCATCAATACACTCCTGATAAGCATCAGAAATCTTATTCAAATGATTAAGATCAAGCTTATCATCAAATATAATGCACAAATGAATAATCTCTTCATTACCATCTTGCATTACAACATCACATTCAATACCGGGTAGCAATAGAATGTCTTTATTTGAGTCTCTTAAGTGAACATACTCTTTCACGCTAAGGATATTGTGATTCGTCAATGCAATAATTTCGAATCCAATTTGTTTTAACTTATCCAATGTCTCTTGTGCAGAAATTAAATTAAATTCAACTTCACCACTTACTTTATTCGACCTATACTCTAGTTCAGAATTTGGGCCTCCTAAATGAGTGTGTAGAGATATAACATTATGTTCCAAATATTTTTTCGCCTTATTCATACATATTTCTCCTATTTTATGTCTCACTAAATTATATCATTTATAACTAGTCTAGGACAGCGCGTAAATGGCACAAAAAAAGTAGCATTTTGCTACTCCTTACAATACTTTATTGATAGTGAAGGCAATAAACTCTGGAACAAAATCAATGCTAGTAGAATCCTGAATACTCTTTTCTATCCCTAGCAATACATTGACTTCTCCAACTGCAATATCCACTAGCTCAGCTTCAATGACCATAAGATCTAATACTTCTTTTAGTTTCTGATAAGATTTATCTTTACTTAGGAGTTGTCTTACTTCCTTGATGAACTTGCTAAACATAACTTCATCTAACACAAACTCTTTGTATCCTAATCCAGTTTTATCGTCTTTTAGTAAAACCAGATCCTGTTTAATCTGCTCACGTCTTTTTTTCAGATTCATTAATCGCATTCTTATATATATCACCATCTAGTTTATTAGAGGCAAACATCTTTGATAGCTCATTTATTCTTTTATCTAACTCAGTTAGTTCTAACTCTCTTGTTTCAATTGACATTGAAGTAGATGTTAAGTTGTTTTTATCATCTGTTAGTTCAGCATGCAGTGTATCCTTAAATTCGTCACTTCATCCATTTAGGGAATTCTCCGTGAATATTATAATACCCCCATTCATCATCATAGCCATCGTATGACTTAAAATCACTTTCGAATGAATTAACCACTTCTTTATCATCATTTTCTATAAAGTCTTTCTTGTATTTAATATACTCATTCGATATAAATTTTTCAATCGAGTTTGAAGAATACTTGTGATTTTTAATATCCTCATTATCAAGCACCACAAAGTCATTATTAAGTTTCATAGTATAAATATCCTGCCTACTAATTAAGCCAATATAGCATAAATACTCGTTATTTTTGTTAGCAATCATCATAATGAAGAGATCATTACCATCTAAGTCGGATATCCCTACCGTTTTCAAATCATAGTTAACAGACTTCAGTATTAAATATAGATGAAGAAGTATTTTGGAAATATTTTCTATCTTTCCTTCAACTCCAACATGAACTACTCTTCTCTCTTCCTCTTCTTTCCTTACATAAATTCTCTTTGAAAATTTTTTAGGTATTATCTCATATAGTTTCATCAAGTGATTTTTCGGAGGAATTGCAAACCCGTTATCGATTAAATGAAACTCCTCTTCCTCAGCTGAGTAATACTTGCAGACACTATTACTATCCTCACTTTCAACGAAGTAACGAATTAAATCCTGATTGATTTTTTTTGAATTGAGTCTTAACACTTGTCCGTAATAATCAACTTCAGCTTCAAAAGCATCGATTTGTGCGTTTGTATCGAAATTCAACTCAGACAAATTCAATAGTTCATAAAATCCTATTTTCGAACTTACATCACTCAAAAATATTATTTCAGTTCTAACTCCAGAGTCCATCAAAAACTTTAGCTTTTTATAGAACAAATTTGGGAATCTATAACTTACATTATCTTCATTTTTCATTTTCGCAGCGTCCTTTTCTAATCATTTTTCAACTATCGTATAATGACCCTTTATTCAACTTGCTTCGATATTAATTATCATGCTACTTGTGATACGGCTCGTTGTTGTTAATTCTAAATGCTCTGTATATTTGTTCTAATAGAATAACTTTCATCAGTTGATGAGGGAATGTCATCTTAGAAAACGATAGTTTCACATTAGCTTTGTTTAATATCTCTTTTGATAACCCTAACGATCCCCCAATCACAAATGTAATATGAGATGCATTATATGTTTGAATATCTTTTAGTTTTGAGGCTAACTCTTCACTTGAAAGTTGTTTACCTTCTATTGCCAAGGCAATTAGAAAACTGTCTTTTAGTTTAGATAGTATTCTTTGTCCTTCTTTATTTTTAATTATCTCGATATCTTTTTGACTTAAATTATCAGGTGCGTGTTCATCGTTAACCTCAATCATTTCTAATTTTGAATACCTAGAAAGTCTTTTGGCGTATTCCTTGATCGCTTCTACAAGATATTTTTCTTTTATTTTTCCTACTGTTATTATTGAAATTTTCATCATAAACTCCAAGCATAGTATATTGTTATTACGTTAATTATAAAACTGACCACGAGTAATAACTGATCAAAACTTTTATACCCTTTCATTCCTGATATGTTCAGCAAAAAGAAAAATACTGATATTACAATGCTTATCCATTTAGAAACAGACACTGGAATAAACAAACTAATAAAAATCATAACAATAGGTATTACCATCATGATAGCAGCAACTACCCACATCGAATCTTTAACTGGTTTTCCTTCCATTTCTCCAGGTACAAAATTGCCAGAGAATATTCGTAAGACATCTCCTAACAAAAATGTTAACATCAACGCTGTCCAAAAAAGCGCTAATACAATTTGTTCAAATCCAATACTCATATTATAGTTCCATTTCGAAATAGTTCAATGTCATATCCCAAAGAAATATTATATCTTTGAGTTCAAATCCAATTTTTAATAAGACCTTGTTTGAACCAAAGTTATAAGGATCTGCTAAGGCAATTACTTCATCTAGTCCGTATTCATTAGCCAAATCCTTCATTTTCCACGCTGCTTCTGAAGCAAATCCTTTTCCCCAAAAATCTTCGTGTAGTCCATACATAATTTCATACTTTTCAAATTCTTTTACATAAGTTACTCCGGCATAACCTATTAACTTGTTTGAGTCTTTTTCAACAAGTGCAAAAATAGTGTTTTTACCTTCTTCAAATGTATCGATAAAATAATTTAACCATTTTAGACACCTATCTTTTGATACAGCTTTTTTGTCAGGTAGGTATCTTGTGACATTATCATTGTGTAAAATCTCATATAAGGCATCAAAATCATCTTGAGTAAACTTTCTATACTTTAGTCTTTTTGTTTCCATCAACTCACCCCTTTTATTTATTATAACACCAACTAAATCTTAATCATATTATATAAAAAGAGCTCCAAGTGGAGCTCTTATTCTTTAGAGATTTCTTTACTAAATCCGCCTAAGAACTTATAAGTGGTAGTGCCTTCTCTTTTTTTGTTATATTTTTTTGCTAGACTGGTTACATAATCACGTACTTCTTTATATTCATCTTCAGTTAGTTCCAATTGGTTTGCTACCATGTAACTTGAATCCTCTTCTTTATTCTCCACAGCAGTTGCTGAAGATTTCATAAAACTTTCTTTAAAATCTTCTAACATATTGTGAATAATAGAATGCACTTGAGGTATACGTTTTAAAAGGTCAGTTTCATCGTCTTTTAATGAAATGGTAAATTGTTTATGCGGTAGTCTATAATACTTCGCATTAATCCCGTTTACAACTTCTATGTGATCTAACTCTAAAAAGTTTACTTTCAACATTTTTTGTACATGGTAATGGACCTTTGCAGGAACTTCACCCAATATATCAGCACACCCTTTAACTGTTAAAGGTGTTTCGCTTCTTTGAAATACTCGAATAATTTTCATTCGGTATGGATCGTTAAATACTTTTAACTCTTCTTCTGTTGTGATTACTTTAATATTGTTGTCATCCATAATATCACTCCTGAAAACATTATATCACAGCCAGACACTAACTGTTTCTTTTCTGCCTACTTACGGCATTTTCTAATACTTTTTTCCTTATCATTCTTTTCGATTAATTCTTGATGTTTTATTTTTTTGTCATCGAAGTAATTTACAGACATAATATATTCATTCCACATATGCAAACTCCTTTCTTTACTCTCGTTTTACAATTAAATCTATTTTTAACGTTAAACATAATCTATCGTCAAATTTATTTTATCGTTATCAAGAGCAAATGTCAATGATAACGTTAAATTTTTTTTAACGTTATAAATAATTAATACACAACTACAAAAAAAAGGGCAAAGCCCCTTCCTTATCTATCAAACTCATGAGAGAAATCCCAGCCTCCATTACCACACATTCCACTTGGGAAACGAATTGATAAACTGGATGGCAATTCTTCACCGTGCATGATTGAATGCATTGAGAATAAGTTTCCGTCTGCAAGTAAATGACAATCTCCTTTTACTTTTTCTATTTTTAAGTTAGAAGTACCTACATACATTCCAAAGAAACAGTGGTTGCTGAACCTCTTTTCGTTCATATTTAAGTAAATTGAATCCAGCCTACAAATACCTCTTAGTTCTCCTAACATCACAATGACATATTCACCACCAAAACTTTTCAAAGATATTAAGTCATCTCTTTGATCAATATACTCAGTAACCTCCGTGTCATTTGTACACTCTAATAATTCTCTAGCAGTTTGTTCAACTGCTTCAAATCCAGTTACATGTTCTTCTGGCTCAATATCACTAGAAACTGGATCAAACAAAGTTTCATTTACAAGACTACTTTGTAACATAACTTCCGCTCCTGCTCCCTGATAAAGGTATGCATCAATGGTTTTAAAAGTTTTTTTATCTTCAAATGTGATTAGAATTTCATCTTCTTTCTTCATTTTGATGACTCTATAATCTTTTGTATTAAAATAAAAAATCCTTTGGCTTGAATAATTTCCAGATAAGATATTTAACTTCATCTCACTTATCTGAGTCATTTCACCTTCTTCTACATATGCGATAAGTTGAAGTTCAGTGTTCTTTTGCTTTATGATCTCAGCATTTTCTATTGTTGCGATTAAATCTAATAATTCGTTTTGTGTGGTTGTCTTTTTAAATACCAAGCCACATAATTCTTTTATACTTTTTACATTCATATTACCTTCTCCTTTTATCACTCTTCTAGGAGTAATATGGATAAATGAGTTTGTCTTTTTATATTTTGAGGGAGAAATATTAAATTCCTTCTTAAATAGATTACTTAAGTATTTTTGCGATGAATAACCATAAGTATGTGCTAGATATTCTACCGACTTATCAGAATTTCTTAAGTTAATAGCAATTCTGGTCAATCTTCTTTTATTTACATATTCTTTTAAGCTATACCCCACATACTGATTAAACATTCTACTCAGATACGATTCAGAGTAGTGAAACTTTTCACTCAATTCAGTTAGTGTTAATTCATACTGAATATGCTCTTCGATATATTCTAATATTTTGTTTAACTCTATTACCATATTGTCCTCCTGTTGATCAACAACCTTATTATAAGTTGTCTAAAAGGTAAAAAGGTGTAATTATTTGTCCTTTGCATAAAGAAAAGCCTAGAAGTAGGCTTTATAAAATAATTAATGAACTTGCTTTATGTTGGAAGGAGTATTCCATCTCTAAAGACTCAAACTGTTCAATAATTTCTTTATGCTTAATTTTGGCATCAAACGCTGTATTACATTCTTCTGATAAATGAATAAAGATGACCCCTCTTGTTTTTTTTCCTATCACTTCTTTTAATATTAACGCAGCTTGTTCATTTGATAAATGACCTTGGTTTCCCATAATTCTTTGTTTTAAGAAAAATGGTCTCCTACTTTCTAATAGTAATTCCGGGTCGTAATTAGATTCAAAAAGATAATAGTCTGCATTTTCAATCGTAGGATATAACTTTTGTGGCAAATATCCCGTATCAGTAATGTGGACAATTTTAACACCATCTTCCTCTAATACAAACCCCAAACTTTCTGCAGAGTCATGAGAAGTTTTAATCGTCGTTATTTTGCAGTTACCAATCATAAACTCCTCAGAAATAAAGTTTAAGTTATTAATATCTATTCCGCTCTTTTGATTTACATGCATTTTTCCATACGCCTTACTAGATAAATACACTTGTGCATCGTGTTTTGATAATAAACTAGGAATTCCATTCACATGGTCAGCGTGTTCATGCGTTACCAAAACAGCATCTAAATCCGTTAAAACAATTTCATGTGTTGCTAGTCTTTGAACAACTTGTCTATAACTAATACCACAATCAATCATAATTTTTGCGGTAGGTGTTTCATAATATGTACAGTTTCCTTTGGAACCACTTGCTAAAACAGTAAATTTCATAAATCTCTCACTTCTTCTCTTTCATATAATAGTATAATTAATTCTATCAAATACATGGCCTTTTCTAAAGTTGTATTTTACGGGGTTATTTGGTATGATTATAAGTGCGAAATTTAATTAATAGAAAGAATTTTAGGAGTGAAAAGTATGACAAAAAAAGACTTAATCAAAAAGATTGCCCCTATGGCTATCAGCTTAATAGTTCTTGTAGTAATTGCATTCAGTTGTAGTGCACTTTCTGGGAACGACAAAAGCGCAAACATCTCTGATCCAGATGGCATATTTGCCACATTAGGAGATATTGAAGTAACAAACGAAGAAGTGTACGAAAGATTAATTAACCAATTTGGTGCAAGAGAACTTCGTACGTTTATCGATACAAAATTATTAACTGATGGTTCAGTAAATTATATTGAATTATCATTAAATGATGAAACCTTCGATGTAGACGAGTTTATTGAAAAATCAAAATATGGTGGTTATACATATGAAGATGCTTTAACAGTATTTACAGCGGACCAAATCGCTGAACTTGAAGCATCATTTGAAGACAGACTTGTTTATAACGGGTATGAATCAATGGAAGATTATGTTGCGGATTTATACTTAGAAAACGCTAGATCACTTTATACAAGAGATCAATTAATCGAGGAAGATACAATCAAAGTATCAGACATCGTTTACAAATATGAAAATAGTTTTTATGACCAAGCTGTTGTAGTGGGTATTAGAGTAGATACATTGGAAGAAGCTAGAAACTTATTGGCAGCTGAAGGATTAACTACAAATGAAGATGGTTCATTTGCTGAAGATTATGCTAACTTAGAGATTTTAATGGCTTACATCAACATCTACAATAAAGTATACTCAAACAGAGAAACATTAACATTGGCAGACGCTCAAGCTGGTACAAACGAAGATATCGTATTTACTTATGATGAAGTAGTTGAAGAATCACAAGATTTAGCTGAGTTTATTTTTATGGTATTAGATACAGAGAACACAGTTGATGAAAGTTCTTTAATCGAATACAAAACATATGCTGCTCCAATCTCAATCAATGCAGGTGCAGAAGGATACTACATGGCATATAAAGTATCTGGTGATAACATCAATGAAATGAAAACATTATTAGATATGGATGCTGTTGAATATGAGGCAATTAAAGATGAACCTGCTTCTTCCCTAACATCAACTCCAGTTATTGAAGAGTTAATTAATGAAGTATTATATTCAAGAAGCAATACAAGTGCATACATTCAACAACAAATGAGCGAATTATACGAGCAACACGAATTTACAATTCATGACAAATATTTAAAATTCAACTTCGAAGCATCATATGGACTAACATTCGATGGCAAAGATTCTAACTCAGCCGCATTCTCTTATGTAGATGCAGCAGGAGAAAAGCAAGAAGTTACACCAACTGAGTTTATGTTAGAAATGGACAACCACGTTGGGTCTATTGTTATGAACGTATTAAATGGTAAAATCGCAAGCACAGACCAAAGATACTATGATGACGTTGTTACGGAAGAAGTAAAAGAGACAACAATCAATGAAATCAACACATACAAAGCAAACTTCTTAGGTGATGCATATATCTCTTATGGATACTCTACATCTTCAATGACGTGGGAAGAATTCATCTATGCTGCATTCCAACATAGAAGTGAACAAGATTTATATGACGCAATGTTATTATCAAATGTAATCGAGCAATTCAGAATTGATATGTACACAGCTACAGATATTCAAGACATCTATTTCGAATTAATGTATGAAGAATATCAAAATGCATTTGAACTAAGTGCAAAACAATTCTTAGTATTTATTGATCAAAATGAAGATGGTCAACCTGACTTAAACGAAAGCCACGTTTGGACCGCTGAACAATCAGCATTGGCGGAAGAGTTAACAAATATGTTAAGAGATCGTTTAACTGCTCTTAATGAAACTGAAGAAGTTACACTAGATTCACTAACTGCAATTGCTGCAGAGTACACAAATGCATCTTATGAAACAGATATGAACGATGAAAATTATTCAGAGTGGGCGAAGTTCAAAACAAAAGGTTTGAAAGTTAAAGTAGAAGATTTAAGCACAGTAGTAAATGGGACTTTTGATCATTTAGATGCTGAACTAAAAGTAATGTTCGATAAAATGTCAGATGAAAACTTATTCAACTACATTTCTGAAAACAATGTATCTAGTGAAATCGGATACCACTTATTATATAGTGATGCATACGTTGAAAAAGGTGATGCATATCCAGATGATGAAAACTTAGTATTACCTGATAGGTTAGATATCGAAGCATTCAATAGCGGTGAATTTGATAATTTATCTACTGAAACATTACTATTTATTGCTAAATACTACACTCCTGTTACAAATGAATACACTGAAAATAACGAACTAGTTTTATTCGATGAAGCTAGAGCGGAATTCGGAACAGTAACATTCACAAATGCTGCATACAGTGCACAATACGAAGCAATCGTAGCAACAAACAAAGCAGCAATGGAAAGAAAATAATTCAAAAGCACCTTTTATAGGTGCTTTTTTATTTCCTTAATATTTAACTTATCACTGAATAATTTTTTAGAAGTAACACTTAAGCCTGAAACTATCATTCCATACTTCATACAGGATTCTGCTGATTCACCTAATGAATAACCATACAAGAATCCACTAAAGAACGCATCTCCTGCACCGTTTGAATCAATCATTTTCACTGGAATAATCCCTCTTTTGAAAACAATATTCTTTGAAAAGTATTCAGATCCTTCTTTCCCATGGGTCACGACCACAAACTTTTTGTCCTCAAGTAACATATTCACAATATCAGCATAGTATTCCTTTGACTTATCTGAGCTCATAAACACCACATCAGAAACATCAATAAAATCTTTGTGGTATTCTTCTTCTCCATCCCAGTCATGGATATCCGTCCATACTTCTGCGTTTGATTCCTTTATAAGTGGGATGTATTGTTTACAGAAAAATGATATATTCAGGACAATTAAGTCTGCAGTCATAATAATGTTTCGATGTCTTTCAATATCTAGCGTTAGTGAATCAGAACCTACTGAAGTAAACAGACTTACTCGGTCCCCTTTCGGATCCATCAAGTTTGTATGCGTAGTTGAACCTACAGGGTCAAAATCAGCAATGTAGGGAACATGTTCCGCTTCTAAAATCTTTTTGATGTTTAGACCTGCTTCATCTGTTCCAAATTTTGTTAAAAATGTAATAGGTAACAATCTATTTAGATTTAAAGCTTTTCCAATACCAGAACCACCAACGACATGATAGTGTTCTTTGGCGAAATGAGAATCCGGTTTGTTTACTGGTAGTTCATGTAAATGAATGATGTGGTCATATGAAGCACCACCTATAATTACAATGTTCATTTTCTTCACCTCTACTTCAATCATATCAAAAATTGCCCATAGTGGGCAATTTATTTATTCTTCAAACAAGAATAACTCTTCAACAGTTACATCAAAGACTTTCGCGATGTCTAATGCTAGTTTTAAAGAAGGATTGTATTTACCTTTTTCCAAAGACGAAATTGTCTCTCTTCTAACATGTACTAATTTTGCCAAATCTGCTTGCGTAAGATTAAGTCTAGCTCTGTGTTCTTTAATCTTAGTAGTCAATGTTGTTTCCTCTACTCGCAATAAAATAATTTACCGCAAACAGTACGGCCATACCTGACATACCAATCACCTGTGCAATTCCAGGGATCTCATACACGTAGGATAACACCAACCATAGATAGATTGAAATATAAAACGATCTTGCTGCTGCTTTATCCCTAACTCTAAAACTCAATTCATCTTCCATGACTTCGCCGTGACGAATTCTTTTTAACTGTCTATAAACAAACACTAATAACCCTATAGATATAGTAATAATTACAATGCTTTGTAAATTTTGGAACCCTGCAGTCAAAACATACATCACCACACCCACAATGTAGCTAATTGTAAATAGAATGAGTAAAACTCTTTTGGTAATTGTATTCATAAAATCCTCCTTAATGTTATATTTTTGCATCATTGTGTTATAAATATATCTCTTTATGAGTAAAATATATCACTTATTTTTAGAATTGTCAACAAAAAAAAGAGGGAATCCCTCTTATTTGTGTTTATAAAAACTTCTACCATCCAAAACTGGAACTCGTTTTGTCCATTCTCCAACTTCCACGTTTTCAAACTCTAATCGTAAAGATTCAAACTTTGAGTCAATGTTATCAATAAAGTGCAACGCTTCTGCTTCTGCGATTTGAGGTCTTTGCGGTGAACCCCATTCTTTTCTACCATGGTGTGAAATAACCAAGTGTTTTAGTAATAAAACCTTCTCAGAGTCAATATTTAACTCTGTGGCAATGCCAGAGATAATTTCTGAACCAAGTACTAAGTGCCCTACTAGTTTCCCCGTCAGTGTATATTCAGGGCTTCTCGCTTCACTAAGTTCAACAACTTTCGCAAAATCATGTAGAATAATCCCACCGTATAATAAACTTTGATCTAAGTATGGATACATTCTTAGAATTCCGTCAGAAAGTTTTAACATCGATACTGTGTGATATGCTAATCCACTTAAGTACGCGTGATGGTTTTGAGTCGCTGCTGGATATGTAAAATAAGCATTTTCATATCTAGATAATACTTCTTTTACAATCAACAGTACGTCTGGATCTTCTATTTTATTTACAAACTGTAATAACTCAATTTTAATCTCGTTAAGATCTGCAGGTGCCGATTCAAAAAACATATTAATGATTTCCTCATCCGTAACAACAGTTGCCTTTTGTATGATAAATTGAGGTTTGTTGTTAAACTCACTTAGTGTTCCCTCAAGTTCGTATACTTTACCTGATTGAATAGTTACCTCAACTGCATCCCAATACTTACAGTTTATCGTTGCACTTTTATCATTTACTTGAAATGATAAATAAGGACTACCTGTTTGTGTCGTCCCTTTATTTACATTTAATACTTTAGCGACTATAGTATGGTCTCCGCTAGTTAACTCGTTTATTTTTGTCATAATTTCTCCTTATGTAATCTAACAATACTTCTTTGTTATTATCTAACTCATTGAACACAATTTTCCATTCTAATGCACTGATGATTTCTCCAATCATAATACCGTCAAATCCAAGTTCCATAATATCATTACCATTAATAACTATATCATTTCTAGATCGAATTGGTAGTTGCGGTACCATAGATTTTAATTGTTCTACTACATCTGTACCTTCAAAATATTCGATAACATTAAAGTATTCTTCTATATTTGCAATCTTGTACAACAAGAATAAGTTATAGTCACTTCCTAATAACTCACATACATTGTTGATAAAGACTTTTTCATTATTTGAAAACTTCCACATCGAAACATCAAAACAATTCTCCACACTTAAAATGGAATACATTTCAACTTCGCTTAACTGTACTTTAGGATATCTAAAGTCGATTCTAGGTAAACGTAATTGTTCCAAAAGACCTTTAGCCATTAAATAGTATTTACCTTCAAATATTTTAGCTAACTCATGTTTAACTCTTTCGATTGATACTTTTCTTAGAAGTTCCTTGTTGTCATAAATCGCATCCATTGTTTCTTTATCAATTTCAAATCCAAGTTTCGACACAAAACGAATCGCACGTAACATTCGAAGTGCATCTTCCTTAAATCGTCTTGATGGTCTTCCGATTGTTTTTATTAATTGGTTATCTAAATCATCTCTAGCCTCTAAATAATCAATTAGTTCAAAATTGGAGTCCAAAAGAAACGAATTGATTGTAAAATCTCTTCTAGATAAATCCTCTTTTATAGATTTTGAGTATCTTACAGATTCAGGTCTTCTACCGTCCTTATATTTTCCATCAGAACGAAATGTTGTTATCTCTACTAGTTTATTTTTCAAAACTACTGTAACAGTTCCATGTTTAATCCCAGTTGGGATTACATGATCAAACAAACTCATTACTTGTTCTGGTGTAGCATCCGTAGTGATATCAATATCAGGATTATCTTCCCCCAATAAAAAATCACGAACAAAACCACCTACGATATAGGCTTCGTATCCATGACTTATTAATGTCTTTAAGACTTTTAATGCGATATCCTTCATACTTTATTATAGCACTAACCTCTTTCATTTTCGACTAATTGGATTATACTTATATTAGGAGATTAAAAGGTGGAATTATGAAAACAATAAAAGAACTAATTACTCATGAAATAATTATTGAACGTTCAAAATTTATTTGTTATCTAAAACGAATAAATTCTATTCAAGAAGGAACGGATTTTGTTAATGAAATAAAGAAAAAACATTGGGATGCAAATCACAACTGTAGCGCGATGGTATATCACAACAATGCTAGAAGTTCAGATGATGGTGAACCAAGTGGAACGGCCGGAGTTCCAATGCTTAATGTATTAAAACACAACAGGTTAGATGAAGTTGTAGTTGTTGTTACAAGATACTTTGGTGGTATCAAACTAGGTGCAGGAGGTTTAATTAGAGCATACTCTAATTCAGTAAGTGAAACGATTAAGTCTGCAACTGTTGTAGAAGTAATCGAGATGACTGTTGTGGATATCATCGTAGACTATGCTCACGGAAACACTATTTCTAGTAAAATATCCATTTCTGTACAAGCAACAGAATACTTATCAGATGTCCGTTTATCTTTTTTTGTTGAACCGGAGAATATTGATTCCTTTTTAAGTGAAGTTAAAAACCTGACAAATGCAAACTTCACATATGAAATCAAAGAAAATATTATGCATATAAAAAGCTAGTTCATCGAACTAGCTTTCATTTTTTACTTTAATTCCATGTTTCATTAATAACTCGGCAGTGACTCCATTTCCTTCTATAAGAGTCCCTGAGTGTGTACCATCATAAATTCTACCAACACCACAAGAAGGTGATCTAGACTTCAATATCGCCTCTTTTACCTTGTTTTGAAGGGCAATTTCTAATGTTTTATCTGCACCCAACATAAACTCAAGCGTAACATCTATCCCTTCTTTGTTGATAACCTTATCATCAACCCGTTCTGCTGGAACCCTAGGAACAGGTAGTCCACCCATCGTCTCTGGACAAACTGGAATAGCTTCCCCTTTTAAAACAAGTTCATACAATTCTTGATTATGACTACTTTTACCAGCGTAGTTACACGGTAAGCCTATTAAACAAGCACTGACTAACTTCAAGATATAACACCTTGCATCAAGACGACTAAATCTGTAATTGCATCCGCAAACAGTTTTGCGGTGATAATTGTAAATACAATATATACAACTTGTTTTTGCCAAATGTATCCTTTTTTAAAAAACTTTTCTAAATCAAATGCATGAAACGCTCTGAAGATCACTGGAATCATCACAATAAACATTGCAAAATTATATAAACCAATGTATCTATCCATTTTTAGTTCTTCTTCGTTTTGCGATTCCAAGTCCAATTAAAAGGATGATTAAATATCCTACCAGTGCTAAGAAGATATAAAGAGTCGAAACCCCTCTGTCCATACCTGCTTCTGCAAATGTTGCTGGCATTACTAACATACCCAATAGTGGAATAGCAAAGAACAGCGCTGTTCCTGAACCGATAACCAAGTCCTGAACAACTGGTTTTTCTAAGTTTGGATCCATCATTTTTACTAAAGCAATCCCCGTAGAAATTGTTCCAGTGTTATTACCGTATAATCCAATAGTATATTCATGATGATGACTCTTATATTGCCACCTAACAATTGTTCTTAAGTAGAAGTATGTTAATACCCCTGCGATTGTTGTCGCAAGTAAAATAAATGGTAAATACTCTCTAACTGAAGATGTAGTAACAACCAATACTGAAGCTGCAATCATTACATTGAATAAGAAACTTGAAATAGATTGAAGTAGATAATTGTTCGTCATAAACTTCAAATCTTTACCTCTAAATTTATATCGTTTTTGAAGTGATTTAAATCCAAAGGCTACAAACACACCAATCAAGAAGTGTAATCCATAGAATAATGTTTTAAACTGACTTAAGATTCCTTCATCTGGTAGGAATACTTGTGTTGCTAACACGATTAAGAAAGTCACACCGTAAATTAAAAGTGTTAATACGATTTGAGATGTCAAAGCATCAAAGAACGTAACTTTTGAATGAGACTCAATGTGAATATCCGTAGAGACTACTTCATGTTTAACATGTAAAATCTCTAAGTCGTTTTTCCTAGCATGGTAATTGTTGATAATAACACCCGCAATACCACCCCATAAAAATCCGATAGCTGCGATCGATAAACCTAATCCTCCACCAAGAGCTAACAACCCATCTCGTTCCCATCCAGAACCAATACTGAATGCTAATGACGGACCTTGACTAAATCCTAGTGCAACTAAAAATCCTGTTCCAAGGAAATACTCTCCAAAGAACAACACCACTATTAATGTACCGATAATCGCTTGAAACAAGTATCCTGTCGCGATAATAGCACCAGTAGTTAATGGTCTTGTTTCTTGAACTGTGTTCGTTGTTTTTAAAGCTAACGCGATAAACCCAAGACCCATACAATGATGAATTACCACTTCTAGTAATTCTCTATCCACCACGAATAATCCCAACGCTTGATCAGAAAGAATCCATCCTAGGAAACCTGCTACTAAAGCACTCGGTAAAATAATTTTGTTGATTACAGGAACTTTTTCTTTTATTATTTTTGCGACTAGTAATAATACCGCAATGTAAATAAACTGAACAATTGCTCCCCAATCTCCCATATGATACTGATTAAAAAACTCTGTCATAATATCCTCCCTAATATTTACTTTGACATGCTCTCAAAAACGCCATAGCGTTGTAATCTAATTGAATCATGTAATATACATCACCGTAGTCAAACGATAAATTTCTTCTTAATGTAAGAACAGGGTTGTGCATATCATTTATCTTGTATTCTTCAACTGTTTTCCCTTTAACATATAATGAACCCTGATCATAGGCCACCATAACTTTTGTAGGGACTGTTCTTTTATTTGTATTGCGATCAATAGTAAACATTGTAGCAGTTGTATTAAATATACTATTTCTCAATTCATCTAAATGTTCTCTTTGGAAAGCATCCCAATCCACTAAATTGTCATACTTAAACCCTTGAATGAATCCATATGTATCCATTTCACCATTTGTATTACAAGCAGTGCAAACTAACTTATTTCTAAATGTTTCAATTGAGTGTAATGCCCCACACTCAGGACATTTATAGAGAATATTTTCAAGTCCAGCAGCTCTTCTACTTCCACCATATGGATGCATCACTTCTCTTTGGTATTCATAATCATTGTGATACAGTTCCTTTGTTAAAACTGCGTAGATTTCCTTTTCCGTCATATTTGGAATATCTTCTTTGTTTATCACTTGTTTATAATGTAAGCGAACTCTTTTATTTTTGCGTTTTCCGGTAGCCCATCTTGGTTTTGCCAAATATCCACCTTTAAATTTTCCGATTACAACATCAACTTTTAGTTTTTGTATTAACTTCGCTGTTGCTGGTTCTACATAACCTGTGTCTCCAAAGAATGTCGTATCTCCTTCAGGCATAATCATAACAGGATATCCTTTTTTGATATACCTAATTAATCCTTTAATAGTGCGGATATCTGATGATCCTTTTGATTTTGGGATAACTTTCGCCACGTCTTTTAACAAAAAGCGTAACCCTTTTTGAGAAATCAAATAGTCCGCTGCCACAATAGCAGGAGTAATCTTCCAGGGCATAGCTAAAGAAACCACATCAAATAGATAAACGTGATTTCCAAGTAATACAAATGGTTCCTCACGTTTAAAATCTACTTCTGTGGTCTTTTTTGTTCTTGTGTCCATCCACATCCATATACGGGCGAATGGTTTTATGATTGGTAGTAATATGTTTGATTTTCTAATTTTGTCCATGATGCAAACTCCATTTCCCTAATTTTGACATTATTATATTAGTTAATTATAACACGAACTTTTGCCTAAAAAAAACAGTCCTAGGGACTGTTCTTAATTCAGTATTTAGATTAATTCTCCAGCTTTCGCTTTCTTGATGTTTTTTTGCAAATCAACTTCGCTAATTGTAAATTCTTTTTGCATTCTTTTGTTTTCTTCTTCAGCTCTTCTGTGCATCTCTGCCAATAGTTCGTTGGCATGATCTAACGTCTCTGCTACTGCTGCTTCTTGAGCAACTACAGTAATTAGGTTATCAGCTTGTTCCACTAATCCACCTATCATAGCAACAAACGTTTCAACACCATCTTTACGTACTTTAACGTACCCTCTATCAACAGCTGATACAATTGGAATATGGTCTTCTAAAATTGCATATTCCCCTAAGCTAGAACGTACTAAGAAAAAATCTATTTCCTGTGTTAGCACTTCTCCCAATGGAGTGGCGATAGATACTTTTAACATAACTACCTCCTATTTCATGCTTTCGGCTTTTTTGATTACGTCCTCAATTGTACCTTGTGAACGGAACGACTCTTCTGGTAAGTGATCATACTCACCATTTAAGATTGCTTTAAATCCACGTACTGTATCTTTTACAGTTACATAAGAACCAGGTTGACCTGTAAATTGTTCCGCAATATGTGTGTTTTGAGAAAGATACAGACGTACTCTTCTCGCTCTATGCACTAATAATTTATCGTCTTCACTTAATTCATCCATACCTAAGATGGCGATGATATCAAGTAATTCGTTATATCTTTGAATTGTTTCCTGAACTCTACGAGCAACCTCGAAGTGTTCTTCACCAACGATTTCAGGAGCCAATGCTCTAGAAGTTGATGCTAATGGGTCTACTGCAGGATAAATACCTTCAGAAGCCAATTTTCTTGAAAGGTTTGTTGTCGCATCTAAGTGGTTAAAAGTTGTAGCCGGAGCTGGATCCGTATAGTCATCCGCTGGTACATAAACCGCTTGTATAGATGTAATTGAACCTTTTTTAGTCGATGTGATTCTTTCTTGTAATTTACCCATTTCAGTTGCTAATGTTGGTTGGTAACCAACGGCACTTGGCATACGTCCTAATAACGCAGATACCTCAGAACCAGCTTGC